>MKWU01000192.1_pt1 | contig 113463 bp, 111 predicted proteins | sample 809101 | NCBI WGS metagenome assembly MKWU01 (sample SAMN05860141, study PRJNA318959) | sponge metagenome | host: Aplysina aerophoba | place: Slovenia: Piran, Adriatic Sea, Gulf of Piran | collected 2013-05-07
CGTAGGCTCTCTGAAGTTTCGTATCAAGCGGAGGCAAGGATTTTGTCAAACAAGAGGCGAGGAGAACCTCGGCAGCCTCAACTAGCATCCAAACAACGACTATCAACTATCAACTATTAACTAGCAACTGACGGTCGGTCGCAACCCCTTGGAACTACTCGTCTAGGTAGGGGAGGACGATTCGCTCGCCGGGGAAGATGAGGTTGGGATCCCCGGACCCGATCAGGTTCCGGTTGATTTCGATCACCTGATTCCAGAGCGCGGCGATCTCCTCAGCACTTGCGGTTCGACCCAGGTGTGCGGCCAGGTAACCGGCGGTGATCGACCACAGGTGGTCGCCCCGTTGCACGGTGTAGGTCACCGATGCATCTCCGCGGTCCCAGAGGACATCAAGCGCTCCGTCAGCGAGGTGCGGAACCGGCACCGTCACTCCGAGGGCATCCGGTGGCGGTCCTGGGGCAAGGTGATGGTCGGGATTCGCGGCCACCGTGGGGATCGGGACGGCGGCGCCCCTCGGTGGGGCCGGAAGGATCGCGCCGGAGGCTGTGTCGATGGCGGCGCCCGGATGCTCGGCTGTGACGACATAGGGAACCGGAGGGGCAAGGGCTGCGCCCGCCGGAGTCGAGACCGACAAGCTCCCGACTGCGAGCACCAGTGCCGCGGTCCGTCGGGACAGATGGCGGATGGGAGCGATCGTCATCCACCGGGTGGCCCTTACCGCTGCCGGGATCCGGGTGACGTAGGCGAGGACCGAGAGGACGGTGGTGAGGCCGACCCATGCCGTGATCGCGGCCGCGAGGAGCCAGACCGCTCCGTAAACCGCCTCTTCCGGGTCTGCGGTGAGGATCCGGTCCGGCGGGGGAAGCCATGATGACTCCCTCAAGTGGAGGAGTAGCAGGGCGATACCGGCCACTCCGGAGACCAGGGCGGCCAACTGGACGAGTGTACGTATCGGTCTCATGACGTATACGTACCGCGCCATGCCGGCGCTTTCAATACCCTTGATCAAGACTGGAAAATTCCAAGACCGTCAAAAGTTTGTGAAGGAAATCACTTGCGGGCCGGCAAGCGGCCCGGTTAATCTCTACAGCAAGTCGGCTCGCCGGCTCTTAATTTGGTCCGTCCTTGTGAAATAGTTCACAAGCAAGGGTCGAAACCCCAACTTCGAGCGTTCGGTGCCAGCGCGTGGATCACCGCCCGTAGACTGAGGGGGAGTCGGGGATCGGACGCTTAGCGACTAGAAGGTGTAAAACCGTGTTGACTATTACCCAGCCGGACTGGCGTGAGATAGCGGCATGCCGGGATTCCGAGCCGAGTCTTTTCTTCCCCATCGGTACGACGGGGTTGGCCATCGAGCAGATCCAGGAAGCCAAGGGCATCTGTTCGCTCTGCTTGGTGGCGGATGAGTGTTTGCAGTACGCGCTCCAGACCAACCAGGAGGCCGGCGTCTGGGGAGGCTATGCGGAGGACGAGCGTCGCCGGCTCCGTAAGCGCTGGATGGCCGAGCGGCGGGGGGCGGGCAGCGGGAACCCAGGCGGGGATTAACCGCCCCCCACACAACCAGGGGCCGGCGTCTGGGGAGGCTAGGGGGAGGACGAGCGTCGCCGGCTCCGTAAGCGCTGGATGGCCGAGCGGCGGCGGGCGGCTAGCTGAACCGAAGGCGGATATCAGCCGCCCCGAACAGACCCGGTGCCCGGCACACGCCGCATAGTGCGGCCGTTGCTACCGACCGAAGCCCACTGCCTTATCGGGAGACTCCACTAACTCGACGAAGGCGATGCGCTCAAGAGGGACTCCTATGTCGCGGCCCTTGGCGTCCTGGAACCAGAGGAGGGAAACTCCGTCGTCATAGGCGCCCTCGAGCCGCCTGACGATCTCGTCCCTGCTTCCGACTTCTACCTCGATCTCACGTCCGGTGTCCGCGATTCCGATACGTGCTCTCACCCGAACCTCCTAGTGGCCGGTTGCCAGTTGCCGGTTAACGTTAGTTGCCACTGATCACTGACCACTAACCGGCCTTGCGGTGAGCGGTTTGCTCCCGGGTCGCTTCGACGGAGGCCTTCAGGGCTTCGAGCAGGTCCACCACACGGGTCGGTTCCGGGGTCTCCGAGGCGACGATCTCCTTGCCCTCGATCTTCTGGGCCACCAGTTCCTCGATCTTCTGGCGGGTGGTGTCCTTCCATTGCTCGGGGTCGAAATCCGTGGCGAGGTTCTCGATCAGCATCTTGGCCATGGCCAACTCGCTCTCCAGAGGTTCTACCTCCGTTTCGAGATTCCCGAAGTCGGCGGCGCGGATCTCGTCCGGCCAATGCATGGTCTCCAGAACGAGAAGATCCTCCCGCGGCCTGATCGATGCCAGGTGCTGGCGGGATCTTATGGCCACCGTGGCGATCCCGACCCGATCGGTCTCGGCCAGGGCAGTCCGGAGGAGGCTGTAGGCCTTCTCTCCGGTGGGCCCGGGCTCCAGGTAATAGGAGGTGCGGTAGTACACGGGGTCGATCTGGAACGCGTCTACGAAGGCTGCCACATCGACAATGCGGGGGCCGCCCTGGTAGGCCGCTCCGGCGATCTCCTCATCGGTCAACACTACGTACCGGCCCTTTTCGAACTCGTACCCGCGCACGATTTCCTCGCGAGGGACCTCGCGACCGTCGGCATCGGCAACCTTGCGATACCTGATCGGGCTGTGGTCCTGGTGGCGGAGTTGGCGGAACTTGGGTCGCCGGCTGGTCGTGGCCGGATACAGGCGAACGGGAATGGTGACAAGGCCGAACGATACGGCGCCGCTCCAGATGGGTCGCATGACCCGGAGTCTAGGAGTGTGCCGAAAAATGTCCCATTGGCGCCATGGCCAGAAACGAAACCCCAGGTCGAGGTATCAAGGGCCTACCTATCCCCGTCTTTTTCAGCATGCTCCTGGAGGGTGCCGGACAAGAAACGGGAGCAGCTTGGCTTGGGGCCGGCCCGCCCCCTCTGTGGACAACCGCCGGCGGCTGTTCTATACTCCATCGACCCACCAACGGCAGGATACCACCTGCCATCCGGCCGGGGCGCCGCGTTCTCTCCCCCTAGAACCGCGCCCCGGCCTTCCAATTTCCGGCGCCGACCATGCCCGGCCTTCGCCCACGCTCGATCCCGAGGCACTGGTAGGATTTGCGGCCCGCATTCGAGCGCAAGCCCTCGTAGCTCAGGGGATAGAGCACCGGCCTCCGGAGCCGGGTGCGCAGGTTCGAATCCTGCCGAGGGCGCCCAGCTAGTCTGTAGTTGGTTGTCTGTGGTCTGTAGTCGGCAATTAGCGTTGACTCGGTTTATAACAGCCGGCCGGAAACCAGCGACTATCAACTAGCAACTACCAACTAGGGACTGATCATCTAGTCTGGTGCGGCCCATTCCCCCAGAAGGTTCGCTATGGCGCTGCGCGATGTGCTCCCCTTGACCTGGACCCAACGGAACGACCGAGCTTCGATCGGTGGTGTCCGGTTGAGCGCGATCGCAGAACACTTCGGAACGCCTGCGTACGTGTTCGACATGGCCCACCTCGAAGCGCGCCTGGACGAATTCACGAGCGCCTTCAGCGGGATCGGTGTGCCGGTATACGCCACCAAGGCCTTCATTTGCCCGGCCCTGGCCGAGATGGTCTCGTCACGGGGCTGGTGGGCGGACGTGGTGTCAGTTGGAGAGACAGCCATCGCCCGGCGGGGTGGGGTTCCGGCATCCCGCATCCTCCTTCACGGCAATCTGAAATCCGAGGCCGAGATCGACCTCGCTGCCTCGGGAGAGGTGGGCATCACGGTCATCGACAGCCTGGGCGAGATCGACCAGTTGGCCCGGACGGCCCGGACGGCGGGTCGTACCGTGGACGTGATGATCAGGCTCAACGAGGCGGTCGATCTGGTCACCAATCGGAAAGTCCTCACCACGGGTGATCACTCCAAGTTCGGACTGTCGGCCGGCGCGGCCGACCAGGCCATAACCAGAGTCGCCGCCTCCGGAAGCCTCCGGCTGCGGGGGCTGCATCTCCATGCCGGGAGCCACATAACTGATCCGGAGATGTACCCACGGATCCTGGGCCGGCTGGCAGCTGCGGTGATGCGGAACCGGTCGGCCTTCGACACCACCCCGATCCTTCTCGACGTGGGAGGTGGAATGGCGTCACCGTACTTGCGTTCCGATGCGACGATCAGCCCGGCCGAGGTGGCTGCCGCTCTGAGGCGAGCCCTTGGGTCGCTGGAGATCGTGGAGCGGATCGGACCCGTCGAGGTGATGTTGGAGCCGGGACGGGCGCTGGTGGCCAACGCGGCGGTGCTGCTCTACACGGTCGGGGTTCGCAAGCCATTGCCGGGCGGCGGCGAGTTGCTGGCCCTGGACGGCGGTCTCACCGACAACCCGAGACCGGCCCTGTACGACTCGCAGTACGAGTTGTTGGCTGACGGCCGGCTCGATCAGGCGGCGGACCATCCCTTCCGCGTATTCGGCCGGATGTGCGAGACCGACGTGATGCTCGAGGAGGTCCTGCTACCGGCGACCATGGCCCCCGGTGATCTGGTCGCCATGCCCGCGGCGGGTGCTTACACCTTCGCCATGTCGTCCCGTTATAACGTGCTGCCCCGTCCCCCGGTCCTGTTCGTCAAGGACGGCGAAGTGCGGGAGGTGGTGCGTCGGGAGACCCTCAAGGAGGTCCTGGCGGGTCAAAGAACATTGAACGAGGCCGAACCGGTGGTCGTCTAGGAGCGTGCTGAAAAAGATGGGGATGGCTTGGCCGGCCCGCTATACCTCGACCTGGGGTTTCGTTGCCGGATATCGGGCCAAAGGACATTTTTCAGTACCCTCCTTAGCCATGGATGGGAGCAGAGTATGAGCATGCAGATCGGTGTCGGATTCCTGGGCGCCGGCACGGTCGGGAGCGCCCTGATCCGTCGGCTCATCTACGAGTCGGACGCGATCGCTGCCAAGACGGGCCTTGACCTCGTGGTACGCGGGATCGCGGTCCGCGACCTCACCAAGGATCGAGGGATCGTGATTCCTCCCGGATTGCTGACCGATCACCCTCGCGAAGTGGTGGACGACCCGACGGTCCAGATCGTGATCGAGGTCATGGGGGGCCTGGATCCGGCGGGAGACCTGGTGATGAGAGCTCTTGAGTCCGGTAAAGCCGTTGTGACGGCCAACAAGGAGTTGATGGCGTCGCGAGGACGCCCCCTGCTGGCCGCCGCCGAAGCCGCTGGTGTCTCCCTACTGTTCGAAGCTGCCGTGGGAGGAGGTATCCCGATCATCCGCCCCCTCTCCGAGTCGCTGGCCGGGGAGCGGATCACCTCGGTGCTCGGAATCGTGAACGGCACCACCAACTACATCCTGACCCGCATGGTGGAGGAAGGGATCGCCTACGAGGAGGTGCTGGCCGCGGCGCAGGAGTTGGGATACGCGGAGGCCGATCCCACGGCCGACGTGGGCGGCGGCGACGCGGCTTCCAAAGCCGCCATCCTGGCCAGCCTGGCCTTCGGGACCTGGGTGGACGGCTCGCAGGTCACCAGGGAGGGTATCGAGGATCTCAGGACAGAGGACTTCGTATTCGCCCGGCGGCTCGGCTACATCCCCAAGCTTCTGGCGATTGCCGAGGACTCCGACGAAGGCATCGCGGTTCGCGTCCATCCCACGCTCGTGCCATTGGACCATCCCCTCGCCTCCGTCCGGGGGGCCACCAACGCGGTGTACGTCTCCGGCCCTTCGATCGGCGAGTTGCTGTTCACGGGTCCCGGGGCCGGGGGGGAACCGACCGCCACAGCTCTCCTTGGCGATGTGATCATGTCGGCCCGGGAACGCTTGGCCGGGACGCAGGTCAAATCCAGGATCCGCTTCGCGGCGGGTCGCCTCCGGGACGTGGCAGATTTCTCGACCAAATGGCTACTCCGGATTACCGTGGCGGATCGTCCTGGAGTGCTGGCCCAGATAGCGGCTGTGTTCGGACGTCACGAAGTGTCGATCAAGTCGGTGTGGCAGGATGGGCGCGGCGACGAAGCCACTCTCCTGCTGGTGACGCACGAGTCGCCGGAGGGCGACCTGCACCTGGCGGCATCCGAGCTGGCCGAGCTCGAAGTCGTATCCGAGGTGGACTCGGTCATGCGGGTCTACAACGACGAGCCCTGAGTGTCGGTCCGGCTCGTCTCGACCCGAGGGGGTCCGGCAGTCGCCCTGCGGGCCGCCATCCTGGCCGGGTTAGCGCCCGACGGAGGCTTGTACGTTCCTGAGGTATGGCCTCGGCTCGATCCCGCCGATCTGGACGCCGGCTCGGGTTTCACGGCGGTGGCCAATGCGGTTCTGGAGCTGTTCACGTCCGACTTGCTTCCCGCCCCTCGACTGGAACGGGTGGTAGGCGAGGCGTTCGCTCGCTTCGATCACCCTGAGGTGGCGCCCCTGGTGGAACTCGGTCCGGATCTGTACCTGATGGAGCTGTTCTGGGGCCCCACCCTTGCCTTCAAGGACTTCGCTCTCCAGGTCCTGGGCCGGCTGGTCGATGTGGCCCTGGGCGCACGCGGCGGCAACGCCATGATCCTCGGCGCCACGTCCGGTGACACCGGTTCGGCGGCCATGGAGGCGTTTCGGGATCGGGAGCGGGTGGATGTGGTGATCCTGTTCCCCGAGGGGCGGACTACCGAAGTGCAGCGCCGGCAGATGACCACCATCGACGCGCCCAACGTCCACGCGGTGGCCGTGGAGGGGACCTTCGATGACTGCCAGGACCTGGTCAAGGCAGTGTTCGCCGACCCCGAGACACGTCACGACCTGTCGTTGTCCACGGCCAACTCGATCAACTTCGGCCGCCTCATCACGCAGGTCGCGTACTACTACTGGGCGGCGGCCCGGCTGGGTGGGCCGGTCTCGTTCGCCGTTCCGAGCGGCAACTTCGGCAATGTCTATTCGGGTTATGCCGCCACCCGGATGGGCCTGCCGGTGCGGCGCCTGATCGTGGGGAGCAATGCCAACAACGTGCTTGACGGGTTCTTTCGGAACGGCCGGCTGGATCTCGGTACCGTCATCCCGACCCTGAGCCCCTCGATGGACATCCAGGTCCCGTCCAACCTGGAGCGTCTCCTGTTCGATCTGTTCAGGAAGGACGGGGAGAGGCTGGTCGAGGCCATGATCCATCTGCGCGAGGAGGGCTCCCTGACGGTGATGGGCGGGACGGATGACCTCTTCGTGTCGAGATGGTACGACGACGAAGACACGATAGCGGCGATGCGGGAGGTTTACCGATCCTCGGGGAGGATCGTGGATCCGCATTCGGCGGTCGGGATAGCGGCAGCCCGGGACACCGCGCCGGATGGTCCGGTGGTCTGCCTGGCGACCGCCCACCCGGCCAAGTTCGCCGACGCAGTCGAGAGGGCTCTTGACCGGCCTCCTCCTGTACCTGCGGTACTCGAGGGCATCCATGATCACCCTGAGAGGATCACCCGGATCCCGAGGGATCTCGGCGCCATCCACCGGCTGCTCAGGGAGAGGAGCCGCTTCTCGTGAGCATCCGGCGACCACCGGCTACCTACTCCAGGTGCGGTGTGGTACCATCAAGCAACCGCCCGCCTTGCGGCATGTCAGTGGAAGGGCGGTGTGACAGTCGGTTAACAGGCTGGGCACGCCGAGTTATTTCGCAGACATACCACTCATTGCCGGGCGTCCAGATCCCGCCTTAGGAAGTTTCAACCCCTGTTTCGGCATCCCGGTAAGGGGTGCTGGCGGTCTCCCGAAAGATATTTGCCGGGGCCGTGGTGGCCTCGCCAATCGATCCGGACCAGGAACTCGTCCAGTCCGTCAAGGACCGGCGAGCGCCGGTGCGGAGATCCCGAGCGGTCCACCCGGAATTGGAATTGTCGGCATGAGGCGCCCCCCGACCTTGGTCGGGCGAGCACTTTACGGAGGAACCAGAATGGCCACCCGATCAGAGCTACAGACTAAGAACATCAAGGACCTGCGCACTATCGCATCGTCGGTCGGTATAGAGGTTGATGGCCTCCAGAAGGCGAAGCTCATCGACGCGATCATGGGAGCGGACGGCTTTGAGGTAGCGGACGAGGCGCCACAGGTCGAACTGCCTGACGCAACTGTTCGGGACAGCCGGGCGAAGGAAAACGGAAGCACCGAATCCGGGCCCCGGCCTTCGGATCGTAAGGCCGACTCGCCGTCGGGTCGGGCTCGTTCCAGGCAGCGCGGTCCGGATGGTGGCGCACCGCGCGGTCAACCTGGGCCGCAGAAGGCCGGCCCCGGCGGACGGCGCCGTCGGAGGCGAGGGCCCGCCGACCGGCATGTCCCGGACGGTCCGGCTGAGGTTCGTGAGGGTGCTTTGGACATCCTTCCCGAGGGGTACGGGTTCCTCAGGTGTTCGGGATACCTTCCCAGCGATAAGGACGTATACGTTTCGGCCGGACAGATCCGCAAGTTCGCCCTCCGGAAGGGCGATGTTCTGAGCGGCCCGGTGCGAGCGCCGCGCAGCCAGGAGAAGTTCCCTGCCCTCGCCCGGATAGAGAAGAGCAACGGGATGTCGCCGCAGGAGGCACGCGGGCGCCCGAAGTTCTCCAGGCTCACGCCGCTCTTCCCCGATGTCCGGCTGCGGCTGGAGGTGCCCGGGAGGTCCCGAAGCACGCTCACCCGCATCATCGATCTGATCGCTCCTATCGGGAAGGGTCAGCGGGGCCTGATCGTCTCGCCGCCGAAAGCGGGGAAGACCACTGTTCTGAAGGAAATCGCGCAGGCGATCACGGTCAACAACCCCGAGTGTTACCTCATGGTGGTCCTGGTCGACGAGCGCCCCGAAGAGGTCACGGACATGCAGCGCTCCGTGAAGGGTGAGGTGATCTACTCGACGTTCGACCGTCCGGCCGAGGAGCACACCCAGGTTTCGGAGTTGGCTATAGAGCGGGCCAAGCGGATGGTGGAGATGGGTACCGATGTGGTGATCCTGCTGGACTCCATCACGCGGCTCGCTCGGGCGCATAACCTGGCTACGCCGGCCTCCGGACGCATTCTCTCGGGTGGGGTCGATTCCACCGCCCTCTATCCCCCGAAGCGGTTCTTCGGGGCGGCTCGGAATATCGAAGAGGGGGGGAGCCTCACCATCGTCGGAACGGCTCTGGTGGAGACCGGTTCCAAGATGGACGACGTGATCTTCGAGGAATTCAAGGGGACCGGCAACATGGAGCTACGCCTCGACCGTCGACTGGCCGACCGGCGCGTCTACCCGGCTATCGACATCGCTTCTTCGGGCACCCGGCGGGAGGAACTCCTATTCGATCCGGACGAACTCCAGCAGGTCTGGAAGTTGCGCCGGGTGCTGCTGGGCCTGGAGCCGGGGGCGGCGCTCGAGTTGTTGATCGACAAGCTGAGAACCTCGAAGTCCAACGCCGACTTCCTGGCAGAGGTAGCCAGGTCGCGCAACTAGAAAGGCACCGAGAATGACAGGGCTGGGTAGGCCCGTGATGCCTAGACCTGGGGTTTCGTTACCAGCGATCGGGCCAACTGGACATATTTCTGTACCCTGCTAGAGGACAACCCGGCGTGGGCGGGCCGTTGCGGAATCTAACCTGGGAGGACGTGGCATAATCCCGTGGCTTGCGGGCGACCCGGCCAGAGGCGGCTACCGCAGCCGCTGTTCCAGATACCAGAGCGCGAACAGGAGGACACGTGAAGCGTGATATACATCCCGAGTACAGGCCCGTGGTGTTCCAGGACCCCTCGGTCGACTTCGCGTTCCTGACCCGGTCGACCATCCGTACCAACGAGACCATCGTCTGGGAGGATGGCGAGACCTATCCCCTGGCCCGGGTCGAGATATCGAGCGCGAGCCATCCGTTCTTCACCGGCAAGCAGAAGTTGGTGGACACGGCGGGACGGGTGGAACGTTTCGAGCGGCGCTACGGCAGGACGGCCCGCGATCGGGGAGACGCGGGCGGACGTTCGTAATCTGCCCGGCAGCCGGCACATGTCCAAGTCCCCAGTAGCGACCGTCGGAGGGCAGGCGGTCATTGAAGGGGTGATGATGCGGGCGCCATCCGCTTGGGCGGTGGCGGTTCGCACCCCTTCCGGCGAGATTGAGGCCATCCGCCACCGGCTACCGAGGCTCAGTTCGCGCTCCCGATGGGCCAGGGTTCCGCTGGTCCGGGGCGTGCTGGTATTGGGGGAGAGCCTCACCCTTGGCTTCCGCGCCCTGGCGTGGTCGGGGCAGCGCTCGGTGGGAGAGGATGAGGAGCCCGTCACCAAGGGCCAGATGGCGGGTTCCATGACACTCGCCGCCCTCTTCTTCGTGGGGTTTTTCATAGTCATTCCACTCCTAGCGGTGCGTTGGGGTGGCTTGGATGCCTCGTCGTGGGTGTTCCATCTGGTCGAGGCGACGATCCGGATCGCCCTGCTGGTCGGCTACGTGTGGTTGATCGGGCGCTGGGACGAGATAGGACGTGTCTATGCCTACCACGGCGCCGAGCACATGACCATCCATGCCTACGAGGCGGGCGATCCACTCGATCGGGACCACATCTCCGCCTACCGTCCGGAGCACCCTCGGTGCGGGACCAGCTTCCTACTGCTGGTCATGCTCACCGCCATCGTGGTGTTCAGCCTGGTGGGCAGCCTTCCGTGGTACGGCCTGATCGCGAGTCGGGTGGTGCTGATTCCGGTCGTGGCCGGTATTTCCTACGAGCTTCTCAAGCTGGGCGGAGCGCAAGCGGACCGGACCGTGGGGAGGATCCTCACCGCTCCCGGCCTGTGGTTGCAGCGACTCACGACACGGGTTCCCGAGACGAACATGATCGATGTGGCCGTGGCCTCGCTGCTGTCAGCACTGACAGATGAGGAGGTCGACAAGGTAGCCGGGAGGGGTCCGATCATTCCCGAGGCGCTGAGCGCCACCGGCAGGTAGGTGTGGGGTAGTGGACCAGGGGCTTACCGATCGGCTTACCGAGATCGAGCAGACATACGGTGAGGTCGAGAGCCTGCTGGCTGACCCGGTGGTGCTGGGCGACCCGATCCGGTATGGCGAAATGTCCCGCAAGTATGCCGAACTCCGGCCACTGGTTCTGTCCTTCCGGTCGTTGAAGGCGGCGGTTGACGACTCCCGGGAAGCGATCGAACTGGCCGACATCGAGACGGACCCCGAACTCGCCAGGGAACTGCGCGAGCTGGCCGCAGCCAGGCGACAGGAAGCCGATCACATGGCCACCGAGCTCAGGACCGCGCTCACACCCACCGACCCGGATGACATCAAGGACGCCATAGTCGAGATCCGGGCTGCTGCGGGAGGCGCGGAAGCGGCCCTATGGGCCGGGGAGCTGCTCCGCATGTACCAGCGGTTCGCCGAAACGGAGGGCTTGGCGTGGGAGCCGATCGACAGCGCGGCTGCGGAAGGTGGCGGATTGAGCTCGGTCACCTTCGGAGTAACCGGTCGTGGGGCGTACGCAAGGCTCAAGTTCGAGGCCGGAGTCCATCGGGTCCAGCGGGTACCGAAGACAGAGTCGCAGGGGCGGGTCCATACCTCGACGGCCACGGTGGCCGTGATGCCCGAAGCCGAGGAGATCGATGTGCAGATCGATGCGAGCGACGTCAAGGTGGACACTTTCCGGTCGTCTGGACCGGGAGGGCAATCCGTCAATACCACCGACTCGGCGGTCCGGATCACTCATCTTCCCAGCGGTCTGGTCGTTACCTGCCAGGACGAGAAGTCCCAGCTTCAGAACAAGGAAAAGGCCTTCCGGGTGCTCCGGGCCCGGCTGTACCAGGAAGAGCACCTGGCCCGAGCCGCGGAGCGCGCCGAGGGCAGACGGTCGCAGATCGGCTCAGGGGATCGGTCCGAGAAGATCCGAACGTACAACTTCAAGGAGAACCGGGTGACCGATCACCGGATCGGTCTCACCATCAGGCGCCTCACGCATGTTCTCGACGGGCATCTGTCCGAGTTCGTCGAAGCCCTTACATCGGAGCAGGCCACTCGGAGCTTGGTTGGCGCGTGATCTTCTTCGTTCGCTTCCCGCCCCAGACCGACCTCCCGGCCGAGGCCATCGAAGAGATCGTGCAGAGCTGTCTCGGCCGGTCCGGCTCCGTGATCGGGGCGTCGGAAGGAGCTATCGACGTGGAACTGTCAGGTGCGAATCCGGCCGCGGCTCTGGCGGTATTGGCGGCCGAGCTTCGGGCGGCCGGATTACCACCTTCAACGATGATCGATATCCCATCACGGGGTTTGCGTCTGGGGATTCACGAGGTCTAGGGCGTGCCGAAAGCACGGGGATCGGTAGGCCTATCGGGGGTGAGAACATCTAGAGGCCACGGGCGGCTACCGGTCGGCGGCGTCAACTCCAGACTTCTGATCGGCAGTTGCAGCCTGCCACCCCATGAGGTGGTGCGGTTGCTCGCAGCCATCACCGGCCGGCCCCGTGCCGAACTGCTGAACGGGATCGTGGTCGATCGGCCCACGGTGAACATGTTCTACCGCCTGATGGAGCAACGCTCGGCTGGGATGCCACTCCAGTACCTGGAGGGAACGGTGCAGTTCGGTCCCCTGGAGCTGCTGGTGGATGACCGGGTCCTGATTCCACGGCCCGAGACGGAGCAGCTATGGGAGAAGGCCCTCGAACTGGTTCCCGACGGAGCGTGCACCGTCGTCGATATGGGCACCGGCTCCGGCTGCCTAGCGATCGGTATCGCCCACCAGCGGCCGGTGGCGCGTGTCATCGCAACCGACATCAGCCGTGACGCCCTCGATCTGGCCCGACTCAATGCCGCCCTCCTGCAGGTGGAAGCCGAGTTCTGCCTGGGGGATCGTCTCGACGCACTCCATCCTTCGCTACGCGGTGAGGTCGATTTGATTGTCACCAACCCTCCCTACGTCTCGGACTCGGATTGGCTCAAGCTGCCACCCGAGGTTCGCGACTACGAGCCCCGTCTGGCCCTGGCGGCCGGCGACGGGCTCCACATCTTCCGGTACCTCGCATCGGAGGCGCCGTCGTGGTTGGCGCCCGATGGCATCCTCGTCGCCGAGATAGGCGACCGGCAGGGGGCCAAGATTCACCGGGCCTTCAGGGACCCGAAGTGGGAGGCAAGCGTCCTCCCGGACTTGACCGGACGGGATCGGTTCCTGATCGCCAGGACCACCGCTTGAGCCTCGACGCGGCGCTGGTCGCGCTGCGGACCGGCCAGGTGGTAGGGGTGCCCACGGACACCGTCTACGGCTTGGCGGTCGATCCTACCAACGAGGAGGCGGTACGGTCCCTCTTCCGGATCAAGGGCCGTGGGTGGCACCTGCCGCTGGCCGTGCTGGCGGCCTCATTCGATCAGGTCGTCGGGCTCGTCGATTGGACAGAGGCGGAGAGGCGACTCGTCCAACCCCACTGGCCGGGGCCGCTTACCGCCGTGCTGAGCGCCCGGGCGCCGTTGGCGGCGGGCGTAGGGGACCACGAACGCGGCACGCTGGCGGTGCGGATCCCGGATCACGATATCCTGAGGGGGTTGCTGGCGGGCGCCGGTCCTCTGGCGGTTACGAGCGCCAACCCGAGCGGGTCGGCACCCGCCCTGGACAGCGTCCAGGCTCGTGCGCTCCTTGGCGATCGGGTGCCCGTGTACCTGGAGGGGGAGCGGCAGGGAGGCGAGGCGTCGACCGTGGTCGACCTCACCCGCGTCCCCCCGGTCGTGCTACGCCAGGGACCGGTAGTGCTAGTTGATAGTTTCTAGTCGCTTGTATCTAGTTTAATAACTAACAACTACTAGTTGGACTCGGCGGCCAGGGTGCGGCGGCGGGTGATCTCGGCTGATATGGCCGGGACAACCTGGTGGAGGTCGGCTATCACGGCCCAGTCGGCCTTGGTGACCATGGGAGCGTCGCGGTCGATGTTGATGGCCAGGACGTTTTTGGCGTTCATCATTCCCACCCAATGCTGGATGGCGCCGGAGATGCCGCAGGCTATGTAGAGGTCGGGGGCGACGACGGTTCCGGTCTGGCCCACCTGGAACTTGTGGTTCTTCCAGCCGTTGTTGGTGACCACCCTGGAACAACCCACCGCTCCTCCCAGCAAGTCGGCCAGCTCCTCGATGATGTCGAAGGCCTCGGCGCTCCCGACCCCGCGCCCACCGCTGACCACCACCGGGGCGGTGGCGAGCGTGATGCCTTCCGAGACGGTTACCCGGTCCACCACCATGGTCACGGTGTCGGACCCGTCCAGCTCGGGGGTGAACTCCGCGATTGTTCCGGCCGCCGGCTCTCCGGCGGCAGCGGCTTCCGTGCTGTGGGGAGCGAGGGTCACCAGCTTGACGGGTGCGGAGAGCCGGGCCCGCTCGCGGAGGCTGCCGCCCCACCGGACCCGGGTCATCAGCCAGTCGTTGCCGTCCGGCTCTATCTCCAGGCAGTTTGCCACCATAGCCAGGTCCGTCCGGGCGCCGACCTGGGCCATCACCTCGTTGCCGCGGTCGGATCCCGTGGCAATCACCGCCCCGGCCCCCGACGTCCCGGCCAGCTGGACAAGGCTCTCCGCCCACGCGTCCGGGCCGTAGTCGATGAGCAGATCGTGGCGCACCAGGTGGATGCGTTCGGCGCCGTAGGCGTCCAGGCCGCCGGCGACCGAAGCCGCGCCGGCACCGATCACCACCGCGTGGAGCTCAGCGTCCAGGCTGTCCGCGAGTAGCCGGGCGCCGGTCATCCCACCTAGTGCGGTCTCGTCGATCCGGCCCCGATCATGCTCGACCAGGTAGAGGAAGACGCTCATACGAGGCCCAAACTTTCCATGATGTCGACGATCGCCGCCACCGATTCCGGGCCTTCGCCGAGAATCTCCACCGCCGATCCCGCATCGGGCGGGGTCATCAGCATCACTTTCGACTGGCCGCTCGAACTCGCGGCGGGCTCCATGGTCTCCACCGGCGCCCGGCGGGCCGCCATCCGGCCCTTTAGGGTCGGGTAGCGGGGCAGGTTGATCCCCTCCTTGACCCCGACCACCGCCGGCAACGGCAGGCGGTACACCTCCCAGCCGGACGGGGTCTCGCGACGGGCGGCGATCGAATCCCCTTCGGTGTCGATGCCCTTGATACCGGTCACCATCGGGCGCCCGAGGGTCCGAGCCACACGGATACCCACCTGGTACCCGCCCGAATCGGCCGACTCGTTGCCGAACAGGACGAGATCGAATTGCTCGCCCTGCTCCTCCTCGAGCCGGGCAATGGCCGAGACCAGTGCTCGAGAGGTGGAAACCGGGTCCCAGTCGGGGATGTCGCTCGGCAACAGGACCACCGAGGTAGCCCCCACCGAGACTGCCGATCTCAGCTGCTCCTCCGCTTCGGGCGGACCCAGCGTCATAACGGTTGCCGACCCGCCCTCACGCTCCACTATGCGGACTGCCTCCTCGATGGCGCACTCCTCGTGGGGGCTGATCGTGAAGCCCAGCAGAGTCGAGTCGATGTCCTGGGCGTCGGGGGTCAGGACTATCTTCGCTCCCGGCGCCGGGACCCGCTTCACACAAACCAGAATCCGCATTTCAGAACCTCGCTTGCCCGAGCTACCGCATTCAGCTCTTCATCCGGCGGTCGTCCGGATCGAACAGAGGTCGGGAGCCGACCCGGGCTACCTTCACGGGGAACAGTTCGTTCTGGTACATGATCTGGAGATCACGGCCCTCCTGAGCAAACTCGGGCGGCAGGTAACCCAGCAGCAGGTATGTGTCCAGGGTGGGCGACGCCCCGGCCGAGGTCACCCTCGAGACCCGACCCTTGCGGTCCAGGATCCGGTCACCGTCCAGGGTGAGGATGGGCTCGTTCCCGCCCATCGGGAACCGGGCCAGTCCTGACGTGGACACGTAGCTCTCCAGAGTCAGGGTGCAGCACACCGCGGCCGGCTCCTCTTCCCGAGCCTTCAGGTAGGCCTCCTTGCCCACGAAATCGGCCTTCTTTACCAGGCGCCGGGCCAGGCCGGCTTCCACCGGGTTGTACTCGGACTCGAGTTCGGCGCCCATCAGGCGGTAGCCCTTCTCCAGGCGGCCGGTGGTTCCGTACACGCCGGCTCCCACGGGCACCACCCCCAGATCCTGGCCGGCCTCCCAGAGCGTCTCCCACAGCATCGGGGCGTGCTCCATGCCGGTGTACACCTCCCAGCCGAGATCGCCTACGTAGGAGATGCGGAACATGGTGACGGGAATCGAGCCGATGGTGGCGTGCTTCCAGGTTCCGTACGGGAACCCCTCGTGGGAGACGTCGTCCTTGGTGACCTTCTCGATCACGCGCCGGGCGTTCGGGCCCCACACGCCGATGGTGGATATGGATGAGGTCACGTCGGTGAACGTGACGCAGTCGCTGTCCGGCAGCCATTTGCGGAACCAGTAGGCGTCGCGGGCGCCGTCGAAACCGCCGGTCACCACCCGGAAATGATCCTCGGCCATGCGCAGGACCGTCAGGTCGGAGCGGAACCCACCCTCCTCGGTCAGCAAGGGCGTGTAGATGCCGCTTCCAACCGGGCGGTCCACTTGGTTCACGGTCATGTACTGCACGAACTGGAGAGCGCCGGAGCCGGTGATGTCGAAGATCGCGAAGGCGGTCAGGTCGATCATGCCCACCCGGTCTCGTAGGGCGAGGTGCTCGGCGTTCTGGATGGGCGACCACCACCGGCGGTCCCACTCGTGGGGGCGTTCGGGGATCCGGTCGTCGTATTCCTCCAGCAGGGCGGCATTCGACTCGTACCAGTGGGGCCGCTCCCAGCCGCCCGCCTCGAAGTACACCGCTCCCAGCGCCGAGGTGGTGGCGTGAAGGGTGCTGACCCGGCTGTTTCGCCTCGAATCCCACTGCTCGCGGGGATGGACGATCCCGTAGGTCTTGTTGAAGTGCTCCGAGCACCGGGACAGGATGTGGCTCTCGGTCTTCATGTAGGGGTAGAAGCGGGCGATGTCGGAGGCGTGCGGGTCGATCTCGGGGTAGCCCTGGGTCATCCACTCGGCCAGCGCCCGACCGGTACCCGGACCTTCCTTGATCCATATGGCGGCGCACGACCAGAGGTTCTTGACCTCGGGCGTCTCGCCCACCAACGGCATGGCGTCGGGGGTCAGCGAGAGCAGCCCGTTGATGCCGTACTTGATCTCGGCATCGCCCAGAAAGGGCATCAGCTCGACCGCCTGCTCGAGCTGCGGGTCGAAGTCGTCCATGGTCAAGGGCAGTTCGGTGGGCGACAGGCGGGCGGCTTCGATGGACCGGGTGGTGGTGGGGGGGGGGAAGGATGGCCGGGGAGGGGTGGGGGGGGGTGGAAGATCGGCCGGTGAGCGTACGAACCCCCCTCCATGGAGCCGCCAGTCTGGCGCTCGTAGCAGAAGGTGTCCATGTCGCGCACGATCGGGTATCCGATCTCGTTGTTGGTGGCTGAGAGGACCTCGAGCGGGCCCACATCGATCATCTGGTGTACCGCCGGCGTGAGCGGGATGGACGCGCCGGCCTTGGCCGCCAGGCGAGGCGACCACACGCCGCAGGCGATGACCACGTACTCGCAGGCGATCCGTCCCTTGTTGGTCACCACGGCGCTGATCCGGCCCTGATCGGTCTCGATATCGAGCACCTCGGTTACGGGATGGACCGACAGGGCGCCCAGCTGCTGGGCGTACTCCCGCATGATCGTCCCGGCTCGCAACGAGTCCACTACCGACACGCTGGGCGAGAACCAGCCACCCAGGATCACGCTCGTGTCGATGAACGGTACGAGGTCCTCGATCTCTTCCCTGGTCACCAGCCGGCTGTCGATGCCCCAGGACTTGGCCGACGTCATCCGGCGGTTCAACTCGTGCATGCGAGCCTCGGTCCGGGCCACCTCCAACCCCCCCGAGGTGACGCTCACGCCCATCTCCTCGTACTGCTCCTGGCTGTCGAGGGTGAGGTGGGCCATCTCCTTGTTGTGATCCACCGGGTAGATGAAGTTGGAGGCGTGGCCGGTAGAGCCTCCCGGGTTGGGGAGAGGGCCCTTGTCGAGCTGGACGATGTCGCGCCAGCCGAGCGCGGCGAGGTGCTTGACCACCGAGTTCCCAACGATTCCGGCGCCGATCACCACCACTTGGGCGCTGGACGGGAAGTCGCTCATGCCTGCCTCCTCTGCCTTCCCTCGGCCCTTCCGGTTCCACGATGCGGAACCTTCTTACGATACGGAACGATTCTATCGATCCGGCGTGTGCTTTGCGTGCCGATCAGGAGCGGCGGGCGGTGGTCAGAGGGCAGCCGAAGGTGGCCTCGGGCACGTTGGCGCCCGCATCGTGGAACCGGCCGGAGGGGTCCGTCCGGCGACCGGTCATTCGTGACCAACAACCAGCAACGGGTCTCCGAGAGCTTCCGGGTCGGGTCCGGCGCCCAGACCCGGAGCGTCGGGCGCGCGGGTGACACCGCCGAGGTTGCGCGCTCCGCCGATGATCGGATCCACGGTGATCATCTCGTGGCAGAACCAGGTGCCGTGCCGGTAGCGGGCAGGTGTGGATTGCGCGAGATGGACCGCTGCGGTGTCGGCCAGGGCGGTGCCGCCGGTGTCCTCGATGTTCAATCTCAGACCCATCTGCACGCAGAAATCCCTCATGCGCCTGGCCTTGGTGAGGCCGCCCACCCGGTTCGGCTTGAGCCCGATTCCCTCGCAGGCCTGGTCATGGTGGGCTCGCACCAGGTCGCCATACGTGTGGATGATCTCGTCAAGGAGTATCGGTTGGCGGGTGGAGCGGCGGACCTGGAGGCACTCCTCGTAGGTTTCGCACGGTTGCTCGAAGTAGGCGTCTACCCCCTCTGTTGCTCGCATTACCCGGATGGCATGGTCGGGGATCCAGGCGCGGTTCGCGTCGATGGTCAGGGAACTTCCTCCGGGCATCCGGTCCGCCAGATACTCGATGCGTTCGATGTCTGCCGCCACATCCGAACCCACCTTTGCCGAGTGGATCGTGTAGCCCTTGGCGTGGTAGCGCTCGATGGTCCGCAACATCTCCGGGGGAGTGTCGCTGGGGATGGAGGATTGGATGGTCACGTCCCCGGGTCTCCGGCCCCCCATCAGGTCGCAGACGGGCAGGCCCGTGGTCTTTCCCATTATGTCCCAGCAGGCGATGTCGATAGCCGACTTGACGTACGGGTGCCCTGGTAGAGCGGTGTCCATCACGGTGTTGACCACATCGGTCCGGCGAGGGTCCTGCCCGAGCAGGGCCGGCGCGAGCTCTTCGATACCGGCGCGAATGCCTCTCGGGAACGCGGGCAGGTACGTAGATCCCCAAGGACATGCTTCGCCCCAGCCGCTTACCCCCGCGTCGGTGTCGAGCCGGACGAAGCTCGAATCGAGTTCCTCGAAGCGGAGGCGCCCTCCCTGCAGCTCGTAGGGCCGTTGCAGGGGCAGCAGCAACCCGAAGACCGAGATCCGGATGATCTTCATGGGTGCTGTCCGTTTGCCGAGCCTGCGGCCGGACCCGTTGTCGCCGAATCCGTAGATCCCTCCGTCGAGGGACCGAGGCAAGCCGCGAATCCGACCTCGATCACTATTTCGCCCCCTTGGTTCTTTGCAAAGGTATGCGGCCCGGGTCGAGCGGAGCGGGTCAAGCGGGTAGGAGCACGCACCACCCTCATGTCTCCACGGCGCCGGGGGTGGGTCATCCGTTGCCCCCCGTTCCCGGTCCGGCCGGCCGGCTATGGCTTCCAGCAGGTTCCTTGCATGCGCGGTCTAGGGCCAGGGCGGTTGTCTCGAAATGCTCATCCGAGTGGGCCATGCTGACGAAGCGTCTCAGTCCGGGAATGACGTTGATCCCGTTGGCTAGCAGCGCGCGGTCGAGTTCCAGGTTGGCGGCCTGGTCGGCGGCCAACAGATCGGCATAGCGTTCCGGGGGTTGGTCGATGTGGAGGATCTGCCACAGGGAGCCGGCAGTCGCCACCAGGGCCCGGCGCTCATGCGCGGCCAGCACCTGGGTCAGCCGGCGTGACAAGCGCCGCGTCCCGGCCGCCAGGTCTTCGTAGAAGCCCGGTCGGCGGAGCATCTCGAGGGTGGCCAGCCCGGCGGCCGCGGCCAGGGGATTCCCGTGGAAGGTGCCCGACGTATACACGAAGCGAGGGGTCCCTTTCAACCGGGGGCTGGTCCGGTCGATCAGGTCCGCCCGGCCCGCAACGCATGACAGCGTCCCTCCTCCTCCGATGATCTTGCCGAACGACGCCAGGTCGGGAGTCACGCCGAAGTAGCCCTGAGCGCCGTGGTAGGACAGGCGGAATCCGGTCACCACCTCGTCGAAGATCAGCAGCAGTCCGTGGTGGTCGCAGAAGCTCCGGAGCCCTGCGAGGAACCCGGGTAGGGGCCGGATGATCCGCTGTACGGGCTCGGCGATGATCCCGGCGACGCGGTCCACCACCGGGGTGACCAGCCGATCCAGAGCCTCCAGGTCGTTGTATGGGACCACCAGCACGGTATCCCGAACCACGCCGGGGATTCCGGCGGTGAACGGTCTGCCGGTCGGGTAGTCGGCTGTGGTCGGGGCGGCGACCGCGATTCCCGCATAGTCGTGGTTGCCGTGGAACCCTCCTTCGAATTTCACTATCAGGTCGCGGCCGGTAACCGCCCTTGCCAGGCGCAGCGAGTAGGCCGTGGCCTCCGAGCCGGTGGTGGCGAAGACAATGCGCTCGGCACACGGGATCGCCTCGACGAGTTGGGAGGCTAGTTCGATCGCCACGTCGGTCAGGGCTCCGTACTGATGCATGGTGCGCCCGGCCTGCCTGACTACGGCATCCACAACGGCCGGATGCTGGTGCCCGAGGATGAGAGCCCCCGCGCCGGTCACGTAGTCCAGGTAGCGGTTGCCATCCGTGTCGGTTATGTAGGGGCCCGACGCGGACGCCACGGTGAAGCTGGGGCCCACCGTGTTCGCATTGGCGCCCAGCGCTCCGCCGGGCAGGAACGACTCGGCGCGGGCCGGGTCGATCGTATCCCGGTGCCTGGGGCTCATCGCCGAGGCCTGACCGCGTCCGGATCCCAGACGGGACCGTCCAGCACGCTCGCCGGGGTCGGCGTGCCCAGCACCATGACCTCGAGGCCGGTTCCCGCAACGTCAAGCCCGGGGTCGACGTATGCCCAGGCCAGGCTTCGGCCCGTGGTGTGTCCGTAGCCGGTGGTGGTCACCACCCCGACCCGCCGGTTACTCATGAAGACGCCCTCCCCGCCGAGCGGATCCGCATCCGTTACGTCCACGTCCAGCAAAGCTAGCCTCCATCGCGGTTTGCGCACGTTGGCAGCCAGGGCCTCATAACCGATGTAGCCGCGCTTGGCCGGATCTACGAACCGCATCAACCCGGCCTCGTACGCGGTCACCTCCTGGGTCATGTCCCCTGAGACCCGGTAGGCCTTCTCCATGCGCATCGAGTTCAGAGCCAGGGATCCGAACACGCCCAACCCGTGGGCCGCGCCCGAGCGGGTTACCGCGTCGAATACGACCGGCAGGTCCTCCATAGCCATATGGAGTTCCCATCCGAGTTCGCCGGTGAAGGACAGACGCAGCGCGAGGGTGCGCGCCCCGGCGATCTCGAGGGAGCGCACCGACAGCCATCCTCCGTCGGCGTTGGACAGGTCGGAATGGGCGAGCGGCTGGAGCACTTCGCGGCTGCGTGGTCCTGCCAGTCCCAACACGCCCAGATCGCGGGAGCGGTTGGTGATGATGACCCGTTCCGGTCCTCGGGGGCCGAGTCCCCGTCCACTCCCGCCGTCGAGAACGTGGGATCGCATCCAGTCGAGGAACCGGAGTTCACCGGCCGCGGCGCCTACCAGGTAGAAGCGATCTTCGGCCAGGCGGGTGGCGGTGAATTCGGCCTCGACCATTCCGTGTTCCGTGAGCATGTACATCAGGCCGATCCGGCCCACCTCGGGCAGGCGCCCCGGCGTGAGCCGGTCGAGGAATGCGGCGGAATCCGATCCCGTCACTTCGAACTTGGAGAAAGCGGTCAGGTCGGCCACTCCGGCCCGTTCCCGCACCGCCATGACCTCACCTGCCACCGACGCGAACCAACGAGCCCTCCGGAAGGAGTGATGATGCCGAGCCGGCGCTCCGTCGGGGGCGAACCAGCGGGGTCGTTCCCAACCGAAGACCTCCTCGAACACTGCTCCCCGCCGAGCCATCCGGTTGTGGAGGGTGGAGACCTTGTGCGGGCGCCCCGCGGGGCGGTCCAGGTCCGGAAACGGAACCTCGTGGCGTAGCAGATAGTCCTCGTGGGCCTTGGTCCGGTTGTAGCCGGGCGTGGCGAACTCGCCGAACCGGGAGGGGTCGAAGGCGCGCAGGTTGAGCGTGGGGGCGCCCCGCGCCATCCAGGCGGCGAGTTGGCGGGTCGCACCGGGACCCCACGAGATGCCGACCTGCACCCCGGTGCAGTACCAGTAGTTGGCGAGGCCGGGCGCGGGGCCGAGCAGCATGTTGCCGTCGGGGGGATGGGTGATCGCTCCGTGGACCTCCTTCACTATGCCGGCGTCCGCCAGGACCGGTACCCGCTCGAAGGCCGCTTCGAGCCAAGGCGCCACCCGGTCGTAGTCGGGAGGGAACAGGTGATGGTCCGCATCCCATGGAGTACCGTCCTCCCACACCGAGAGCGGATCTGCCTTCTCGTAGATGCCGATGAGGCCGGCTCGCCTCTCCATCCTGATGTATCCCGATACGTGGGTGTCCTCGCGTAGGACCGGCAGTTCCTTTCCCAGGGCGGCGAACGCCGGCACCTCCTCGGTCACGAAGTACTGGTGGGTCATGGGAATGACCGGCAGGTCCACGGCCGGTCCGGCCCAGGCCGCCACCTGGCGCGCGTACGTGCCTGCGGCGTTGACCACCTGGTCGCACACGTACGATCCGGCCTCGGTGTCCACCCTCCAGCGACCGTCCGGCAAGGCCACCGTACCGGTGACCCTGGTGTGACGCCTGATGATGGCTCCCCGCTGCCGGGCGCCCTCCGCGAAAGCGAAAACGGCGCCGGCAGGATCGACATGACCGTCGTCCGGTGTGTGGAGGGCCCCGAGCACACCGTCGAGATTGCAGAAGGGATGGAGTTCAGCGATCCGTTCGGGGCCGATCAGCTTCATCCGGTTTCCCACCCCGCGGCCCACCGATACCGTGTAGCGCAGCCAGTCCAGTTCATCCTCCCGCACGGCGAGCCGCAAAGATCCGGGTTGGTGCCAACTGACCGGCCGGCCCGTCTCTGCCTCCAGATCGGCGTACTTGCGGGTTCCGTACCCGGTCATCCACGCCAAGCCATAACTGGAGGTCGAATGGGTGATCTGGCCGGCGGCGTGCCAGGTGGATCCGGAGGCCAGTTCGCCCTTCTCGAGCAGCAGGCAGTCGCTCCAACCCTCGACGGCCAGGTGATAAAGGAGCGATGTGCCCATGATCCCCCCACCGATGATGATCACTCGGGCGTCAGAGTTCATAACTGGTCCGAAGAAGGATCGGACGGATGAGGACAGGCTTCCAGGAGTGCGAACCTGCCGGGCGTGAAGCGTTGTGAGAGTCCCGACATGGTACGCTTGTATGAGCACATATCATGCACCGTACAATTGTACCAGACACGGTTTCCGGGCTCGACACGCTGCTCGAACACATGAGCGCGGCGATCCGGGACATGGCTCCGCAGGTCCGCAAGGCGACCGCCTTCGTGCTCGACCATCCTGACGAGGTCGGGTTCGCGACCGTGCGGGAACTGGCAGAACTGGCGGACGTGCATCCCAACACCCTGGTCCGCATGGCTCGGGTGGTGGGTTTCGAGGGATTCGATGACTTCCGCGAGCGGTTTCGCAATGAGTTACGGAACCGCAGCCCGTTTCACGCCCGGGCCATGTCGCTGCAGTTGATATCTTCGGGTGAGAGGCTCCCTGCGCTCTATGGGGAGATAGCAGCGGTCACGCTCCAGAACCTGGAGCGGATGTTCACCGGCACCTCCGCTGCCGAGATGCAGGCGATTGCCGACCACATCGTCTGTTCGCGGCGTACTTACGTCATCGGAGTGGGGGCCAACTACGCATTGGCCCACAACTTCGCGTATCTGGCCGGGATGGCCGTGGACAACGTGGTGGCGGTGCCCGGTGACGGGAACGTGCCCATGGACGGCATCGTGAAGGCGGGCTCCGCGGATGTCGTGATTGCGATGACCTTCGCCCCCTACCGGGTGGAGGTCGTCGAGGCGACGGAGGCCGCTCGGCGGCAGGGTGCGCGGGTGGTGGCGATCACGGACAGTCACGGCTCTCCGATCGTGCTCGGCGCCGACCATCTGATCCTTGCTCCGAGCGACACCCCGCAGTTCTTCCCCTCCACGCTGGCAGCGGCTGCCGCTCTCGAGACCCTGGTGTCGTTCATCGTCGCGGATGCTCCACCGGAAGTGTTGGCTGCCATCGACATCATGCACCAACGCAGATACGATCTCGGTGTTTACTGGAAGCCGGACCGTGGAAACCGCTGACTGCTCTGCCTATACCCGACCCCAGCGGGTCATGGATCCTTCCGTGTATTTGGACGGAGACGTGTTCGGTCGCGAGCAGCGCAGCGTCCTGTCGTCTACCTGGCAGTATGCCTGCCACAGGTCGGAACTCGGCAGGCCGGGTAGCTACGTCACCTTCGAGATCGCCGGGGAGTCGCTCTTCGCGCTCAGCGACAGTGATGGGACGATCCGCACCTTCTACAACGTCTGCATGCACCGCGGCCATCGCCTGCTCGAAGGCCGCGGCATCCGCCCGAAGCTGGTCTGTCCCTATCACGCTTGGACCTATCGCCTGGACGGGCGTCTCGACCATGCCCCGCACGCGGAAGGACGTCCCGGATTCGATCCGGATGGAATTTGCCTCACCGAGGCTCTCACGGAAGACCTGTGGGGTTTCCTCTTTGTGAACCTGGACCGCCAAGCGCCCCCCATGCGTGTGATCTTTCCCGGCCTTCGAGAGGCGATCCAGGAGTTCCTTCCTTCCATCGAACGGATGAGGCCGCTCGAGCGCCGCTGGTTCACGGCGGAGTCGAACTGGAAGGTAGCGATCGAGAACTACAACGAGTGCTACCACTGCCGGACCGCGCATCCGTCCTTCTCCAGGGGAGTGATCCTCCCGAGGACCTACACGATCCGGCCTGTCGGGCAGTCCCTCCAGCACCGCGCCGAGAGTTCTCCCGAGCAGTATTACGAGATCGACTACGCAGCCTCGCCGCACGCCGCCGATTACCGCTCCTTCTACCTGTGGCCGCTCTTCTCTTTCCAGATTTACCCGGGACCGGTCCTCAACACCTTCTGCTGGCGACCCGAGTCGGTGGATCGGACTCCCTTCTTCCGCGAGTGGTTCGGCCTCGACGGCGAGGATTCACCGACCGTCCGCCGGGTGGCCGACGAGGATGCTCGAACGACGGTGGCGGAGGACTTGGCCCTTATGCGGTCGGTGCAGGGTGGTCTGTCGAGCCGAGGCTATCGACCCGGCCCCCTGGTCATCGATCCTGAGATGGGGCTCAACAGCGAGCACACCGTGGCCGCGATCAAGGCCTGGTACGTGGAGGCGATGCGCCCGGCCGCGCGCGGCAGGATATCGTAGTTCATTGTCGATTGTCATTTACAACTCTTATACGACATTCAACCTGTCGGAGGTCGGCCTGCTAGTGGTGGGCCTACATGCGTTTAGGCGATTCACGGTCCCTGTCCATGCTTACTACCACTGGCCACTGCCTACCGGCACCGACGAGAGAAACCAATGATCCTGTAGCTGGCGGACCTCGATTGAGGTAGAATGTTCCGCGATGTAGCACGGTTCCGTATCGTGGGACGTCCGGGACATCCGACCCGGTGGTCCCGGATGGCCTAACGATTCGGTTCCCCTCCCCGAGTTGGCGTCATGACTGAAGAAGAACTCGACCTACGAACCCTCCCCGACGACGAGCTCGTCGAGCAGATGCATGACGATCTCTATGACGGTCTCGCCGAAGAGATCGACGAGGGCACCCGGATTCTCCTAGAGCGCAGCTGGTCCCCATCGGAAGTCCTGAACGATGCCCTGGTCGAAGGGATGCGCATCGTCGGCATCGACTTCCGGGACGGCATCCTGTTCGTCCCCGAGGTGTTGATGGCGGCCAATGCCATGAAGGCCGGGATGGCCGTGCTGAGGCCCCTCCTGGCGGAGACCGGTGCCGAGACGGTCGGAACGGTGGTTATCGGGACGGTCAAGGGAGACATCCACGACATCGGCAAGAACCTGGTGGCCATGATGATGGAGGGCGCCGGGTTCGAGGTCATCGACCTGGGCATCAATACCGACGTCGAGGAGTTCATCGACGCCATATTGGAGCACCAGCCCGACATCCTCGGCATGTCGGCGTTGCTTACCACCACCATGCCCTACATGAAGGTGGTGGTCGATACGCTGGCAGATCGGGGCATGCGGGATGATTACATCGTCATGGTGGGTGGCGCTCCTCTCAACGAGGAGTTCGGGCTGGCCGTGGGCGCCGACGCCTACTGCCGGGACGCGGCGGTGGCCGCCGAAACCGCCAAGGATCTGGTGGCCAGGAAGCGGATCCTCATGAGCGAGCAGGTTTGAGTTGGTATCCCACCGCCAGATGTCGGATGGGACCGGGCCGGGAACGCGCGGAGGCAACCGGCCACCCCGGTTGCTGGTCCTGGCGTGCGGGGCGCTCGCCTCGGAGATCCTATACTCCATCAGGCTCAACGGCTGGGAACATGTGTCACTCGCCTGCCTACCGGCCCGACTCCACAATACGCCCGACCGGATCGTCCCGGAGTTGGAGGCCCGCCTGCGGGCCGATGCGGCTCGATACGATCGCATACTCATCGGCTATGCCGACTGCGGGACCGGAGGCCATCTGGATGCGCTCGTGGAGAAGTGGGAGAACGTGGAGCGACTCCCCGGCGCCCACTGCTACGAGTTCTACGCCACCCGGCCGGTGTTCCATGATCTGCATGAATCGGAACTCGGCACCTTCTACCTGACCGACTTCCTCACCCGGCACTTCGATCGCCTCGTATGGCAGTCCCTCGGGCTCGACCGCCACCCTCAGCTCCGCGACATGTACTTCGGGAACTACCGCAAGCTCGTGTACCTATCCCAATTCGACCATCCGGACCTGCGCACGAAGGCCGAGGAGGCCGCCCTCAGGTTGGGGCTCGAATACCATCATCGGCCGGTGGGATTGGGGGAGTTGGCAACCGGCTTGGAGACGTTCGTCTCCTGGCCGGCTGCTTGATCATCGTGGCGAATCGCGCCTGGCGGAGGACTCACCGTTCATGACCAGCCGCCGCGGTGTTTCCCGAAACCAGCGTTCCCGGTCCGAGCTGACCGTTATCTACTGGCGTGACATCCCCGCCCAGGTCACCGCCCGGTCAGGCCGGAACAAGATGGCGGTGGAGCTACCGCCCCGGTTCCAGGCTGCTATCGACCGGGCGGCGATGGTGGCCGGAAAGAAGACCTACGACCAGTACATCGAGGAGTGGCGCCGCACCTCGGAGCCCTGCGGGGAGGACGTCGAGGCCGAGGCGAAGGCCGCCGCAGCCCGGATCGAGAGGGAATACCCGAAGGATCGCGTCCGGCGCATCGCGTCCAACGGCGGCCTGGAAGGGGCTCTCTCCCCAGGAGAACCGGCATGACCCTTACCGTGGTCAGCTCGGCCACCCGCGAGGTGGTCATCGGCCCGGATAGGCCCTTCGTGGTCATCGGGGAGCGGATCAACCCGACCGGCCGCAAGCTGCTGGCCGCCGAGATGAAGGAAGGGGATTACAGCCGGGTGGAAGCGGACGTCCTGGCACAGGTGGCGTCCGGGGCACACATGCTGGACGTCAACGCAGGCATTCCGCTCGCCGACGAGCCCGCCATCCTCGCCGAAGCGATCCAGCTGGTCCAGTCACTGGTCGATGTTCCTATCTCCATCGATTCATCCATCGTGGAGGCTCTCGAAGCCGGTCTGTCCGTCTACGAGGGTAAGGCACTGGTCAATTCGGTGACCGGAGAGGAGGAACGCCTCGAGCGGGTCCTTCCCCTAGTGGCCGAGCACGGGGCGGCGGTGGTGGCCATCTCGAACGACGAGACCGGCATCTCCGAGAATCCGGAGGTGCGTTTCCGGGTGGCGGCCAAGATCGTGGAACGGGCCGCGCGTTTCGGGATCCCGCCCGAGGACGTGGTGGTGGATCCGCTCGTGATGCCGGTGGGCGCGCTCCGGTACGCGGGCCGCCAGGTTTTCGACATCCTGCATAGGCTCCGGGACGAGCTGGGGGTCAACTCCACCTGCGGAGCCTCCAACATCAGCTTCGGACTACCCAACCGGCACGGCATCAACAGCGCTTTCCTCACCATGGCCATTGCCAACGGACTCACCTCAGCGATCACCAACCCCCTCGAGCCGGATATAGCGCAAGCCGTCAAGGCGGCGGACGTGCTCATGGGAAACGACCGGGACTGCGCGAGATGGATCCGGGCCTTCCGGCAACCCTCTACGGGAGGGCGCGCCCGCCGGCGCAGCCGGCGCCGTCCCGCCCCCGCGCCTTAGACCCATGAATGCCCGGACTGTCCAGGTGGTGTTCACCCCCTCCGGAAGGCGGGGCAGGGTCGAGCCGGGCACCACGGTGCTGGACGCAGCCCGCGGTCTCGGGGTCGATGTGGACTCGGTGTGCGGCGGGCGCGGGCTGTGCGGGCGCTGCCAGGTGAGCCTGGGCAGCTCCGCCTCCGAGGGCATAGATTCCAGCGGTCACCGGCTTTCCCTTCCAGAAGCCCAGGAGTTGGGCTACCGGGGTCGCCGCCCGCTCCGCGCCGGTCACCGCCTAGCCTGCGCGGCCCGTCTCCGGGACGACGCGGTCATCGACGTCCCTCCCGATAGCCAGGTGCGCCGCCAGGTGGTCCGTAAGCGGGCGGAGGTGGTCGACATCCCGGTGGATCCGGTGGTGCGCCTCCACTACCTGGAGGTGGAGCCTCCGGACATGCACCGCCAGGCATCCGACCTATCCAGGGTGCTCGAGGCCCTGGAACGGCAATGGGGTATTGCCGGGGTGAAGGTCGATCATCATGTGCTCCAAGGGCTGCAGGAAGCTCTCCGGGCAGGCCAATGGACCGTGACGGTGGCCGTTCACGACAGGGATACCGTCACAGGGGTGTGGCCGGGCTTCCACGACGGGCCGCTCGGAGTGGCCATCGATGTCGGATCCACAACGGTGGCCGGCCATCTGTGTGATCTCTCCACGGGCGCGGTGCTGGCCTCCTCGGGGGTGATGAACCCCCAGATCCGATACGGTGAGGATCTGATGAGCCGCGTCTCTTACGTGATGATGAACGAGCAGGGTCAGGAAGTTCTCACCTCGGCGATCCGTTCGGCCCTAGATGAAATGGTCGGAGACCTGGTCGAGCAGGTGGGCAAGCCCCGGGACTCGGTGCTGGAGGTGGCCCTGGTCGGCAACCCGATCATGCATCACCTGGTCCTCGGCCTCAGCCCCTATCACCTGGGCGTGGCGCCGTTCGCCCTGGCCACCGACGAGGCAGTCCGCATTCCTGCTTCGAGGATCGGCATAGGGGCCCATCCGGGCGCCAGGCTCTACGTGCTGCCGTGCGTGGCGGGTCATGTCGGAGCCGATGCGGCAGGCGCCATCCTGTCCGAGGGTCCCCATCGGGGCCGGGCGATCCAACTGCTCGTGGATGTGGGTACCAATGCGGAGATCGTTCTGGGGAGCGCCGGGCGCCTGCTGGCGGCTTCCAGCCCGACCGGACCCGCATTCGAAGGCGCCGAGATCAGCTCCGGCCAGCGCGCCGCGCCGGGCGCCATCGATCGGGTGCGGATCGATCGTCTCACGCTCGAGCCCCGCTTCACCGTGATCGGGGTGGATATGTGGTCGGACCAGGAGGGCTTTGAGGATGCCGTAGCGGGGACCGGCGTGATCGGCATCTGCGGATCGGGCATCATCGAGGCGGTAGCCGAGTTGGTGCTCACCGGGGTGGTATCGACCGAAGGCCTCATCCAGGACGGCGGTCGCACCGAGCGGATCGTCGCTGACGGACGGACAGCGGCCTACCTACTGTACGAGGGGTCGCCGGGGCAGGGCAGCCGGATAATGATCACACAGAACGATATAAGGGCCATCCAGCTGGCCAAAGCAGCGCTGCAGGCCGGGGTCAGGCTCCTGATGGACCGCCTGGGAGTGGACCGGGTGGACGAGATCAGGTTGGCCGGCGCCTTCGGGAGCCATATCGATCCCATCTACGCCATGGTGCTGGGGATGATTCCCGACTGCGATCCGGATCGGGTTTCGGCAGCGGGCAACGCAGCCGGAACCGGGGCGATGATTGCGTTGCTAAGCAGGTCCGCCCGGGTCGAGATCGAGGCTCTGGTGAGCGAGGTCGAAAAGATCGAGACGGCGGTGGCGCCCGGTTTCCAGCGCCACTTCGTGGAGGCCATGGGAATACCCCATGCAACCGTCGCATACGAGCACCTCGCCCGTAAGGTGGACCTATCGGGCATCGTCTCGTCCGGGCCGGCTACCGGCGGCCGCCGTCGCAGGACTCGTAGGAGAGCGAAAGGGGCCGCCCTGCGGTCCGGAGCTCTGGTCGGGTCGCGTGGAGAGGAGGATCGATGAGCGCCCGCAGGAGAAGGAGAGGGGGCGGAAGGGAGGCGCGCCAGGCCTTACGGACTGCCCGGGTCATCGACCAGCAACCGTTCCTCACCCGTACCTTGGGCCGTACCGAGGTGCTTTCCGAGGAGGGGCTGGAGTTGATCGAGCGCAACGCCGACACGCTCCTCGAGGAGGTCGGTATCGAGATCATGAACTTCCCCGAGGCTTTATCCATCTACGCCGGAGCGGGCGCTGACGTGGAGGGTACGAGGGTCCGCTTCCCGCGGGGTATGTGCCGGGAGATCATCACCCGCTCCGCGCCGACCTCGTTCGTCCAGCACGCGCGTAACCCGGCTCGGTCGGTCACGATCGGAGATCCCCATATCGTGTTCGCTCCTGCGTACGGTTCCCCGTTCGTGCGGGACGCCGACGCCGGGCGTCGCTACGCCACCATCGCGGACTTCAGGAACTTCGCGAAGCTCGTCCACATGAGTCCGGCACTGCATCATGGTGGCGGAACCCTGTGCGAGCCGGTGGACCTGCCGGTCAACAAGCGCCACTTCGACATGCTCTATACCCACGTCGTGCACCACGACAAGCCCTTCATGTCCTCGGTGACGAAGCCTGAGAGGGCCCAGGACTCGGTCGACATCTCCAAGATCGTCTTCGGCGAGGACTTCGTGCGCGATAACACCGTGCTGATGGGCCTGTGCAATGCCAACTCTCCCCTGACGTGGGACTACGCCATGCTCGGATCGGCCAAGATCCTCGCAGAGAACAACCAGTGCGCTCTCATCACGCCATTCATCATCGTCGGCGCGATGGCACCGGTGACAGTGGCCGCGGCCGTGACCCAGACCCTGGCGGAGGCTCTGGCCGCCATCGCCTTCACCCAGATGGTCCGTCCAGGGGCGCCCGTCATCTTCGGCTCCTTCGCCGCCTCGATGTCGATGCAGAGCGGGGCCCCCACCTTCGGAACCCCGGAGCCGGCCCTGGTCCTCTACGCGGTCGGCCAACTCGCCTCGAGGCTCGGGGTTCCGTTCCGATCGGGTGGCAACCTGACCGCCTCGAAGATCCCGGACGCCCAGGCTGCCTACGAGAGCGCCACAACTTTCCTGCCTGCCCTCGCGGCGGGCGTCAACTTCGTCCTCCATACGGCCGGGTGGCTCGAGGGCGGGCTGACTATGGGGTACGAGAAGTTCGTGCTCGACGCCGACCAAGCCTCGATGATGGCGCGCTTGGTGGGCGGGGTGGACCTGAGCGAGAACGGCCTAGCTATGGAGCCGCTCCTGACCAACGGTCCCGGCCAGCATCATCTCGGCACCGCCCACACGATGGCCAATTTCGAGGATGCCTTCTGGGTGTCGAACCAATCCGATGTCGACAGCTTCGAGCAGTGGGAGATAAACGGGTCGCTGGACTCGGTGGGCAGGGCCAACGCCGAGTGGAAACGTCTGCTGGCGGAGTACGAGCAGCCGCCCTTGGACGAGGCCGTTCACGAGGAGTTGAGCGAGTGGATCGCGGCGCGCAAAGCCTCCTTCCCGGACTCGGACGTTTGAGATGACCGTTCCGTCCGGTCTCGATCGCGCCGGGAGGGCGGCGGTGCGGCGCATCCTCGAACACCCCAAGTTCGAGGTTCTCCCTCTGAAGAACGTGCTCGACCAGGTGGGGTGGTTGCCGGAAGGCGCCACGGTGTCCATCACCGCCTCGCCCACCAAGACGCTCGAGGACACGATGGACGTGGCTGCCGAGCTCTGCCAGAGGGGCTTCCAGGTGGTACCGCACCTGTCGGCCCGCATGACCCACGACAAGACGCATCTCGCCTCTCTGCTGGGACGAATGGAGGAACTGGAGATCTCCAGGATCTTCCTGGTCGGCGGGGACGCATCGCAGCGCGGGATCTTCCCCGACGCCTACTCCCTGCTTCTGGCCATGGACAACATCGGCCACCACGTCAGCGAGATCGGAGTGACCTCATACCCCGAGGGACATGGCGTGATTCCCGACGCCAAGCTGCGGCAGGCTCTTCACGACAAGCAGCCCTACGCGTCCTACCTGACCACCCAGATGTGCTTCGATCCCGAGGCCATCGGTGACTTCGTTTCCGGTTGCAGGGCGGATGGCATCGCCCTCCCTGTCCAGATCGGGATTCCGGGAGTCGCCGACCGGTTGAAGCTCATCCAGATCTCGACCCGGATCGGGGTGGGACAGTCCGTGCGGTTCCTCTCCAAGCATCGGGGCTTGGTGAGCCGGTTCATCAAACCCGGCGGGTACTCACCGGAGGACCTTCTCGAAGGGCTCGCGCCGTTGGCCGATGATCCCGCAGCTGCCATCGTGGGGGTTCATATCTACACCTTCAACCAGTGCGAGACCACCGAACGCTGGCGGCAGGAGTACCTGGCCGCTCTGTAGAGTTTTCGGATAGCTCCCACCGCAAGTCAGAGGCTTCGACACGTGACCTCTCCGAAAGTTCCCGGCCCGTTGCCCGACCCGGCGTTGGCGGGTGTGGGCGCCCGGTTCGATGACTGCCGCGGGAGGCTGGTCCCGCTCCGGTTGGTCGACCCGTACGGAGTCTGGGTCGCCCATCACCTCGAAGATGTCCCGGAAGTCATTCGCCGGGCCGAGTCCGAGGCCCGGGCAGGCAGGTGGGTGGCCGGATTCGTCTCCTACGAGGCCGCCCCCGCCTTCGACCGCCGGCTGGCAGTCCGGTCGCCGTCCCCCGGCCTGCCGCTGGCATGGTTCGCCGGGTTCCGTGACGCGATTTCCGAGCCTGCAGGTTCGGGGGGCGAGTACCGGATCGGACCATGGCGACCCGAGGTCTCGGACGCCTGCTACGGCCGCCACGTGGACACCATACGGGAGTTCATCCGGATCGGCGACACCTACCAGACCAACTACACCTTCCGCCTGCGGGGACGGGTCAGCGGGGACCTCAGGTCGCTCTACACCGACCTGCTAGCCGCCCAGGGGGGCGGCTATCACACCTTCCTGGAGACCGGCCGGCACACGGTGGTCTCCGCCTCGCCCGAGCTGTTCTTCCGCTGGGACGGCCGGCGTATCGAGAGCCGGCCCATGAAAGGCACCATGGCCCGGGGCCGCTGGGAACAGGAGGATTCCCGATTCCGGGAGCGGTTGCTCTCCTCGGGCAAGGACCGGGCCGAGAACGTGATGATCGTGGACCTCCTGCGGAATGACCTGGGGCGGGTGGCTCGGTTCGGCAGCGTCCAGGTGGAGCGCCTGTTCGAGGTGGAGCGATTCGAGACCGTATGGCAGATGACCTCGACGGTGGCCGCCGAGACCCGACCCGAGGTTGGCCTGGTCGACGTCTTCACAGCCATGTTCCCGTGCGGGTCGGTGACCGGAGCGCCGAAGGTCAGGACGATGGAGATCATCGAGTCCCTGGAAGCCTCTCCCCGGGGCGTCTACTGCGGCGCCATCGGGTTGCTGGCACCCCCCGGATCGGGCCGGTCGAGGGCCGAGTTCTCGGTGGCCATCCGGACGCTGGTGGCGGATACGCAGGACGGCGAGGCCGAGTACGGCGTGGGCGGCGGCGTGGTACACGAGTCAACCGCGGCCAGGGAGTACGAGGAGGCGATGGTCAAGGCCCGGGTCCTGTCACGTCGCCGGGCGCCGGTGACGCTGCTCGAGACGATGCGATGGGAGCCTGGCCGCGGAATCTGGTTGCGGGATCGCCATCTGAGCCGGCTCCGCTCCTCGGCCCGTTACCTGGGTGTGACCCTCCGGGAGGTGGTGATCTCCGATCTTCTCGAAGGCCTGTCGGGCGACGAGCCGCTCCGGGTTCGCCTGCTGGTGTCCGGGGAAGGGTCCGTCTCGATCGATACGTCGCCTCTTGCTCCGGGCTCACTGGTGGTGGGGTTGGCCATCGATGATCGCCCGATCGACCGGACCGACTACCTGCGCTACCACAAGACGACCCGGCGCGAGGCCTACGAACAGGCCTCCGCCCGCCACCCGGCCCCGCCCCCCCACAAGCCCCCCGGGCGGGCGCCCAACAAACGGCCCCCCGCCCGCCACCCGGCCGCGGACGATGTGGTACTCGTGAACGAGCTGGGGGAGGTGGTCGAGACCACCATCGCCAACCTGGTGGTGCGGCGGGACGGCGCCTGGGTCACCCCGCCGATCGACTCGGGCTGCCTCCCGGGCACCTACCGGGAGGAACTCATCGATCGCGGGAACCTGAGCGAGCGATCGGTATCGGTATCCGATCTGATGGAGGCCGACGAAATGGCGGTGATCAACTCCGTCAGAGGATGGCGAACCGCCAAGCTCGTAGGAAATGGTTAGCCCCGATCATTCATGGTCGGGGTTTGAAGGGGAGAAGGCAATGGCGCGTCGGGTCGCCGGACCTGGGGTAATAGCCATGGCGGCCTCACTTTCTTCCTGAGGTGGCTTCACCGCCAAGGTGAGGGGTGTCCGCTTAGCAATGACGAGGTTGAAGTGGCCTGATGCGGATCGGTGTGCTGGAGACATGAATAATCAAGGATAGGGGCCGGTAGCCGGTGGTAGGTGCCCCGGAACAAGGGGGCTGAACCTGTCACACCCCTGCTATATGTTGCTGGATACCGTAATTACCAGCGGTTCAGTTCCGACGTCGACCGGACCGCGCGAGGGATCAAATCGTTCGGGACCGCCCCGCTCAGGGCTTGGGCGGACGCGTCCCGACCAAGGTGGCGGTGGTGGGGGAGTGCCCGGCGGGCGGAGCCTGCTCGCCGCGATTTTCGCGGTCTTCTCCGATACGAAGGGCTAGAAGCCGCCTACCAGGAGGACAATCGGCGCTGCCATCGTTCCGAGGATCAGAAGTGCCGAACCCAGGCAACCGGCCCGCGCAGAACTCTCCCCATCCGGAGCGGAGCCACCTGCCTGTTGGCCCTCTGGCGATTCGATCGGGTTCTCCTTGGCCCGGCGGGAGCTTGATCTACGACGCGTAGCGCGTCCGCGTCGAGGTGGTTTGACGGGGTTCTCCGAGATGTGCTCGCGCAGTACTTCGGCCGTCCTGCTCTCCAGATCAAGCCGTTCGGCGGCCACACGCTCGGCCTGGGCGCGCAGGGCATCCAGTTCCTCGCGTTGCGAAGCGGTGAGCCACCGGACCTCCACCTTGGCGATCTCGCTTCGCGCCGTCCTGGTGTCGAACAGGACCAGAGCCTCCGAGGCGGCCCTCATATGACGTTGGGCAGCGGCCCGGAAGCGCTTCTGCCGCCGTAGGGCTCCGTCGAGATGCAGATGGGCGCCCCGGCGTATCTCTTGTGATAGCAGGGCCAGCAGCGGCTCGGTATCGGGATCCTCGGCCAGCCCGAGCAGGCCCTCGTAGTGGTCGGCACGGGCCATCGACTGGATGCGCGCCGCCAGATGCTCCGCCCTGGTGACAGCCTCTAGCCGCCTGGCCTTGACGAGGCGGCGGAGCCGCTCACGATCCGCCTCCAGCGCCCGGTCGGCCCGGGCCAGGGCAGCGCGGAAGTCCATCCTCTCGATTGCCTCGTCGATGGCACGCTCGTCCGGTGATGGCATACCGGCGAAAGGGTACCGGTTTCCCTCCGGCCTGCCCAAGGCCAAGGGGCATGCGGTGGGGTAGTCTCGGCCGAGCGGCTCATCGGAAGGAGACACGACATGGCTTTGCGGATTACCTCCACCGACTTCGGCGACGGCGACTACCTGGGTCCGGATCACATCCTCGCGGAGGAGTACGGTTTCGGGTGCGCCGGAGGCAACCGTTCGCCGCAACTCTCCTGGTCGGGGGCTCCGGAGGGTACTGCCGGCTACGCCCTCACCTGCTACGACCCGGATGCCCCGACCGGTTCGGGGTTCTGGCACTGGGTGGTGGTCAACATTCCCGCCGAAGTGACGGAGCTGGCGGCAGGCGCGGGCGACGGGTCGGGAATCCCCGCCGGCGCGCTGCAGACCCGGACCGACTTCGGCAAGCCCGGGTACGGTGGCCCGTGCCCTCCGGAGGGTGACCACCCGCATCGCTACCTGTTCACCGTCCATGCGGTGAGCGTGGCCGAACTGCCCGTCGATACCGGCACCATGCCGGCGGTCGTCGGGTTCATGCTGCACTTCAACACGCTCGAGAAGGCCAGCCTGATGGGCCTCTACAAGCGCCGGTAGTCGATAGTCAGTATAAGCTAACATCAACTAGGAACTAGGAACTAGGGGAGACCCACCGTCCATCCGCTGATCCGCGACGCTCTCGTCCTGTTCGTCGAACTCTTCCTGCTGTTCGTGTCGGTCAGCTTCGGGCTGAACCTCCTGCGGCGCCGGGTCGGCGACGAGCGCCTCCGGACGCTCATGGGCGGCTCGCCCGTCGGGGCCGCCCTACGGGGGATCGCTGTCGGTTTCATCACTCCCTTCTGTACCTACTCGGCCATCCCCGTGCTGGTTTCCCTCCGGCGAGCCGGTGTGACCCCGGCCGGCTATGCGGCCTTCATGGTGGCGGCGCCGGTCCTCGACCCGATCCTGTTCGGAGCGCTGGCGATCATCGTGGGCATGCCGGCCGCGATCATCTACCTGGTGGTGGTATTCACCGCGTCGCTGGTTCTGGCGCTCCTGGCCGAACGGGTCGATCTCGACCGCTTCATGAAGCCCATGAAGCCGGCGGATGTAGATGGATGTTCCGAGCCGGACATCGGAACCGGCCCGTGGCGGGGGCTGAAGAAGGAGTGGCGTCCCGCCATGCTTTCGGCTCGGGCGTTGCTCCGCACCATGCTTCCCCTGCTCGCGCTGGGCATCCTGATCGGCCTGGCGATTGCTGCGTTCCTGCCGGCCGAGACGGTGGCTCGCGTACCGGTCCTGTCGGGAGATGCGGCCATCCCGGCCGCCGCGGCGATCGGGACGTTCTTCTATATCAACACCGAGTTGTTCGTGCCGATCGCCAACGGTCTGAGGGCGGCAGGGATCGGGCTCGGCGCGGTGGTGGCGCTAACCATCGCCGGTGCAGGGGCCAACGTTCCCGAGTTCGTCATGCTGGCCCGGTTGACCAGCCACAAGGTGCTGGCCACATTCGGCGGCTACGTCTTCGTGGTCGCCATGGCTGCCGGTCTGCTGGTCGAGCTACTGGTCCGGCCGGGTGGTTGAGCCCCGGTACCGCCGGGGGACCCGGCTGGTGATGCCGGTCAGGACCTCGTAGGGGATTGTCCTCGCCCATGCCGCCACTTCGTCGGCGGTAATCGTTTCCTCGCCCTGAGTGCCGATGATCACCACGTCATCCCCGACCCGGACATCGGTATCGGGTCCGGCCTCGACCATGAACTGGTCCATGCATACGCGGCCCACCACAGGGTGACGCCGGCCCCTGATCAGCACTTCCGCCCGGTTGGACAGCAGCCGGGGGAAGCCGTCCCCGTATCCCATCGGGACGACCACGATGCGGGTGTCGTGGTCGGGAGTCCAGGTCGCTCCGTAGCTGACCGGGCTTCCGGCGGGTTGCCGCTTCGAGAGCACCACTCTCGACCTCCAGGTGAGAGCCGGCCGGATCCCGACCGTCCTGGGGATGGTGTCGGTCGGGTAGACCCCGTACAGCATGAGGCCGGGCCGCACCAGGTCGAAGTAGGAGTCGGGGTGCTGGATGACGGCTCCCGAGTTGGCCAGGTGGAGCGTCGGCGTGGGGAGGTCCCGCTCGCCGAAGTAAGAGACCACGCGGCGGTAGGTGGCTATCTGGTCGAGGGTCTGGGCGGGATCCGGCTCGTCGGCGGTTGCGAAGTGGCTGTATACGGCTTCCAACTCCGCATGCCGGCTGCGGAGCAGGGCATCGAGCAACTCGGTGGCGCCTTCGGGCCGCACCCCCATCCGGCCCATCCCGGTATCCACTTTGGCGTGAACCCGGGAAACGGTCCCCAGGCGGCCGGCAGCTTCCTCGATCGGTCCGACAGCCTGTATTGAGGAGACGGTCATGGTGAGGTTGAAGTGGAGGAAATCGGGAATCTGGGAGGTGTCGAGGCCCCCCATCACGAGGATCGGGCACACGATCCCGGCCTCCCGCAGCACCGCCCCTTCCTCGAGGAACGCCACCGCCAGCCCGGCAGGCCCGCAGCTCTCGAACAACCGGGCTACTTCCACTAGGCCGTGTCCGTAGGCGCCGGCCTTCACCACCGGCAACATCCGGGCCGGAGCCACCGTTGCCTCGACAGCCCGGTAGTTGGCCGTAAGCTGGTCGAGATCGATCTCCACGTGGGTTGGGCGGGACACCCGCGGGGCTACGGTGGGATCGAGGATCATCAGGCAGGAGGTTACAGGTGGGAGGTCCGGCCAGAAGATGAGCAAGGTCGACGGAGCAGGCCGGGGACGGCCCCGGTTCTTCGACACCCGAGCGGCCTACATGATGTTCATCACCACCACCACGGAGAAGGCGGAGGTAGCGGCTCGGATCGCGCGGGAAGCTCGCCTGGTCGCTCCGGGGCCGGACGCCTTTCGCCTGTTCGACGCCGGGCTGGGGGACGCCACGGTGCTGGTCGAGGTGATGCGGAGCCTCCATGCGCTCCACCCCCACGTCCCGTGGCTGGTGGTCGGCAAGGAGATAAGTCTCGAGGACGTCCGTATCGCCCTGGATCGGCTGCCCGACCGTTTCCACGAACACCCCGAGATGGTGTTCGTGGTGACCAACATGACCTACGGCGAGGCCACCAACCTGCGGCCGGGACCTGGGAAGGGCGAAGTGTCATGGAGGCGCACCGCCCTGGAGGGCGCCACCACCGTCGGCTTCGCCCAGCAGATACGTAGCCTCCACGACACGCTGGCCGAGGACTGGCAGGTGGCGACCAGCCCCAAGACAGGCAACCCGGTCTACGTCCGCCCCTCGGTCCATGTGATCTATCGCAAGGATCGGGAGTTCATCCTTCGCCGGGTACTTCCCGATCCGAGCACCTACCGGGCCGCCTTCGATCTTGTCATCGCCTCCCAGCCCTACCGGGCACGTACCCCGGCCGAGCACAAGGTCCGCACCGTGATCGCCCCCCTGGCCCGGGCGCTGGCTCCCGGAGGCCGGCTGCTGGGGATCCACGCCTACGGCCACGATCCCGGCATGGAGATCATCCGCACCCTGTGGCCGGACGAGGATCCCTTCCGGACTGACCGCCGGGCCCTGCTAGCCGAGGCCGCCCGCCAACTGTCGAGCCCGGCCGATCAAGACCTGGTGATGGAGGAGTGGGACGACTCGGAGTCGGTTTTCCGGTACGAGATGCGGGCCATGCCGGTCGAGGCCAAGGAACATATCGGGACGTCCGCGATCCTGGCGGCCTGGAATGCCGCTGCCTATGTGGCCCAGATCGACGAGGAACGGATGGAGGAGGCGGTGGCGTTCGGCGCCTACCACGACGGCACCAGGTCGGTTCTCCGGCGCCACGGCCGTGTGTGGTTCAACAACGAGAGCTTCGTGATCCGCCGGGCGCCGGCATGAGAGGCGGCGGTCCGTGAACGATACCATCACCGCGGTGCCCGGGGTGGAAGTCGGGCACTGGACATCGGAGGAGCACCGTACCGGGGTCACCGTGCTGGCGTTCCCCGAGCCCAACGTGGCGGCGACGGAGATCAGGGGAGCGGCGCCGGGAAGCCGCGAAACGGCCTTGCTCGGCCCCGCGATGCGGGTCCAGCAGATCCAGGCGCTGGTGCTCACCGGAGGGTCCGCCTTCGGGCTGGCCGCGGCGGATGGGGTGGTCCGCGAGTTGGCCACCGACGGCCGGGGGCATCCCACCCGCAACGGCCCGGTTCCCATCGTCCCCGCCGCGGTCATCTACGACCTCGATCGACCGTCCGGATTCCATCCCGGAGCGCCGGAGGGAGCACTCGCCTACCGCTGCCGCTCGTCGGCGCCCGTGCGCCAGGGACGGATCGGCGCCGGTCGGGGCGCGACCACATCGCAGTGGCGGGGCCTGGCCGCCGTCCAGCCCTCCGGGCTCGGATCCGCCCGGATCCAGATCGGCGCCGTGACGGTCGGCGTGCTGGCGGTGGTCAACGCGGTGGGCGACGTTTTCACCCTCGAAGGGACTCCGCTCACCGGCGGCGAGATGGTTCCCGGCCCGGCGGCATCCGCCATCACACCCCATGCCAATACCACCCTCGTAGCGCTGGCCACCGATGCCCGCCTGGAGCGGGACGATCTCTTCCGGTTGTGTGTGAGGTCGCAGGATGCCGTGGCGGCCTGTATCCGGCCGGCCCATACCCGATATGATGGCGACTCGGCGTTCGCGGTGTCCTGTGGAGAGTTGATGGGAGATCCAGATGCGTTGGGCGAGGCCGCCTTTGTCGCCACCGGACGGGCTATCGCCGCGGCGGTGATCAGCGCTCGTCCGAACGGTCCTGACCGGACGGAAACCAGCCCATGACCCCGGTGCAGATCCGGGCGCGTCTGGATGAGTTGGCCGGGCAGGCGGAAGCATGTACGGCGTGCCGCCTCCACGAAGGACGTACGCAAGCCGTTTTCGCCGATGGTTCACCGGAGGCGGACATCATGTTCATCGGTGAGGGTCCCGGGTTCAACGAGGACAGGGAAGGCCTGCCGTTCGTGGGCAAGGCGGGCATGCTGCTGAACCGGCTCCTCAGCGACGTGGGTCTGGATCGGAGCGAGGTGTACATCGCCAACGTGGTGAAGTGCCGGCCTCCGAACAACCGGGATCCCCGCCCGGACGAGATAGAGGCATGCAAGCACTTCTTGGTCAGCCAACTGCGGCTGGTGGACCCGGCCGTGGTCATGACGATGGGTAACTTCTCGACCAAACTCCTCCTGAAGACGTCGGTGGGGATCACCCGCACCCGGGGCCAGGTGTACCCATGGTGGGGGCGGGTGGTGGTCCCGACCTTCCACCCGGCGGCGGCCTTGCGGAGTGGTCCCACCATGGAGGCGACCATCAGAGGCGATCTGGAGCTGGCGGTGCGAACCGCCCGGGAGCGGTTGGCGGATCCGGACGCGCAGGCCGGCGCGCCGGAAGCGCCCGACTCCTACCAACAACTCGGTCTGTTCGGATGATCGTTGTCGAGGCGCCGACCCCGGGCGACACGCGCCGGATCGGCCGGGCCCTGGCAGGGTTGGTACAACCGGGCGACATCATCCTCCTCTCCGGATCCCTCGGGGCCGGTAAGACCGTCCTGGCCGCCGGCATCGGCGAGGGTATCGGCGTGGCGGAGCCGCTCACATCGCCGAGCTTCGTCCTGGCCCGCCACTACCCCGACGGCTTCATGCCGTTGCTCCACGCCGATGTGTACCGGATCGGTTCAGCGGGCGAATTCGAGGACCTGGACCTGATCGAAGCGGCTCGTGATGGCGTGCTGCTCATCGAATGGGGCGATGTGGTGGCCGGTCGCTTGCCTGACACCTGCCTGTCCGTGGAGATCGAGGGCACCGGCGACGGAACGCGGACCATCCGGCTCCGCCCCTCCGAGCCGTGGAGCGGCCGCCCGCTCGAATCCGCCATGCGGGAAGCGGCGCAAGGGGCGCGAGGGTGAGGATCCTCGGTATCGACACGGCGACGGGGGCTTCGTCGGTGGCGCTCGTAGAGTCCCGGCGGCTGGTGGCCTCCGCAGGCCGGACCGGAAGCCGGGACCACGATGCCTTCCTCGTTCCGGCCATCGACTTCTGCTTCGCTCAGGCCGGATGGCGCCCCGACCAGCTGGATGCCGTGGTGGTCGATGTAGGTCCGGGTCTGTTCACCGGTGTCCGGGTCGGCATCGCCACTGCCCAGGGTCTGGCCACGATGCTGGGCGTTCCGATCCTGGCCGCCTCCTCCCTGGATGCTCTGGCCCTGCGGGCCACCACCGGGCACAGGTACATCTGGGCGGTGGTGGACGTTCGCCGTGGCGAGGTGGCGGTAGCCGGCTACCAGCCCGTTCCCGGCGGCGCCGCGCTGGATGCGCCCCCCGAGCTGGTGGGCTACCAGCAGTTCCGGGGCATCCTCGAGTCCGATGCCAGGGAACTCCTGGTGGTGGGCGATTGGGAGGCCCTCCCGCGCTCGGTATTGCGTGGATTGCGAGGAGTCCGGACCGGCATGCCCCGCTACCCGTCGGCGGACGCCCTGGCCGAGATGGTGGTTTCGAAGGCGGGGCGGGGTGAGTTCGGTCATCCCAGAGAGGTGAGACCCTTCTATATGCGGGAGCCGGACGTCACACTCGGCTCGATCCACCGCCGGGAGGCGGGCCTGTGGTCCTGAACGGTGGGCTTCGCATCCGGGACCTGCTCACCGGGGACCTGGACCAGATCTTGGAGCTTGAGGTCGCGACCTTCCGGATGCCGTGGTCCCGCGAGGTGTTCGAGGCGGAGTTGGTCGCTCCGGGCCGTTCGTACCTCGTGGCGGATCATGAGGACCGCGTGGTCGGTTACGGCGGTCTCATGCTGGTGGAACGGGACGCCCACATAAACACGCTGGCCGTGCGGCGCCCGGCGCCGGTGCCTGCCGTGGGAACCCGTATCATGCTGGCGCTGGTGCGTATCGGGTTGGTGGGAGGCGCCGAGCACCTGACCCTGGAGGTCCGGGCTTCCAACCGGCGCGCCCAGGAGTTCTACCGGAAGTTCGGTATGGCTCCGGTGGGTGTGCGAAAGCACTACTACCGGGACGAGGATGCCCTGATCATGTGGGCGCATGACATCACCGGAGCCGGGTACCGGGAACGGCTCCGGCGGATCGAGGAGGCCCTGCCTTGAGCGGACCGCTGGTGCTGGCGTTCGAGACCTCGTGTGATGAGACGGCGGTCGCGGTCGTCGATGGCCGGCGGGTGCTGTCCAACGTGCTCTCGTCACAGGTGGACCTGCATTCCCGGTTCGGGGGAGTGGTTCCCGAGGTGGCTGCCCGCGCCCATGTCGAAGCGATCCGCTCCCTCACCCACCGGGCGTTACGGGAAGCCGGGACACACCCCGACTCGCTGGACGGTATAGCCGCCACCAGGGGGCCGGGCCTGGTCGGTTCGCTCCTAGTGGGCTTCTCGTTCGCCAAGGCGATGGCGTGGAGTCGCGGCCTTCCGTTCCTCGGCGTGGACCACATGGAGGGACACCTGTTCGCGCCCCGCCTGGACTTCGACGACTTCCGGCCTCCGGGCGTGGTGCTCCTAGCCTCGGGAGGCCACAGCCAGGTGGTTCTGATCAACGGATGGGGAGACTATCGCGTCCTCGGTCAGACTATCGACGACGCCGCCGGCGAAGCATTCGACAAGCTGGCCCGCTTCATGGGACTGGGCTTTCCGGGCGGACCGGCCATCGACGCTCTCTCCGAGACGGGAGACCCCGACCGGATCAGGTTCCCGAGGGCGCTGGCCGACCGCCGTTACGACTTCTCCTTCTCGGGCCTCAAGACGTCCGTAGTCACCACACTGGAGAAGGCGAGGGCATCCGGAACCCTGCCCTCCCGCGAGGACGCCGCCGCCTCGATCCAGGAGGCGATCGTCGATGTGCTGGTCCAGAAAACGATGAACGCGGTCGAGGACCACAGGGTGGAGATCGTCGGTGGCGGGGGCGGCGTGGTGGCCAACCGGCGTCTCAGAGCCCGGCTCCGGGAGGAGGCCGCCCGCCGTGGCATCGGGCTGTTCCTGCCGAGGCCGGTCATGTGCACCGATAACGGCGCAATGATCGGCGCGGCGGCGGCATTCCGGCTGGAGCGGGGCGAGCGAACCGAGTGGTGTGCCGGGGTCGATTCCTCGATGAAGCTGTGACCCGGTAGAGTCACGTCCCGCTACTCACCTCCTGTCCTTCACCCGCGCGGCTAGCAGAGCAGCGAGCCCTGATTAGCAGTCATCCACGAAGCCTGCTAATCTCTGGCACTCGTAAGTAGAGATTGCCAGCGGGTCCGCCTTTTCCCGGCTGATCAGTTGGCTTCTCGCACGTAAACGCCACCCTTATTCAAGGAGGACTTCGGATGAATCTGAAGCCACTCGGCGGCCGCGTGATCGTCCAGCCCAACGATGAGGACGAGCAGCGCACGGCGTCGGGACTGGTAATCCCTGACACGGCCAAGGAAAAGCCGCAGACCGGCACCATCCTGGCCGTCGGACCCGGCGATCTGAACGACGACGGTGATCGCATCCCGGTGGATGTTTCCCCGGGCGATACGGTCGTCTATTCAAAGTACGCCGGAACCGAACTGAAGTACGAAGGCGAGGAGTACCTGATTCTCGCGTCCCGCGACCTGCTGGCCATCGTCGGCTGACGGTAGCGGCAGGACAGGCCTCGAGAAAGGAACTCAACAATGGCAGCGAAGGATCTTCGTTTCGACGAGGAGGCCCGGCGCGGTCTGGAGTCGGGAGTCAACAAGCTCGCCGACGTGGTCAAGGTAACCCTTGGCCCCAAGGGCCGCAACGTGGTGCTAGAGAAGAAGTGGGGCGCCCCGACCATCACCAACGACGGGGTGACCATCGCCAAGGAGATCGAGTTCGAGGATCCATGGGAGAACATGGGTGCTCAGCTCGCCAAGGAAGTAGCGACCAAGACCAACGATGTGGCCGGTGACGGGACCACTACGGCGACCGTGCTGGCCCAGGCCATGGTGCGGGAGGGACTCCGCAATCTGGCGGCCGGCGCCAACCCGATGGGCCTGAAGCGCGGCATCGAGTCGGCGGTGGGAGCGGTGACCGGTTTCATCGGCGACTTCTCCAAGGACATAGAGACCACCGAGGAGATCGCGTCGGTGGCGGCCATATCGGCAGCCGATCCCGAGATCGGCGCCACGATCGCCGAGGCGTTCGAGAGCGCCGGCAAGGACGGCGTGATCACGGTGGAGGAAGGCCAGACCTTCGGACTCGAGCTCGAGTTCACCGAGGGGATGCAGTTCGACAAGGGCTACATCTCGCCCTATTTCATCACCGACCCCGATTCCCAGGAAGCGGTGCTGGAAGACCCCTACATCCTGATCGCCAACCAGAAGATCAGCTCGGTCAACGACATGCTCCCGGTGCTGGAGAAGATCATGCAGACCGGCAAGCCGCTCATGGTGCTGGCCGAGGATGTGGAGGGCGAGGCCCTCGCCACCCTGGTAGTCAACAAGATCCGCGGGACCTTCGCGTCCCTCGGTGTCAAGGCCCCCGGGTTCGGCGAGCGGCGCAAGGCCATGCTCCAGGACATCGCCATCCTCACCGGCGGTACGGTGATCTCCGAAGAGGTCGGACTCAAGCTGGACGGGGTTGCCCTCGACATGCTGGGCCGGGCCCGCCGGGTAATCGTGGCGAAGGACAACTCCACGATCGTCGACGGCGCCGGCGCCGAGTCGGATGTCAAGGCTCGGATCCGCCAGATCGAGCGGGAGATCGACAGCACCGACTCCGACTGGGACCGCGAGAAGCTGCAGGAACGCCTGGCCAAGCTGGCCGGCGGCGTTGCGGTCATCAAGGTCGGCGCGGCCACCGAGGTCGAGCTGAAGGAGAAGAAGCACCGGATCGAGGATGCGGTGTCGGCTACTCGAGCTTCGGTCGAGGAAGGCATCGTGGCCGGCGGCGGCGTCACCCTGCTGCGGGCCCAGACCGTGGTGGACGGTGTCGATAGCGGCACTGCCGACGAGGAGACCGGACGGTCGATCGTGCGGCGTGCTCTCGAGGAGCCCCTCCGCCAGATCGCGGCCAACGGCGGCTACGAGGCCGGTGTGGTGGTCGATAGGGTCCGCCGCGGCGAAGGAGCCTTTGGCTTCAACGCCCTGACCGGCGAGTACCAGGACCTGCTGGAGGCCGGGATCCCGGATCCCGCCAAGGTGACCCGGTCGACGGTGCAGAACGCTGCGTCGATCGCCGGCCTGCTGCTCACCACCGAGGCGTTGGTGGCCGAGCACAAGGACGATTCACCCCCGGCAGGGGATCATGGACACGGCGGCGGTGCGCCGGGGATGGACTTCTAGTCCCCTCCGCCCCACCGGACAAGACATCGGACGACCCGCCCCCCAATGGGGCGGGTCGTTCCGCGTCCCGAGGATCCGGAAGCAGATTTTCGATCATCACCGGGGCCGGGAAAGAACGTCGGACGCAGCGCCGACAGGTATCATCCGGGGTATGACCGACACCCTTTCGACCCAATCCATCCCGCAGGTAGAACTCGCCTTCAAGCCCACGCCGCTCCATTACTTCCCGCGCTTGCGGGAGGCCTGGGGAGGCCCTCATATCTGGGTGAAGCGTGACGACCTGACCGGCTTCGGTCTGTCGGGCAACAAGGTGCGCAAGCTGGAGTTCCATATGGCCGCGGCGATGGAGTCCGGCTGCGACACCGTGATCACCTGCGGCGCCTACCAGTCCAACCATTGCCGGGCCACCGCCCTGGCCGGCGCCCGGTTCGGGCTCGATGTACGGCTGGTGCTCCGTACCCCGGACGGGAACGAGCCGGAGACTTCGGTGGCCAACCTGAGGATCGACACCCTGGCCGGCGCCAAGATCAGCTATATCTCCGAGGCGCAGTGGCCCGACCGGGACGAGATCATGGCGGCGGACGAGGCCGAGTTGGCCGAGCAGGGCCACAAGTCGTGGGTGATACCCCAGGGCGCATCGGACAAGCTGGGGATGTGGGGTATGTCGCTGGGCTTCCGCGAGTTCGTCGGTCAGATCCCCGAGGTGATAGGCGCCGACGTGGCGGCCGTATGCCATACGGGATCGTCGGGCGGCACCACTTCCGGCTTCGGCTGGGGAGCGGACCGCACCGGTTTCCGGAACCCGATCGTGGCCCTGTGCATCTCGGAGCCGGCCCAGAACCTGATCGATCGAGTGGATCGGATCTGGAGGGCCGGGGTGGAGACCTTCGGGGGCGACATGCCGCAGCCGGATCTCCAGTACGTGGACGACTACCTCTGCGGCGGCTACGGCAAGGTGAACGACGAGCTGGTGGAGACCATGGTGGAAGCCACCCGGCTAACCGGCTTGCTCTTCGACACCACCTACACCGGCAAGGCCATGTACGGGCTGAAGAACGAGATCCGCAAGGGCCGGTTCGATCCCGACGACCACATCGTCTTCTGGCACACCGGAGGGGGCTTCGGCGCCGTCAACTGATCCGGGTCTTCGGTAGCTTCACCCGGCGCCTGGACAGTCGGGCGCGACGTGAGGCCGGAAGCTCCATCCTCGGTCGGCGTCGATCGGTGATCCTGGGGTCAGGTGGTACGCACGTCGAGCAGGGCTTGCCTGCCTTCCCTCACCCGCAGCAGAGCACGTTCCAAGGCCCCCCGGAGTTCGGCGGGATCGTCCACCTCCTCCGCATAGGCGCCGCATGCGGAGGCCACCTCTGCAAAGGCGGGTGATGGGCTCAGATCGGTGAGTGGATAGTTACCGGACGTCTCGGCCCAGCCATCCGGAGCGACCCTTCGGACCGCAGTGCGCACCGCCTTCCAGCTGCTGTTGTTGAACACGACCACCAAGAGCGCGAGCCTGAGTTGCTCGGCCGCCAGGTGGCAGGCCAGAGGGTTGCTGAAGATGTAGGCGCCGTCGCCGAGCACGCATACGACGGTGCGGTCCGGCTCACCGAGTTTGACTCCCAGTGCGGCGCCGAATCCCCAGCCGAGCGCCGAGACCGCCGACGGACCGTAGTAGCTGCCCGGGCGATCGAGCCTGAGTTGGTCCGAATGGACGTCGTACTCGTTGATGACGATTCCATCCGGTACGAGCGCGTCTCCGATGCGGCGGGAGAGGAATGCCGGATCGATGGGCCGGGCCAAATTCGCAGCCTCGGCCCGATGCCTCGCGTCCGCCCGTGATTCCTCGTGTCTAGCGGCCAGCCGGCCCAGCCTGGCTTGCAGGGAACCACCGGCGATCCTGGCCTTCACAGCGGCCGTCAGCGCCTCCAGCGTATGGACAGGGCATCCGCCGAGAGCGGTATGGATCGGGAAGCTCCACATCGGATACTCACGGCGAATCGGATCGAGACCGATATGCACGACCGGCACATCCGGGGCGGGCTCGTCCTGCGGGAACCAGGGGACGTCCGCTTCGACGACGATCAGGAGATCAGCATCCTCGATCACCGGGACCGCGTCGAATCCCAGATGTTGGGGATGGGAGGATGGAAAGGACATGCGTTCACGAAAGACTTCCACGACACCTGCACCGGCAGCTTCGGCGAACTCGACGAGAGCGGCCACCGCGCTGGAGTCCCGTCCCAGTGAATTGGTGATGATCAGTGGGTCGCTGGATCCCGCTACGAGATCAGCAACGCGAGCTATTGCGGACAGATCCGCAGCGGTAGTGGAGACGGGGCCGGAGGGTGGTGGCCAAGAATCAGCAGCGGGTGCCGCAGGTGCGGTGAGCAGCTCCCGGGGAAGGGACAGATAGACCGGGCCGGCCGGATCGGCGGTGGCCACTGCGAGTGCCCGGTCGACCACGTCGTTTACCTGGCGTGGGTAGCGCAACTCGTAGTCCCAGCGCGTGTACTCACGCACCATGGACGCTTGGTCGAAGCTCTCCTGGGCCCAATGGATGTACATGTCACGCGATCCTGGGCTCCCATCGGCGAGGACCGGGGTTCTGCCCGCCATGACCAGCATCGGAATCCGTTGCCGGGATGCGTTCATGATCCCCGAGGCAGCATTTGCCGTTCCAACACTCACATGGAGGAAGACCGCAGACGGCAAACCGGTCGCCATCGCGTGGCCATGTGCCATGCTGACCGCCGCCATCTCGTGGGCGACCGTAACGGGTTGCGGCACGGGTCCGATACCCTCGGCATCGAAGTGGGCGTAGGCCTCGATCAGCGGTGCGGCATCTGTTCCCGCATTGGCGAACAGATATGGCACGCCTGCGTTTCCGAGCCGGAGTAGAAGTGCCTCAGCGACAGTAAGGCTCGATCCGTTCATCCGGCCCTCCCGCTCGAGGTCGACTAGCGCGAAGTATTACCGGCGCGGGCCGGACTCGCCAGCGGTTCGGAACCCGAGCGGGTCACCAAACCCCGCGGGTGACGCCTGTTCCCGGGCGTCCTGATCGATCCTCGAAATCGAGACGCAAGAGACGAATCGGCGCCGGAATCCGGCTGGGGCGGGCAGGCCGCCTCCACGAAGAGACCTTCGCCGCCGTCAACGGTTCGATCCCTACGACCACATCGTCTTGCGGCACACCGGAGGCGGCTCTGGCGCCGTCAACTGATCGAGCACGGACTGCTCGGTGGCTATTCCTCGTCCGGTGACCGGTTCTCCCCGGTCTCCTCGTCCGGAGCGGCGGTCGCGGGTTCAGGCTCGGGCGTCTTCCCGTCGCGGCCGAGGCTTACCCGCGCCTCCGCCGTGAATTGAGTTCTTGGAGAATCCGGATTGGTGGCGGGCTCGGGCGCCAGCTCGGGCTCTCTCGGTTCGCGGCTCATGGTCACGGTCACGATGCGGTTCTGGAGCAGCCAACCTACCGCTCCGATCCCCCCGATGAAGGCGAACAGTTTCAGCAACCTTTTCATGGTGACGGCCCATCTCTTCTCGGTTGTCATCCACCGGTCCCGGAGCCACCTCCGATGGCGAGGACCTTTTCGTCGTCCATGGTACTCGGCCGCAGAGTGCCTCGGGATCGGGGACAGCGCCTGCTGTAGCCTCGTCAAAGAAACCGGCGTGTCTCCGGAAGGAAGTTGCCTTGAAGATCGACTACTACCTGGAGGACAGCCCGCTCGGTGTCGTCGCGGCGCGGGCGGCGCGGGCCCGGACCATCGGTTTTGACGGTATCTTCACGGCCGACATCGCCCACGACCCGTTCCTGCGGGTGATGGCCGCCGCGTCCGCAGCCCCGGATATCGAGGTCGGAACCTCTGTGGCGGTGGCGTTCGCCCGGTCACCGATGGTGGTCGCCCAAACTGCCTGGGATCTGGCCTCCTTTACCGGGGGCCGGTTCCTGCTGGGCCTTGGAACCCAGGTGAAGCCCCACATCGAGCGGCGGTTCTCGATGTCCTGGGGCCGACCGGTGGGGCGGATGGCCGAGTTCATCGGCGCCCTGAGGGCCATCTGGGCTAGCTGGCAGAACGGAACCCCCCTCCGCTTCCGGGGCGAGCACTACTCGTTCACGCTCATGACTCCATTCTTCGATCCGGGACCGATCGCTCATGCGGAGGTGCCCGTCCACATAGCCGGGGTCGGCCCGCGGATGTCCCGACTGGCCGGAGAGATGTGCGACGGCTACCACGTCCATCCCTTCCACACCGTCCGGTACCTGCGAGAGGTCACTCTCCCGGCCATGGGCGACGGCGCCGGTGCGGCAGGGCGCTCGATCGATCAGGTGGAGTTGGTGTCGTCCGTGATGGTGGTCACCGGCCGGGACGAGAGCCAGATCGAGGTGGCCCGGCAGGGCATCAGGCAACAGATCGCCTTCTACGCCTCCACGCCGGCCTATCGTCGGGTTCTCGACGCACATGGCTGGGACTTCGGCCCGGCGCTCGCCGCGCTGGCGAGGAGGGGTCGGTGGGAGAGGATGGTCGATCTGATCCCCGACGAGGTGGTAGCCGAGGTGGCGGTGGAGGCGCCGGTCGACCGGCTCGGGTCGGCCATCAGAGCTCGCTACGAGGGGGTGGTGGACCGGGTGGGTTGCTATCCGGCCGGAGGTGTCCTGACCTCGATAACCGATGAGGAGTGGGACACGATCCTGGCCCAGGTCCGGGGCTGACACCCGAGGAGGCGCCCGGTGACCTCAGCAGCTCAGGGCGAGAGCGGTCTCGACCCGAGGATCGGCCACCGCCTCCCGCAGGCCTCCCGCTGACACGGCGATCACCGACACGGGTCCCCAGCCCGGCTCCCAGGGAGCGTGGACGCCGATCCCGTGCCCGCGAGCTCGCAGGGCGTCGATCACCCGGGATTCCGTCCGGCTCTCGACCGCGACAGCGGATGAGGAGGCGTTGATGTCCTGGATGATCCAGCGGGGAACGGTCTGGGCGATGCCCGGTTCGAGCCCGGCATGGTGGAGGTGAGCGCCCATCTGGGATAGCAGTTGGGGTTGCTGGTGGCCGCCTCTCGTACCCAGGACGAGCGCCAGCCGGTTCCCTTCTGTCCAGATGGTGGGCGACAGCGTGTGCAGCGGCCGCCGTCCCGGCCTCCATTCGTTGGGATGGCCGGGAGTGAGGTTGAACCCGGCGCCCCGGTTGTGCAGCCACACCCCGGTACGCCCTGCGGACAGGCCGGAGCCGATGCCGTGGAAGTTGGACTGGATCAGGGATACCCCCATCCCGTCACGGTCCACAGAGCACATGTAGGCGGTGCCGCCGGCTGCGGGTATCGGCCGGCGCCACGAGCCGGCTGCGGCCGGATCGATCCGGTTGCTGCGCTCCGCCAGCTTCTCCGGGTCGAGCATGGCGAGGCGTGGCCCGGTGTCCGGGTCGTGCAGGAGGTGGTCCCGTTCCCAGGCCATGGAACGGTATGCCTCGATCAGGGCATGCCAGTAGTCGGGGTGCTCCGGGTCCCCGGTGGTGTCAAGCTTCTCGAAGATCGACAGGCTGGCCAGGGTCAGGTATCCCTGGCTGTTGGGCGGGGCCGTCCAGGCGGTCATGCCGAACAGTTCGGCAGACAGGGGCTCGACCCAGCGGGCCTGGCAACGGGCCAGATCCTCGGGGGTGATTAGGTTGCCGGTAGCTTCCGGGATAGCGGTCCCCACCCGATCCAGGTAGAAGGCGTCCCGGCTGTCGGCTACGGACCGCAGGGATCCGGCCAGGAACGGCCGGCTGATCCGCTCGCCTACGCCGGGAGGCCGGCCGTTCGGGAACATGGGAGGCGCCGAAGCCTGCGAAAGCAGCCGGGTGGCGTGGGCCGCCCAGGCCTCCGACAGCTCCCGCGAGGCGGGAAAGCCGCTCTCGGCCAGCCGGATGGCCGGACGTAGCGCCTCGGCGAGCGATAGTGACCCGTAGCGCTCGGAGAGGGCGTACCAACCATCCACACAGCCCGGCACGGTGACCGCGGGCGGCCCGTCGAGGGGCATGGTGGTATGACCTGTCGCCCGCAGATCCCCTGGGTTGGCGCCCGATCCGGCCCGTCCCGAGGAGTTCAGGCAGGCGGGGGAGTCGATTCCGGGCCCGTACACCAGGGCGAACAGATCGCCCCCGATCCCGCAGGTCTCCGGAGCGACCGTACCCTGGACCGCATTGGCTGCGATCGCTCCGTCCACGGCATTCCCACCGCCGGTCATGATCTCGATGGCGGCCAGCGTCGACAACTCGTGGGGGGCAACCGCCACCCCCCCGAAGCCGCGAGCGGTGTGAACCGGAACCGGATGGGTCATCGCTGCCAGGTTAGGGGATCCGGTGGCTACCCTCTCGGTCGGAGAGGAGCATCGGCGATGTCGTCGGATCCGGTCAACCTGGAGGATGTCTTTCGCGACATCATGGCCAATTTCGCGGCCAGCGTGACGGTCGTGACCAGCTACTGGGACGAACGCCACCACGGGCTGACGGTGTCGGCGTTCACCTCCGTGTCACTGGTTCCTCCCGTGGTGCTGATCTGCATCGACCATTCCACGCATAGCATCGAAGCCTTGCGGGCGTCGGACGGGTTCACGGTCAACATGCTCCGGGAAGGCACCGCTGACGTGGCCCTGCGGTTCGCCTCCAAGGACCCCGACAAGTTCCGCGGCCTGCCGGTGCGTGCCCCCCGATATAAGGGGGCCGGTCTCTGCCTGCCCTCTCACTCCTTCGCCTGCCTCGAATGCCGCACGGTCGAGTCGGCTGACGCGGGGGATCACACCATCTTCATCGGCCAGGTGGAACACGCTGCCCGATACGACCCGGGTCGCCCGCTCCTCTACTGGCAGAGGGACTTCCGCCGCCTCGACTCCCGCTAGCCACGGAGCGTTCTAGGCGGCCGCATCGGCGTCTATAGGGCACCGAAGTCGTGGCGGATGAAAGCCTTCAAGGTGCCGGCGGTGATCTGGCCGTTCACCTGCCTGGTGATAAGGCCATCCGCTCCGATCAGGTAAGTGACCGGGAGCCCGATGAACGGGTAGTTGTCCTTGACGGTCAAGCCGTCGTCGATCCCGAGCGGGTAGGACGCTCCGACCTCGGCGGCGAAGTTCTCGGCGGGCCCGGGAGGGTCCTCCACGGCGACGCCCAGGAACGCCACCTGTGGTGTCTCTTCCGCCACCCGCGAGAACTCCGGTATCTCGACCCGGCAGGGAGCGCACCAGCTGGCCCACAGGTTGAGCACCAGGGGGCGCCCGTCGGTGGATCGGTAGTCGGACATCACGAACCTGGACCCGTCAAACAGCGCCACGGACATGTCGGGGGCGGGTTCTCCGGCCAGAGGACCTCTCGGGAAGCCCGCCACGTCTATCGAGACGGATCCGGAATCGGTGGCATCGTCTTGGCTCGGACGGGTCAGCACCGCTGCCCCGGCGATAACAATGACCGCCATCGCGGTGGCGGCAAGCTTCCAAGCCACCGGCATCCGCTGCTGTCCTGCATCCTCCGGGGGAGAGGCGGGCACCTGGTCGGTGGGCGGATGATGGTTCGACTCGGCCACGGCCGCAGGGTAGTGACGGCCGGTTCGTAGTCACGGGCCGGGCGCCGCACCATCATTTCTCGCGTTCTCGCCATGGATGATCGAATCTGTCACGCCCTGCTCGTAGCTTCCATATCGTCAAGCACCGAAGTAGTCGACAAGCATCGTGACGTCGGTCGATCACTCGAGGGAACAGCTAGCGCGTCCGGGGCCAACCCATGCTTACCCCAGATAGGGGATAGGCATGGCCGACCACGCCACGGGAGCCCAGGAGGTGGTGGCGGGGGCCGGGCCCGGCGGGCGACGCCGGGTCTCCCCGATTTTCGCGTTCTTTTGGCTCCCCATCCCGGCAGCAGTCCCTTGCCGGCCGCGCGGTTCCGAGCACATCTCGACACGGTTGGTATGTCGGCATCTTCACCTAAACTCTGCGCGCTATCTGACAGAAGGACGGGAGAACATGCCGCGCAGGAACGGATTCACCCAAGGAGAGCCGTGCTGGGCGGATCTCAGCGCCGAGGACACCGAGGGCGCCAAGGCCTTCTACGGCGGACTGTTCGGCTGGACCTGGGAGGACCGGGGAATGCCGGACGCGGGCATGACGTATTCGATGGCTCAGAAGGACGGTTGCTACGTGGCCGGCCTTGGTCCGATCACGCCGGAGTTGCTGGCGATGGGGCTGCGGTCGGTATGGAACACCTACCTGGCGGTCGATTCGGCCGACGAGGCCTACCGGAAGGCGATCGAAGCCGGTGGCAGGGGACTCGCGGAGCCGTTCGACGTCATGACAACGGGTCGGATGGCCTACATCATGGACAACCAGGGCGCCGCCGTCGGTCTCTGGCAGGCGGGGGATCATACGGGCGCCCAGTTGATAAAGGAGCCGGGGACGATGAGCTGGAGCGAGCTCTACGTGCCGGACGTCGGTGCGGCGACCGGCTTTCTCGGCGCCGTGCTCGGCCTGACCGCCGAAACCACCGACATGGGTCCGATGTCCTACACGCTGCTCAAGGCCGGTGACGAGATCGTGGCCGGCGTTATGGAGCCTCCCGAGAACGTTCCTCCGTCATGGAGTGTCTACTTCGGGGCCGCCGATATCAACGAGACCGCCACCAGCGTGACCGGACTGGGCGGCCAGGTGATCAACGGCCCCTTCCCCACCCCGCTCGGGCAGATGATCGTGGCAGCGGATACAGCCGGAGGAGTGTTCCTAGTCCACGACTACTCCACCGTCACCGAGTGTTGAGGACGGCGGGATCGGTGGACTAGCAGCCGATCCTGTCCGCGGCACCGATCGGAGCCGTCCGATGCGCAGGCGGGATCAATCCGTCGCAGCCATCTCCTTCAGGACGGTATGGAGGATCCCACCGTTGCGGTAGTAGTCGACCTCCACCGGGGTGTCGATACGGACCAGTGCCTGGAAGCGTGTCTCCGAACCGTCCTGCCGACGGGCCGTCACTGTCAACGCCTGCCTCGGTCTCACTGAGTCGTCGACATCGATGTCGTAGGCCTCGGATCCGTCCAGGCCCAGCGATCCGGCGTTGTCGCCCGGCATGAACTCGAGAGGCAGGATCCCCATTCCCACCAGGTTGGACCGGTGGATCCGCTCGTAGCTCTCGGCTATGGCCGCCTTCACCCCCAGCAGGAATGGGCCCTTGGCGGCCCAGTCCCGGCTTGATCCCATCCCGTAGTCGATCCCGGCGATCACGATGGTGGGAGTGCCGGCGGCCCGGTAGTTCAGCGAAGCCTCGAAGATGCTCTTCACCTGTCCGTCGGTGAAGTCGGTGGTCCAGCCTCCCTCCGTTCCAGGCGCCAGGTGGTTCCGCACGCGCAGGTTGGCGAAGGTTCCTCTGGCCATGACCCGGTCGTTGCCCCGGCGGGACCCGTAGCTGTTGAACATCAGGGTAGGTACGCCCGACTGATGCAGGTACCTACCGGCCGGAGTCTCGGCCGGAATCGAGCCCGCCGGGGAGATGTGGTCCGTGGTGACCGAATCCCCCACCATCACCAGCACACGGGCTCCGCTGATGGGAGCGACGGTTTCGGTCTCAATAGTCAAGCCATCGAAGAACGGCGGGGCCTGGATATAGGTGCTCTCCGGGTCCCACCGGAACAGGCTCGAGGAATGGGTGGTGATCTCCTGCCATTCGGGGGACCCATCGAACACGGTGGAGTACTGCCGGGTGAACTGATCGGAGGAGATGGCCGCGCCGGCGATGTCGGCGATCTCGGCAGGTGAGGGCCAGATGTCCCGAAGATGGATGTCGTCGCCGGCGGCGTCCTTCCCGAGCGGTTCGGAGGTCAGATCGATGTCGACCGTCCCCGCCAGGGCGTATGCCACCACCAGCGGAGGTGAGGCCAGGTAGTTGGCCCGGATATGAGGACTGATCCGTCCCTCGAAGTTGCGATTGCCCGACAGAACCGATGCGACCACCAGGTCGTGGCTGTCGATGGCCCGGGCAATGGGTTCGGGGAGGGGGCCGGAGTTGCCGATGCACGTGGTGCACCCGTATCCGACGTTGTAGAAGCCGAGTGCTTCCAGGTCCTCGGTCAGGCCGGCCCGGTCGAGGTAATCGGTCACCACCCGGGAGCCGGGCGCCAGGGAGGTCTTGACCCAGGGCCGGCGGGTCAGGCCGAGCCGGCGGGCCTTGCGGGCCAGCAGACCGGCACCGATCATGACCTCGGGGTTGGACGTGTTGGTGCAGCTGGTGATGGCGGCGATGACCACCGATCCGTCCATCAGGTCGTAGGTCGCCCCGTCACTCTCCACTCCCTCGGCGCCCTCGGCGTGTCCGTGACCGGCGAAGGTGGTCTCCCGATCAGCCGCCCACTGGTCCTTCATGGCGGCGAGAGCGATGCGGTCCTGGGGGCGGCGCGGGCCGGCCAGGGCGGGCTCGATGGCGCCCATGTCGAGCTCGATCACAGACGAATAGACGATGTCGTGGCTGTCGTCCCGCCACAAGCCCTGGAGACGGGCGTACTGCTCTACGGTTTCGATCAGCTCGGGCGGGCGCCCGGTCAGCTCCAGATAGGAGATGGTCTGCCGATCGACAGGGAAGAAGCCGCACGTGGCGCCGTACTCGGGCGCCATGTTGGCGATCGTGGCCCGGTTGGCCAGCGGCATCGCATCGAGGCCGGGGCCGTGGAACTCTACGAACCGTCCGACCACCCCGTGCTCACGAAGGACCTCGGTGACCCGCAGCACCAGATCGGTGGCGGTTGCCCCTTCGGGTAGGCGTCCGGTGAGCCGGACCCCGACCACCTCCGGAACCAGCATGAAGATCGGCTGGCCCACCATGGCGGCTTCCGCCTCGATACCACCCACTCCCCATCCGAGGACGCCGAGGCCGTTGATCATCGTGGTGTGCGAGTCGGTCCCGACCAGCGAATCGGGATACAGGGTGGCGCCGTCATCCCAGACCACCCGGGCCAGGTATTCGAGGTTGACCTGGTGGACGATGCCGGTAGCGGGCGGTACCACGCGGAAGTTGTCGAAGGCCGCCTGGCCCCATTTGAGGAACTCGTAGCGTTCCCGGTTGCGCTCGAACTCACGCTGGGAGTTGATCCGCAGGGCGCTACTGGAGTTGAAGGTGTCGACCTGGATGGAGTGATCGATCACCAGGTCGCACGGGACCATGGGGTTGACCTTGCGGGCGGCCGCGGGATTACCCGTCATGCGGACGATGGCATCCCTCATGGCGGCCAGATCGACGATGGCGGGCACACCGGTGAAGTCCTGTAGCACCACGCGGCCGGGGGAGAACGGGATCTCGGATTCGGGAACCTTGGCGCCGTTGTAGGAGGCGAGCGCCACCACGTCCTCCTCGGTGACCGCCCGCCCGTCGCAGTTGCGCAGCGCCGATTCGAGCAGGACCTTGATGGAGTAGGGCAGCGAGTTGATGTCGCCGTGATCCCGGACCGCGTCAAGTCGATGGACCGTTCGGTCGCCGAGCGGCGTCCTGATCGTGGCGGCGGATTCGAAAGGATTGGAGAAGGGGGTGTTGTTCATGGGTGGCGGTCCCGGTTCTCTCGCTGGTGGTCCTGGCGGCGCCGGGCGCTCAAGGAAACGCCCGATACCCGTACGGATGATAATTGTCCGGGCCGGTCCAACCGGGCCGCCACGCCGCCCGATCAGGAATCGAGCGGCCCCCGCCGCGCTGCGACTGCCGGAGCACTCGAAAATGTCCCAGGGTGACCGCATAATCATGATTGCGACCAAGCACCTCGTACCGGCGGGCCGGGACGTCAGACCGGCGGGACGAGGGACATACTCTCGGGAGATGTTCCAAGCGGGACATGGCCGGACGCGTCTCCCGAATCCAAGGCGGCGGTGGCGGGGGTGGGGCCCAGCGGGCGAAGCCCGCTTGCGGCGATTTTCACGGTCTTGGGCGTTGCCTTCCCCATTTGCCGGAACGGAGCGGGACATAGTCGCGTGAGAGGGCTCGGGTCCACCGGTCCTGACGGGTCATCGAGCTCCGAGGAGCCGGAGCCGGTCCGCCGGGGGCTTGGTTTCCTGGCCCTGCCGGGCCACTATCGTAGGGAGCCGATCCCCGGGCGGACTCACCGATGACCGATTCCAAGACTGAGGCGCTTTCCTCGACGCTTGCCAGCACCATTGACCCCATCCTGCAACGGCCCCTTGCCGAGCTGGGTTACATAACTTCGGCGCGGGCGAAGCGCCTGGGAGCGGCGGCGATAGAGGTCCTCCTTCCGGTGCCCGGCCCACCGGGACATGCCCTGATCGATACCGTCACCTCCGCCGCCCGGTCCGTTCCCGGGGTGCGTTCGGTCCAGATCCAGCACGAGTTGATGACCGACGAGCAGCGGACCGACCTCATGAACCGGGTGAGGGGAGAGAAGCGGGCCGTCGGTGGCCCCGGCTCCTCGACCTACGTCATCGCGGTGTCGTCCGGAAAGGGCGGGGTGGGCAAGTCCTCGGTGACCACCAACCTGGCGGTGAGTCTGGCGGGTCTGGGCCACACGGTCGGCGTGATCGACGCCGACGTCTGGGGATACTCGATTCCGAAGATGCTCGGTGCCGAGGGCGCGCCGGCGGTGATCGCCGACTCGATCATCCCGCTTCGCGCCCACGGGGTGTCGGTCATCTCGATCGACTACTTCGTGCCGGACGGCCAGGCGGTGGTCTGGCGGGGGCCCATGCTCCACAAGGCCCTGGAGCAATTCCTGACCGACGTGTTCTGGGACGAACCCGAGTTCATGCTCATCGATATGCCTCCGGGAACGGGCGACATCGCGATATCGATATCGCAGTTCGTGCCCAGGGCACGCGTGCTTCTGGTGACCACACCCCAGCCCACCGCCAGTCGGGTGGCGTCTCGGGCTGCTCGAATGGCCGATAAAGTCGACCAGAAGGTCATCGGGGTGGTCGAGAACATGAGCTGGTTCGTGGGCGACGACGGCAAGCACTACGAGATCTTCGGCTCGGGAGGCGGCGCCGACCTGGCCGAGGACACCGGCGTCGGCCTTATGGCGCAGATCCCGATCCTGCCCGCCATGCGATCCGGAGCCGACCGGGGCGATCCGGTCAAGGTGGCCGCACCCGGCAGCGAGGCGGAGTTTGTATTCGATGACCTGGCCCGCCGTCTCATCGCAACCCGGCCCCGTATCAGGATGCATCCGGAGCTTCGGATCGGCTGACCTGACAACATCCTCTGCCGGCTTGTCATGTGCCGTCTTGGCGATTGGCCGCCCTCTAGAGCCAGATCAGGGCGACGAGCCCGATTCCCACGCAATAGACGGCGAACGGCACGAGGCTTCGGCGGGCGAGGCGATCGATCAGGAACTTGATGGCCCAGTATCCGCACACGCCGGCCACGAGCGTCCCGATAACCAGCTCGATCGACAGGGTCGAGGCCGAGCCCAGGTAGATGAATTCGCGCAGGCCGGCGCCGAGGATTGCCGGGATGGCGATGATGAAGCCGAACCGTCCTGATTCCTCAGGCGACAACCCCCGCAGGATGCCGGCGGTGATGACCATTCCCGACCGCGAGATTCCGGGCAGGAGAGCCAGCGCCTGGCACAGTCCGATCACGACAGCGTCCCGGGTGGTGAGATCCTCGGCCCTCCCGGAACCGTGGTTGACGAGCCGGGTCAGGAGCAACACCGCACCGGTGGCCACCAGTGCTGCTCCCACCCCGAAAGCAGACTCCTGGAATCTCTCGACAGCCGATGCGAACAGCAACCCGACGACCCCGGCCGGGACGGTCGCAACCACGACCATGGCGCCCATGCGCCGGGCGACCGGATCCTTGCCCAGCCTGCTTGCCATCCAGGCGACGTCCCGGCGGTAATACGCGACCACGGCGGCCAGCGTGCCCAGATGGAGGATCGCCGAAGTCGACAGATCGGGCGGCTCAAGCCCGAAAAGGTCGGGAATGATACGTAGGTGCCCGCTGGACGAGACCGGCAGGAACTCGGTGATGCCCTGCACGAGTCCCCAGACCACGGCTTCCAGCATGCCTCAGAGGCTACCCGGAAGATCCCAAAGCGCCGTGGCCACTGATCATGGCCGGTTCGATCCTTTGTGGAACCACTCGTTTAGCGGCCGTCGATCGCCCGGTCACGGCGGGACTCGATCAGCACAGAGACACGGTCCTCGGCGATCGCAACCGCCGCCGTGGCCGCTCGGTCGGGCGGGAAGGCCACCGAACCGACCAGACCGTCGCTCTGGTAGTCGCCGGGACGGACGCTGGTGACCAGACCGCCGATCGGTGGCAGGGCACGCTCGCCCGAAGGGGGGAGGATCACGAGCTGGATGCTCATCCCGGCGGTGGTCTCGGCAGGCACCGCCACATCGAGAAGCCACCAACCGGGTGGAACCAGGATCGGAGCATCGGTGGTGTCGGCGGGCAGGAGGGGATGGCCGGCCGTGAGGTCACGGTCGGCGAACCCGGTGCCCGGGACCGGTTCGATTACGCCGCCGGCCACGGTTCGCCACTCGAGCGCATCTTCCACCGATTCCCCGCGGGCCACGTCACGGGTGACGTAGGGATGCCTGACGCTGGAGTCAGGGCGTATCTCCACCCAGAGGCTGATGAGGACCAGCAGGCCGACGAGCGACCAACGCAGGTATGGAGGACGGGTCAACCAGAGCACACCCGGAACGTATCGCCGTTCCGGCATGCCTTAAAGAGGCTTGTCGCTGGCCGGCTAGGAAAGGCGGATGTGTGGCCGCAAGAATGTCCACGCCTCCGCAGTCGGCATGAACCCCAGCACCTCCTAGGTAGGCACCGCCGGTGCATGTGGCACTGGGAGAGGTCAGTACAACCGTGTTCCGCGTGGCGCTGGGCAATACCAAGCGCCACTGGGATCCTTGTGACGCCGTAACTGCGTTCCTGGTCGCTCACGCCGGAAACGCTTGCCGCATGTCGGGCAGAGCACGACATAGCGAGCTCCGCTTGAGCCTGTGCGACTTCGCCCAGGGGAGGAGTATGGCCCGGCGCTCCGTCGCGCCGAGGGGCGTGCGGGGATCGATCCCGACGCCGGGAATTCGACGAGGTATCGCGGTGTGAACGGCTGGGTCGTGACTCGGGCAGACTCGATGCGATCGAGTCGGTACGCTCGGTGCTCGCGGCTCGGGGCGCGGAGCGCGTGGAGCAGTATGTTCCCCGCCCGAGACCGCCTGAGCGAGTATGGCTCGATCAGGCGATTCCTACCCAGGTAACCGAGATCGACGAGCAAGCGGTTCACGGCCGCAAACCGGACCGGTTCGAGCCGGTTCCCCGGCCCTGTCGCCCAGAAGGTCGGTGGCGGCGTCCAGAGATCTTCTCCCGCTGCCAATGGCACGGGCTCTGGGGAATCTTCACCATCCAGCCAGGCAAAGACACGAGGCAGTTCGGACCAGAAGTGCTCGAAGTCCGGGAGGGCTCTCAACTGGTGGTCGAGCATGTTTGACCACTCGGAGCGGAGCTCATCGAACATCGGAGAATTACTGATGCTCTCGAAAGAAGGGACGGGGATGTCCTTCCACGAACACTTCAGGGCCAGAACCTCACGGACGAGCGCGCCATAGGGCTGGAAATCCGGTCGGCGAAAGAGATTGACGATGTCGTAGAGGTCTCGTGGCCTCGAGCGTTCACCCATCGCTCGCAGTTTCTCCGCGAAGACCTCTTCGAAGCCGTAGCAGCGAACTTGGGCCGGCTCGGGCAGCGCGTCCGGGTAGTCATGGCTGATCGACCGCAGGACCGGCGGCCGCACCACAACCTCGTCCTTGGTCAGGTCGAGCTTGATTCTCGCTGGGCCCGGGGTATTGCGTGGGCCGCGATAGTAGATGCGCCCCTCCGCTGACGCTCCCGACGGACGAGTCTTGCAATAGGGTGGACGCAAGGAGAAATCGATCCCGGACTCCTGGCTGACGCGGTCCTGGACACGCTCAACGGGCGCCAACACAGCGTCTGGCTCGATGGGCCCGTCCTCAAGAACCGTGAAGTCGAGGTCCTCAGAGAACCGGTACGTCTCGATATAGCACTTCTTCAGGCATGTTCCGCCCTTGAAAATCCATGTCCGGCCGAGCAACGGATCAGCCCCGATCCCCCACAGCACCCATCCCAGAACGTAGTCTTTCTCCACCACGTCCTCCCGGAGACCCCACGCGCGCACCCGGTCATCGATGTCGGCACGACCGATCACGGTCGATGCTCGGCGTCGGCGGCAAGCCGGGCGATGTTCACGCGGAGATTCCACCGAGAGACGATCCGGCCTTCCCTGGGGGCGCCAGGGTCGAGCCAGCTGAGGCCTCGAGTGATCCGGCTGTGACATGCCTCGATGAAGCTTGGGTCCGCGAGCTTCTGTCGCTCCGCCAGATACCCGAGGCGCTTGAAGACGGTACCGCGCCCCAGGCGATCGCCGTATTCCAGCAGACGTGCTGGATCCGCGTCCGTACGTTCGAAGTATGCACGGAGGACTTCGGACGCATGCAGCCCACCTCCCGCCGCCCCAGGCACGTCGAGAACATCGATGATGGTGCGATGCAGGTCGGACACGTCGACGGCGACCTGTCGGCGCCAGACGCGCCGCGTACCGAACAATGCTCTCCTCGGCACGCTCCGGATGACGAAGTCTGTATCCTGAATCGACTGCTGGCGAGGCGTGACCTTCCTGCCCGTTACAACGTAGACATCGCTGAAGATCTGGTCCGTCAGTTCCCAATGCTCGGCGGCGCTCCACCCTCCGACGTAGCAGGGCGCGAACAGGGTTCCGGCTACGACCCAAGGATCTTCCCGCCACTCCCTTGGCTCCGATGCTTCAAGCGGAACTGCGATGTACCACCCCGTACGGACGCGTGCGAGCCAGCCGCCGGAGGCGAGTCCAGCGAGAAGACGACGCGTCGGGGCGATCGCCGTCCCGAGCACTGACGCCGCTTGTGCGGCATTGAACGGACCCTTAAACGCCCGGTGGAGCACTGCCAACTGTGCTCGCCGCCGAGCCCCGACGCCAGCAGCCGCCGTGCCCTTGTGATATATCTTGAGTGGATTGTTTTCATTACAGCGGGACATTCTCCTAGCATAATATATGCTCAGAGTATCGGAGACCAGGGCGGTAACGACTTCCAGAACCCCTCGAGCCATCATCTAGTCGAGGAGGTTGACGCGGAAGCGGCGCTCGGCGGCGATGATGGCGTCCGGGGAATCCATGGAGAACCACGACCGGCCGTCCTCGCCCCAGGACGACCAGACATCCCGATCCACCCGCGTCCAGGGCACCGACCGGAGCATTTGCTGTATCGACCCTCCGGAGCGGAGGACCCGGTCGGCCTCGTCAAGGCAGTCCGGGGAGTAGGCGGCGCAAGTCACCTGCGGTCGTTCGTCGATACAGACGGTTGTCTCGTTGGCAGCGGCCCGTTCAGCCAGGCGGTCCAGCGTCTCGGATCGGACCAGCGGTTGATCGACCGCCACCGCCACGAGGGGGCACCTGAAGACGGCCAGCGCGGTCTGGATCCCGCTCAGGGGACCAGCCGGGCCGGGTTGCAGGTCGGGAATCGTCTCCAATCCTGCTACGCCCCGGTGGCGTCCCACCATCACAACCCGGTCGAATCCGGCCATCGCATCGGCCACCCATCCGGCCATCGGACGGCCGCCCACCTCGACCACGGCCTTGTCGCTTCCCATGCGGCGAGACTCCCCGCCCGCCAGGATGATCCCGACCACGCCCCTCATTCACATCACCGGTACCCGTTCGAGTGGTGGGGGGCCGAAGGCAGCGGCCGCTCGATCCGTGCCCTCTCGGACCCGGCGTGACGACGAGACCGGCAGCAGACCCCTAGCCGTCGTTCTTGGCGCCCGCCTTGGCGGGTTCCTTCTTGGATGCGGCGCCGTTGGAGGCACCGTCCGGCTTCTTGTCACCGGACTCTTTCTTCGTGCCGGAGGTGGCCGGTTTCGAAGGGCGAGAGTCGGTGACGTAGAAGCCCGATCCCTTGAAGACCACTCCGGCGGGGAACAGAACCTTGCGCAGGGCAACCTCCCGGCACTCCGGGCAGGCATCGAGCGGATCCGCCTTGAAGCTCTGAAATAGCTCGAACCGGTGACCGCATTCCTTGCACTCATACACGTACGTGGGCATTCGCAGATACTCCGGTCGGGACTGGGAGGACGGCCCGCGACGATGGACCGTACTGGCGAGATCATACCAGCAACCTCCTAGGAGCATGCTGGAAAAGAACGGGGATGGGTTGGCCCGCGACGCCTTGACCTGCGGTTCCGTTTCTGGCCATGGCGCCGATGGGACATTCTCCAGCACACTCCTAGACTCAGCGGAGATGCTGTTCGGTGCTGTCGCCCTCTTCCTCGGAGCCTACCTACTGGGTGGCATCAACATGGCGCTGGTCGTGTCCCGCGCCAGGGGAGTGGACATCCGGCAGGTGGGGAGTGGCAATCCGGGCGCATCCAATGTGTTACGTGGGGTCGGTAAGGGGCCGGCAATCGTCGTCTACCTGGTAGACGTGGCGAAGGGTTTCCTGCCCGCCGTGGTGGGGTCGCTCGCCTGGTCGCCCACCATCGGAACCGTGGCCGGCCTGGGGGCGGTGCTCGGTCACTGCTACCCGATCTACCACCGATTCCGGGGAGGGAAGGGAGTGGCAACGGCCGGCGGGGTGATGCTGGCCGTGGCGCCCCCGGTCATGGTGGCCATGGTGATCGTGTACGGGGTGACGCTGGCGTTCTCGCGTATCTCGGCGGTCGGGTCGCTGGCAGCGGCGGTGGTATCTATTCCGGCATTGCTGATTACCGGTCAACCGGGCCCGACCGTGGCCTGGTTTGCGCTCATGATGGCGCTGATCGTCTTCCGGCATCGCTCCAACCTGAGCCGGCTCCGTACCGGCACCGAGAACCGGCTCGCCTGATGTGCCATACGGTTACGCCGCTATGAAGGTGGACGTGGCGCTGGTTCCGGCGGCCGGCCGCGGCACGCGGATGCGGCCCGCCACCAACGCCATCCCCAAGGCCCTCCTGACGGTCGTGGATCGTCCCAGTGTCCAGTGGGTAGTCGAGGAGGCGGCCCGGGCCGGGGTTACCGAGGTGGTGGTGGTGGTCGATCCCGAAGGGCGGGCGATGATCGAGCGACACTTCGAGGAGTCACGGTTCCTGCCCGGCCTCTCCGGTATCAAGGTGAGAGGTGTCGTCCAGGAGGAGGCGAAGGGGCTGGGCCATGCGGTGCTGGCAGGCCGGGAGGCCATCGGCCTTCGGCCCTTCTTCGTGATGTTGGCGGACGACCTTATCCGTCCTCGGGAGGACCTGCTCAGCCACCTGGCTCGAGCCGCCGACCCGGGGACGTCCGTGGTATATGTCCGGAGATTGCCCGATGGGATGCTGGGCGATAAAGGAGTGGTCGTTCCTCGCTCCGGCGTGTCCGATTCGGTGATGGAGATCGGGGGGGCGGTGGAGAAGCCGGGTGCGGCCCGGGCACCCTCCAATTACGCCATCCATGGCCGCTACCTGTTCATGCCCGAGGTGTTCGATCACCTGTCGGGCGTCGCTCCTGGCTACGGCGGCGAGATACAACTCACCGATGCCGTAGATTCCCTTGCCCGAGCGGGCCGATGCCGGGCGTACGTTTCCGACGTAGAGTTGCTCGACGTCGGAAACCCGCTGGGGTACCTTCGGGCGAACACCGTGCTCGGTCTCGCCGACCCCGCCTACGGTGAGCCTTACCGGTCCATAGTCGACGATCTTCTGGTGGAATGACCCGATGCGCTCCCTAGAGCAGGCCCAACGAGACGTGCTGGCCGCCGTTCCCCCCCTTCCTGTGCTGGAGCTTCCCGTGTGGGATGCCCTGGGGCTGGGCCTGGCGAGCCCGGTGGTGGCGCCCCACGACGTTCCACCCTTCACCAATTCGGCCATGGACGGGTACGCGGTGCTGGGCGCCGATGTCGAGGAGGCGCCGGTGACCCTGCGGCTTCTGGAGGATGTCCCGGCGGGCCATGTTGCGCACCAGGCCGTCCGCTCCGGCGCGGCCATCAAGATCATGACCGGCGCGCCCATCCCGGAGGGCGCGGATACGGTGGTCAAGGTCGAGGACACCACGCCCCTGCCTGACGGAGTGCGGATCATGGCGGCCACCCCGGCCGGCACGGCGGTGCGTCCCGCCGGGGGAGACCTGGGGGCCGGGGCGCCGGTGTTCGACGCCGGCGAGCGGCTCACGGCCCCGCATCTGGCCGTGCTGGCTTCGCTGGGAGTGAGCCCGAGAGTGCATCGCCGGCCCAGAGTGGCGATGCTGTCCACAGGCGACGAGGTCCTACCGCCGGAGACCGGGAACCTGGGTCCCGGCCAGATCCGGGATACCAACCGGCCGCTCCTGGCGGCCATGCTGGATGAGTTGGGGGTCGAGGTCGTAGACCTGGGCATCGTGGGAGATGACGCCGGCGTGCTCCGTAACACCCTGGAGCGAGGTGCCGGCGAAGCCGACATGGTGCTGACGTCGGGTGGTGTGTCGATGGGAGAGTACGACCTCGTCAAGATCATCCTCCGCGAACTCGGCACCATCGACTTCTGGAAAGTGGCGATGCAGCCCGCCAAACCCTTCGCCTTCGGCCACATCGAGGGGACGCCGCTCCTGGGTCTGCCCGGCAATCCGGTGTCGGTGATGGTGGCGTTCGAGCAGTTCGCCCGCCCCGCCTTGCTACAGATGATGGGATGCCGGGCTGTGTTCCGGGCCCAGGCCGCGGGCCGGGCCGCCGAGGCCTGGCGGACCGATCCGGCCAAGACGGTCTTCGCCAGGGTGGTCACCGAGACCGAGGACGGGGTGACGCTGGTACGGAGCAGTGGCGGGCAGTCGTCCAACGTTCTTTCCGCGCTGGCCCGGGCCGATGCCTTCGCGGTCATTCCCGTGGGCACCGGACGGGTACAGGCCGGTGACCCGGTCACCATCGAGTTATTCCGGTCGCCGGAGGCCCGGACCGCTTCGGAAGTTCTCGATGAGTGAGGGAGGCCTGACCCATACCGACGCTCGGGGCCGGGTCAGGATGGTGGACGTGGGGGACAAGCGGGTTACGGAACGCCGGGCTACGGCAGAGGCGCGGGTTTCGATGTCCGACGCCACGCTCGACCTGATCTTCGAGGGCGCGCTGCCCAAGGGCGACGCCATCGGCGCGGCCCGCCTGGCCGGGATCATGGGCGCCAAGAGGACCTCGGACCTCATCCCGCTATGCCATCCGATCTCGCTGTCCGAGGTGGCGGTTGAGATAGACAGGATCTCCTCGGCGGCCCGGATCCGGACCACGGTACGCAACGCCGACCGTACCGGGGTGGAGATGGAGGCGATGACCGCGGCGGCCGTGGCGGCGCTGACCCTGTATGACATGATCAAAGGGGTGGAGCGGGGCGCCCGGATCGAGAGTGTGCGCCTGCTGGCTAAGGCAGGCGGACGCTCGGGAGAATGGTCAGCCCCCAGGATCGGCGAGTAGCTCACCTGCGCCGCCGGGGCGGGCACCGTCACGTCCGGAGCGGGAAAACCGGGTCGCCAAATCCTTGGCTTCGGGCTTGCTCGGGTATAAGCTGCCTTCCGGTTAGCGGATTCCGGGAGACGGCCTCGGAGATGCCTTGGGCTCTATTTCTAGCAGTTGCGGCTGTGTGGGCGATGTTCTTCATACCGAGATGGTGGGCTGATCGCGCCAGTCACAATCCGGGCTCCACGCGCCCGGGTTTGGAACCTCTCCAGCGATCGAACTCCGAAGCCGGATCCGGTCGGGTGATGGAGCGGGTCCTGGCCCGGTCGGGCGAGGCCGGCAACACCGTTTCCCATCGAGAAGCGGTGCTGGTCCGCCGGCGCCGAGCGGCGTTGATCCTCCTGGGCGCTGCCGTGGCCAGCCTCGCAGGCTGGTTCGTTCTCAACAGCCTGTGGATGATCCTGATACATGTCATCGTGGATGCGGTGTTCGTCTGGTACATCATGATGCTGCGCCGGATACGGGCATTCCGTGCAGATGTGAACGCCTTATTCGCCGATCACGACGACGTTGCTCCCGCCCGCGACCACTCGGCGGTAAGGGTCGTTCAGCGCTAATCCTGGTGAGTAAGCCGAACCTATCCTCCATCGAGAAGGCGGCGCGGGCCGAGTTGGACCCCAAGTTCGCCGCCCGGGAGGTGGCCATTGTCAATGGACGGCGGGTCATCCGGTTCTCTGCCAAGGCGATCCGCTCAGGTCACCGAGGTGAGTTGAAGGAAGCCGGGGTGATGCTGGCCGAGGCCGGAGAGCTACTGGCCGAATCGACCGCAGCCATGGCGGATCATCCCGACATCAAGATCGGAATCCTCAATGATGCGGCCAAGGAGTACGCCGAGGCCCATCTGTTCCTGGCCATGGCCAGGGGAGACGAACTTCCGGCGGCCGCGGAGCTCGGAACGCGGATGGCGCCATATCTCAACGGCTTGGGCGAAGCCGTGGGCGAGTTGAGGCGAAGGCTCCTCGATCAGCTGCGAAGGGAGGACTTCGCCGAGGCGGAGCGCCTGCTCGAGATCATGGATGAGGTCGTGGACCTGCTGGCCTCGCTCGACTATCCCGACGGCATGACCGGCGGCCTGCGCCGTACGACCGATGTCGCCCGCAGCCTCACCGAACGGAGCCGGGCTGATCTGACCTCGGCCCTGATCGCCGACCGCATCCGCCAGGACATGGCTGCCTTCCGGGCTGGGCGAGAGCCCGATTGAGCCTCGCTCGCGGCTGCGTCGTCCCGCCGGACAGCCCGGGTAGAGTGAACGCTCCTCCAGGGGCTGTAGCTCAGTTCGGCAGAGCACCTCGTTCGCAACGAGGGGGTCAGGGGTTCAAATCCCCTCAGCTCCACTTTCCGCCCTTTCACGTGCTCTCTCTACGTTTCATCTTGTTCCAACACCCTCATGTAAAACCCCCTCTCCTGGAGCGAGGCGCAGACCGTCACGGTGAGCGGCGCGGCGGCCGGCGAGACCTCGATCTTCCATAGCATCTCGACCCAGGATCCGGCCTGGTTCTACGCCATCCAGCCGACGGTCAAGGTCACGGTCTCGGCGACGGGCCAGCAGGGGACGAACCCGCACGCCGAACTGATCGCGCAGATGGTCGAGTGGCGCAGCGGCCCGCAGTGGGTGAGCTACAAGGCGCACACTGACCGCTGGGACCGGGCGCTCCTGGCGTTCGGAGAGACGGTCTCCGACACGTCGCTGACGGCGATGACGGCGGCGGAGGCACAGGCCTTCGCCGACCGGGGCTGGACGCGCTGGGTGGAAGTCGCGGCCGCGCTCACGGCGCTGGAGCAGGCCGCGCAGACGCCCGAGCCTGAGCACCAGAACCCGCCGCCGGCCAACCGCGCGCCCACGGTCTCGTCCGCCCTCGCCGACGCCACCATCGTCAACGCGAGCGGCACGCACTCAGCATCGCTGTCCGGGGTGTTCACGGACGCCGACGGCGACAGCCTGACCATCACGGCGGGCTCTTCCAATAGCGCCGTCGCCACCGTGTCGGTGTTCGCCGACCACTCTCGCCTGGCGGTGACGGCCAGTAGTAGCGGGACGGCGACGATCACGGTCACGGCCGACGACGGCGCCGGCGGCACGGTCTCGGACGCCTTCACCGTCACGGTCAAGACCGCGCCGGTAGTGGCCTCGTCCCCGGCCGTGGAGCTGAATGTCGGTTCGGCGCGGACGGTATCGCTGTCGGGCGTGTTCAGCGACGCCGACGGCGACCCGTTGACGGTCACGGCCCGCTCCGGCAACGCAGCCGCGGCGGTGGTCAGCGTCGCCGCCGCCGGCTCGGCGCTGACGATCGAGGGCGCGTCCGCGGGTGAGGCGACGATCACAGTGGTCGCCCGCGACCCGGACGGCAACGAGGCGCACGCCTTCTTCGATGTGCGCGTGGTGCTAGCCCGGGCGCCGGAACCGGCGTCCACACCGACCTCGACGCCAACGGCGACGGGAAGATCGACTACGACTAGTACCAGAAGGCGACCCGCGACTACGACGAGGGCGTCATCGGCATCCTCGAGATGCTGCAGGTGCGAAAGGCCTACCTGGCCGGGATGCCCGCCCGCGGGCCGGGGGCAGCGTTGATGAACTAGCCGATACGGAACCGTTGCTTCCGCTTCCTGCGATGCCGTATCCGGCGGAGGGAGTCCTGGTCCGCAAAGTCGCTGCCAACGGGCTGGTATCGATATGGGGTAACCGTTATTCGCCGCCGCCTTCTGTGATCGGAACCGAAGTCAGCGTTCGTTGGCGGCTGGGTGACCCAACCTTCGATGTGATCTCGTCCTCCGGGCGGCTGATCGCCACACACCGCAACGTCCCCCGAGGCCAAGGCAGAATGGTTCGGCTCCCCGAGCACACCGCAGCCCTCGAGAAGGTCGTGCTGGCCTCCTTCACCACAGCTCGGCCCTGCAAACCGAAACCCAACCGGCCCCCGTCGGCAGCAGCCCGGGCGATCGCCGCCGACCTCGCCGCCGGAGTTGAACACGACGAGCCGGTCATCGACCTCGGGGTCTACCAGCGTCACATCGACCAACAACACCGGGGCCGGCGATGAGCAGAGACACCCTCTACCAACAACTCCGGGGCCACCTCGCCTACCTCAAGCTCACAGCAGCTGCCGAGGCGCTCCCAGACCGGCGCGACCAAGCCCGCAGCAATACCATCAGCCACACCCAGTTCCTAGAGCAGCTTCTGCGGGTTGAGGTCCAAGCTACCGAGACGCGCCGGTGGAACAGCCGGATGCGGTTCGCGAACTTCCCGACCCCCTGGCAACTCGAAGACTACGCGTCTTCTCCGGCCCCAAAGTTCTCATAATCGACGAACTGGGCTATCTCCTCATGCCCGCGAGGACGCCGCCTCCCTCTTCCAAGTCATCTCCCGCAGATACCAGAAAGGATCGGTAATCCTGACCGCCAACCCCAACGTCGCCTCCTGGGGAGACATCTTCACAGACAGCACAATCGCCGCGGCCATGCTGGACCGGCTACTCCACCGAAGACAGAGGGGGTTACGGGTCGTGTGGATCGGACCGCCCCTCTGGGCCGTCAGAAGGGTGCGAAGCGGCGGGACGGCAAGTCTCGATAATCTAGTCGCAATCGAGGCAGCTTTGGGAGGCGCTTCGGGTGTCTCCCTCTGCTATCTGCCATAGCTGAATTATGTTGGTGTCTGCGGCGGCGTATCCAAACACGATATGTGTCAGCCATGAGAAGCCCTTCTGAGGGAAGAGGTCGGGAGCCGGTTGTTCCTAGCTGGAAGAATAGATCAGCTAGAGGGTTTGTTGGGTCAGTCGACTCCCGACACCATCATCATAATCTATGAGAGTCAAGCGGAGGCCAACCCCCCTCCGATCAAACATCGTAGATTGACTCATTACTCCGGGCACAACGCATAGTATCCGTAGAACACAGCCCGTCATTTGTCATAATCTGTGGCACGCTCCATGCTGTATTTCTCGATCCAGTCAGCGATCACATTCTGAGTTGTCCGTAGCGAAGGGTTGGCTGGTGTGGTTCCCTAACGTTTCGCAGAGGCCGGAACGAGATCAAACACTTCCTCATAGGTGTATGTTTCGCCAAACCGGCTGACCTGCCATCCGGTTTGTCGATGATAAGCCCAGTGTCATCAACCTATTCGATGTAGCTGCCAGCGCAATGGTCCTGTGGCTCGTCTGTGAATCGTTGGATGGTGGCTTGCTCCGGCAGCCATGCCTACAGTTGACAGGAGTATGGTTGAGACGGCCATTGCGGACCTTCTCATCGCTCACCCCTGTCAGGACCATTCCGAATCAGGTTGAGGGTGTAGAAGTTTTGAGCTTGCTGATCCTTGATATCAGCAAGTACGTGGACTATAGGGTTGTTGGATAGTGGCCGCAACCCAAGGGTCGGCTGATCCTTGGGAGGCATAGGAGACCCTTCGCATCGATTCCAGCGTCGGCTGCGGGGTGGAGAGTTGGGTTTCTCTATATCGGTGTTGGTGGTGACAGTCGGCATGCCAAGCCGGAAAAAGAGGGGACAGACGAGGAGGGAGAGAGCCCTGGGTGGGCACTCTTCGGTCGGAGATAAGGGGCTCTTGCAATCAGAGCGTTCACAGCCCGAACCGAACGGGACCGAATAAAAAACCCGACGTCACTATTCGACGGTGTTTGGCGGGCAAGACACCCGGCGCTGATTGGCAGCCCAAACCATATATGACTATGGTGGTTAGTGGGAGGGAACCCCGAGGCGAATCTCCGCCCTTGGCGGCATTTCCTTCGGCATCTGCCCGGAGACACCTGTCCAAAACCGCAAGAGGGGTGACCCAGCCCTCGCCCATGCGGAGTTGCACAGTCTTGACCGTCAAACGGTCTACCACGCAAGACGAGAGTGGGCCACCTAGCCACGAACTATAGCTGGCATATCCCTCCCCGAGGGCATCTATTCGGACATTGCAAGCTCGATCTGATGAGGGAGTCAGGTGGTTGCATCGCCGCGAACCCAGATCAGAGAAATCCCGGGTCAGTATTGACTCGTGGAGAAATACCGGAGCAATGAGCCACGAAAAGAACCCCAGAGCGGTACTCCTCTCAGATGGATATGATAGCTGAGAGCCTCCAATACCACGACCTGGCACCTGGGGACGGCTGAAATCCTTGGTATCAATCGTTCGAGGATATAAGCTAGCTCCGGGTTAGATAATCCGGGAGGTGCCCTGCGATATGCCTTGGATTCTATTACTGACTGGTGCGGCTTTATGGGCGATGTTCCTCATACCGATCTGGCAGGCGGATCGGGAAAGTCGTAGCCTCGGCGCTGCTCGCCTGGATTCAGGTGTCCTGCAGCCATCGAACTCCGAAGCCAGACTTCGCCCGATTAAGGGGCGGGTTCTTGCCCGCCACGGTGACGAAGGTCACAAACATAGGGATTTGGTGCTGGTTCGCCGGCGCCGTGTGATGTTGACACTACTGGGCGCTGCCGTAGCCACCCTCGCCGGCTGGTTCGTGTTCAACAGCTTGTGGATGATCCTGATACATCTCATCGTGGACGCGGTGTTTGCCTGGTACATCACGATGCTACGCCGGATCCGGACGTTCCGCGAGGATGTGGAAGCTCTGGTCGCCGAACATGACGGCGACCTTCCTCCAACCCGCGAGTCCCCGACGCTAAGGCTTGTGCAGCCCCGCTAGCTGTCTTCGTAGCCAACCCGGGGTTCACACGGCGGCCTGGATGGTATCCGGTGCCTGTCTACCCCCTGACCGTTGTCGGCCGGCAGGCGAAGGCCCGAGAGGGCCGCTGGCTTTGACCGAAGCACTGTTGAAGCCATCGTCCGAGTCTCAAGCGCTTTCCCGTCTCGCCAGACGGTCAACAGCGTCCGCGAGGCCCTCAGGAGGGTCCATTCTCACCGTCACGGGAGCAGTCCTTGCTCGTACGCCCAGGTGAATAGCCCCTTACCATCGGTTGGTAGGCGCATGTCCGTAGCTCGCAGTTCATCGACCAGTGTCTCAGCCATGGAACGGTCGAATACGCTCCGTCGGACTCCTTGAACGACGAGCCACAGAGAGTGGTGGACCGGGATGCCATCCCGTTGCGCTATCCGGCTAGCGGCGCGCTCGTCGATGATCGCCACGCCCCCGTGAATCGCCGCCCAAGCCAAATACGGCGGCCTCGCCGGTGTTCTCCTTCGAACCGCCACCTAGTGCGTCTTCTAGCGAACAAATGCAGCGAGCTCGTGTACCTCTGAGAGTTCAACCGGCTCCAGCCACTGCGCTGTCACCACGTCCTCAAGGTCTGGCATCGCCGCAACTCCCACAAGGATCTCGTCTTGAACTTCGACTGGCGTTATGCATTGATACGGGGTGACGATCGCTTCGAGGATTGATAGCCTTCCGGCACGAGCAAAGTGACTCAAAGGCGTATTGTCAAAGATCAGACATGGATTCACACGAGCGGCTCAAACTCGCGCCTCCATGCCTCAAGCGGCACCTCGTCTTGCGCCGGAAGCTCAGAATGGTCGACCGTCCCCCACAAGAGTTCCAAGACACGCGCTCCGGTTAGCTTCCCGCGTCGGTATGCCGCGAAGACCTTTCGGCCATACAGCGGTGGCACGCGTGGCGGGTCGAGTTCGGGGATCCAATGCTCCCCTAGTTCTATGAAGTCTGCCCGCGAGGGCGGGTGGTGCGCGAGCTCCTCGCGAGTCCCGGGATCGATGGTGCCAAGGTTGTGCAGCTGAGCACACACAGCTGTCCAACTCAGCCGATGGCGTACCGCTGCTGCCACCGCAGCGAGACGAGGATTCCCCGCAAATTCTGACATGATCACTCGAACCGCACTCCTTGGAAGGAGGAGATGGATCGCGAACGCGTTGATCAGTTTTTCGTTGTCATCCTGCGGAGAGAGTCCAATCTCTGGTGCGTACGCGTCCTGAAACACATGATGACCGAGTTCGTGGGCGAGATTGAAGCGGCGTCGCCCGGGATCGAGCGCGCCGTTGATGACTGCCACGCCTAGGTCTCCGACCGCACATATGCAGCATCACCGCCGGCTTTGCCGAGGTCGAGAGAGAACGAGAACAAACCAGCGCGCTCCGCGAAAGATTCCGGTTCTGCGAGGGCCCCGCTGGAAGGCACGACGACCCCGAAACGAGGTGTTTGCGACGCTGGTCGATCATCCATCGGCTTCGAACCTAGTTCTGGCGACCCCCGACCTCCGTTACCAGACGAAGCCGGGACGCCACTCGCAGCTGATCGGATCATCGAGGTCGAGAGCGGCCGAGGCCGTGACCCGCCAGATGTGGATGCACCCGTCGTCCGTTCCAGTCCGCATCAGGCCCGAACCCGTCCGCACGAAGGTGGGGCCGCGCCAGCGCCCCACCCCAGGTGCTCGTAGAAGGTGGGCAGCACGGAATGTAGAGCTCCGAGCTCGTATGTGTCCGCGATGTGACGCCGGGCCGCTGCAAGAATCATTCGGGCCAGGCCCTTGCCCCGATCGCGATGCCGCGTGCCGACCGCTTCCACGTACCCGGTGTTGATCTCCCGGTTTCGAACGGCAAGGAGGCGAGGAACTACCGAAGCATGGGAGATCGGGACGCCGTCTTCCTCGACGAAGAAATGCAGTCCTCCGAGTGCCTGGCGCCAGAGCGCATCTGTGAATCTGCCCTCGAACGCCTCGTCGAGGAGGGTCCTGATTCGGGTGGCTTCCGACGGGGCCAGTTCGGCGGTGCTTCTCGAGCGCACGACATCATGTTCGCTGCTTCGCCCAGGCGTTCCAGTCCTCCCGCGGTTCAAGCGCGCCGGTGCGGTCTGAACGGTAGGCGGACGACTTCGGCTGCGACCTCGACTGTCTGACCGCTGGCCGACCACAGCACGGAGAGTTGCGCTCCCAGGTTGGCCGATGGTTTGTCGATGTGACCGAGACCGATGAGCCCCGCGACCGTCGGTCCCCACGTAACGCTTGTGGCATATCCCACCCGCTTACCCGAGTCGATCACCGGCAGTGGCATGTCGTGCACTCTGGGGAACATCTGGCAGAATTCGCCCCGTTCGAGTTGATACTCCAGCATGGCCCGCCAGTCGATGCTGAGCCCGACCATCCGTCGAGGGGCGCCCCCGGCGGCCTGCTCGTCCATAAGGGCTTGCCGCCCCACGAAGTCCGGTTTGTCGAAGTCGACAAAGCGACCCAGTCGAAGCTCGAACGGGGAGCACTCGCGCATCTGCGTAGGGTCATCGACCGGCGGAGTCGGGTCGGGACCGGCCCCCATGTAGTCGGCCCCGATGATCAGCAGGCCGGCTTCCACGCGAGCGATGTCGATCGCATACTCCCCGGCGGGGCGAAGGCCGTATTCCCCCCCTGCCTCCATCAGGGCGTCCCACATCGGGCAGGCACCCTCCGGCGACACCCATAGCTCGTAGCCGACCTCGCCTGTGAAGCCTTGCCGGCTCACATCCACGCTCGCTCCGCCTATTTCGGTTTTCCTGATCCGGGAGAAGCCCAGAGAGGACCAGTCCTGGCCGGTCGCACGTTCCAGGACCTCGGTTGATTTGGGTCCTTGAATGGCGAGGATGCCGATCGACGGGCTGATGTCCTCGACCTCGACGTCGAGTCCGCCGGCGTTCATCTTGAACCATTGTTCCTGGGGACCGGCCACGAACACGTACTCCTCTTCGCCGAAGCGGAAGACCAAGCCATCGGCGACCATCTTCCCCTCCTCGTTGCACCACGGTGAGTAGAGGATCTGGCCCACCTGCTGGGTGAGGGCGTTCCGGGGAAGGATCCGGTTCGCCAGCAGGGGAGCATCGGGGCCGCTGATGCGGGTCTTCGACAGGGGAGACATCTCGTTGAGGGTGGCGGCGGTTCGCATCGCCGCCAGTTCCTCCCGGAAGTCGGTATAGATGTCGGGCACGATGTAGGGGGGCCACGGGAACCAGGAAGATGTCTCTACGGCTGCTGCCGTCCGCTTGTGGAACGGTGTCCCGACGAACCCCTCGACACCCAGATCTTCCAACATACGGTCTGCTCCCCGGCGCGATCGCGGCGAGTGTACAACCGACCGGCCGTATTCCAATCGCCCTGAATCCTGGGACCGGTTTGTTGACCAGGCTCCACCAGGGCCCGTTGCTGGTGCGAGGAGGTCCCCGTTCCCTCAAGCCACTGGCTGATTGCTCATCCGTACAAGGGGGTTGTTCGTGTCACTCCCACGCTATATGGTGTCAGACAACCAAAAGCACCTGCGGCCTATCTCCGACGTCGACCGGGCCGCGTGGGAACATTTCGTCGAGCGGCCCCAACTCGGGGCAGGACGGGACGCGCTCGACACGAAGGTGGTGGCGGTGGGGGCGGGCCCTGCGGGGTGGCCGGTAGCCGCGATTTTCGCGTTCTTCTGGCGACTCGGGACACCAGCCGGGCCGCTGATAGTGTGAGGAATCTCGGACAACCGCCTGTCCGACATGTACGGCGGGCCGCTTCATCTGCCCGGCTGCAGGCATGTCGCACATCGTGGTAGGGCGGGTCTCGCGGATGGAAGGCGCCGAGTTGGATTACGAGTTCCTCACGCTCAGCCAGGACGATGCGGTGGCCACCATCACCCTCAACCGTGCGGATGTGATGAACGCGCTGTCGCATGGGCTCGAACGGGAACTCCATCACGCGCTCGACGATGCCGATGCCGATCCGGCCATTAGGGCGATCGTCCTGACCGGAGCAGGACGAGCGTTCTCCGCCGGCTATGACTTCGGCGAGGACGTCCCGGGTGATGACGTCACCACCGCCGCCACTCTGCACCGATGGCTCGATACCAATCAGCGGAGCGTGGACGGCTTCATGCACGTGATGGAACTCTCGACCCCGGTGATCGCCGCGGTCAACGGATGGTGCCTCGGCGGAGGGTTCTGGTACGCGCTGTGTTCGGACATCACAATCGCCTCCGAGGACGCAACCTTCGGCCAGCCGGAGGTCCGAGGGATATCGAGTTCGTCCATCCTGTTCGCCGTGCTGGCCGGGTGGAAGAACGCCCACCGCTACACGCTCACCGGCGACCACTTCGACGCCGCGGAGGCGCTGCGGATGGGGGTCGTGAACGAGGTGGTGCCGGCCGACCAGCTGCTGGAGCGGGCCTACGCTCTGGCCGCGAGGATCGCCATGGTGCCGGCCGACTCGGTGCGTCTCAACAAGGCGATCACCACCTACGGCCTCGAGGCGATGGGACTGCGGAACGCTCACAATGTGATGGCGTTCCTTGCGACCATCGCCCACGCCTCCGGCGATTCGCCCGAGGTCGGGCACCTCAACGAGGCATATCGCCGGGGAGGAGTCAGGGCGTTTCTCGACGCTCGTGACGGCCCGTTCCAACCCGAACCCGGCGGGCCCCGGTCTCGCGGCGACGGGTGATCCGGTCATCCTGACCTCCTCGGTCTAGCATGCGTGCGTCACCATGATCGAAGGGCGCGCAGTGATCACCAGTTTCAACCACTCGGGAATCGTGGTCCGGGATCTCGACGAGATGTTGCGGTTCTACACCGAAGACCTCGGCCTGACCGTCCTCGAACGCTATGAAATGGAGGCGGGACCCGAAGGTGATCACGCCGGAATACCGGGAGCGCGCCGTATCGAGACATTTCTCGGTCTGGGGGATGACGGCCACATGCTCGAGCTCATCCAGTATCTGGAACCTCGTTCGAGCGAAGGTCACGTCGGGCTGAACAAGCTGGGCGCGACCCATGTCTGTTTCCTCGTGGACGACCTGAATAAGGCCCACGAGGAACTGGTCGCCAAGGGCGTTTCTTTTGTTACGGATCCGATCTTTGCGAAGACTCCGGATGGTGACGATTGGGGCGTGGTCTACTTCCAGGATCCGGAGGGAAACTGGCTCGAGTTCATCCAGGTCTAGGACACTTCATGTACCGGCCCGGTTGGCTAACCGTAGAATCGGTCGGCGGAAGACGAGGAGGATAGATGGTCACGGTTGATTGCCATCTTCATCTGACCGAAACGCCCAGCCAGGTTCCCGACTGGTGGATGACCGAGATATACCGCCCTTACGGGGGCGTCTTCGGCTCGACTGATGGCACCTGGATGGTTGATCTGTTGGACCGGTCCGGTGTCGATGTGGGTCTGGTGCAGGGCGCCGATCTCCGCCGGACGACGTGGCATCCGGACTTTCCGGAGGAACATGAGGTGTTCGTTCCCAACGACTACACCGCCGAGCAGGTCGCATTGTTCCCGGATCGGCTCAAGGGTGTCGTCTGCGTAGACCCGATCCGTGATGTCGCGGCGGCGCTGGAGGAGATCGACCGTTGTGTCCTTGAACTGGACTTCCGCGCCGTCAAGCTGGTGGCGTCCTACCAGCACTACTCGCCCAACGACCGCCGGCTCGACCCGATCTACGAGCGGTGTATCAAACTGGATATCCCGGTACACATCTTCACGGGTTGGACCCCGACCATCACCGCCAAGTTGGTACACGCCGATCCGGTGCTCATAGATGAGGTCGGTCGCCGCTACCGAGACCTGAAACTCATCGTGGCGCTCGGCGTGCCATGGATCGATCAATGCATCCTTATGGTGGCGAAACACCCGAACTTCTACGCCGATATGTACCACTATTCGGAGATGGGGCCGGAACCCCTCTACAAGGCGCTGGAGACGTTCCGGTCGTTGTCCGCTCTCGACAGCGTGTTGTACGGTTCCAACAACAGCGACAAGGTACGCACCGGCCGGGAGGAATCAACCGTCCCGGACGTGTACCGGAGCGTCAACGAGGTAGCTGCTCGACGGGGCGCCGCTCCGTTCTCGGACGACGAGATGGCGGCGATACTCGGCGGTTCCGCCGCGAGCATCTACAAGATCGGTGTCTAGCTGGTTGTTGGTAGTCGGTAGTCAGTGGTCAACTAACAACTAACGACTAGCAACTACGTCGAAGACCGTGGGCTCGGAGACCTCGGCCTCGAGTGCCGAGATGGCGGTCTCCACGACCCGGCGCCGATACTCCATCTCGTCGGCCACGTCGAGTTCCGGATCCCCGAAGGGATGGGTGACGGCCTTGCCCTGGACGATCCGGAGAACGCCCACGGACTCGGCCAGAGGAACCAGCGCCGTGACCAGCGCCGCCGGGATACCCTGGTTCTCGATCGACTTGGCGAGCGTAGACCCGCTACGCGTACCCGTCCCTCAGGTCGAGCCTACGATCGCGGCCTGAACCCCGTCAGCGATCAGGGCGCGTCCCATCTCGGCGCCGATGCGGGTCATGTCGCGCAGGGTGCCCATGTTGCCCGTCGTGCTCAGCAGTTCGGGGTGAAGGCTCAACCGGCCCTCCTGCTCCATGGACCGGGCGGCGTCAAGCGGCACCTGGCGGTCGGGGTCCTGGTTGGCGAAGCTGGTGTCGATACCACCATGCACCGATTCGAACTCGCCCTCCGCGAAGCCTTCCCGGCCGTGGATCGGGTAGCTCAGCCAGTCGGTCGCCCATCCCGATGGCAACCGGTCGGGATTGCCCGCCGGGACCATCCCTGCCTCGGTCACCAGCGCCAACCGGAAGGATGCGCCGCTCGCGATCGGCTCGGATGCTTCCGCGGGCTCGTAGCTGGGGAGCGGCCACTCCGTTGCGAAGGACTCCCCGCGCATCTTGGTGAGCAGCATGTCGATCGCCCGGGTGGAACCCCGCAGGTCTTCGAACGTGTTGCGCCGGAGACCCTTGGTAAGGGTGCCTTCCTCCGCAGCGCTGCCGAGTGCTTCACCCCGTCCCAGCCTGGACGCCAGGTGAGCGAGGCGGTCGAGTGCGGCAGTCATGCCGGCGGCTGTCTCGGCGGTGGCGAGAATCGGGACCCATGCCCGGTACTCCTCAGCGCCCGGGCTATCAGCATGGAGTCCTGTGACCGCCGGCACGCCGATGTGTTCGATCACCGCCTTGCAAACGGCGCCGCAGGCCAGGCCATACCGTCCGGATCCGAAGGCCGGACCGGCCACCACTACATCCGGATCGAACCGGGAGATCAGCCCGATCACCTCGTCCACCGCGCGGCTCCCGCCTTGCGCCATGTAGTTGTCACCGCCTATGACCGTCCCGACGATCCGGTCCTCGCCGTCCAGGAAGCGGGTCAACCCCCGACCGGTCCCCACCGGGCCCGATTCGGAGACCGGAGCCGTGCCTGCCTGATCCTCTCCGCCCAGTCCTCCGAAGAACTGGTTGAGATAGTGGACGATCGTCGCCATCGGTTACCTCTCAGTATTCCTCGCCGCGTATGTGTGTTCCGCCGAACTGGTGGGTGCTGGCCATCACGATGGCCAGCGGGGCCTCGAACGCACCGGACGGGTCGGCCTCTATCCGGATCATCGCATCACCACCGATGACCCGCTCCACGGGCTCGAAGAGCGCAGTCTCCTCGTAGTTCCCGGTGCTCACGATGGCATCCGCTTCCGGAACGAAGTGGACGAAACCGGACTCACCCGGGTTGGCCGCCATCTCCATCGACAGCATCGTCGTGGTCACACCCCGTCGCTCCAGATTCCTGCATATCATCATGGCGTCGACAGCGGGATGCCCGCCGCCGGCGTAGTTGATCAACGCCCCTTCGGCGCCCATCATGATCGCCAGGTTGGCCGCGTGGTTGGCGAGCCGCGCCTTGGCGGCGCGGGTGTCTCCGTTGGTGAAGAGGACCACGCCCCGGAAATCGATGTCCTCGCCGTGGCGGGCGTAAAGATCCTCGACGATCGCGTGGTTCTGCACCGTGTAGGTGAGTTCCCTCATGCACGCGATGGCGTTCCAGCCGCACACCAGGGCCCCGTCGAGTAGCTCGTTCGGGTGGATCGGCGTGGGCAGGTGGGCCGTACCTCCGATCGCCCCGGCGCCGGGAGCGATCTCGCCATGCAGGAATGGGATGGCCAGCTGGTAAAGGTACACGACCGCCGGTAGCCCGTTGACCGGCGACGGGGCCAGGTCATAGGTGTCCACCCGGTCGGGTTTCTTGCCGAGGGTTGTCTCCGCCAGGTAGCGAGCTGCCTTGAGGCCCGCGAGCCGGACCGCCTTGTTGTATTCGACAGCCTCCGGCGTTCCCTCGAAGACGTTGGTGGGGCGGTCCTCGCTCTCGAGCAGCGCTGTGGTGGGTTCACAGGAGACCACCACGTTGATGAGTTCCGAAAGAGGCGAGTATCCGGCTCCGGACCCGGCCATGTCGAAGATGGCCTCCCGCCAGTAGCGCGGTTCGCCCGGTACCGGAAGGGCGGTCTCCACTACGGCCACCCCTTTCAGGGCGTGGGTGGTTCCCGTGCCTACCAGCTGCGGCGCGGTCAGGAGTCCCGAGAAGTCCGCGCCGGGAGGGTCCACTTTGATCCGTGGCTCCACCGCGTCGATCGCGTTTATCACCCTGACCGGTTCCCCCGGCCTGATGATCTCCACCGAGACGGCGGCAAGCTCGGGATCCGCGGACAGGTGTTCTTCCAACTCCTCGATGTTGATGGTGAGGATGCCGTCGGCGAAGGCCGTTTCGGTGCCTGGACGGACATCGGACACGTCAAAGGCGCCGACGTTCAGGATCTGGCGGCGCGGGCCGGAGTTCATGCCGGCGTCGGAACACACCTGCCGGCCTCCGGGCTTCATACGACCTGCGGGAGGCCCAGCATCTGGCGGGCCTGGGCGGGGGTGGCGATCTCGCGGTTCATCTCCTCGGCGATCCTGCGGATACGGCTCACCAGCTGAGCGTTGCCGGTGGCCTTCTCGCCACGCCGGTAGTAGATGTTGTCCTCCAGCCCCACCCGCACATGGCCTCCGAGCAGGATTCCCAGGGCATTCATCGGGATCTGGAACGGCCCCGTGCCGATCACCGAGTACAGCGCGCCTGCCGGAAGTTCGTTGACGAGCGACATGAGGTTGGCGGGGGTCGGGAACGATGCCGTCTGTGCGCCCAGGACGAACTGCACCATGTAAGGAGGTGTCACGTTCTCGTTGTAGATCAGATCGCGAAGTACCCAGTATTGCCCCGGGTCGTAGATTTCCAACTCCGGCTTCATCCCGCGCTCGGCGATCACGGACGCGTAATGGTTCAGCTCACCGTAGGTAGTGCCACTGCACATGTCGTAGTCGACAGGCCCGCGGGGATGCGGGAGGTGGGGAGGCCGCTCGGGCATCGTGAACTTCGACACGAACGGACCCAGGTTGAGGGTGGCCACGTCCGGGGCCGGGTCGGCGAACAGCGGCGAGTACCGTTGCTCCGTGGTGAGGGTGGGCCCGCCGCCGGTGCTGTTGTTGATGATCACATCCGGGCACTGCTCCCGGATCATCCGGTTCACCCTCCCGTAGTCGTCGGGGTTGCCGGTGCACTGGCTCCAGTCGTTGGGATCCCGCGCGTGCACGTGTATCTGCGACGCGCCGGCTTCGTATGCCCTCCTGGCTTCCTCGGCTTGCTCCTCCGGGGTCTCCGGGAGGGCGGGAATCGACTCCTTGCCATGGCCGCCGCCGCTGATGGCCGCGGTGATGATCAGGGGCGGCAACGAACTCCTGGCCGTCTTCTGCATCCACAGGTACGGATCGCGAAAGTCCCAAGTCGCTTCGATTTCGGCCATCGGTGTTCCTTTCGGGACAGCTATCACCCCAGGCGGCGCCTCGTCCTGGCACCCGAGGAATCACCCTACGAGGCCCGGATCATAAATCGAAAACTAACCGCTCCCACCGATCAGGCGTAACGAGGGTGCTCAAAAAGACGGGGATCGGTTGGCCTGCGATGCTTTGAACTAGGGCGTTGGTGCGGTCGTTCGCCACGGCTCGAGCAGGGGGCTGAGCCCGGCCCGGGCCACGAGATCTGCGGCCCGACCGTTCGCTTCCTCGATGACGGCCGCTTCATCCACCATCGTGCAGCTGCCGTTCTCGAAGATGACATCGCCGCCGACGATCGTATGGGTCACATCGGAGGGGCCGGTCGAGTAGACGACCGAAGCCACCGTGCGGTGAAGCGGCGCATGGTGGGGAGCGGACTGATCGACGATTATCAGGTCGGCAAGCTTCCCCGGAGCAATGACACCGGCTTCGATGCCCATGTACTCGGCGCCGGCCCGGGTAGCCAGCTCGATCGCTTCTTCACCGTTCGACTCTGTGGGATTCCGGGTATGGACGCGCTGTAGGAGCACCGCCTGTTTCATGCAGGCGAACATGTCCAGCCGGTGCCCGCTGCCTCCGTCCAGACCGAGCCCGACGGTGGCGCCGGCGCCGCGCAGGTCGCGGAGGCGCATCACCCCCAAGGCTATGTACTGATGGGAGATAGGACAGTAGGCGATGCCGGTTCGGGAGTCTCCTACCAACTCGACCTCGCGGTCGTCAAGGAAGATCCCGTGGGCCAGGGTGGCGCCCCGGCCCAAGAGGCCCTGTTCGGACAGCCACACCACCGGCCTGCGGTCGTATTCCTCGAGATAGAAGACCGGGTCGTTCGCAGCCTCCGAACAGTGCGAGTGCCAGCCGACGCCTTTCTCGTGCGCCAGACCGACCGCGTCCACCACCAGCTCCTGGTCGACGTAGATGATATTGAGGGGCGCCGGCCAGATACCCACTCGGGTGTCGGGAGGACGGGCCTCGATACAGGCCCGGGTGATGTCGATCTCCTCCTGGTTGGAGTAGCGGAACAACTCGCCCGCCAGGCCGTGTTTGGCCGCCATCCCGGTCAGTTCCCCGGTCATGCCCCTGGCGACCGCGCCCCGCAGCCCGACCGCGGCGATGGCGTCCGCCACGGCGAGGGTGGATGCGAAGTCGGTGGGGGCGTAATGGTTGTCGAGCAGGGTGGTGACGCCGGAGCGAGCGGCCTCCACCGCTCCGATCTGAGCGCCGATCCTGGCCTCATCGATGGAGATGGCGCTGGTGACCGGCCACATGAAGTCCGACAACCATGGCCACAGTTCCAAGCCTTCTCCGAGACCGCGGGTCAGGTACTGGAACAGGTGCTGGTGGGTGTCAACGAGCCCGGGCAGGACCGCCCTTCCGGTGGCTTCGATGACCCGGTTGGCCTGGTAGTGATCCAGATCACGCGCGGCGCCGACCGCGACGATACGGTCCCCGGTTACGGCTACCGCTCCCGGATCGATGACGCGGCGCTCGTCATCGACCGTGACCACGGCTCCGCCCGTGATCAACAGATCGCAAGTCTCAGCGGCAGGTGTAACGAGAGTCTCCAATGGTTCGGTGGAGGCTGCGATGAGCCTCCTGGTTCGTGCATCCGCGACGTTAGTGGAGTTGCCCGGTGTGGGGACCTGCCGCCCGGAGAGAGGTGCTTGCGGGTCAACTCCAGAGGGCGCTGATCGGGACGGCCCGGATGCGGTCGGCGAGTTGGAATGCCGCCGGGCCGGTGTGCAAGAGCACCCCGGTCAGGAACCGGCCGCCCATCTGGTCGCGAAGCCAGGCGAGGTGACGGGCGTGTCTGGGAGACGGTGCGCTGTGGGCCTTGATCTCAATAGCGACGAGCCCACGCACACCCAAGTCGGCGATGAGGTCCACCTCGTGGCGACCGTCTCGATCTCTGAGGTGGTGAAGACGGGGACGATTCGGGTCGACAGCGACTTCAGCCCGGAGTTGGTTGGCGACGAATGTGTCGATGAGGCGGCCCAGCAGGTCGCCGTCGCTCATGACCACACCAGCATCCGCTCCGACTGCCGCTCCCCATAGACCCGTGTCGGCGACGTAACGCTTCGGCCCTCGTGTCAAACGCTTGAGGCGATTGCTGCTCCACGCGGGAAGCTCGGCGATGGCGCCCAGGTCGCCGAGCAGCTTGGTGTACGCGTGCGCGGTGCGACGATCGATCCCGGCGGCCTGGTAGAGGGTCGTGTCGGCGGCGACACCGGCCGAGTTCAGGGCGTAAGCGCTAAAGAAGGCGCTGAGCCGCGATCTGTCGGGCCCGCGGCCACGTCCCGGCCGACCGTGGGTGAGTTGCTCCACATAATCGGCCAGCCATCGATTCCGGATGCGGTGGGGTAGGTGCACCGCCGGCTCGGGAAAGCCGCCGCGCAAGGCCATCTCGGCGTATCCGCGCAGGTCGGGCGCATCCCCGGGATCCTCCGGGCCGTCACCGGTAAGGAGCCGGTCGAGGAATAGACGGCCTCGATGGGAGAGTTGCTCGCGGACCGTCAACGGGTGCATCGGCACTCTGATAAGCCGACCCGTACCCGGCGATAGGGCCGGATCAACGTCCGAGTGAACCGAGCCGGCCAAGATGAACCGTCCGGGGCGTCGTTCGGTGTCGACGGCCCGCTTGAGAGCGCCAAGCACCTCCGGACACTCCTGCCACTCATCCAACAGCACCGGCTCGGGTCGGTCTCTCAGGGCAGCGTCGGGATCCGCCCTGAACGGCGCCGCTTCCCGCTCGTTGTCGAGCCGCACGACGCTCGCTGCGTGTCGGAGCGCGGTGGTCGTCTTACCAGCCGCCCTCGCCCCGGTGATCATCACCGCGGGAGCCGAAGCGAGTATCTCCGCTAGCCAGGGGTCCACGAGGCGCGTCAAGTATTGCACAGCCCTGACATACTATCGCTTCTGCGCATAAGATGATGTACATTCTGCGCCTCTTTTGATGGCACATATGCGCGACTTCTGATGTCGCGTCTGCCCATATTGTGGTGTCGGGGCTAGCGCCTCCGCACCCAGCTCCAAACGGCGCCGGCGTAGGCTACCTCCGGGTCACCGTCGGGTCGGTGACGGGTTGGCTGGGGCAGGTTGGGTCACCATCCGGCGTCATGCGGCCAGATGTTCGGCCCGGAGATGGTCCTGGATGCTCCGTCCGAGTAGTACTCGCCGAATCGATCGAGATGAGCAGCCGTGTACGGTGCGGCCGCATGGTCGCGCGCCGCGGCGGCATCGGCGTGGACCTTGTAGAGCCAGATCTCGGTGGGGAGGTCGACATTCTGGCTGATGTCGAATCGCGCCAGTCCCTGTTCCCGGGCCGCGGCGGTACGAGCCTGCTCCGTCACCGACCCGATGAAGCTGTCCGCATCATCAGGCTCTAGGGAGATGCGCGCCTGGTGGACCATGATCCCTCCGGTGGATGAGGGACTCCCGGCTCGCTCCTCGGTCACGTCACGAGGCGCTGTGCGGGCGCTGAAGAGGCTGCGGCACGTCGCCCATACCGTCTGATCCAGCATTCCATCGGTAGCCGACAACCAGGTTTCGAAATGCGCCGATTCGCCATGGGCTTCGACTGCGCCGTCACCGTCGTAGATCTCGTTGAATCCCACCCTCGCCGGATCCGCACCGTCGCAGAAGACATCGAAACGGCGGCAACCCGGTTCGGTCGCGACAGAAGCACGGGCGTTGGCGATCGAGGCCGTTACGAACCTCTCCAAGTGATCCTGGTGGAGGGTGGCCTGAACAGTGATAATCCTCATGTCGTCCCGTCCCGTCGTGTGGCGTTGCAACGCTAGCCGGGTGCACACATGCCCCCCCGCATCGTAATTTCCGGCCTGTTCGCGGGTCCGGACCGGCGGGTAAGATGTCCGAGTCTGGGCTGGCTCCCGAAGGGACGAGGGAATATGGCAACCGGAGGAGCCATCTCCGCAAAGGGAGTATCCGGCTGGCGATCGGCCGCCCTCGGGGTTGCGGGTGTGGGGATCCTCCTCGTCGGCTGGGAGTTGGTCGGTCAAAACGAGGTGTTCGGTCGGGGTTGGCCGCCTTTCACAGATGTTCTCGAGTCTCTTGACAAGGACAGGAATATCCTCGGTCCGGCTGCCTTGGGGACGATCTGGGACGCGGTGCGGGGATTCGCCGCCGGGTTGGTACTGGGAATCTCTCTGGCCGTCATCGGGCTGGTCATCATCCCACTCCGCCGCGGGATCGGGCGCCTGGCCACAGTTGTCAATTCCATCCCTTGGATCGCCCTGGGCCCGCTAATCGTCATGGTGGTGTCGGCGTCGGCGACTCCGCTGGTCTTCGCGAGCCTGGCCGTGTTCTTCTCGAGCTTCATTGCGGTGAGTTCCGGTTTCAACCTCGTGAGCGCATCCCATCAGGATGTGTTCACCGTTCTGGGGGCTTCCAGGACCGGCCGCTTCTGGAGGCTGGAGCTGCCGGCGGTGCTGCCTTCGGTCGTGTACGCGGCCAAGCTCGGTGCTCCGGCCGCCATGTTCGGGGTGGTCTTCGGCGAGTGGTTCGGCACGACCGACCCGGGATTGGGCTTTGTGATGGTCGTGGCCCTCCAGCAGTTCTTCACCGCCCGGCTCTGGGCCGCCGCAGGGCTGACGGCGTTCATAGCGATCGTGGCTTTCGGGTTTTTTGCCCTGGTGGAGGAACTCGTCCGGCGCCGCGACTTCTCCGTGCGCCAGGATGTGCGAGAACTGGCCGGTTCCGGCCGATCGAACGAGGGAGAAGGGGCGCCGGCTTCCTGGCGCCGGCGGTTGGCGGATATCGCTCTCACGGTGTGGCCCTTCGTCTTCGTTCTCGGTTTCTGGCAGTTTGCGGTGACCATCTGGGATGTCAGTCCCCTCGTGGCCCCGACCCCCGAATCGGTGGTGAGCGATATCGCCGGCGATCCCGGCACCTATCTCGCGTACACGTTCAACACGCTGCAGATGGCTGCGGTGGGCTTGTTCATCGGCAGCCTCATCGGGCTGGTGGCGGCGCTGGCAAGTTGGCTGTCCCCGGTGCTGAAGGGGCTCCTCACCACACCCATGATCATCATGTACTCCGTTCCGCTGGTGGCGACCGTCCCGATCATGGCCAGGGTTATCGGTTACACGCGGACCACGGTTATGGCGGTTGCCGCCCTGGTATCGATGTTCCCGACATTCGTGCTCGTCAGTTCCGGCTTCCGTTCCACACCCCCCGGGTCCGACGATGTGTTTTCCGTCATGGGAGCACGACGACGCGCCAGATTGCGTCACCTGGCGTTGCCTTCGGCCGTGCCGGACTTCCTCACGGCACTCCGGTTGAACGGGGCCCTGGCGATTGTCGCCGCGATCCTGGGAGAGTTCCTCACCGGCCGCGACGGTCTCGGGTGGCTCTTCGCGATCTCGTACGGTGCTTTCCAAATGTCGCGGGCCTGGGGCGCCGCGGTGGTGATAGTCATACTGTCGGTCGTCGTGTACGTCGGTGCGAGCCGGCTTGAGGAGCGCGGGCAGCAGCGGATGCTCTGAAGCCAGTACCGACCTCCGCCGGACTTCATCATGGCATCGGAGGTGCATTCCGCGGGAAGGGCTGGCAGACTGGTGAGTTGAAGGCGGAGTAGGAGGCCACCATTGCGGAACATACGTAGATCACGACTGGGCGGGATGGTCCTCGTGCTGGCCTTGGTGGCCGCCGCGTGCGGGGATGACGAGCCTGCCGCCACAACGGCAGCACCTGCCACGACAGCCGCGCCCGCAACCACGGCCGCTCCGGATACGACAGCTGCGTCTGCGACGACGGCGGCGCCGGATACAACGGCCGCTCCGACCACTGAAGCTCCCATGGAACCGACGGTCATACGTGTCCAGTTGAACTGGACAGCGGATCCCGGATTCCTGGGGCTGTACATGGCGGACGAGTTGGGGTTCTTCGCGGAGGAGAACGTGGTGCCCGAATTCGAGTACGGGGGCCCGAACGTGCCACATCCCGTCCAGATCCTGGCCGGGGGAGCTGCTGACATCGGCTTCGGCGGGCTACCCAGCGTTGCCGAAGCGGTCTCACAGGGCGATGATCTCGTGATCTTCGGTACGAGACTGCAAGAGGGCATTCTGGGGATCAGTTCTCTGGCTTCGGACCCGATACTGGCCGCGAGCGACATATGCGGCAGCAAGATCGGCGCCACCCCAGGTGACATCGTGACCCTCGATGCCCTGCTGACCATCAACGGGCTGGAGGCCGGTTGTTATGACATGGTCCCGGTTGGTTTCGATCCGTCACCGGTCGCCGAGGGCTTGGTACGGGGTCAGGTCAACTACATGAACAGCCACCCCATCATTCTCGACTTCATGGGTGTCGACAACGTCGCCGTGTCCTATGCCGAGCTGGGCATGCAGATGTATCACGACCTCGTATTCGTCAATCGCAGCTTCGTGGACGCCAACCGCGATGCGGTGGTGGGATTCCTGCGGGCGATGATCAAAGGCTGGGAAGCGGCCTTCGCCGATCCCGATACCGCCATCGACCTCATGATGAACAAGTGGGGCGGGGCCGAGTTGGGCATGGACATATCATTCCAGCGGCCCGTCCATGACGCTCAAGTTCCTTTGATGACGAGCAGCCTCACCGACGAGAAGGGTCTATTCCAGATGGACCTCGATGCCATAGCCACCACCATGTGGGATGTCCTGGCCCTGACGGGTATCGACAACCTTCCTCCGGCCGAATCGATGGTCGACGTCTCATTGCTCGATGATGCGTTCGCGGGCTGCGGAGCTTCGCTCCTGGACTGCTGATCGCTCCGGTTCTCCGGTTCTACGGAAGTGGCGCTCCCGGCTGACGGGGCGCCACTTCCTTTTGGTCGATTCCGAACAGGCGGCGGTTGATCCGCTGCCTGGGGCGATCTCCTGGAGGTAGGGCTCTCAGGCCTCCGCCGAGTCGAGGGCCAGGGTGAGCTCGTCGGCTATGGCGTGGAACTCCGGTGTGGTCGCCAGCTCTCTTGTTCGCGGTCTCTCGAAATCCACTTCCTGTACCAACTTCACCTGCCCCGGGCGCTCGGTCAGGACGATGACGCGGTCGGCGAGGAACAGGGCCTCGTCCACCGCATGGGTCACGAGAATCGTGGTGTGCTGCTGAGCGGACCAGATCCGCTGTAGCTCCATGTTCATCTGCCGGCGGGTCACTGCATCGAGAGCCCCGAACGGCTCGTCGAGGAGCAGCACTTCCGGGTTCAGGGCGAGGGCGCGGGCGATGGCTATGCGCTGGCGCATCCCGCCTGAGAGCTGTTTCGGTCTTGCCTTCTCGAACCCCGCCATGCCGACGAGCGAGATGAGATCGGCGACCCGCTCCTTGTCCGGTTTCATTCCGGCCACGTGGAACGGCAGCGCGATGTTGTCCCACGAACTCAGCCAGGGAAGCAGCGCGTGATCCTGGAACGCCACGCCCAGGCGATGCGCGGCCGCTAACTCGGCCGGCTGCCGCCCGTTCACGACCACCGTTCCGCGGGAAGGCACTTCCAGGGATCCGACCAGCCGCAGCAAGGTCGACTTGCCACAGCCGGAAGGACCGATGAGCGCCACGAACTCCCCGGCCGCCACGTCGAAGCTGACGTCGGAGACCGCCAGCAACGACTCGCCCCTCCCCAGCTTGAACTCCTTGCTCACATCCCGCAGCGAGATGACCGGTGACCTTTCCGCGATCGTTCCGCCCATGGCACCGTCGGCCAGGCTGCGGTCAGTCAATGGCTCCTCCTCGGCGGGGTTCCCAGGGATCGGAGACTAGCGGTCTGTCTGTGGGATGGCGGTGTGGTATGCGCCAGCCGGCGGCGTTCCTCGCAAGGCCCGCTGACGAAGGCGTACCCGCAGCGGTACGTTGAGGAAGCGGAACGCAGCGAGGGGCGCCGACGGCAAGCAGAACACGCCAAGTTGTTTCGCAGGCAGACCGCTACGGTCTGTTGGTTGCGGTGACAGCCCGCCGACTTGGCCGGGCAGCGCAATGTGCTTGGGGACCGGTAGCGGTTCATAGGGTTCCCCAGAACTCCGGCGGATCGCCCACCAACTGCTGGACTGTGGCTTCCATCGCGAACACCGTGGTTCCCGGGTTGATGTGGCCGCCGATCGTCTGGCCGGTCGAATCGGCGAACACCGCGTGTATGTGCACCAGCGGCTGACCTTCGTACAGAGAGATGTTGCCGGTTCCGCCCGCAACCTCCAGTTGCTCCTCCCGAACGAAGGTGCGGTAGTCGCCGGTATCCGGGTCGTACCAGGACAGGTCAGCACGGCTTACCGAGCCGAGAAACGTGATAGTCGCAGCCAGAACGTCATTGGACCGGGCGAAGCTCGTCAGCGTGTCCACCAGGTCATCCCCCTGGCTCAGGCTCAACAGGTGGATCCTGCCCGGATCGAAGTTGAACTCTTTCACACCGGTGCGCTCCCGTCACGTGGGCAAGTTGGCAACAACCGCACCGGGCGAGTCTAGGAGCACAGTTGCTGGGGACGCGAGTGCGTGATCCATCGGATGGATACACTCCGGGCCTGCCAGAGGATGGGAGAACCCGTTGGCGGAGACGACCGAGTTCTTGATCGTGGCGCCGATCCTTCCTGGGCAACGGGATGCATGGCGCCAGATGATGCGGGAGGTCACCGGACCCCGATACGAGGAGTGGGCCGATCATCACCGGCGGATGGGCGTGTCGCGCGAGGTGGTGTGGGAGCAGCGCCTTCCCGGGATGGATCTGGCCATCGTCGCCATCGACGGCGTCGATCCGGAGGGCATTCTCGACAAGATGACCGTGTCCGATCACCCCTTCGACGTCTGGTTCAGGGACACGATCATCAGCGTCACCGGGTACCTGGAGGACGCACCGGAGGAGGTTCCCTCTCCCACTCTCGTAGGCAAGTTCGAGGCCCGGACACAGCCATGACAGCGCGACCGGCCCTCACGGCGGTGATCGCATGAAGATCACCCGGATCAAGGCCTTCTCGGCCGGCTACATGAAGGTCGATCCGGAGATGCATCGCAGCTTCTCGCTGGTCAAGATCGACACGGACGCCGGGCACGTCGGATGGGGTGAGGCAAGCTCGTCCTACGGGCATTCGTACCCCACTGTCGTGGAGACCATCGTCGATGACGTGCTCGCCGACGTGCTGGTTGGCAAGAACCCGCTGGCGATCAGGGCCCGCCTCGCCGAGATGCACCTATGGCTGGACGGCTACCTCGGATGGGACGGTATCTCTTCGCAGGTTATAGGCGCCATCGAGATCGCTCTCTGGGACATCTTCGGTCAGGAGCACGATGTGTCTCTCGCGGCGGTGCTCGGCGCCGGCGTGGACAGCTTGCCTCTGTACGCCACGGGGACGACTTCGTTCGATGCGGACCTCGGCTGGCACGAGACGTACTTCGATGACGTCCTCGACGTCGGGATCAAAGCCATCAAGGTGCGGCTGGGCAACGACCCGGATCGGGATCTCGAGTTGATCGCCCGTACCAGGCGTGTCATCGGTGATGATTGCCATCTGATGGCTGACGGCTACTGGACGTACACGCTCCGCGAGGCGATCCGGCTGGCCCGGAGGATGGAACCGTACAACGTCAGCTTCTACGAGGAACCCATTCCCCAGTACATGATCGGGGCACTCGCCGAGCTCCGGGCTGAATCGCCGGTCCGGATAGCGGTCGGCGAGCGCGTCTTCTCCCTGGCCGGATTCAGGGACGTGGTACATCATCGTGCCGCGGACGTTCTGCAGCCGGACCCCACCGTTTGCGGAGGCATACTCGCCTGCATGGAGGTGGCAGCCCTGGCGAAGGCACACGATCTCGCCGTGGTTCCCCACATCGGAGGCCTGACTGCTGTGGGATTCGCCGCGGGTCTCCATCTCGCCGCCGCCATTGAGCCGGAGGTGCTCGAGTACGACCCCGACCCCTACCAGCCGTTACGCGACGAGTTGCTTGCAGACCCCATCTTCGGCATGGATCGCGTCGAGAACGGCCGCATGGCGGTCCCCACCGGGCCCGGGCTGGGGATAGAGATCGACGAGACCGTCCTGGATGCCTACCCGTACCAGCGGGGGAAGCTCTATCAAGAGTTGTACCCAGAGCACGGCGCGGGACGCTTGTAGGCGCCGGCGGGACTCGACAGTCCCGCCAGAGGTCTACAGCGGCGAGAAGGCGTCTGCCTCCTCCAGAGCGTCCAGGACGGCCAGGTAGGCCAGGTCCCGCTTACGCACGACCTCTCGCTCGGAGCGGTCGCCGTAGTCATAGAAGCCTCGACCCGTCTTAGGCCCGTAGAAGCCCTGGTCGACGACCTCCTTGAGGTAGGGCGGGACTTCGAGTCCCATCTCCGTCGTGCCCTCGGCGATCAGGTCTAGTCCGTTGAAATCCAGGCTCTGGAAGATGCCCACCAGCCCCAGCCGCACGCCGACGCTGGTCTTCATCACGAAGTCGATGTCCTCGAGCGTCGCGGCGCCATCGTCCATCAGTTCCTCCGCCGCCGCTCCCATCGCCATCATGATCTTGTTGGCGATAAAGCCGATCGCAAACCGCTTCATCACGAGAGGCTGCTTCCCGATCCGCCGGAGTAGGCCGGCGGTCCACTCGAGTGATTGTTTGGACGAGTCAGGTCCGCCGGCGACCTCCACCAGAGGGACGATGTAAGGGGGCATGAACCAGTGGGCGCAGACGAACCGCTCGGGTCTGGCAGCCGTCACCTGAGCGAACAGGTCCAGAGCCGAGGTGTTGCTCGCCAGTACAACATCGGGCGCGGCCACATCCTCGAACGCGTTGACGACCGCCTGCTTGGCAGCGATGGTCTCGCTGACCACCTCCATCCCGAACTCGGCCCGGGCCGCTGCCTCGGCCAGCGCCGTGGTCGGATGGAGGCGCCCCAGGATCGTCGGGATCTCGTGAGGCGCCAGACGGCCTGCCTCGACCAGCACGCGCAGGTTGGCCTCAACCAGTCCGGGGGCGCGTGCCAGAGCCGTCTCGTCGAGGTCCACGAGGTCCACATCGATCCCGGCCTGGGCGAAGACCTGGGCGATGGAATGGCCCATCGTCCCGGCGCCCACCACGGTGATGCGCTGTACTTCGTCTGGTCTAGGACGCATGGCTCGCCACCCTAGCGAGTAGAGAAGGTCCTGCGGCTAGCCGACCAGGGTCTCGAGGTGACCGTCGATGGGGACGATCGCTCCCGTGATGCCGGCGCTCAGAGGGGAGCACAGGTACAGGACCAGGTTTGCGATCTCGTCAGGTTCGATGAAGGTCCGGAGGGACGCCTGCATCTTCCACTCGTCGGACACCTCCTCGAAGGGAACGCCTCGTTCGTCGGCCAGCTCCTGCATGACCCGGTCGAGCCGGGGACCGGCCACGCCTCCTGGACAGACCGCGTTCACCCGGATGCCGTGCGGGCCGAGTTCGGAGGCCCAGGTCTTCGTGAGGCCGAGCAACGCCCATTTGGCCGCCGCGTACGGGCTTCGTAGAGGGGAACCGAAGAGTCCCGAGACGGACGACATGTTGACGATGGCCCCCGTACGGGCTTTCTTGAGGTGCGGCGCTGCGGCCCGCGTGCTGAGGAAAGCACCATCGAGGTTGCCGCTGATGCATGCGCGCCAATCCCGGTATGTCAGCTCGTCGACCGGGACCGTGGGGCCGCTCGGTCCGGCGTTGTTCACGAGGACGTCCAGCCCTCCGAGTCGCTCGACCGCTTCGCCGAACAACCTGTCGATGTCTTCTTCCGATCCGACATCGGCCAAGGTAGCGGAGATGCCGGGCACTTCTTCCTGGGCTGCTGCCAATGCGCCGGCATCGATGTCGCATATGTGCACTCCGGCGCCGGCCTCGACGAACCTCTCGGCCACCGTGCGACCGATCCCGGTGGCCGCACCGGTTATGACAACCCTCGCACCCGACAACCTCATCATTCCAAGCCCTCCTGTGTGGTGCCGGCGACGGAGGATGCCCGAGAACGTCTCGTGAGATCCAGCTGGCGCCAGCCTACATCCCGGAGGCGCCTGACAGCCGCGCCGGGGCCGGTCTGTACACTGACCGCCGGCGTATCGAACTATCCACGATTGGAGGCCTCGATTGGTCAGTGTCGACTGTCATCTGCACCTAGGCGTGGTCCCGAGCCAGATACCCGAATGGTGGCTGACGGAGATGTACCGACCGTACGGGGGTGGGGCTCTCGCCAACTATGACGGGCAGTGGATTGTCGACCTCCTGGACCGTTCCGGCGTCGACGTCGGGCTGGTCCAGGGTGGGGATATGCGGCGTACGACCTTCAGCCCTGATCACCCCGCCGAACACGACGTATTCGTTCCCAACGACTACACGGCCGAGCAGGTGGCGCTCTTTCCGGACAGGTTGAAGGGAGTGGCGGTCATCGACCCGATCCGGGATATGGGCGCCGCCCTGGAAGAACTGGACCGATGCGTCAACGAGTTGGACTTTCGCGCCCTCAAACTGCTCGGTTCGTACCTTCATTTCTCGCCCAACGACCGGCGGCTGGATCCCATCTACGAGAAATGCATCGAGCTGGATATCCCGGCCCACTTCTTCACCGGATGGACCCCGATCATCATGGCCAGACTCGAAAACGCCGATCCGGTGCACCTCGACGAGGTCGGCCGCCGCTTCCGCGACCTCAAGGTGATCATCGCGTTCGCCGATCCTTGGATCGACCAGTGCACCCTGCTGGTGGCGAAGCACCCCAATTTCCACGCCGACATGTATCACTACTCGGAGCTCGGGCCCGAGTCACTGTTCGAGGCCCTCGACCGGTTCCGGTCGCTGTCGGCGCTCGACCGGGTGCTGTACGGATCCAACAACAGCGACAAGGTACGGGTGGGCCGGGCGGAAGCTACGGTGCCGGACGTGTATCGGAACGTGAACCGGGTCGCTCGGGAGCTCGGGGCCGAGCCGTTCACGGCCGAGGAGATGGCGGCGATTCTGGGTGGTAGCGCAGCACGCCTTTACGGACTGGGAGGCTGACCAGTGGTAACGATCGATTGTCACCTGCACGTAACCGAGGTGCCGGAGCACGCCCCCGAGTGGTGGGTACGCGAGATGTACGCCCCATGGGGATGGGAAGTCGGTTCCGTGGATGGTCCTGCGATCATCGAGCACCTGGACGCCACCGGATTCGACATCGGCATGATCCAGGGTGGAGATATCCGCCGCACGACCCACCACCCCGATCATCCCCACGACCGCCGAGTCCTCGTTCCCAACGACTACGTCGCCCACCAGGTCGCCCAGTCCGGAAGGCGCCTCTACGGCGTCGCGGCGATGGATCCTCTCCGGGACATCCCGGCGGCGGTGCTCGAACTGGAGAGATGCGTGAAGGAATTGGACTTCCGGCTGCTCAAGCTCGTGCCGACCTATCACCATTACAACCCGAAGGACCGGCGTCTCGACCCGCTCTACGAGAAGTGTCTCGAGCTGGACCTACCGGTGATGATCCACACCGGATGGACGGCGACCATCAACTCGGCCATGGAGTTCCAGGACCCGATCCAGCTGGATGACATCGGGCGTCGCTACCGGGATCTCAAGGTCATCGTCGCGCATCTCGGTTATCCGTGGGTGGATGAGGGGATCGCGGTCGTAGCGAAACACCCCAACTTCTACGCTGAGATGGCGGGATGGACCGCCTGGGGACCCGAAATCCTGGCGGGCGCCCTTTCCAAGCTGAAGGAACTCGGCGCGATCGACCGGGTGGTTTTCGGATCCGACAACAGCGACGCCCGGGACCTCTACCGTGACGCTCGGCGGATCGCCGCCAGCCAGGGAACCGAGATCACCGATGAGGAAATGGCCGGGATCATGGGCGGTACGGCTGCGGAGCTCTTCGGTATCAGCCGGTAGCCCCTAGTTGCTGGGGATGAACCAGTGCTACAGTACGCAACGAACGTGTTGACAGCTTCGTCGGCGGTGAACAGTTCATTCGGGTAGGCGGTCCGTCGGCCGGGCCTAGTGCGATTAAAGGTCGCTAATCGACCGACGAACCGCCTTCTCGCATCCTACTCCACTCCACACTCCGATAATCGGGTGAATGTAGTCCGTCCCAGCCGTCGCACGGAATAAGTTGCCTTGTGTGCTCTTGGACACTCAGGTATGTAATTTCCATCGAATAACCAAGGAACCGGGTTTGGCCATCGCAGACATGAGCGACCGGACGATCGAGGAGCTGATATCGCTCAGGGGTCGCACCGCCGTGGTCACCGGTGGGGGGCGCGGCATCGGTTACGCGATCGCTCGAAGGTTTGTCGAGGCCGGCGCCCATGTGATCGTCGCCGACATCGATCGGGAGCGAGCCTCGGAAGCGGTCGACAACCTGAATACCGATCGCGCCGTGGCGGCCGATGTGGACGTCAGCAATCGGCGGTCGGTCGCTGCTCTGGCGGACCTTGCCGTTGCCTGGACGGGTGGGCTCGACATATGGGTGAACAATGCCGGCGTCTATCCGGATGACGCCCTGTTCGACATCGATGACGACCAGTGGGACCGTGTCCTGGATGTCAACCTGCGGGGTACCTATTTCGGCGCCCGGGAAGCGGCGACCCGCATGATCGCCCGCCGGATGGGCGGTGTCATCATCAACATCTCGACGGCGCCCGCATACGTCCGGGAGGGAGCACCGCACTACGTCGCCTCGAAGCTGGGGGTGGTGGCGCTCACGAGGCGGATGGGGGCGGAGCTCGGAGCGCACGGCATCCGAGTGCTGGCTCTTGCACCGACCGTGATCCTCACTCCTGGAATGGAGGAGTCAGCTGCGCAGGGCGGCTGGGAACTCGGGGGTCTGGCCGACCAGATGAGCCAGGAGCTACCGCTGGGCCGCGCCGGCGTTCCTGACGATGTCGCGCGGGTTGCGTTGTTCTGCGCATCCGACCTCGCAGCGATGATGACCGGCTGCGAGGTCCGCGTCGACGGTGGAGACAAGCACGGCGGTCAAACGTAGGAGGGTGCCGGAAAGACGGCGATGGGTTGGCCCGCCACCCCTCGACCTGGGGTTCCGCTGCCGGCCATGGCGGCAACCGGACACTTTCAGCCACTCCTATCGTCCTGAGTCTTTGGTTCGCAGCGCTCCATGACGCCGTCGTGCCTGGCGTGGGCCCGTCGTCCGCACAAGGGGGTTGAACATGTCAGGGCCATGTCGCATACTGTCCGGCAGTCACAAACACCGCCGGTCTTTTGCCTATCGACGTCGAAGGGACCGGAGCCGGGATCAATTCGGGAGCGGACCTGCCGGGGATAGCGGACCGCGTTCGGACCGAAGGAGGTGGTGGCTGGGGGATGGGCCCGCTGGGGAGGGGTGTGTGCCGCGATTTTCGCGTTCTCGACGCCTGGGCGTATGGGTAACGAACTACTGAATCAGGACACTAGGAGCCGGCACCCACCGGCAGTACCGGAGAGCGCTCCGTTTCCCCGGTCTAGAGCCACGAACTCGGCTCCTATCTCCCCGGCGGATGGCTGAGTGCCGGTTCAGTGATGCTCGTCGGCGAAGTCCCATACCCGGAGCTCGCCGGGTTCGAGCCGGACGAGCGTTCCCGGAGGTAGCGTGGCCAGGTACTCGTCTGCCCTCGCCGCGCCGATGTAGCGCTCCACGATCCGGCGATCGACATCGGGACTCTGGGGCAGGAGCCGAGCGGAACCGCGTATCTCAAGGCCGCGGAGCGGCGGCTCGGCTTCCGCCACCACGACCGACGCCCGCCGGTCACGCCTCAGGTGCCTCGCCTTCACGTCGTTGAGGCCGATGGCGATATTGAACCCACCTCCCCGCCATTCGAACCACACGGGCGACAGCAGGACGAGACCGTCCCGGCCGTAGGTGGCGAGGGTCGCCAGGAGCGGGCGATCGAGCAGGTCACCCAAGTCCTCGACGGCCAGACCGGTACGCATCGTCGGATTCTATGCCAACCGGCGGGCGGGCTCCCGGATCGAGTGCCAGGGGATGGGGATCGATCGCCGGCAGGCGCAGCCTTTGACCCGCGATCCCTTACTACTACCGTTCCGGCCAGCCACCCAACCGATAGAGATTCGGACCGGTACGACTAGGAGGCCCCATGGTTACCGTCGACTGCCACCAGTACATAGGTTTGACGCCGAGCCAGGTCCCCAAGTGGTGGATGGAGGAGATGTACCTGCCATACGGGGGCATGGGTGTTTCCCGCTACGGCCAGGACATCGTGGACATGATCGACGATGCCGGAATCGACATAGCGATCGTGCAAGGCGGGGATATCCGGCGCACCACTTCACATCCGGATCATCCCGGTGACCACGGGGTGTACATCCCGAACGAGTGGATCGCCGAGGAGGTGGCGAAACACCCGGATCGGCTACGCGGTCAGGTGGCGGTCGATCCGTTGCGCGATCCGCAGGATGCCCTGGCCGAAACCGAGTACTTCATCAAGGAGCACGGCTTCGTGGCCCTGGCCCTCAAGACCGCCTACCACGACCACGCCATCAACGACCGCCGGGTGTATCCCTTCTACGAGAAGTGCATCGAGCTCGACGTTCCCGTGGATCTGTTCACGGGGTGGACGCCGATCATCAACGCTCCCCTCAAGTATTCGAATCCGATCCTGCTGGACGACGTGGGTAGGGAGCTCCGCGACCTAAAGGTCGTCTTCTACCTGGCTTTTCCATGGGTCGATGAAGGGATAGCGGTGGCCGCGCGCCATCCGAACTTCTACATGGACCTCGCATGGTTCGGAGGGGGGAGTGCGGAGCAGCTCTACGACGTGCTGCTGAAGCTCAAGGACTTCGGCGCCATAGATCGGGCCCTATACGGATCGGACGGGAACGACAAGATCAGGATCGGCAAGAACGTGGCGACCGTCCCCGAGCTCTTTCACGCCGTGAACGAGGTCGCCGCGAGGCGGGGCACGGCCGAAATCACTGCTGAGGAGCTGGAGGCCATCATGGGGGGTACCGCCAACCAGCTGTACAAGCTCGGCCTGTAGATCCGATCCGGCCGGCGCCGGCCTGTAGGAAAAAAGAGGCGCTGCCCCTCCTTTCGGAGAGGCAGCGCTCTATCGGTCGAGAACTCGCTTCTAGCAGTCCAGCAGTGAAGAGCCGCAGCCCTCGTAGGCAGACTCGAGAATCGAGATGTCGTAGACGTCGGCGGCATCCGGGATCGATTCAAGCCCGGTAGCCGTGATCACGTAGCCGTTCTGGATGTTCTGGATCTGGTCGAGATCAAACCAGAACAGGCCCTTCTCATCGGTGAGGGAACTGGTCATCAGGGGGATCTGTGCTTCATGGATCGGGAACTGGTCTTCGAGGACCAGGCCGAGATCGACCCCGCCCCACGTGTTCATCACCAGATCGATCGCGTGGGCAGGATCGTTGAAGGCGTATTCCCAGCCCCTGATGTTGGCCCGGAGGAAGCCGACGATCGCTTCGCGATTGTTGTCCATGAACTCCCTCGTCGTGAAGAACAGGTCCTGGTAGGCGGGCAGGCCCATCTCGCTGAACGTCCAGCTGACGTTGCAGATCCCTTGCGCGTTCAGCGGAAGGGGATGGCTGTTGACCCAGATCAGCATGCCGTCGACCGTTCCATCGACCACCGGCGACATGTCCCAGCCGGCCGGAATCAGCTCGTAGGTGGCGGGCTCCAGCCCGTTGGCGACCAGCAACGCATCGATCAGGAATCCGTCGGTGGTGCCGCCTGCGATCTTCTTCCCGGCGATATCGGCCGGCGAGTTGATCGGGTTGTCGCAGAGCGAGCCGATGCCTGTCGGGTCGGACTGCATCCGAACGCCGAACACGACGAAGTCCCCTCCCTCCGACATGGCCAGAGCGAGCGAGAACGGATCGGTTACACCGATATCGGCTGCTCCACCCGCAACTACCTGAGTCGAGTTGGGCACGTTCGGGCCGCCGTGCTCGATCGTGACGTTGATGTTCTCGTCATCGAAGAAGCCCTGTTCCACGGCCTCGTAGAGTCCCATGAAGCCCGGGTCGGCGATCCAACTCAGCCTCAGCCTGATATCGGTCGGCTCGACCGGGGCAGGCGCCGCGGTGGTCGTCGGGGCTGCCGTGGTGGTCGTCGCGGCCGCGGTGGTCTCGGTCATCTCGGCCTCGGTCGTGGTCGGCGCAGCCGTGGTGGTCGGCGCGGCCGTAGCCTGCGTTGCCTGCGTCTCAGCAGTCTCGTCGCCTCCGCAGGCGACAGCCAAGAGCGCGAGGAGCGCAACCATCGATATCCATTTGACCCGTTTCCTCTGGGCAATCATGCGTCCTCCTCCTGGTATTCGCAATTCGATTCTTCCTCGCTCATTCCGTGCGCGGACCTGGACGAACCGATCCGCCGACTCGGGTCATCATACCGATGCAGGTGCGCTGCCAACCAAGAGGGTCTGTCACACGACACGAACGAGCGCCCGATGACCGCATCCGGGGTATACGCGGCCGCTTCCGAACGGTCGCGGGTCCCGATCGACGCCGAACTCGCGCTCGCTCAGGTCCAGCGTTCGATACCCCGTTCCTCGACCCGGCTGGCGGATGCGTAGGAGAGGATGGACAGGGCGATGATGACCATCGCCGCACCCCAGGCGCGGTCGACATCGAACCGGCTGAACGAGAGCGCGAACAACCAGCCCAGGCCCCGGACACCGGTCAGGTACTCACCGATCACCGCCGCAATGAACGCGACGGCCGCGTTGAGACGGAATGCGACCAGGAAGTTCGGCATCGCGGCAGGCAATGCCAGTCTCAGTAGTTGCATCTTTCGCGGTGCCCCGAGGCTCTGGAAGACATCCAGCGAACCCGCCGGCAAATCCAGAAGACCGGAGTTGACCAGGACGAATGTGGGGAACATCGACACGATGGCTGCAATGGCGAGAACCGTGGTGGGGGAGTAGCCCAGCACCCGGGCCATGATCGGAATCGTGGCCACGATGGGAGCGGAGTAGAGCAGGATCATGGAGGTCGTCAGCAGGCCGCGGAGCACCCTGGAAAACCACACTGCGATCGCGGCAGCCACACCGATTGCGGTCCCGATCGCGAGACCGGCGGAGGCTTCCAGGACGGTCCGCCAACCGTAGGACCAGTACTCGCCGGGGGCCGACCAGATGTCGAGGGCCACAGCCCCCGGTGGCGGAATCACGAGCCGGTGTACACCCCCGATGGTCACCCAGGCTTGCCAGGCGGCGACCACCAACGCATAGGGCCAAATGGCGATGACGAAGCGGCGCGCCAGGGACCGAACGGCCGGAAGCCGGGAACCTCGTGAATCCTCCTCGCGGCCCGGGCGGGTCGATCGATCCTTGACGGCGCCCGGGGCCCCATCGGTGGGTGGCATCAGCGGAACCTGTTGAGCGCTGCCCTCTCGAGGGCGGCGAAGGCTGCGAATACTGTGATGGCGATCAGCGAAGTGAGGGCTGCGGCCGCCCAGAGGCGGTCCGCGCGGAGACTCCGCATCGAGGTGACTATCAGCGCGCCGAGTCCGGGACGTGATGAGCCGAACCACTCCCCGAAGACCACGCCGAACATCGCCGCCGGCGCCCCGAGTTTGGCGGCATAGATCAACGATGGCACTGCCACCGGCAGCTGCAACCGCAGGAATCTGGTCCAGCGAGACGATCCCAAGCTGGTGAGGAGGTCATGGTGGGCCTGGCGGGCGAGGTAGAAGCCTGAGGTGATAGCGATGAAGCTGGCGAAGAAGACGGCCAGCAGCGCAAATGTGAACGGCACGGTCTCCTGCGACACGACCATCACCAGGACAGGCCCGAGCGCTATCCACGGTATCGAGTTGACCAGGGTCGCCATCCTGCCGATACCGCGATTCAGCGCCGGTGCGAGCAGCCCCATCACCGCGAGCGCGAGGCCCAGCAGGATCCCGGCGACGAATCCCTTACCTGCGTCGATGGTGGTGGCCCTGGTGGCCCTGCCGAAGACAGGAGGGTTGTCCAGGAATGCCCGGACCACGGCCGAGAGGGGTTGCCAGTTGCGCCCCAGTAGCTCCAGCCTGCCCACCAGTTCCCAGATGCCCATCATGAGCAGGACACCGAGGACGCCGAGCACGACCATGGAGGCTTGAGACGACTCCTTCGCCGAGCCCGACGACATCAGCGGACCGAGGCTCGAATGCCCGCGACGTCGGCCCGGACCAGCAGTATCGCCGGAAGTTGACGCTCGTTCGTCCGCGGCACGACAAGTCTCCTCACGCCTCGACTGCCCGCCGACCGTCGAGTGTATCCGGCCCTTATGGCCTTCGCCACAGAGCGCGAAGTTGCCGGCAGCCGCCGTCGTGGTTCGGCCCCTGTCTATTCTCCTACCGTTAGCGCCCGTTCTTCGATGCCGCCCAACACCCGCAGGAGAGTCCATGGTCACCGTAGATTGCCATCTTCACCTCACCGAGGTGCCGGAGCAGGTCCCCCACTGGTGGATGCAGGAGTTGTACAGGCCGTACGGCGTCGAGTACGGAAACACCGACGGGGAGTGGATGGTGAATCTGCTCGATAGGTCGGGAATCGACATCGGGATGGTCCAGGGGAGCGACATCCGCCGTACCACCTTCCACCCCGACCACCCGGACGAATACGAGGTGTACGTACCGAATGACTACACGGCCGACCAGGTCGCCAAGTACCCGGACCGGCTGAAGGGCGTTGCTTGTATCGATCCGATGAGGGGTATTCCCTGGGCGGTCGAGGAACTGGAACGGTGCGTGAAGGAGTTGGACTTCCGGGCTCTCAAGCTCGTTCCCAGCTACCAGCTCTACTCCCCGAACGACCGCAGCCTGGACCCGCTGTACGAGAAGGCCATCGAACTGGACATCCCGGTGCATTTCTTCACGGGCTGGACCCCCATCATCAACGCGTCATTGGAGTTGGCGGATCCGTTCCTGCTGGACGGTGTGGGACGGCGCTTCCGAGACATGAAGGTCATCGTCGTCATCAACTGGCCCTGGGTGACCAAGGGGATACTGATGGTGGCGAAGCATCCCAACTTCCATGCCGATCTCTGTCACTTCGCCGGCGGAGCGCCCGAGGCTCTTCATGATGCCCTTGCCATGCTCAGGTCGTACGTGGCGACCGATCGAGCCATGTACGGCTCGGACAACAGCGACAAGATCCGCATCGGTAGGGACTTCGCTGCGGTGCCGGAGCTCTACCGGAGAGTCAACGATGTCGCGGAGCGCCAAGGTTCCGAACCCTTCACGGACGAAGAACTGGCCGCTGTCATGGGAGGCACCGCCGCTCGTCTCTACAAGCTGAACTAGGGAGGCGGAACATGTTGTCCCGGGATCAGATCGACCACTACAACGAGCACGGATACGTCGTGGTGAGGGATGTCCTGTCGTCCTCGGAGGTCAGCGAGCTGCAACGGGTGACCGATGAGGTGATGGAGGGCGCCCGGTTCTTGACCGAAAGCGATGAGAGGTTCGGTCTGGAGCCCGGCCACACAGCCGATGACGTCCGGGTGCAACGTATCAAACGTCCCTCATTGCACCACGACCTGTACATGTCGATGCTGCATCACGACGCCATCCTCGACATCGTCGCGCATCTCATCGGACCGTCCATCCGGTTCACCGGCGAGAAGCTGAATATGAAGTCCGCCGGCTTCGGCAGCGTGGTGGAGTGGCATCAGGACTGGGGCTTCATGCCGCACACCAATGACGACCTGCTCGCCGTGGGCATCGCCATCGACGATACGACCACGGAGAACGGTGCCTTGCTGGTGATTCCCGGTTCCCACCGCCGGCCGATCTACGACCACCACGAGGACGGCTACTTTGTGGGCGCGGTCGGCCGCGACCACTTCGACATGGCGGACGCGGTGCCGGTTGAGGTACCGGCAGGCGGGATATCCATCCATCACATCCGCATGTTGCACGGGTCGCCGCCCAACACCTCCGATCGGCCGCGGCGGGTGTTGTTCCTCGAGTTGGCGGCCGCGGACGCCTGGCCACTGTTCGGCCTCGGCGATTGGGATACCTGGAGTACCTGGGATGAATACAACGCGTGCTTGTTGAGGGGAGACCCTGTCGTGGAGCCGCGGATGGCGGACGTTCCGGTGAGGCTGCCCCATCCTTCCCGGCCGTGGCCGGGCTCGATCTTTGCCCTCCAGGAGAACCTGTCGGCCTCCGCATTCTCCGAGTAGGACGGCTTGGCGCCGGGTCGTGGGACCGCCCCGCCATGCCGGTAGCCGTGTCGGTCGTTCCCGCCGACCCTCCTAGGCGGTAAACAGGTGCGACGCTCGCCCAGGCTCGACGCGATGCTCAAACCCGAGTCGATAGCGGTGGTCGGCGCCTCCCGTGACCAACCGGGAGCGAGTTGGGTGGACATGTTCGGCCAGCTGGTCGAGTTCGGCTACCGCGGCCGCCTCTACCCGATCAACCCGAAGGCCGACGTCATCCGTGGATACAAGGCCTACGCCGGCCTACCCGACCTTCCTGAGCCGGTGGATCTCGTGATCATCGGCCTCTCCGCCCCGATCGTTCCCTGGATCCTCCGCGACTGCGTTGCCACCGGGAATCGAAACGTCCATATCTTCTCGGCCGGATTCGGCGAGACGGGTGAGGACCAGGGCAAAACACTGCAGGAGGAGATCACGCAGATCGCGGTTGAAGGCGATCTGCGGGTGATCGGTCCCAACAGCATGGGCGTCTTCTCGCCAAGACTCCGGCTGGTCACCTGGGCCGGGGCGCCTGAGGCTATCGGATCGGTCGGGATCCTCACCCAGAGTGGGGGCTTCGCCGACGCGATCCTCGGATACGGTTCCCAGATCGGCCTTTCGTTCAGCACCGTGGTCAACTACGGAACGGGCCTGACGGTCGATGCCTCGGATCTGGTCGAGTACCTCTCGGACGATCCGGAAACGGACACGATCGGGGTGTATCTCGAAGGAGTCGCCGACGGCCGCCGGCTCTTCGATGCCGTCGCCCGGACGACCCCGGACAAGCCGGTCGTCATGGTGAAGCCGGGCGCCAGCCGGGCAGCCCGCCGGACGGCCGCCTCCCACACGGGTTCTCTGGCAGGCGATGACCGCATCTGGCAGGGGTTCTTCGCGCAGAGCGGAGCGATCCGGGTCGATTCGGTCCAGGACATGGCGCACACGATCGACGCACTGAAACGACTCCCGCGGCCGGCCGGGCCCAATGTCGCCATCATCGGGACCGGAGGCGGCAGCAGCGTGGTGGCGGCCGATGCTTGCAGCCGAGCCGGCCTCGACGTTCCTCGGCTCTCCGCCGAAGCCCGGACCGAACTCCGCAAGACCATTCCCGCGGCCGGCAACATCATCACGAATCCGGTTGACGCTCACGACGTCATGACCGATCCCGCGCAGATGCCGCCCGTGCTGGAGGCGCTCAGCTCCCAGGAGTATCTCGACATGGTGGTCGTGTACTTCCACATCGACTGGATGTACGACGTGGCGCCCGACCGCGTCGCCGCGCTGGCGACCTTCCTAGCCGAGTCGGGATCCGCGTACATGAACGGCAAGCCCCTGGTCGCAACGTGGCGGTCCTACCGTTCGGGGCCCGAATACGGAAAGGTCATCCAGGAGATGCGGGAAATACTGGTCGACGGAGGCATCCCCCTGTTCCCGGACATCGATTCCACAGCTCGGACACTGGCACGGCTAGCCGACTATTCGAGCTTCGTGGCCTCGGCGAAGGCAACGTGATGGAGACCGGGGCCGGTCTGTCGAGTCGGCAGGGCGAGATGCGGTCGTTGTCGGAGTTCGAGAGCAGGAAAGTCCTCGATAGCTACGGCGTTCCCGTGGTGGCAACGACCCTCGCCACCACGCAGAGCGAGGCTGTGGACGCGGCCGCCAACATCGGATACCCCGTGGTGTTGAAGGGATGCGGCGCCGATCTGACCCATAAGTCGGAAATCGGAGCCGTCAAGCTGAACCTCACCACCAGCGCCGAAGTCGCATCGGCGTTCACAGCCATCGAGACCGCCGCAGCGGGAGCGCTGGACGGCATCCTGGTGCAGCCCCAAATCAAAGGAACTCGCGAACTCGTGGCCGGCATGATCCGGGATCCCCAGTTCGGCCCGTGCGTGATGTTCGGCCTGGGTGGCATCTTCACCGAAGTCCTGGACGACGTCAGCTTCCGCATAGCCCCGCTGCGCGAACGCGACGCCTTGGCGATGATGGACAGTATCCGAGGTGCGGCAATCCTCGGCCCGGTGCGTGGCACAGCCCCCGCAGACCGTTCCGCCCTGTCCCGAACCCTGATCACCCTCGGCCGCATCGGCCTCGAGAACGACAGCATCGAGGCCATCGATGTCAACCCCCTCCTACTCCAAGAGAACGGCACCCCCGTAGCCGTCGACGCCGCCATCTGGATCACCCGGTAGGGCTACGCCGAACGGCGCCACATGCTGGTGTCAGTGAGGCTGAGCCAGGCTGACCGTGATCGTCATGTCAAGGGCTGCTGCGACCCTTTGGAGGGTTGTGAGGGTGGCGCTTGTGCGGCCGGCTTCGAGGCGGGCCACCGCGGCCTGGCTCGTAGACATGCGAGCGGCAAGGTCGCGCTGTGTCAGCCCTGCGGCTTCTCGCGCGTCGCGGACCTTCTCTCCCACCTCCAGAGCCAGGCGAGCCGCGGCAAGGGCCTCGTTGAACTCGACGCGCTCGTCGGCGCTCATCGCGCTGAGCCGTCTATCTCGTAACTCCTCAATCGTTGGACGCGCCATCACTCCTCCTCGGGTGCATGTCCTTCAGCAAGGCACCGTCGCATCGCCCGGCGAGCCCGCCGGACATGATATCAACGATGATATCAAACGCCTTGCCAAATCTGTCGAGGGTCGCCCTTTCCTGAGCACGGCGACGCGTCCGGCGTGTTTATCTTCCCGTAGATGGGCCATACGGGTCGTGCTTCTTGCTATCGCCTTGCCGGCGTCGTCTTGCCGCTCTGTCTCGCCCCACGCGAGACCACCACCCTGGCGCTGTCCAGGGTCGCTGAAGGCCGGACACCCGTGTGTCGGGAGCACCACACGGACGCCAAGAGCATCTAGAGACTCGGGTAGGGTGCCGGTAGCGTTTGCCTAGAAGGCAAACAGAAGGCGGCGCCGAGCGCTCTTCGTCCTGTGGGCGAATCCAAGACCACAAGGACGACGAAGAGGTACAGTGACCACGACAAGCACCGATGTTCTAAAGGTAAGAGCGGCGGCACGCCGAGATAGGCGCCGCCGCCAGGTCGCCAACGTTATCTATCTGGTTCTGGGTATAATACTCTTTCTGCTGTTCTGGCAGTTGTTAGCCGCGCCTATCTCGTCCCTTTTCGTCCTCATTCCGACGCCGATCGCCGTCGTCACCCATTTCGGAGAGAACCTGTTATTCAGTGAGCCGATGATGGGGCGGTTTATCCACGCCTGTCCGGAGCTGGTGCAGGAGGTGGAGTTCAGAAGGGGTAGGATGTCCGCTCTCCCTGACCACTGTTTCGGGTACGTTCTCCATCTGTTGTGGACCATCCGCAATATCTTGGCGGCAGTTGCGCTGGGGACGGTCATCGGCTTGGGGGTTGGACTGAGCAGTCTGCTCGTACCGCGGATCGCCGATGTGGTTACTCCAGTAGCCGGCTTTTTCGGGACCCTCCCTATCTTCATGGTGGCGCCTTTCTTCGTGATCTGGTTCGGGATCGAGCATCCCTTGCTGGCCACCATCGGGGTTGTTGCCTTCTATACCGCCCTTCTCATGTACTTCTTCAGCCGCCGGGCGGCCCAAAACATACCGGTGGAGATCATTGAAGCAGCCCTCACTAGGGGAGGAGACCGCCGCACTATGTTCCGATGGGTTTACCTGCGGGGAACGATTCCGGAGATCGCGGGAGGTCTTCGGATCACTCTGGGAGGAGCTTGGGGCTTGGGGACGCTGGTGGAGGTGATGGGATCACAGATGGGAGGAGGATTCCTGATCCGCATGTGGAGCCACGCGGCGGGCCTTTCGGAGGGGCCGACCGGGATGGTCTCCCTGATTCTGTTCTTCGGCGTGCTGGCTGCGGTAGTCGACGGGATCCTGGTGCTGGTAATACGTTCGTTCACCGGATGGTCCGAGGCCGGTCGCCGGCTGGGTTTGTAGGCAAGGAGGATTGTGTCAACTGCTGTGAGCTTTGAGAACCCGTGGTGCGTGGTTGAGCGCCGATCGGGGACGTTGGCCTTGGCCTGTTCGGGTATCACCGAGGAGGCGACGACGGTTTGAATCAGCCTGCCCCCTTCCGAAGCCTCTATTGGATTGGATGGCTGATCTGGGCTGTCCTGGCCACGAGGTTGCTCTTTCGGCTGCCTGAGAGCCTTCCCTTCGTTAACTGGACGCATCGTGAGGGCGTGATCAACGTCACGTGGTCCTTGATCGTTGCCTGGCTGGTGCTGTTGGTGGCCTGGCCGGTGGTGCTTCGCCCGACCCGGGTCAAGGACTGCCTGGTCAGGGCGGGGCGGGGGATAGCGGGCGGGCCGCGGATGCTCTGGGCCGGTATGCGCCGTAGCCCGCTCTTCTTCGTCACGTGGGCGGTGTTAATGGCGGCGTGGCAGGTGGCGTCCTATATCGTGCCTGCGGGAACCCTCCCGCACCCCCTGGTTCCAGGTTGGGACTACGTGTTCGGTGAGACCTTGTTCGGAATGTCCAGATACTGGGCCGTCAGCGAGTTGAACTTCGGGTTCGCGACCTTCAATTTCGAAGCACTGGCGCCTCTTCCCACTCATGGTGGGGAGCCGACCTGGCTGGCCGTGTTCCTCGCACTCGCTTATCACTCCGGTGTCACCCTTTTCAGGCTGTTGTGTGGCCTGGTGGGCGGCATCACGCTCGGTGTCCTGACCGGGCTGGCCCTTCCCTACTGGCCGGCGGTGGGCCGGACCGCGTGGGCGCCCATGAACTTCCTGAGGATGATCCCGCTGCTGGTGGCGGCTCCGTGGTTGCAGTTCGTCGCGGGCAACACCTTCTCCGGCATCACCCTCTATATCGCCTTCGGGGTGTGGACGGTGCTCGTGGTGGCCACCATGAATGCGGTAGCCAACGTACCCGACCTGTACATCGAAAGGGCCCGCACCCTGGGCGCCTCCCGGCGGCATACCTATTACAGAGTGATAGTGCCGGCGTCGATTCCAGAAATGCGCTCCGCCTTGCTGCTCGCCATGGGAGGCGGTTGGTCACTCGCGATCGCCGCCGAGTTCCTGGGCTACTCCTCCGGGCTGGGGTACCTGGCTGACGCGGCGGTAGAGCAAACCAACACCGCCCGGCTATTGATAGTCGCGTTTATCGTGGCTGCCTATTCTCTCACGACTTTCTTCCTGCTCAACGAAGGATTCAAGAAGCTGGTCAGCTGGATGCCACAAAGCGCCCCCGGCGAGGCGGATATCGAAAAGGTGGCCGGGGCAGCAAAAGAGGCATGATCGCCGAGTAACAGGCTTACGGGTCACGCCACAGGACATCTATCGGCGCGGAGTGGAGGCGATCCCCGAAGCTCAGCGAGTTGGAGCCCATGTGAAGGAGAACCCCGGCACGGAAGGCCCCCGGCTCGGTCCTGTCCAGGTGGTCGCGCAGGGCAGCGATGTGGCGAAGGTCTGCTCCCCTCGGAGAGGCCGTGGCCTTCACTTCGATGGCTACTACGGCGCTGTCCGACCGCTCGAGCACCAGATCCACCTCGCGCCCGGCATTGTCTCGGTAATGGTGAGGTGTTACCCGCCGAATACCGGCTCCGACCTGACGGCCGATCTCGTTCACTACGAATGTCTCGAGCAGTGGGCCGGTGCCGGTGGCGGTGGGGGGTCGGAGAGCGTCAGCGTCGATTCCGACGAGCGCCGCGGCCAGTCCGCTGTCGGTGAGGTGGAGTTTGGGGCGCCGGATCACGCGGGCGGCGCGGTTGCGAGTCCACGAAGGTAGGTACCGGACGAGGAATACCGTCCGTAGCCAACCCAGGTAGGACTCCACGGTGGCCCGGTCTGCTCCGAGTCGCTGCGCCCATTTGGTGATATTGATCTCGGTAGCGGTGCTGGCTGAAGCGAGCCGGAGAAGCCTTGACAAAAGGGATGCCCGGCGAATGTCGCCCAGCGCCACGATGTCCCGGCCGAGGACGGTGTCCATGTAGCTCTCGAACCAGCGGATCCGAGGAAGCGGTTCGAGGCCGATGACCTCGGGGTAGCCGCCGGCGCAGACCTTCTCGAGGTAGCCATCCCGAGAGGTCTGGGACGGTGTCGCTCCGCCGAACTGACTCTCGAACCAGCGCCCGATCACACCCGGCACTCCACCCGGCCCGACGCTCAGGGCAATACCTGCGATCTCGGCCTGTGAGAGAGGAGAGAGTTGCAGGATCGCGGCCCTTCCGGCCAACGATTCGCTGATCGTGGGGACGGTGAGGAAGTTGGTCGAGCCGGTAATGACGTAGCGCCCCCGGCTCGGGTCGCTGTCCACGGCCATCTTCAGGGCACGCACGAGGCGCCCGCCGGCGACCTGGATCTCGTCCACTACCAGCGGATAGGGGTAGGCGCGTACGAAGGTATGAGGATCTGCGAGGGCCGCGTCAAGCACCTGATCATCATCCAGCGTCAGGTAGGTGCCGCCCCGGTCGGAGGCGAGGGCCCGTGCCAGCGTGGTCTTGCCGCTCTGTCTCGCACCGTGCAAGACCACCACCCTGGCGCTGTCCAGGGTCTCGGAAAGCCGGACGCCCATGTGCCGGGAGTAATACCGCATAAGAGCCGACCATAGCACCATAATCCAAATTCCGTAAGCCTATTAATCTACATTCCGTGAGCTGCCTAATATCAATTTCGTAAAGAGGCTGGTCCAAGAAGCGGCGGACGCTGCGCGGTGAGTCCTCTCTAACTTCTGGTGAAAGATATGACTAGACTGTGACCAGTCAGTGAACTCTTGGGAGGATGGGCATGTACCAACGCTTACCATCAGGCTCGTCCGGTGGGAGGCACCGGTGAACCCCCTGCATGAGCCTGTCGGTGCCGCGGAGTTCAAGGCTCGCTGCCTGCAGATCATGGACCAAGTGAAGGAAACCGGCGCGGAGGTGACCATCACCAAGCACGGCCACCCGGTGGCGAAACTGGTGCCGGTCTCTGCCCAGGTCATCCGGCCTCCGCTCCTCGGCTCTTGTAAAGGGTCTCTCATCATCCATGACGAGGATGACCTCGTTCCCTCTACCGAGGATGAGTGGTACGACTGGGAAGCCAAGGTAGTGGGGGATCCCGACGGCACATTCCACGCCTGATGCTGCTGCTCGATACCAATGCCCTGCTGTGGGTGTTGCAGGACAACCCGCGGCTCAGTTCCCGAGCTCGCGACATGGTCGCGGATGGATGGTCGGTGGGGTCGGTTGCCGTCTCGGCCGTTACCTTCTGGGAGATAGCGATGCTGGCGGAAAGGAACAGGCTGGCATTGGGCTGCGACGCGGCCCAATGGCGTTCGGACAGATTGGCCGACGGACTACGAGAATTGCCGTTGCATGGCACGGAGGCGGTACGGGCGGTCGCTCTGGAACGTGAGGGCTTCCACCGGGACCCCGCAGACCGGTTCATCGTGGCGACAGCCCTGCTCGGTGGTCACACTCTGCTGACGACCGACCGGGAAATCCTCGCCTGGCATGGCGAGCTACACAGCGTCGACGTCCGCCGCCACGACCTCCGACGGTAGCAATTCCCGCGGAGGCACGATCGACGCGCAGCACTCAGGAGCTTCGGCATGTCGCAAACGCGGATAGAAGATTTCGTAGCCCGTGACGCCGTCCGAGCAGTCGAGCATACGGCCAAGATCGAACGTTTATCCGACCCTGGAAGGCGCGCCGCGGATTGGCGTGTGACAATGACCGACGGCAGGATTGCTGACGTTGAGGTCACGATGCACACGGCTCCGGAAGCTCGGAGCTTTCGGTGCCAGGTACCTACCAAGCCAGGACCCGAATGGCCTGACCAACATCTCTCCGCATCTGGACCGTGATGGTTCGTCCGATCCAGCAGCCAACAATCACCGCCCTGTGAGACATGTTATCGATGCGCTCATCCCCATATTATGAGCCTGCGCGTTTTCGTGGGTTTTGGGTGTTCTGGCGCCGGTGTGGCGGTCATGATGTTCCTATGTTTGTCAAGTCGATGTTGATGGGTCCGGGTGGTGGGTTTGGAGCCAGTTCTGGTATTGGGTGGCGAGTTGGTGGTTGTGGTCTCGGCCGAGTTCGAGTGCTGAGATGCGGCTGGGTTGGG
>MKWU01000193.1_pt1 | contig 112544 bp, 118 predicted proteins | sample 809101 | NCBI WGS metagenome assembly MKWU01 (sample SAMN05860141, study PRJNA318959) | sponge metagenome | host: Aplysina aerophoba | place: Slovenia: Piran, Adriatic Sea, Gulf of Piran | collected 2013-05-07
AGGGGAGAGGGAGCAGATTTTCCCTCCCCCCGCTGAGGGGGAGGGCCAGGGAGGGGGGCGCTCCGCCTCCAGGGGTCAAGAGCGATGTGAAACTGAACCACTACCGAAAATCGCTCATATTTGTATCTCTCCGAGACATGGGGTATTCTGATAAGGGCGCGTAAAGCGCATCGGCTGTGAGACGATGACAGAGGCCGGTGGGGGAGGTGGATGCAGTGGAAACTCAGGGTCATCACCGCTGTGGCAGTCTCAACCTCAATGTGAGGGGACTCGGGCAGTCCGCGACCTTAGCGATCAATGAGCGGAGCAATGCACTCCGCCGCGAAGGGCACCGCATTTATAAACTCGGGCTGGGCCAGTCGCCCTTTCCCATTCCGTCCGAAGTGGTGAACGCGCTCAGGCTGCACGCCCACGAGGACGACTACCTGCCGGTCGCCGGTCTGCCCGCCCTGCGGGAAGCAGTGGCGGAGTTTCACCGGCAGAAGGATCGTGTGCAGGTCCGCCCCGAGGATGTCCTGGTCGGGCCCGGTTCAAAAGAACTGCTGTTCCTCTTGCAGCTTACTTTTTATGGCGAATTGCTCGTGCCGTCTCCGGCCTGGGTGTCCTATATCCCGCAGGCGCGCATCATTGGACGCACCGTCAATCTCATCCCGACTACATTCGAAGAGAACTGGCGTGTCTCCCCTCAGCGCCTGGAGTCCATCTGCAAAGCCGACCCGGACCGGCCGCGTATTCTCGTATTAAATTATCCTGGGAATCCCGAGGGAGGCAGCTATACGGCGCACGAACTCGAGGAGTTGGCTGCGGTCGCACGACGGTTTGGGGTGATTCTGCTGTCTGATGAAATCTATGGTCAACTGCATCACCAGGGCGCGCACGTGTCGGTTGCCCGCTTCTATCCGGAAGGAACCATTATCAGTTCCGGTCTGTCCAAATGGTGTGGGGCCGGTGGGTGGCGGCTGGGGACGTTTACCTTTCCGCCCGACTTGCACTGGCTGATGGAAGCCATGGCTGCCGTGGCCAGCGAGACCTATACCTCGGTCAGTACCCCGATTCAGTATGCGGCCATCCGGGCGTTCCAGGATGGCATCACGATCGAACGCTATCTCTCGCACGTCCGGCGTATTCTGTCGGCCCTGGGCCAACGCTGCGCGCAGATTCTGCAGGCCGCCGGCGTCCGGGTGCATGCGCCGGTGGGTGCTTTTTATCTCTTTCCGGATTTCTCGCCTTTTGCCGAGCGGCTGGCACAGCGTGGCATCACGAGTAGTGACTCTTTGTGTGAAGCCCTCCTGCGCGAGGCGGGTGTCGCCGTCCTGCCCGGATCGGCCTTTCAGCGGCCACGGGAGGAACTCACCGCCCGGATTGCCTATGTCGGCTTCGACGGGGTGAAAGCGCTTACTGCAAGTGAGACGATTCCGCTCGACCACGACCTCCCGGCTGATTTTATCGAGCGCTGGTGTGGCGATATGACCGAAGCGGTACAGCGGGTGACGGGTTGGGCGGCGGAAACGAAGTCGCCCAAAGTCGTGGATCTGATGGATCGAAAAGAGAGAGCCGTCGGCTGAACCCGGCCAACAAGACCCCCCTCACAGAACAACGGTAGGGGCAACCCCCTGTGGTTGCCCGTCCCCATGGTCGCCCGTCCCCACGGCTGCCCGTTCCCACGGTCGCCCGTCCCCGCCCCGCCTTGACACCCCACAAATCGGCCTTACCTTTTTTGCAGTCAAGAGTCACAGCCAGTTAAAGGGCCCGAACGGCTGGAGGAAGGAGGGCAGCGTGGATCTCAATCGTTTGACTGAAAAATCGCAGGAGGCCCTACGCCAGGCCCAGGCGCTGGCAACCCAACGGAATCATCAGGGGGTCGATGTTGAGCACGTGTTGGCCGCCTTAACGGGATCTCCCGACGGCATCGTCCCGGCCCTTATCTCCCAGGCCGGCGTGTCCCTCGATGCGCTGAGTGCCGAGCTTGAAAAGGTGCTGAGTCGCATTCCGCAAGTGTCCGGCCCGGCCGGTGGCCCGGACCGCGCCTATGTCACCCAGCGCTTGTCACGGCTGCTCACCCGCGCCGAAGAGGAAGCCAAAGAACTCAAAGACGACTATGTGAGCGTCGAGCATGTACTCCTGGCCATGCTGGAAGACGAGGGCGCAACGGGCCGTCTGCTGCGCGACCTTGGCCTCAGTCGAGAGCGCCTGCTCACCGCGCTCCGGAAAGTCCGTGGCCACCAACGGGTGACCAATCAGAATCCGGAGGGCACCTATCAGGCCCTGGAACGCTATGGCCGAGACCTGACGCAGGCGGCAAGCCTGGGCAAGCTTGACCCGGTCATTGGCCGGGATGATGAAATTCGTCGGATCGTGCAGGTGCTCTCTCGCCGGACAAAAAACAATCCGGTGCTGATCGGTGATCCGGGAGTCGGCAAAACCGCCATTGTGGAAGGGCTGGCGCAGCGTATTGTCAGCGGCGATGTGCCGGAAAGTCTGAAGAATCGCCGGGTCATCGTCCTGGATATGGGCGCACTGATTGCCGGGGCAAAATTTCGAGGGGAGTTTGAAGAGCGGCTCAAGGCCGTGCTCAAGGAAGTCCAGGAATCCGAGGGCGAGGTGGTGTTGTTTATTGACGAGTTGCATACAGTGGTGGGTGCAGGCGCGTCGGAGGGTGCTATGGACGCCTCCAATCTGCTGAAACCGATGCTGGCTCGCGGCGAGTTGCACTGCATCGGGGCGACGACGCTGGACGAGTATCGCCAATATGTGGAAAAGGACCGGGCGCTGGAACGGCGCTTTCAGCCGGTCACGGTCGACCAGCCATCCGTGGAAGACACAATTTCCATTCTGCGTGGACTGCGGGAACGCTACGAAATCCACCACGGGGTCCGCATCAAGGACGCGGCGCTGGTAACCGCAGCGGTCTTGTCGCACCGCTACATCAGTGATCGCTTCCTGCCGGATAAGGCGATTGATCTGATGGACGAAGCGGCAGCCCGGCTCCGCACCGAAATCGACTCCATGCCGACCGAACTGGACGAGGTGTCCAGGCGGGTGTTGCAGCTTGAAATTGAACGCGAGGCCCTGCGTAAGGAGACCGACCAGGCCTCGCAGGTCCGGCTGGAGAAGCTGGAAAAGGAGCTGGCGGATTGTCAGGCGGAGGCCGGAGCCCTCACCGCCCGGTGGGAGATGGAGAAGGCCAGTATCGGCCAGTTGCGCAGTCTCAAAGAAGAAATCGAGCAGACCAGACGCGCTATTGAAAAGGCCGAGCGCGACTACGACCTCAACCGGGTGGCTGAACTGAAATACGGGAAGTTGGCCCAGCTTGAGCGGGACCTGGCGGCTGGAGAAGCGAAGCTCCATAGCGAACAGGGTCCGAGTCGCCTTCTCAAGGAAGAGGTTGACGAAGACGATATTGCCGCCATTATCTCACGCTGGACGGGCATTCCCGTTGCAAAGCTGCTCGAAGGCGAACGGGAAAAACTGTTGCATCTCGGTGAGTTGCTGCATCAACGGTTGATCGGTCAGCAGGAAGCCGTCCAGGCGGTGGCTGACGCGGTTATCCGCGCCCGCTCGGGACTCAAGGACCCGCACCGTCCGATTGGGTCGTTCATCTTTCTGGGGCCGACCGGGGTGGGAAAAACCGAACTGGCGCGTGCGCTGGCCGAGTTTTTGTTCGACGATGAGGCCAATATGGTCCGGCTCGATATGTCGGAATACATGGAGAAGCATACGGTCGCGCGTCTCATTGGTGCACCTCCGGGGTATGTGGGCTATGACGAAGGCGGACAACTGACCGAAGCGGTCCGGCGGAAACCCTACGCGGTCATCCTGTTTGACGAGATCGAAAAGGCCCACCCGGATGTCTTTAATGCCTTGCTCCAGATTTTGGACGACGGGCGGCTGACCGATGGGCACGGACGGACGGTGGATTTTAAGAACAGCGTTATCATCATGACCTCGAACGTCGGCAGCCAACTCATTCTGGGCTATCGAGGCGGTGATGACGCCGAGGCGTATGCGCACATGAAGAGAGATGTGCTGGATGCCCTGCGGAACGAATTCCGGCCGGAATTTCTGAATCGGGTCGACGAGATCGTGGTATTCCACAGTCTGAACCGGGACCACCTCAAACAGATAGTCGAGATACAGCTTGAGCACTTGCGGGAGCGGCTGGCCGAACGGCAGATCACGCTCGAACTGACGGAAAGTGCTAAGGAATACTTCGCCCAAACCGGCTATGACCCGACCTATGGGGCGCGGCCGCTCAAACGCCTCCTGCAGAAGGAGATAGAGACCAATCTGGGCCGGAAAATCATCGCCGGCGAGGTGTCCGAGAACGCCCATGTGATCGTTGACTACGATCACCACGCCCTGACATTCACCACCGCGCCGGTCGCTGAGGTGGCGTAAGGTCTGCCCAGTACGCTCACCGGGCGGCTGCATCTTCGGACCGGGGAGGGAGGAGATTCCTCCTCCCATATTCAGAATAAAACTACGTTCTTGTAACCGGCCTTTTTTATTTGACTTTTCGATTATTTCTTTCTACAGTCCCCCTTCGCTCTCCGAAAGGCAGAGCTGCCCTCTTTCCTCGGGCTCGCAATGTATGAAGCAGTGGAATTGGTATGAGGTGGTGTGAGTTGGCACGAAGCGGCGGAATTGGCATGAGGCGGTGTGAGTTGGAAAGAGGAGACTCCTCAGAGGAGGTATCTCTATGCTGAACGAAACCACTTACCGTCTTGATATTGCAAACGGGTCCTCCGTTGCTGTCTCGTCTGAATCCCCGGCGCCGCGCTTCAAGGTGTATAATGAGCGCCACCTCGACCAGATTCCGCAACTGCAAGGATTATCTGATGAGCAACGGTTTAATATGCAGGTGGTGGCCAGTGTCCTGCCCTTTCGCATTAACCCGTACGTCATCGAGAATCTCATCGATTGGGATAATGTCCCCGATGATCCCATGTTCCAGTTGACTTTTCCGCAGCCCGGCATGTTGCTGCCGGAAGACTTTGAGCGCATGGCCGACTTGCTCAGGAAAGGGGCGGACCGCATTGCAGTCAAGGCGGCCGCAGATGAGATCCGCATCCGGCTGAACCCGCATCCCGCCGGCCAACAGCAGATGAATGTCCCCCACCTGGACGGCGAGTCGCTGCCCGGCATGCAGCATAAGTATCGCGAGACCGTCCTCTTTTTTCCGAGCCAGGGCCAGACGTGTCATACGTATTGCACCTTCTGTTTCCGCTGGGCGCAGTTCGTGGGCATTCAGGAGCTGCGTTTTAATTCAAACGACGCCGGTCAACTTCACAGCTATCTGGCCTCACAGCCGCAGGTGAGCGATCTGCTCATGACCGGCGGGGACCCGATGGTCATGAAAACCCATCATTTGGCCGAATACCTGCGTCCCCTGCTTCAACCGGAGTTCGAGCACATCCAAACCATTCGGATCGGAACAAAGGCGCTGACCTACTGGCCCTTCCGCTTTACGAGTGATGCGGATGCCGACGACCTCATGCGGCTGTGCGAACAGCTCGTCGCCGCCGGCAAGCATGTGGCGTTCATGGCGCACTACAATCACTGGAGAGAATTGGAGCAGCCGCAGGTCCGTGAAGCCATCCGGCGTCTGCGCTCGACCGGAGCGGTGATCCGCGGTCAGGGGCCGCTCCTGGCCCATATCAACGATGATGCCGCGGTGTGGACCCGGTTGTGGCGGACCCAGGTCCGTTTGGGCATCATCCCGTACTATATGTTCGTTGAGCGCGATACCGGGGCGCGGCACTATTTTGAGGTGCCGCTGGCCCGCGCCTGGGAGATTTATCGTGAGGCCATTTCCCAGGTCTCCGGTCTGGCGCGGACCGCCCGCGGCCCGTCCATGAGTGCGGGGCCGGGCAAGGTCGAGGTGCAGGGCATTACCGAAATAAATGGCGAAAAGGTCTTTGTCCTGCGCTTTATCCAGGGCCGCAGTGCCGATTGGGTCCAGCGGCCGTTCTTTGCCAAGTTTGACCCCGATGCGACCTGGCTCGACCACCTCAAACCCGCCGGCGGAGAAGCCCAATTTTTCTTCGAGCCCGAGTACCGGGCCATACAGGCGCAGACTTCAGCCGGGCACTGAGTTTGCGCCCGCGCCCTACTCGCGGGGCTTGAGCATCCGAATGCGCCGCACCGGTGGATGGCCGGGGGTGTCGTCGATAAAGGTGAGGTGCTCCGCCTCACAGGCGGGACAGATAATCAGCGTCCCGTATTTGTCGTGCTCAATCATGGGCGGCCAGTTGCCGTCCGCCGGCTCCCCGTAGTTGCTCATCTGGTAGAGTTCGTCGGCACACATCAGACAGTGTTGGGCTTTTGCCATTAGGCTGACTCCTTCTCCTTCGTCTTGACGCCCTGGGGGGGACGGGGTAGGTCTCCTCTTGTCCGGTAGCTCCGGCCACAACAAGGAGATGACATGTTCGAGTATACTATGGAGCACCTCTTTTCCTATACCGCCACCCTGGAGATGCCGCCTGAAACCATAGGGCCGGTGCCCGGCGGCGTCCGGGTCAATGTATACATCACGGGCGGGAAAGTCGAAGGTCCCAAACTGCACGGCAGGCTGCGTCCGGTTGGCGCGGACTGGCTGACTGTCCGACCCGATGGGGTGGCGTATCTGGATGTGCGGGCAACCGTTGAGGCGAACGACGGAGCATTGATCTATGTGACCTATAATGGGGTGCTGGATTTAGGCGCGGACGGCTATCAGAAATTTTTGGACGGCGAGCTGCCGCCCAGCGGAGCGCCGATTCGGACGAATCCCTGGTGTCAAACCGCTCACCCTGACTATATGTGGATGAATCGTTGCCTGTGTGTTGGGGTCGGAGAAGCGTATCTGGAACGTGGCGAGGTGCGCTACGACGTGTACGCCGTACGCTAGGCGTATGGCGGACGGGAACAGATTATGAGCAAACCGAGTTGGAAACTTACGTATTGGTGTGCAGCCCTCAGCGTTGGGCTGCTGCTGTGGAGCCGTCCCGTCGGTGCAGCGGTTGAGGTCGGGAGCCCTGCGCCCGCGTTCTGTTTGCCCGCCCAGGACGGTGAGACGCAGGACGGCCAGGAGGTCTGTCTCTCGGACTTCAGGGGAAAACGAAATGTGCTGCTGCTTTTTTATATTTTGGACTTTACCCCAGGCTGAACTCTTCAGTTGGCAAACGGGCAGGAAGCCCGGCAGGAGAAGCAACTCGACGCGGTGGTCCTGGGAATCAGTACGAATCACACGGCTTCCCAGCGCATATTCCGCGAACAACTGGCCCTCAGCTATCCGTTGCTGAGTGCGTTTGACGCCCCGGAGGTGGTTGAAAATTATGTGGGCTGGCTGGACCGGGAAAAGCGGCTCAGTCAGCGGGCCTATGTGCTGATTGATATGGACGGGATCGTGCGTTTTGTCCAGGTCATGCAGAGTCCCGGAGAGGTCCTCCCGGTGAGCGAACTGGAAGCTGAGCTGGCCAAGCTCACATCGGCCCGGTAACATGCGTCTGCTTGCGCTTTGAGAGCGGGGGATGAATAATGAGCGACCAAGAGCGAGGACGGTAAAAGGAGGCCCGGATAATGCAGGCGCGAGTCCTCTGGTTTCCAGTCGTTATGGCCGGTGTCCTGACCGCCGGTCTGTGGGCCTTGCCACATCTCGCCCAGGCGCAGCACACTCCGGCTGATACGGGTCAGCAGTCCCAGGAGGTTGGCGCCCCGCAAGTGCTGGAAATTCCTGTCCGGAGCAGCCTGACCCAACCGGCCGCTCCGGTCGGAACCCCGGTGTCCGACCACCTGTCCGATTTCGGAGACGTGCACCCACACCAGGACTGGTCCTCTTCTGCAACGGACAGTCAGTTCCCTGAGTGGTCCGACCCGTCTGTGGCCGAGTCCAAACGCACCTATCTCGGCGTCCTGTATGCAACCGCCGAGGAAGGACCGGAGGGCGTCCTGGTATTGAGCGTGATTGAGGGCAGTCCGGCGCATCGTTCCGGTTTTGAGGGTGTGAATACGCCAACGCGGCACAACCGGAATGATTTAGTGAAGAAAGCCGCGATTATTGCGCTGGCCATGTCGCCGGCCGGTCCGTTCGTCATGCCCCTGGTTGCCGCTCACGACCACCTCACCCGGGAGCGGCACCCTGCCGGTGATTTGATTGTCGCGGTCGAGAATACTCCGGTTCGGTCCGCCCAGGACTTTACCGAAACCATGCAGCGTTACCATCCCGGAGACCAGGTGGCCTTTTCCGTCCTCCGCAAGAACCAGTCCCGCCAAATTACGGTGACGCTCGAAGAAGAACCGTTGGGGCCGTAAATCCGTTCGTATATGCTCCGTGGTTGACGCTCTGCGAGTGCAGATCGTCTATCTGGCCGCACCGACTGGGTGCTCACCCTTCAGACAGGTGTCCGACCTGGGTGCGGAAGGCGTTGACGGTGTTGTTCATGAGCATGGACACGGTGACCGGCCCGACGCCGCCCGGAACCGGCGTAATAAATGCGGCCCGTTCTCTGGCCGCGTCAAATTCCACATCGCCCACGAGGTGCGAGCCTACCTGATTGATGCCGACATCGATCACGGTTGCCCCGAGACGAATCCAATCGCCCTTGATCAGTGCGGGAGAGCCGACGGCCACAACGAGGACTTCTGCCCGACGGACATGGTCGGCCAACAGCCCCCGCTGGGCAGTCGCGATATGACAGATAGTCACGGTGGCCAGGCGGTCGACCAGCATCAGGCTGAGCGGCTTACCCACAAGTTCGCTGTGTCCGACAATAACCGCCTCTTTGCCTTCCATATCGAGCCCGGTTGCGTCCAACAGGCGCATGACGGCCAGAGCGGTACAGGAGCCAATGCGTATCTCTCCGGTGACAGCGGCCCCGACATTTTCCGGATGGGTGCCGTCCACATCTTTCTGCGGGGCAATATGGTTGACCAGGACAGAGCGACGTAAATGTTCGGGCAGTGGGAGCTGAATGATCACCCCGGTGACTTCGGGGTCCTGATTCAACTGCTCCAAACGGCGCAGCACCTCGGCCTCTTGGGCATTGTCCGGGAGATGGTACCAGCGATACTCAACCCCCAGCCCGCGGGCAATCCGATTCATGGATCGAATATAGACTTCGATGGCCGGGTTCGAGCCGATATAAATGCTGACCAGAACAGGCCTGCGTCCGGTGTGCTGGATCAACTCCGAAATGTCCGCTCTCAGCTCCGCATAGACTGACTGGGCAATGAGCTTGCCTTTGACGATCTGGGCACCCATGCCGGGACGGTATCATCTGACACGAACGGGCGGAAGCGGGCCGCCTAGCTCAGGCGTCGATTTCGTGATAGGCGAGGGGCGCTAAGGGTGGTGTATGAAGACATTTTTCGAGCGGTTTGTGGATGAGGTCGTCCGCAAGAGAGACGCGGGCGAAATCGACGAGGAAAAGGCGCGACAATGGATAGCCGAGGTCCAGCAACGGCTGGAGGAACACGCCGAACAGCACCCCAGTGCCCCCATTGTCCAAATGCCGGTGAAACACTAGACCCCGGAAGTGGTTGAAAGCATGCTGAAAAGAAAACCTACACGTGCAGTCCGGATTGGTAAAGTCCAGGTTGGGGCGGGTGCCCCCATCGTTGTGCAGAGTATGTGCGCGACCAAAACCACGGATATCGATGCCACCGTCGCCCAGGTGCATCAACTCGAAGAGGCCGGAGCGGGAGTTGTGCGTATTGCGGTGGACAACCCCAAAGAGGCCGCGGCCCTGAAGGAAATCCGTGCCCAAACCTCGGCGACCTTATCCGTCGATCTCCAGGAGAATTACAAGGTTGCCGACCAGGTGGCCCCCTGTGTTGACAAAATCCGTTACAATCCCGGCCATCTGCACCATATTGAAAAGCGTAAGACCATTCCGGAAAAAGTCGCCTGGCTGGTTGATGTTGCCCGAGACCATGATGTCGCCATCCGGGTTGGTGTCAACTGTGGCTCGGTGGCGCCGGCCTTCCTTGAACAATATCCCGGCGATCAGATGGAAGCCCTGGTCCAATCAACGCGGTATCACTGCCAGCTCATGGAAGACCTGCACTACGAGCGCTTCGTTGTGTCGCTCAAGGATTCCGACCCGGCCAAGGTCGTCGAAGCCAATACGCGGTTTTCCCAAGCGCGGCCGGATGTCCCCCTCCATCTGGGCGTGACCGAAGCCGGTTTGCCGCCGGACGGCGTGATCAAGAGCCGGATTGCTTTTGAAAAGCTTTTGGCCAATGGCGTGGGCGATACGATTCGCGTGTCCCTGACCTTGCCCAATGAGCGTAAACACGAGGAGGTCAACGCCGGCTTCACCATTCTCGACGATGCGCAAAACGGTCGTTTCATCTCGGTCCCCGACTTCGGAAAGGGCATGAATATCATCTCCTGTCCAAGCTGCTCGCGGGTTGAGAATGAGAAATTCGTCGAGCTCGCGCAGGAGGTCAAGGCCATGTCCGCCTACGCCCAGCAGCATGATATTACCATTGCCGTCATGGGCTGCCGGGTCAACGGTCCCGGAGAAACCGATGATGCGGACCTGGGTCTGTGGTGCGGACCGACAACGGTGAATCTCAAGAAGAAGAGCGTCAAGCTCGGCCACTTCGGCTACGATGTTGTCCTGGATCGTCTCAAAGACGAAATTGACCAGCTTATTGCCGAGCGTCAGGCGGTGTAGCAGCGCCTACTCGGCGGCTTCGGCGGCTTCGCCCGTGGCCCGCATTTTTTGTTCCACGCGGGCACTGGCCCGGTCCAAAACCTGAGCCGCGCCCGGATTGGCGTCTTTGGCCCGTTGGAGCATCTGCAACGCATCCGCATAGCGTCCGACCTGCTCATAGGCAAAGGCCAGGTTCGACAGATAATTGAAATCGTCCGGCTTCACCTGCACGGCCGCTTCGAGTGGGTCGAGCGCTTCTTCGTACTGCTCCAATTTCAGTAAGGTCACCCCGAGCAGCTCCTGAACAAACGGATTGTCCGGTCGCAGTCGGGCGGCCAGCCGCGCTTTGGGGAGGAGGGCGTTCGGATTCGAGGAGTTGAGCAATTCCGCATAGCGGGCGCCCAGCAGGTCCAGAAACTCCAGCGTGCTGATCTCGCGGTAATAGTCGATATCCTTATCTTCCGGGGTCAGGCGAGCGGCTTGGTCAACCTCGCTGAGGGCCGCATACGAACGTTCGAGCGGATCATCCGTGCCCACCGCTTTGGAGCGCATGAAGAGGGCCCGGGCGAGCATGGTAGTCGGTTCGACACCATACTGCTCGGCCAACCGGTCCGGATGAATATGGGGCAGGAGCCGCGCCAGGATAAAGGGCATCGTGCCGGCAATGCCCAGCCGATTGAGTTCGGCAAACTCGACTGAGGTATGGTCGTCGGTCAGGAGCGGATAGTCATCGCTGACCAGGGCATCGATGCGCGGCCCATCAAAAATAATATACTTGAGTATATCCTGCCCGCGGGTGATGCCGATCTCTTCCAGGTCGGCGCGGACCTCCGCACCGAGCTGACCGAGACGTTGGTCCAGAACAGTGGGAGACAGGGCAAGGGGCTGTTTGGCCCCAACCAGCAGAGTGTAACGACTCGTGAACAGGAGGAGGGTCTCTTCGCGGAACACGCGCCGGAACGTGTATAACACCGACAAATAATCGGTCGGTGCCATATTGTGTAACGGCAGCCATTGGACATAGACGCCGGTGTCGTTCAGTTTGTCATACACCTGTTGGTAATATTCCAGCGTATACAGCATCCAGGACTCGGCGGCGGCCGGGTGGGTTGCGTCGGCGGTAATCGCGTCATAGCGCTGGGGCGACACCTTCAGATAATTCCGCCCGTCATCGGCAATCAGCGTCCAGTTTGTGCGTTCTGCGACATTGCCGTTTTCGACTCCGAAAAAATGCATGGCCGCCCGGACATCGGGAACAATGTCTACCGCTTCGGCGGTCACATCATGTTTGGTCACCGCCCCTAAGGTCACCCCTCCGCCGACCGCGTTGACCAGAACCTGTTTGGGGTCGGGCTGGAGCAGCAGGGGCAGGTGACCCAGCAGCTTGAAGGTCGCGACGGCGTCCCGATGGGTGGGCACCTCCTCAATGCAGTTGATAAAAAGTTCCTTGATCTCACCGACCTGGAAAACGGCCAGTGTGCCGGCCACGCCCTCACGATAGAACAGCAGTTCCCCTTCGATATTCTCAAAGCGGTCGTACCATTTCATGAGCGTCAGCTCTTTGGGAACGAGCACGGCAACCACCAGGACCGCTGCTGCGATGAGGCCACCCCCGGCCAGCCGGAGCGTACCATAGGGTCGCGTCAGCAGTAGCAGGAGGAGGCCGGTGCAGACTGACAGCAGAGCCAGGAAGACCATGCCCTGACTCAGACCCAGCAGCGGAATCAGGACCAGTCCGCCGCTGAGCGCGCCGCTCAGGCTGCCGAAGGTATTGGCGGCAAAGACGCGGCCGGCAGCGCGGTGTGGGGAGTGCCTGGTCTGGTCGCGAAAGAGATCAACCAGGAGAGGGACGACAAAGCCCGAAGCGATGGAGGGAATAAGGGTCACGACCGCGGCCGCGGAAAAACGGACCAGACCCAGGGCGAGCCAATGATTGCCGCCGACCTGACGACTGAGGTCAAGGGTGACATCGTGGAGCTGGTTGAAGACACCTAGCGAAACGAGAATCGCAGCCGCTCCGATAGCCTGGACCAGCAGAAACACCAGCGCCTTTGTCGGCCGGCTGGCCCGCGACGGCCCGCACGCAGCGTATAACCATGCTCCCAGGGCGAGACCCGCCAGGATGCCGGCCAGAACAACCGAGAAGGAATAGGTGTTGTTCGACACCACACAGATCAGGGTGCGCACCCATATGATCTGCAGCGCGAGGCCCGTAAAGCCGGTGATAAACGGAAAAAAGAGTAACCTGAGCGGGAGGAGAGAAGTGTGCTCAGTGCGCTCGGGCCGGTCGGCCGGCCGGGCCGGCGGTGGGACGGGCCGGCGGGGTTGAGCCAGAGCAAGCAGACAGATGACGGTATTGATCGCGGTTGCGATCAGCGTGGTTTGAAATACGCCATAGGTCCGAATGAAAAAGACCCCGGCAAAAAACGCTCCGAGCACGGAACCGGTGGTATTGATCGCGTACAAGAGCCCGACCCGGCGACCGGTGCGGCCCTCCTGAGCGAGCTGTCGGGCCAGGGTGGGCAGGGTGAGTCCCATCAGCGTTGCGGGCAGCGCCAGGGCGAGCAGGGTAAGAACGATTTGTAGCGCAAAGCTGCCGCCGGACGCCACATAGGCCATATCGATAATTTTCAGCACAAAGGGAAAAATCAGGGCGAAAACGCCAATCAATCCTTCTGCCAGACCATACACGACAAAGGGATGATAGCGGGACAGGCGGCGGCTCTGGCCGGCCATATAACCCAGGGCAAGCCCCAGCATGAAGGCCGCAGTGACCACGGTGACGGCATAGGTCGACAGCCCGAACACAACGTGCAGCAGGCGTTCCCAGACCACTTCGTACAGCAGGGCGGTAAAACCGGACAAAAAGAAGAGGACAAGAATCATATCAGCCTTTATAGGACCCTTTTACCGGGCATTGTGAAAAATAACGCCCAGGGTATAGCGCTGCCCGGAGGTGACGGTGCTGACGCCGTGTCGGACGGTCAGCCGATAATAGCCCCGTGTACCGCGTACCGGACGATAGCGCGTGGTGAAGATGATACCTTCGCCTTGCTGCAGGGTGAGCGCGATACCGCGCGACTGGGCTCGGGGACGTTGTTCAACCAGCAGAAATTCTCCACCCGTGTAGTCAGTCTGTGGACAGCTCAGACAGAACGTCATTTGCAGGGGAAAGGCGATTGGCCCATACAAGTCCTGATGTAAACAGTTATAGCCGTCCTGTTCGTAATACAGGAGCAGGGGGGTCGGTTTGACCTGGCCTTGTTCCTGGCAGAGGCTGAGGAAACGCGCCAGCGTTGGAGGAAAGGTCTCGGGCTGTTTGAGAGCGGCCATCCACCGATTCGCAATCCGGGCCAGGGGAGGGTAGGCCTGCGTTCTGAGATGGGTGACGAGCCGCGGCAGCGGGTCCGCAAAGTACTGGTACTCGCCGACGCCAAATCGATGTTGAGCCATATTCACCCGCTTGCGGAAGCGTGCGGTCTTCGCATACAGACGAACGAGTGCCGCGCATTCCTTGGACGTGAGAACCTGAGGCGTTACGGCATAGCCCTGCGTCCACAGCGACTCTTCGATGGCCTGCCAGCCGAGTTGAGATATACGCGTGTGACTCGTCATCGGCTTCTACCTCGGCACCCAATCCGGCAGGCTGTCCAGCTCGATCCCGAACGCCGGGACCCCGATCACATATAAAAGTCCGGTCAGAATAAGGATACTCAGGATATTGAGGCCGAAACCGGCCCCGAACATTTGCGGCAGGGTGACATGGCCACTGGCAAAAATAATGGCGTTCGGCGCGGTGGCGGTCGGCAGCATAAAGGCAAAGGAGGCCGCAAAGGTAGCGGGGATCATGAGCAACAGCGGGTCAACCTCCAGCCCGGTCGCGGTGGCGGCGAGTACGGGCATGACCAGGGTTGTCGTGGCTGTATTGCTGGTAAACTCGGTCAGCCAGACCATGAGGGCACACACGGAGAAGATGGCGACAAAAGGGGAAACATCCCGCAGAAAAGACAGCTGGGAGCCGGCCCAGTTCGCCAGGCCGGAATGTCCAACGCCCTCGGCCAGGGCGAGGCTGCCGCCGAGCAGGACCAGAATCCCCCACGGAATTTTGACGGTGTCATCCCAGGTCAGCAGGAACTCGCCCTTTTTTTGTCCGGACGGAACAAGAAACAGCAGGATGGCGGCCAATATGGCGACGGTCGAATCCTGGATGTGGTGCGGGTGGGGAAACAGACTGGCCCAGCCGGGTAGGGACAGCGCCCCGAAATCAATATCCTTCCTGAAAACCCAGAGCAGCGCAGTGGTCAGCGATAACAGCAACACCCGCCGTTCTCCACCGCGTATGGGACCGAGGTCCTGGAGCTGTTGGGCTAAAAAGGCCTGGTTGTCCTGCCAGCCGGCGCTCGGCACCCGGAAATAGATATAGACCAGATAAAACCAGACGCTGACCACCATGAGAGCTGCGGTCGGCACGCCAAACAGCATCCATTGGAAGAAGCCGATATCCGGCGCGTCCGGAAAGAGCCTGGTAAACGCGCCCATGAACACGACGTTGGGCGGGGTGCCCACTGGAGTACTCACCCCGCCGATCGAGGCGCTGTAGGCCAGGCCGAGCATCAGGGCAATGCCAAAGCCCTGGGTGGTGTCATAGCCCTGGCTTGCGGCATGATGCAGGACCGCCAGGGCGATAGGCAGCATGATAATGGTTGAGGCGGTATTGGACACCCACATGGAGAGCAGGGCGGTCGTACTGAGAAAGCCGAGAATGAGCAACTGGGGCGAGCGGCCTATACTGGACAGGATCAGCAAGGCGACCCGCCGGTGGAGCTGCCATTTCTCCATGGCGATGGCCAGAAAAAAGGCGCCAAAGAATAAAAAGACGATGTGATCGGCATACGCGGTGGAGACCTCATGCGCGCTTAAAATATCGAGCAGCGGAAACAGGACGAGCGGAACGAGACCCGTGACGGTAATATGGGTGGCCTCGGTGATCCACCACGTCCCCATGAGGGCGACCACCCCCGCGGTGTGCCAGGCGATCAGGTCCATATCCGCCGGCGGACCGGTCAGGAGAAACAGCAGGAGCAGGCCTATTCCGGTAAACAGGCCAATTACTCGGCGTCTGCTAAAGGCCCGCGGCTCGGACGGTGGAGCCTCTGATGCGGGAGTGTCTGTTGCCGTTGTCTGAGTCATATGAAAAGTTCTGCACAGGACAGAATAAGTAAACGTACCAACATCTGTATGGCTGTTGAGAGGTACGTTTACTCATTGGAGGACATATGAAAATTACCCGTTTCGTAGCAACCGCGCCTGGCGGGTCGCAGTTCGAGGAGATTGATATCCCGATCACGAACGAGCGACAAGATGCCGAAGGCCACACCCTGCTCTTATCCAATACCTATACCTCGCCGGGAGTGTGTTTTGTTGACCTGCCCGAAGGGCTGAATCAGGATTGGCACCAGGCGCCGACGCGCCAGGTCGTTGTTGTCCTGTCCGGGACACTGGAGGTCACCACCACGGATAATCAGGTCCGGCAGTGGAGTACGGGCGAAGCGTTTATCGCCGCGGATGTCACCGGCCAGGGCCACAAAACGCGTACAATCGGGGGACCCGCGCGGGTGATGTTTGCACCGCTGCCCGAGAACCTTTCGATGGAGACCTGGTCGGCGGGTTAAGTTGAAACGCGGTGGGTTTCTACTGGCAACCGTACCAAACCCACCCCGGCCCTTCGACAAGCTCAGGGCCACCCCTCCCAAGAGGGGAGCTTCTCATATCCCCTCCTTGGAGGGGTGCCGCGTTAGCGGCGGGGTGGGTTTCTCTTCTCCAGCGGCAAGGACCGGTTCGGATTCATAGCCCGTGACCATCATCCACACCTCCGAAAGCCGGCTGATCCCCTGCTCCAGAGCCCGTGTGTACGAGGCGGTCCTCGCCTTTGAAGATTATCCGCTGTGGTGGCCCAGGAAGTTTCATCCCCGGTTCCAGTCCGCTCAATTACCGGACCAGGGCCGGGAGCGGATCGGCGACCGCCTCGCGTTTACCCCCGTACCCGGCATCTGGACGGGCTGGGAAATTACCGCCGTGACCCCTGGGGAGCAGATTCGGGTCGCCTACTTTCAGGGCTTTCACACCGGCTGGGGAGTCTGGAGGTTTGCTCCGCAACAGGAATATACCCTGGTCTCTTTTGAAATGCGGATCGTGCCCAAGAATCCGTTCTATGGTCTGGTGTACAGACTGGCCGGGGTCCCCCGCAGGCATGCCGCCCATATGCGGGAATTATTCATCGGTCTGGAAGGTTATCTGCAAGACAGGCTACGGACTCCTATCCCTTTTCAGCCATCTTTTCCGCCGGAAATATGACGTATCGGAAATTTGGAAGATGGCCCGGCAGAGATGCCGTTACGCGGCGCCCTGCCGGATGGCGATGGCCTCGCGCAGACCGTCCAGCAGCCCTTCCAGATGAGCCATACGCTCGCGCAGTTCGGCGATTTGCTGCTCCAGGGCGGTGAACCGTTCGCTGAATTCCTGACGCTGGGCGACGATTTCCCGGCGGAGTTCCGCCAGTTCGGCACTGAATTCCTGACGCTGGGCGACGATTTCCCGGCGGAGTTCCGCCAGTTCGGCACTGAATTCCTGACGCTGGGCGACGATTTCCCGGCGGAGTTCTGCCAGTTCGGCACTGAATTCCTGACGCTGGGCGGTCAGCTCCCGGCGGAGTTCGGTCTGTTCGGTATTGAAATCCCGACGCTGGGCGGCGAGTTCGGCGCGGATGGCTCGTTGCCCGCTCAGAATCAACCCGGCCAGGGTCGCTCCGACCGCAAGGACGGCTATCAGGACGCTGATCAATTCAACACTCATGGTGATTCACCATAGCCACCAGCGAGGAGGAGGGCAAGAAGTGGCTTTGAGGGGAGGGAGCCCCAGCCCTCTCCCAGAGGGAGAGGGAGGGAAAATAGTCCCGTAGGTCGGGTTAGCCGTAGGCGTAACCCGACACCCCGCGCCTGACCCTGTCGGATTACGCTCCGCTAATCCGACCTACCGACTCCTATCCCTTGAGCCGGTGGGGTGGCTGGGGTAAGACCGATGAAAGTTTGAGTAGGCAGACATTTATGACGTGTCGGAAATTTGAAAGCGGCCCGGCAGAGATGCCGTTACGCGGCTCCCTGCCGGATGGCAATAGCCTCGCGCAGGCCGTCCAGCAGCCCTTCGAGGTGGGCCATGCGCTCGCGCAGTTCGGCGATTTGCTGCTCCAGGGCGGTGAACCGCTCGCTGAATTCCTGACGCTGGGTTGCGAGTTCGACGCGGATGGCTCGTTGCCCGCTCAGAATTAAACCAGCCAAGGTCGCTCCGACCGCGACGACAGCTATCAGAACGCTGATCAATTCAACACTCATGGTGACTCACCATACCCACCAAAGGGGAGGAGGGCAAGAAGTGGCTTTGAGGGTAGGGAAGAAATCCCTCACCCCAGCCCTCTCCCAGAGGGAGAGGGAGGGAAATGGGTGAACGCTTACGCCTTGGCGCTCGGTCGTGAGGAAACGTCCGCGTGCCAGCGTTTGGTGTTGGTGTTGGTCTCGGGAATGCCCATCTTGGCGAAACTGGCGAAATCGACCACGCACAGCGCGGTGATATCGGCAACGGTGTACCGCTCCCCGGCAATATAGGTGCTCTGGCCGAGGCGTTGTTCCAGCCGCTCATAAAAGCGCTCGACGCCGGCCTTCCCCCGGGCGGCCAGTTCGGGAATGGCCTGGACATTCTCCAGACCGGGCAAGCCCCGGTTCTTGAAGGGGTCGAACGAGTTGCGAAACATCTCGCCCGTAGGATTGAGGCCGTCGAATTCCATGTGGCGTTGCCACGACTCGATTTGGGCCTTCTCCAAGGCGTCCCTGCCCATGAGGTTGGGCTCCGGCTGCGTCTCTTCAATATAGCGACAAATCGCGATGGTCTCGTCGATGCGGTTCCCGTCGTCGAGTTCAAGCGTGGGCAGCAGGCCGCGCGGATTCACCTCCAGGTATTCCGGCTTGAGGTTTTCTCCTTCGATAATACTGACCTCGGTCTTGGGAATATCGACCCCTTTTTCTGCCAGAAAGACACGCACCCGACGCGGGTTGGGGGCCATTTGGCAATCGTAGAGTTTCATACGGTTCTCCTTTCTTTGGTGTGAAGACTGGCCTTGGTGTGAAGACAGGAGAGAACAATAGCCATCCCAAACGAGGATGCAAGCCCGGCAGGGCCGGACGCGACACCAGGTAGTCCTTTAGACGGGCGCGCTGACGGGCTATGCTGGGGGCGGATCATGGATAGTGCAAGGGGAAAGTGTATGCGGAGCAAGCTCGGGTGCTTACTGCTGAGTCTCACTGTTCTGGTGTTTGGGGCAGTGCCGTCAGGCCGGGCGGACGTCAGGCCGGGTGACACCATTACCGCGGCCAATATGGATCAGGCCGCCGAACTGCTCACACCGTCCACACGCTGGATGTTGGAGCAGGGCATGGCGATGGGGATCGGAGAGCCACGTCCCTACACCTGGCCCCGAGCGTATCAGGACGCAACGGAACGCTACGCGGGACAGGTTGTCATCTCTGCCGACGGACGGGAGATCGCGAACTATATTGCCGGAGCGCCGTTTCCCGTCATCGCCGCCCAGGACCACTTGGCGGGATACAAGATCATGTGGAATCATGCCCAGCCGCCCTATAGCATCGACAATATCGGGGCGAGCTATGTCGCCCATCTCGTCAACAGCCAGGGCAATGTGGACCAGTCATTCGATAATTCGTGGCGTCGGGTGATGTGGACGGGGCGCTTGTACACGGACCCGAAGCCCATCATCCCGCATAATCCTGCGGTGCGGCATAGTCATATGTGGGGGCCGTTGGTGTTGCCTAATCGCTATAAGGGGCTGGCCGTGCTCGAGTTTCGCTACATCCCGGCGAGTGCGGCGGACGATACCTATGTCTACTCGCCACAACTCCGTCGGGTGCGGCGGATCAGTGTGGCGGACCGCAGCGCCAGTATTTGGGGCTCGGATTATGATCTCGACTCGTTTTATGGTTTTAATGCGAAAATCGGCAGCTGGGATTTCCGACTCCTGGCGGAAAAAGATATTCTCGGGGTGCTGCACAGCGGCCGCTATGGGGACCCCGCCCAATGGTGCGGCCAACGGGATACAGGCCAGGGCCTCCGGGCAGCGCTGCCGTGTGTGACCTGGGAAAAACGGCGGGTGTGGGTCGTGGAGGCCAGGCCGCTCAACTCCCCCAGAAAGTACGCCTATTCAAAGCGGGTGCTCTACGTTGACCAGGAGACCTTCGGTGTCGGAATCGCCGAGATGTACGATACGAATGGGGAACTGCAAAAGGGGCTCGTCCACTGTGCCTTTGTGACAAAAAAACCGCATGCCGGCTACCCGTCCAACCCGCTTTCCGGGGCGCGCTATAACTACCAGGAAGAACAACTGTTTGTCCCGAACTTCGTGATGGTTGATTTTCAGAAGATGCTGGCCACGGTCGGTGAAATCCCCTCGACCGAACAACCCCCGTCAGAATGGGAAGGAGAGCCCTATTTCAACGAAGCCGGAGTCAGAGGAGCGGACCCGGATTCGCATACGACCAACGCTCTGATAGAAATGGGGCGCTAGAGAACTCTGTCGGGTTGCCTTCCTACTGGACCTGCCTGATTGAGGTCCGTAGAAAAACGAACCCGACCACGACAACCATGGCGCTACTCATAACGATACAGGTCGTCAGGGGACCGATAGCGTCGACCAGGACACCGGATAAAGGAGCGCCGAGTATGCCGGCGGCTCCCATAAAACCGATGGTATAGACCGACAGCACGCGCGCGCGATTGGCGACGCTGGCCTGCTCCTGATATACGGTCCGGCCGGCGTTGATGAAGAGGGCCGCACTGACTCCCCAGGCGCACACGGTCAGCATGGTGCCCCAAAAGGGCAAGCCGAACGAAACCATGAAGAGGCAGCCCGCGCCGAAGAGGATGGACACGATCTGGGCTTCGCCCTTATGCCGAATCCCGCCCGCCCAGAGCATGCCCAGGGAGCCAAGAATTGTTCCCAGCGGAAAGGCCATATTGAGGTAGGCCAGTTGGTCCACCCCGCCGTGGTAAAAGTCGCGGACTAAAAGGGGCAGGACCACCAGGAAGGGGCCAATAAAGAAAACGCCGACTGCGACCGCGAGCAGCAGTGTGGCCGAGAGGGCCGGAGACTGTCGGACCTCTCGCACCCCTTCAATCACGTCCGAGAGATGCAGACTGCCCTGGGACCGGCGTTTCTTCGGGCTGGACAGCTTCCGTAACGGAAGAATACCGGCCAGCAGCACGAGACTGTGCAGGCCCAGGGCCGGAACCGTCCCGACCCAGCGTGACGTCCCTGCCAGCAGAGAGCCAAGTATTTGCATGCTCCACTGTGTCATGGTCATCCCGGTCACCGAGCGCAACATATTGGCGCCCGCGACCTGAGAGAGTTGCGCGTCGCGGGTGGGCATGACAAACGCCTGGACCGTGCCCATGCCAATGGCGTAGGCGATGAGGAGGGGAATGGACAACCAGTCGTTGGCAACGGCCAGGAAGAGGCCGGCGGAAATACCGCCCGCAACCAGGTGCAGGAGCATCAGCAGACGCCGTTGGTCATAGCGGTCGGCAATGGTTCCGCCGGGCAGAGCCAAAAGCACGGCCGGAATCATCATCGCGCTCTGGGTGATCCCGACCCATTCCGCCTCGGCATTCAGAACGCCGACCACCAACCAGGAAAACAGAACGTTTTGCATCCCAATGGCCATGAACCAGCTACCGGTTCCGGCCAGAAACCAGAAATAGGGTGTTGGCAGATGGACCGGTGAGCGCGGTTGATCGGAAGACGGGGGAAGACCCCGAGAGGCGTCAGGAGGAACCGCAGGGGAGGGTGCTGTGTTTGGCGAGGAGGCGTGCGACAATATGAGCGTCCTTGATGGTTTGAGCAAGGTCGTTGTAGAAAAAGATAGTTGTAGAAAAAGATAGTTGTAGAAAGATGAGCGACGGCAGCATAGCGGACCAGGGTCGCTCAAGCGAGGGGGAAGCGCCCTGTCTTTATTGAACACCAGGGCGGACAGCCCTCGGTATGTGTGCAGGCGGGAGTCTGAAGATGGTTTTCGGACGGGTGTGTATCCTGATTGGTCTCTTGATCGCAGTTGGAGCCAGCCTTGCCCAGGCTCAGCCTTCTCCGCTGGCTCGGATTTCTCTCCCCCCCGGCTTTCAGATCGCCGTGTACGCGCCCCGCGTCCCCAATGCGCGTGCGCTTGCCCTGGGAGCTCAGGGGACGGTTTTTGTCGGCACCCAGCGCGCGGGAAAAGTCTATGCTGTGGTCGATCGTAACCAGGACCAGCAGGCCGATGAGGTGCATACGCTTGCCGAGAGCTTATTCATGCCGAGTGGCGTGGCCTTTCGTGACGGTGCGCTATATGTGGCCGAGGTCAACCGCATTCTCCGTTTTGATGCTATTGAGTCGCGGCTCAGTAACCCGCCCCCGCCGGTTGTGGTGAACGATACGCTTCCGCGTGACAGATGGCACGGCTGGAAGTTTATTGGGTTCGGACCCGATAATTTATTATACGTCCCCGTTGGTGCCCCGTGTAATGTGTGTACCAAGAGCGACTCCCGCTATGCCTCGATTCTGCGTATGAAGCCGGACGGCAGCGGGCTGGAAAACTTTGCCCGCGGCGTGCGTAACACCGTCGGGTTTGACTGGCATCCTGAAACCCGGGAACTCTGGTTCACGGACAACGGGCGGGACTGGCTGGGCGACGATTCCCCGCCGTGTGAACTCAATCATGCCCCGCAGCCCGGTTTGCACTTTGGATTCCCGTACTGCCACGGTAGCAGCATCCCCGACCCGGACTTTGGGTCGGAGCGGCCCTGTAGTGCATTGACCCCCCCCGCGCAGGAACTCGGACCCCATGTCGCGCCCCTGGGTATGCGCTTTTATACGGGCTCGATGTTCCCGACTGCCTACCGGAATCAGATTTTTATTGCCGAGCACGGCTCGTGGAACCGCAGCACCCCGATCGGCTATCGGCTGATGCTGGTCCGCCTGGAGAACAATACCGCAACGAGCTACGAAGTCTTTGCCGAAGGCTGGCTCCAGAAAGACGGAGCCTGGGGGCGGCCCGTTGATGTCCTGGTGATGCCGGATGGGGCGCTGCTGGTATCCGACGACCGCGCCGGGATGATTTATCGGATCAGCTATCAGGGCGAGTAGAGGGTCAGGTCTGCTCGAAAGGATTGGAAGGCTGCATGTCCGACGTACCGAGTGACATACAGATACGGCTGCTGACTGAGAGCGACCGTGGGGCCGCCCTGGCCGTCATTAATACTGCGGCGCGCTGGTACCAGGAATTTTTACCGACCGAGGAATACCATGATCCGGAGATGACGCTCGACGACTGGGCAAAAGAGGCGAAACGGCTCAGCTGGTATGGAGCTTTCGGCCCGGATACGCTCCTTGGCGTGATGGGCCTGGAATATGTCAAAGACGTTGCGCTCCTGCGGCACGCGTATATCCTGCCCGACTGGCAGCGGAGCGGGATTGGCTCTCTTCTACGGGTATACGTAGAGCAGCAGATTCGCGGAGTGGGGAGGATCGTGGTTGGCACTTATACCGGCAATTACAAAGCGCGGAACGCGCTGGAAGCCGCCGGTTATACGCTCTCGGCGAGCTCGGAGGCCGTTCTCCGGGCATATTACGATATCCCCGAAGATCGCCTCCAGTCTTCTGTTACGTATGAGAAGGAGATCGGGTGAGCCGGGCTTGTGTGTGAAGTCAGAGAAGGATAAACCGCTCAGCCGGATGCCCTGAGCGAGTCCGCTTCGAGTGTTCGTGGACGGCGGACTCCTTCACGTTCGAGAAGGGGAACGACGGTGGCAATAAAGTCCCGCAGCTCTTCTTCGACATGTCTGAACGTCAAGCCGACCGCATCGGCGCCGGCCGCGTGAAACTGGGCGAGTGCGTGGGCAACTTGCTCTGGGGTTCCAATCAGCTTGCCGCTGCCGACTCCGAGAATAACGCTCCGCAGCATGTCTTCGACCGAAACGCCCTGGCCCAGGGTCGAGGCGACTGTGCCCACCGTCTGACCGGTTAAGGTTTCCAGCCACTCTCGGGCGCTGTCGAACTCCGCGTGTGCAAATATCTCTTCGATTTCCGCGCGGGCGGCTTCTTCCGTGTCGCGGCATAAGACAAAGAGATAGATGATCACCTTCACCTCACGGCCCTGTTTGGCTGCCCGAGCGCGGACATCGGCCACTTCCTCGGCCAGGAGTTCCGGCGCCTGGGCTCCGGCAAAATACCAGTCGCAATACCGGGCGGCAAAATCCCGGCCAACCGGCGAACTCCCGGCATTATACAGGAGCGGCGGCCGGGCCGGTTTCGGATAGCAGGTGCCCTGGCTGATGGAGAAAAACTCGCCCGCATAATCAAACCAGTCCTCGGTCCAGAATTTCTTGAGGACCTCGACGAACTCGGTGGACTGGGCATAGCGCTTGTCGTGCTCCAGCAAAGGGATGTCAAGCATACGAAAGTCCTGCTCCGCCCAGCCACTGACGAGGTTCAGCGCCCAGCGCCCGCGGCTGATCTGGTCCAGAGTGGCCCCAATCCGGGCCACCATGCCGGGATGATAAAAGGCGGTGTGGACCGTGGAAATGAGCTGGAGATTCCGGGTGGCCATGGCCAGACCGGCGGCGGTGGTAAACGAGTCGAGCGAATAACTCCAAAAGCGCGCCGGCCCAAAGCCCGCCCCGCCCCGTTGGGCCATGAAAAAAATCTCGAGCCCGCTCTGGTCAAGGAGTTGCGCAATACGGAGGTTGTAGTCATACGTCGGCTCGGTGCGCTGCTCGGCGGACGAGACCAGGGCAAAGGCATTTTTACCAAATGAGGGCGCGCAGCCAATGGTGGGGGCGAAGACGCCGAGTTCAAGATGTCGATCACTCACGGTTTTTCTCCTTATAGGTGTACTCGTCTGCAAGGTCTGCTGGAGTCAGGCCGCATCCGTCGGGCCGGATGCGGCCGGCAACGGAAACCAGCGTGGTATGGCCGCCTGATAGGCTACATAGTCCTCACCAAATCGTTTTCTCAGGGCAGGTTCCTCAATATGAAGCACGAGTGCGCGACCGGCCAGCAGTAGAAACAGCGCATAGAGCAAGACGTGGACGGACGGAAACCAGACGATCTGGCCACACAGCATGGCAAACAGACCGACCAGCATGGGATGCTGAATATGGGCATACGGGCCGGCAACAACCATGCGCCGGGGCGGGTCGAGTGGGAACGGAGTGCCGTCGCCACGTCGAACAAGATAATACGCCGCCGAAAAGAGTAAAGCGCCTCCCCCCAGGCAGAGGAGAAAGCCGAACAGGGAAAACAGAGCCGAGAGGGGCAGCGGGGCTACGGCCTCAAGCGGCCGCAGTTTCCAGGGCAGATAGCCGACCAGGAAGCCGGGGATGACAAGCGTGTACACCGTAGCGCGAAGCCGGAGAGACAGCATGAGAGGGTCTCAAGCGTGCGGGACGCGATTCGTTTCTCTCTCCCGGAGAGGGAGGGAGGTTCTATACTCCGCGAAAACGCGGCGCGCGTTTCTCCAGCATGGCCCGCACGCCCTCGTTGGCATCTTCGCTCTTACGCGCCTGACGGACCAGGGTGTTGAGATCGTCGGAGTCTATATTGTCCCGGAGCGAGATCATACGCAGGATGCTCTTTTTCATGCCGGCCAGAGACAGCGGTGCGTTGGCGGCAATCGTTCGGGCCAGTGCCAGCGTGGCTGCTTCCAATTCGTCGGCAGAGACGAGTTGATGCACCATGCCGATTTCATACGCCCGCTGGGCGTTTACCGGCTGGCCGGTGAGCAGAATCTGCTTGGTAAAGGCCGGGCCGACAATCTCGACGAGTTTCTGACCTAAGCGAAACGGAACAATGAGCCCCAGCCGGGCCAGGGGCATGCCAAACCGGGCGACTTCCGAGACCACGCGCAGATCACAGTGCAGGGCGAGTTCACAGCCGCCGGCCAGGGCATCGCCCTGGACCATGGCAATGGTCGGATGGCGGGACGTTTCGATTTTTCCGAGCAGCTCGATAATCCCGGTTTCCGCATCTTCGTCGCTCTGCTGACGGGCGTTTAACTCCCGCAAGTCCAGGCCGGCACAAAAGGCTTTACCTTCGCCGCGGACGATAATCGCGCGGACATCGGTGTTGGTCTCCAGTTCGCCAAAATAATGCTCCAGCCCCTCCAGCACCGCCGTGTTCATGGCGTTCCGCTTTTCCGGACGGTTCAGGGTAATGGTTGCGATGCCTTCGTGGATCGAGCACAGGATTTCTTCAGCCACACGCGCCTCCTTAAGAGCGGACATAGACGTGCGCCTAGCTAAACGGTTTCTCCGAGGGAGGTCAAGATGACGGAGTGAAGGGGGTGAGGCATGAGGTGAGGGCTTGGGGATGTACTCTCGAATTCAATTCGGTCCCTAGGCCACGATTGGATGGAACCTTATGCGCATTCCTTCCTGGGAGAGGCCAATCTGGTCCTGCTGAGGGACATGGTTCAGATTAGGGGCTATACATCGTCTGAGGATATTCCAGTAGGATGGAATTCCACAACTAATGTTCAGGTTAAGATAGGATTATTATGGCAGGCTCTCGCTGGCGCAAATGGGACTTTCATCTTCACTCGCCGTATTCCATTCTGAATAATCAATTTGGTGACCCAGACGACGAAGCTACATGGGAGAGATACGTTGATCGTCTGGAGGAGGAAGCCCGTAGGCGTGAGGTCGCCGCAATTGGGATAACGGATTATTTCTCCATTAAAGGCTATAAGAAAGTTCGTGAATATGCGAAGGCAGGAAGACTGAATGGGATATTCTTATTTCCGAATATAGAGTTTCGGGTCGACAAGATTATTTATCCAGATCCTCAGAATGGACAATCGCGGAGATTGAACGTCCATGTCTTGTTTTCGCCGGACATTGATTCGCCAGTAGATATTGATTCCCCAGAACTGATTGAACAAAGATTTCTGGAGGATTTGGAATTCGTCCATGAAGCTGACCCGTTCAATGGGTCGAAATTGCGTAAACTTAAACAGGTAAATCTTGAATCATTTGGCAGAGAGTTGCAGGAACAGCATGAGCCGTTTCGTGAGATGTCGGCGTACGAGTGCGCGTGTAAAACCGCTGTTGTTCGTGTCGAAAAGATATGTGAGCTACTGCACAATAATTTCTACGGCCAATATTTAATTGTCCTTGCTGAACAAGATTTATCGATTATGAGCTGGAATGGCCAAGATCATGCCGTCCGAAAGCAGCTTGTTCAGATGGCACATGCTATATTCTCCGGAAATCCAAAGACCAGAGAATTCTGCCTTGGTGAAACCCATGAGAGTCCAGAAGCCTATTTGGAAGAATTTAAGACATTTAAACCATGTATATGGGGTTGCGACTCTCATGGATTCGAGGAGAGATTTCTCGAACCAGACCAAAAACGCTACTGCTGGGTAAAGGGTGATGTGACTTGGGAAGGGCTTAAGCAGATACTTTTCGAGCCCGCGGAACGAGTTCGTATACAGGAAGAATCTCCTGAGCCAAGTAAAAGTATATTCACACTGAAGGGTGTCCATTTACCAGAGACTCAAGTAAACCCACAGCTCTCTTTCCAGGAGCTGACGGAAGAATTGAATCCGAATCTAGTAGCAATTATTGGCGGTCGTGGTTCTGGTAAGACTGCTCTGCTCGATCTTATTGGTGATTGCTTCGCCCAGGGTAGGAAGCTTCGGGACCTCCAAAATTCGTTCTACTATCGAGTATATGGAAAAGAGACAGATAGCTCCAAGCCAATTCCTTTTAGTATTGAATTCCAGTCTGGCGAGCAGTTTGAGAAAAACGTTGGTGAGAATGAAGAGACTTATCCTGAGACAGACATAAGATATTTAACCCAAAATCACTTTGACGAATATTCAGCCAACCCAACCCGGCTCAGCGATCATATTATTGAACTTGTGTTCGCCAAATTCCGAGACCAGAAATGTCAGTATGACACTTTAACGACCGAGATTCGTGAGAACGAGAAAAATATCCAAATGATGAACCTAGAAATAGAACAACTCCGAGAGGAGGTTGAAAGTGAAAAGCCTGAAGCCGAGATCAGACTTCGAATAAAAGAAGGTGGGCTGACAAATTCTGAAGCGCAAATAAAGGAAATTGAACTGAAACAAGGGAAGAAGGCTGAAGCGATACAGTCTCTTACAAATACGCAGACGGAGCTTGAGACAAAGCTAGCATCTATCGAGACATTGCTAAGCCATATCGAATATCTACGAGAAGCGGTCGCTGGATTCCTTCAAGAATATTCTGAAAGACGGCAAACTCTTAACGAGGGTTTGACTCAAATTCTTTCGGAGGAAATAAGAGTACCCTTTCCCAATGAACTACCTCAAGTCAAGGACCTTCTCGATATCATGGACAGAAACGAATCTATGCTGGCAGAGTTCAGCGAAGAGAGGAAGAAGGAGAAAGTATCAATTGCAAGTCAGATAGCTGAGTTGGAAGGGATAAACAAGACGATTGCAGAGTTGCACCAAATCCGTGATGCAACGAAGGTAGAAATTCAACAAATACAAGAGTTGAGAGCTGCGCTTTCGCAAAAGATTGAACGGATTAATAAACTGGAGGAGGACAGGCTTGGTATTTTCGAGAAAATAATCCAGACCATCATTCAGCAAAGATATTACCTTCAGCAAGCTATTGATGGTTTTGAAACAGAAAGGAGCCAGATACTCGGGAATCTTGAATTTACAGCTACAGTCGATTTTCAAAGACGTCAGGACTACATCCGAGACATAATAGAACTCGCTGACAACCGTAGGCATTCCGAGGAGAGCATCGACACTCTCCTCTCTTCTCATCTCAATGGTATCAAGGAGGTCACTTTAGGATTGAGACCTCCTGAAGAACTCGCGAACATTATTCACGACTTCAAAAATACCGCCGACCAAATCCACTTAAAGCCTCGGACGAGGCACAGTGAGTTCTTCGATACGATATTGTCCTTATTCTTCGATATTGGCGTGACGATCGAGTTCAATAGGAGACCGCTAGAGCGACTATCAATGGGTGAGCGCGCTATTGTTCTGCTAAAGATTCTACTAGCTCTTGATGATAGCCCTCTGCTTATCGATCAGCCCGAGGAGCATCTTGATAACAAGTATGTATTTAATGAGTTGCGGCCCGCATTTCGCCAAGCGAAGATGAGGCGGCAGATTATCATTGCCACTCATAATGCAAACCTGGTCGTCAACACGGATGCTGACCAGGTAATCGTAGCTGAAGAGCAAGATGGAATAATCACTTATAGAACAGGAACGTTGGAAGACCCCGATACTAGGGAGCAAATAAAGTCTATTCTTGAAGGGGGTGACGAAGCCTTTAAAAAACGAGAAGAGAGATATGGGTTGCGTTTTTAGATTAGTAGGGCTCCGTTGCTTCAGAATTTGTCCTAGTCGTTTTCTTAGGGTGCCTACACGAGCGGGCGGCTATTGAGACTTGGTGGAGGGGTGGGAGGATTGGGGTCGTTAGGCTCCCGGTCGGTGTCCGCCGAGTCGGTCAGAAATACAATCTCTGCCAGAAGACCGGTAACGAGAAAGAGAAGGACGGCACTGCCCCAGTAACCAATGTGAAGTCTATACTTCCCCGTTTCCCTTATTTCTTTCGAGCGAGCGCAATTTATGCTTCCGTATAGCCAGCCGTTCCCTTCCGTAGGGTGTCTCCCATGCACCAGCCTCCTGGTGCATGGGAGGCACCCTGCGAGAGCCGCCCGGGCCGAGAGCGGACTGGCACGGCTACAACTTATCGTAAAACGCTCTAGGAGCTGCCAGCCGATGCCAACCATCCTAATATGAGAATGATAAACAGAATCTCAATATGACTCATTTTTACATCGTCAGCCCTTTGGAGTGTAACCCCAGAGCACTAACCAACTCTGCGCATTCATTCCCGCAAGGCAACACCATTTTGTGGAGAAAGTCGCCTACCTGATCTGGGTAATAATTGAGCACGAACAACCCAAGGAGGTCTAATGAACTCCTATATATTTTTGCAACCAGTATGGTGGCGGTCTCTAACTGCTCAAGTGAAGCGTTCATCCAGTGATATTCCAGGACGGGGCTGCCATCCTGCCCGCTCCATCGAGGAAAAAGAACGTAATCTGGATTAGGTCTTTTTGGCCCGTCTTCTAAAACAGGCTTGCCGTGTTTCAGCTTATTCTTGTAATCATTAGCGGTTTCTTGGTCTTCCCCTATAATTCTAAGAGAATCTGCAACGTCACGAAAATGATTTTCGAGCTTATCCGTGGGAATATTGTAATACTGTGAAATCTTATCGTCAGTAAGAGAAGAAAAGCCGTAGTCATCAAGTATTTGTCGTATGGAGTCATAGCGCTTAAGGATGCTTGGTACCGTTGTGCTTCCCTTTCTGCCCTGGTCTTCTACTCCTATTGTCAGGTGAAGATGCTTCCCTGAGCTTCTATTTCGGAAAGCGTTCAGTAAAATGGCGAAGTCCTCATAGCTGCTGTAGAGAAACTGCTTTCCGCTTAAGCAAATACTCTTTCGTTCAATTGAGTCAGAAGTTGCCCGAGCGGCCTTAAGCAACGGGACGATAGCTCTAAAGTTCATCTGGAGCGCAAACTGGGAGTAGTCTTGAATAAACGGCAATTCTAATAGGTCGTCATCTGTTGTCCTTGTTGAAGACTGTTGATTCATAATTTCATCATACCTCACCACCATTTCTCGCTAAAGGGAATTATACAAGCCAACCACAGGGTTTGATTCTGACGGAGGGTGACTTGTGAGAAAAGCCAAGCGCCTACACCAGCGGGCGGCTGTTGAGACTTGGGGGAGGGGTGGGGGGATTGGGGTCGTCAGGCTCCTGCTGGGTGTCAGCCGAGTCGGTCAGAAAGACAATCTCCGCCAGCAGACCGGTCACCAGAAAGAGGAGAACGGCGCTGCCCCAGTAAGCGCTGTGCAGGGCGTAAAACGCGCCAATCGAGAGCACGGCGGCGGCGATGGCGCACACGACGGACAGCCGGGGTGGGAGCCGCACCGGCTTTTTGTAGCGGGCCGGGAGAAGCCCGATCAGCAGTCCGAACGGGCCGATCAACACGCCTCCAATCAGCCGGCCTTGCCACTCCCGGCCCTTGCTGGCCGCAATGCAGGCCGACAGGATCGCGCACAGGAACCAGAGACCGATGAAGACGAGGAGTTTCATTGGGGTTCACCCTCAAGAGGAACCCGCATCCTAGCCCTCTTCCTCAGGGAGAGGACCAGGGTCGGAGCACCTGTCTTGATAGAAAATTATTCATTGAACTTCCAGGTGTTCTCTGCCGTGCCGCTGATCTTCCAACGCGGCACGACGATGTTGGCCTCGTTGGTCTGCTCATATTCCACGCTGACGGGCAGACCGATGGCCACGTCTTCTTCATCGTCCAGCATGACCCCGCCGACGCGGACGAGCGAGCCGTCGGCTTCGTGGCAGTCGTCCAACTCAATCAGGCCGACAACATAGGGGACTGCCTCGACAAAGGCGCCCAGGATGGGCTGGGTCACGACGATATAGCTGTGGAGCACGCCGGTTCCGGCGGTCTCAAACCAGCCGAGGTCCATGGAGTTGCATGTATTGCAGGCGGGGAAGGGCGGAAACCATTTGTGTCCGCAGTCCTTGCACTGGCGCACGAGGTATTTGTGCTCTTTGGTGGCCATCCACCATTCCACGGTGTCGAAGTCGGGTGTGATTGTGATTTTACTGTAATCAATCGGACCAGGCATAATCAGCGCTCCTTTAGGCTGAAATCCCGCGCAGAATGGCGGAACTCGACATGGTTTCCGTTCCCCAACCGAGACAGGCCGCAATGCGGGCGTCTTTCACCTGACGACAGCCGGCCTGACGGTCGTAGCTGTGTTTCCCCTCTGCCCAGCCCGGACAGGCGTCATCGGCGCGGTGACGGAGTTGGCGCACATTTTCAATCACCATGCTCACCCCGTGGGTATAGCCTTCGGACAAATGTCCCCCGGAGAGGTTGGACGGCAGCTCGTGGTCAATCTGCAACCGGCCGCCTTTCACAAACTCGCCCGCCTCGCCCTTGCCGCAGAAACCGTAGGCTTCGAGCTGAATCAGGGTGGTGAAGGTGAACGCGTCGTAGCACGAAATCAGGTTCACGTCTTTTTGACTGATCCCGGCCATGCCGAACAAACGCTTACGGCCGTAATTCCCGGCGACGTAGTGGATCTCCGGGCGCGAGTAGTTCCAGGCCGCGTTGGGAGCCATGGTCCGCCCCGTCCCGCCCATAATGAAAACCGGCGGCTGGCGCAGATCATAGGCACGCTCACGCGAAGTGACAATGAGACAGGCCGAGACATCGGTTTCGAGGCAACAGTCGAGCAGGCGCAGCGGCTTGACCACCCAGCGTGAATTCTGGTGATCTTCAATCGTGATGGGGTGGCGCATGACCGCCTTGGGGTTCAGGCTGGCGTGATAGCGGTGGGCTACCGCAATTTCAGCCAGCGACCTGGTCGTCGTACCGGTGTCGCGTAAATAGCGCATGGCAGACATGCCGAAGCGTTGGGCCGGCGAGGTCCAGCCCCAGGGCATCATGAACTGATTATCCTCAGCCGCCCGGGTTGGTGGCACCGGACCGCTCGGCGCTTGCCCGCCCATGCGTCGCCCGGAGCGACCGTTCATGGACCGGAAGATCACCATGGTTTTGCAATAGCCGGCTTCCAGCAAGCCGATCGTGTTGCCAATCAGGGCTTCGGTACTCGACCCTCCGCCGAGAATATCCACCGAATAGTTGAGCCGCATACCGAGCGACGTGGCGATATGATTCGAAGTCGTTGAGTCTCCGGCTTGATAGCTGGTCATGCCGTCGATATCGCGCGGCTCCAGGCCGGCATCGGCCATGGCCTTTTTGACCGCCTCACACGCCATGGACAAGGTTGTGCGGTTGGATGGACGCATATGCGGCGTTTCTCCCACGCCGACAATGCAGTATTTGTCAGTCAGTGCCCCCATATTTCCCTCCTGTTCCCCCGGTTTCAGTTCACACGGTGTTCCGTCCCCTCCTGGGAGGGGTGGCCGCAGGCCGGGGTGGGTTCCTGTCTTTCTCTTACGTATGCATCTGCGATCTCACTTCCTGAACGAATTCGCGGTAGCGCCCTGGGTCCTGACGCTCTGAGGCACCAAAGCCAACGATGAGACGGTCCAGGAGCCCGCTATACCGAGTGGCCAGTTTTGTGGCGATGGTGTCGTAGGTGCCGATGACGGCGATTTCGTCCAACATCTCGTCGGTAATTTCCGCCGCCATGCCGTCCCAGTCGCCCTTGGCCGCCTTTTCATTCAGCCGAAAGCAGGTCTCTCCCCAGCCGTGCGCGTCGAGTACGCCTTTATAGGTCCGCGTTGAGGCATAAAAAGCGACCTGTTGCCGCACCGCGCCGACGGCTTGCCGGACTTCGTCCGGCGTAGCTCCGCTGGCAATGAACGTCCCGGTTTGCAGGGTGAAGTCCTCGCGCTGCCGGCCGGCTTTGGCCAGGCCCTTTTCAATATTGGGCAGCACCGTTTCCTTGAGATAGGTTGGGGTGTGAAAATTATGGACAAAGAATCCGTCGCCGACCTCGCCGGCAAGCTGACTGATCAAGGGATTCAGACCGGAGAGAATAATGGGAATATGGGGCTGCTCGATCGGGCCGGGATTAAAGAAAGGCGTCATCAGCGAGAATTGATAAAACTCACCCTCAAAATTGAGCGCGCTGCCATTCTGCCAGCAGTCCCAAATGGCCCGCAGCGACAGGACGACTTCGCGCAAGCGTTTCACCGGGGCTTCCCATTTGACGCTGAAGCGCCGCTGGTTGTGACCCTTGACCTGGGTACCCAGCCCGAGCATGAAGCGCCCGCCGGAGTTGGCTTGTAAATCCCAGCAGATATTCGCCAGCACCATGGGGCTGCGCGGAAAGACAATGGCGACACCGGTGCCAAGCTGGATACGTTCCGTTTCCCTGGCGGCGACCACGAGTGGAAAAAACGGATCGTGGCTGGTCTCCGCAGTCCACAACCCATCCAGACCCAACTCTTCGGCCTGGCGAGCAGCCGCGGCCGCGGCCTCAAAGGTCGAGGGCATCAGGGCCGTGTCGATTTTCATTGTCAGCTCCTAATACGATCGCGGCATGCCCAGTACGTGCTCGGCAATAAAATTGAGCACCATATTGTTTGAGATCGGCGCGATCGAGAACAAGCGACTCTCACGGAACTTGCGCTCCACATCATACTCTGCGGCAAAGCCATACCCGCCGTGGGTATCGATGGCCGCATTGGCCGCGGCCCAGGAGGCCTGCGAGCACAAAAGCTTCGCCATATTGGCCTCTGCGCCACAGGCTTCACCGGCGTCAAACAAGTCAGAGGCGCGAAAGCGCATGAGGTCCGCGGCCTCAGTCTGGGCATAGGCCTGGGCCAGAGGAAACTGGATGCCCTGGTTCTTGGTGATGGGCCGCCCGAAAATCTCGCGTTCATTGCCGTACTGGACGGCGCGCTTGATAAACCAGCGGGCGTCACCAATGGCCTCGGAGGCGACCAGGATACGCTCGGCATTCATGCCGTCGAGAATATAGTAGAAGCCGGAGCCCTCTTCGCCAATCAGGTTTTCGACCGGAACCTTGAGCTCGTGGAAAAAGAGCTGGTTGGTTTCATGGTTAATCATGGCGTCAATCGGGCGCACCTCGACGGCGTCTCCGGCCTCACGCAAATCCACGAGAAAGATACTCATGCCGAGCGTTCTTTTGGGGCTCTCGTCATACGGAGTGGTCCGGGCCAGGAGGAGGAGCATATCGGAGTGCTGCACCCGGGAGGTAAATATTTTACCGCCGTTCACGATATAGTAGTCGCCGTCTCTTTTGGCCGTGGTGCGAATATGCGTCGTATCGGAGCCGGCGTCCGGCTCGGTGACGCCAAAGGCCTGGAGTCGAAGCTCCCCGCTCGCAATCCGGGGCAAGTAGCGCTGTTTCTGTTCATCGCTGCCGTGCCGGAGCAGAGCGCCCATGATGTACATCTGGGCATGACAGGCGGCGGCATTGCCGCCCGAGCGGTTGATCTCTTCCAAAATTACGCTGGCTTCGGTCACCGTCAGTCCCGAGCCACCGTATTGTTCGGGGATGAGGGCCGCCAACCAGCCGGCTTGCGTCAGTTCATCAACAAATTGCTCGGGATAGCGGTTTTCCTTATCGAGCTTACGCCAATACTCATCGCCATACTGGCTGCAGAATTTGCGAATCTCATTCCGAATTTCCGGACAGCGTTCTTTTTCTGACATTGGGTTTCCTCCCTGTCTGTACGGGACTTGCTGCTATATGGACTGCGCGCGCCTCGGTTTTACTCTCGCGTAAACATCAGGTCGGGACGCAGGACGGGGTTGCCGCGGGCCAGGCTGTTCACGGTCGCCTTGGAGACCATGACCGCGGTCGGGTTTTTATCGGCCAGACTGCGGGCCAGAGTGTACGCGGTCGGCAGTAGTTCCGCCTGGGTGACGACCTGATTGACCAGCCCGAGTTGGAGAGCTTCGTCCGCCGTCAGGTGGCGACAGTTGAGAATGATGTCCTTGGCTCGATTCGGCCCCACATTGGCGACCAGCAGGGCGGTTGAGGGTGGGCTCAGCGGCACGCCGAGGTCTACTTCAGGAAACCAGAACTCCGCTTCCTCCACCGCTATCCGAAAATCGCACGCCAGGGCCAGTGACCAATCGCCACCGATCGCATAGCCGTTGACGGCGGCAATCACGACCGGCTCCATGCTGGCAAACAGATCGAGCGTGCGGGCAATGGCGCGCGTCCAGCGCTTGCCGAGCGGGGCGAAGATTTTGCGCCGCTCCTGACGGTCGCTGATGCCTCTGATGGGCGAGAGGTCTGCGCCGGCTGAAAACGTATTGCCCGTTCCGGTAAAAACAACCACGCGAATGTCGGCATCGTCGCGTATCTGGTATTGCAGGCGCTCCAGTTCCAGGGCAATGTCTTCATTGAGTGGATTGCGTTTCTCCGGCCGGTTAAAGGTGAGCGTGGCAATGGTCCCGTCTTTTTCCAAAAGAAAATGCTCTGGCACAGCGGACCCCCTTGGCTGTATACGATGGCGGCCTCATCTAAGCGGACGCCCTGCCGTCTGGCAAGAGAGGCGGACGCGGTCTTTCTCTTGGAAATGGAATATGCTTAATCCGAGTCGAGCAGATAAAGGAGGACGGTATGGATCTTGGACTCTCAAACAATGTTGCCATGATTAGCGGAGCGAGCCGCGGCATTGGACGCGCCATTGCCCTGGGACTGGCCGCGGAAGGCTGTCGCTTGAGCCTGTGCGCGCGCGGCCGAGAGCAGCTTGAGGCCACCGCGCAAGAAGCTCGGACGGCGGGCGTTGAGGTGCTGGCCACGGCCCTGGATGTGAGCCAGGAAACCGAGGCCCGGCGCTGGGTCGAATCGACGCAGCAACATTTCGGCGGGATCGATATTCTCATCAACAATGTCGGCGGGTCGCGTCCGGGCGGCAATCTGGACGCCTCCCGGCAGGACTGGCAGGCCGGCTTTGCTCTCAATTTCTTTTCCGCGCTGGACCTGTGCCAGTTGGTCGTCCCGTCCATGGAAGAGCGCAAAGCGGGCTGTGTGATTAACATTGCGTCGATTTACGGCCGCGAGTGGGGCGGACCGATGACCTATAACGCCGCAAAGGCGGCCATGATCAGCTTGTCCAAGGAAATGGCCCGCGCGCTGGCTCCCAAGGGGATACGGGTCAACAGCGTTGCGCCGGGGTCGATTCTCTTCCCTGGGGGAGCGTGGGAACAGCGACAAAAAGAAAACCCCGAAGGCATTGCCGCTTTTGTCAAAGCCGAGCTGCCGGCCGGCCGTTTCGGAAAGCCGGAGGAAGTGGCGGATGTGGTCGTCTTTTTGGCTTCGGAACGCGCCCAGTGGGTGTCCGGGGCCTGTATTACTGTTGATGGCTGTCAGTCACGCTCGCTGATTTAATCTGACGGGAGAGCCTTGCTTGCCATTATATGTTGTATTATTCTTTAAATTATAAAACTAATAAGGATAAGAATAATGGGAGCAATCGCCGTATCAAAGGAGACGGAACAACAGATTGAACGACTCCGGAAAGCCTTAGGGATTCCCAGTAAGGCTGGTATTCTGCGGGTGGCCCTGCAAACCCTGGAGGAGAAAACGGAAAAAGAGCGGCTCCAGGTGGAAATTCGGGAATCTGTCCGCCATTGTGCGGTCGCCGATCGGGAAGAAAATCGCGCTTTATTTCCTGCGAGTACGGCTCACACTCTTCCCGAGGAATAGCTACCCGATGGAGATCAAACGTGGGCATGTGTATATTGTTGACTTTAATCCTCGGGTTAGGACCAAACCGGGTAAGCTTCGTCCTGCGGTGGTCTTGCAGTCGAACTTGGTGAACGAAGCAGGCTACCCTTCGACGATCGTCATTCCAACAACAACCCGCTTGGTTGAGAAGCCCGGCATCCTCCGCTTACATATGGAGAAGGGGCAAGCTGGTCTTGACCGGGATAGTGATCTTCTTTTGGGCCAATTAATTGCGGTGGCGAACACTTCCTTCCGGCAAGAGACCGGCGTGTTGTCGGGTGCGACGATGCGGGAATTGGAAAGCCGGGTACGCATTATTTTGAATCTCTAAATATCCACGCTGTGTAAGAACAACGCCCCATGAGACGCAAGACCAACCGAGGCGGATGGCTCTCCTCGGTTGCTGAGGACTGGGAGAGAGAATCTGGAGAGACGCATGAACGAGCACTACGAAACCCTGGAACTGCGGCGGGACACAGACCTCTTGTGGCTCGTCTTGAACCGTCCGGCGGCGTTGAACGCCATGAACAGTCTGCTGGTCAACGAACTGCATACTGTGCTCGACGAATTGCACCAGGATCAGACTGTCCGGGTGGTTATCCTGCGTGGCGCGGGCCGCGGCTTTTGTGCCGGGCTGGACCTCAAACAGTCCAGCGCCGCCACCGGCACCTATTCTGTGGCCCAGGGCCTACGGGACCAGCGCCGGATTGCCGAGCTGGCGATTAAAATTCACCGCGCCCCACAACCGTTTATTGCTGCTGTTCACGGCCCGGCCGCCGGGGGCGGTTTTGCCCTGGCTCTGGCGAGCGATATCCGCCTTGTTGGGGAATCCGCCCGTATGAACGCGGCCTTTATCCGTATCGGGCTGTCGGCCTGTGATGTGGGGGTGAGTTATTTTCTGCCCCGGCTGGTGGGCTCTTCGGTCGCTTCCGAGCTTCTACTGACCGGGGATTTTATTGATGCACAACGCGCCCTGGCAACCGGGCTGGCTTCTCGCCTGGTGCCGGACGCCGAACTGGATCAGGCCGCCGAAGCAATGGCCCGCCATATTCTGCGCAACTCGCCCCTGGGGGTAAGATTGACGAAAGAATGCCTGCGCTATTCGGTTGACGCGCCAACGCTGGAGGCGGCCATTGCGATGGAAGATCGGAATCAGATCCTGACCACGCGGACCAATGACGTGCGCGAGGGTATTGCCGCCTTTCTGGAGAAACGCGAGCCGCAGTACGAGGATGCCTGAGGAACGCCTGTCGTCCGAAGATGTTTTCCTGTGTAGGGGCAACCCCCCGTGGTTGCCCCTCGCACGGCAGGTCGCATCACTCGCCTAGGTGGCGAGCAGCCGGGGGAGTTCCGCAATACTCGGCAGGATGTAGTCCGCCTGCTCCTGTCGCATGACCGTGTCGGTACTGGTTCCGGTGAGAACCCCGACGGTGACAACTCCGGCGGCTTTGCCGGCCTGAATATCAATGGGCGAGTCGCCAATATACACTGCCTGGTGAGGCGCAAGCTGCAGGTGTTCCAGACACCTCAGAACGGGTTCCGGATGGGGTTTCCGGTGGGTGACGTCTTCCCGGCCGACGATGCCGCCAAAGAGGTGGCGCACGCCCCAGGTATCAAGAAAGGGCAGGGCGCGGCCGGATGAGGTGGCGATCCCGAGTTGAAAACCCTGCTGATGCAGGCGATGCAGGAGTTCGAGACTCCCCGGAACGGCCTGGGTCTCTTCATGATAGCGCCGCAGCCATTCGTCCATCCGGCTGTCGGTGATGCGCTTGAGACGGTCCGCCGGGTCGGGATAGTCGGTGGGAAAGAGCTGGACGAGCGGATTCTCCACCCCGCGGCGCATCAACTCGTACACCCGGTCGCGCGGCACTGGAGGAATACCGGCCAGGGCCAGCACCTCCAGGGCGATCTCATAGAAAAACTCGACCGACTGGGCGAGCGTCCCATCAACATCGAAGATAAGGCCTGTCGTGTGTATACGACTCATTCTCCGAGTTGATCCCAGGCCTGTTGGACGTGCTGCTCAAGGGCCTGGAGTGAGCCGTTATTACGGATGACCACCTGGGCATGTTTGCGGCGCTCTGCGTTTGAAAGCTGGTTCGCAATGCGGGCTTCGGCGTCCGCGGCGGACATGCCGCGTTGCTCGGTCACTCGACGAATGGCCGCGTCTTTGTCGGTCTCTACCACCCAGACCGTGTCGGCCAGGGGCAGCCAGTTGGCCTCAATCAGGATAGCCGCCTCAACGACAATGGGCAGGGTAAAGCCTTCGGCGCGCTTGGCCTGGATACGCTGCCGGATTTCCGCGAACATAATCGGGTGGACGATGGCATTGAGCCGGGCGAGTGCGTCCGGACTGCTGAAGACAATAGCCCCCAGTTTTTTGCGGTCTATGGTGTGGTCTTCCGCGAGGATTTCCTGTCCGAAGGTGTCGGAGACCTGTTTCCAGGCGGGCTGACCGGGCAGATAGATTTCGTGTCCGACTCTGTCTGCGTCAATAATAGAGGCGCCAAGTGTGGCCAGGAGCTTAGAGACGGTACTTTTGCCTGAGCCGATCCCGCCGGTGAGTCCAATGGTTTTCATATGTCCCCTGTATGTATGGAGAAGAGCCTTGCGGAGAATATTATCGCCTTTTTGTGTCAGAGATAGGTTTTGTCAGAGATAGGGGGCGGCTGCAAGGGCGAGACCGGCTTCTCTCTTGCTGGCGGGCATGGTATCACAGCGGGCAACGTCACTGTGCGGAGGACGCATGCCATACGCAGACATACGCGGAGTCAGACTCCATTATGAAGACCTTGGGAACGGGCTGCCCTTCCTCTTGTTACCCGGAGCGTTGGGGACCGGACAGTCGGATTTCGCCCCACAGTTAAAAGCACTCCCCCAGCGCGGCATCCGGGTGATTGCGCCTGACCCGCGCGGCTATGGCAAATCCCGTCCGCCCGCGCGCGAGTTTCCGCCTGACTTTTATCAACAAGACGCGCACGATTTCGTGGCGCTGATGGAGACGCTCGGCTGCTCGACCTATGCCGTCGGTGGCTGGAGCGACGGTGCGATTACAAGTTTGTTGCTGACCCTGGCCCATCCGCAGCGGATAACCAAGATGGCGCTCTGGGGCGGGAATGCCTATGTTTCCCCGGAGGATATTGACGCCTACGAGAAAACGCGCCGCGTGGCGGATTGGTCTCCACGTACGGCAGCGCCGATGCAGGCGATGTATGGCGAGGAATTTCAAGAGCTGTGGACCCGCTGGTGTGACGCCCAGCAGAGTATACTGAAAGCGGGTGGCGATTTGTGTCGGGAGCGCTTGGCGCAGATTAGCTGCCCTACATTTCTGATGCATGGGGGCAAGGATCCCTTGGTGCCGCCCTTTCATGCGCATTTCTTACAGCAGGGGATAGCCGGGTCACGCTTACACGTGTTTCCGGATGGTAGACATAATATTCACCTCTTCTACGCCGATGCGTTTAACGAATTATTAGTCGAGTTTCTTCTGTCTTAACGTTGTGATCCAGGGAGGGTGCTATGGCCACAGTAGAATTTTTTTACGATTACTCCAGCCCGTGGACCTATCTGGCGTTCACGAAGATTGAGGGACTGTGCCGCAAATACAATGCTGACCTTCAGTGGCGTCCGTTTCTGGTTGGCGGAGTGTTCAATACGGTCAATCCTTCGGTGTATGAATTCCGAGAAAAGGGGGTACCGGCCAAGCAGCACTATACGGCAAAGGATATGAATGACTGGGCGCGCTACTATGGCCTGAAAATCGTCATGCCTCCCTCCGTTTTTCCGGTAAATTCGGTCAAAGCGCTCCGTGGTGCACTCGTTGCGCTCGAACATCCCGGCACGTTTCTGCCCTATAGCTATCGGGTGTTTGAAACCTACTGGGGCGAGGATCGGGATATCAGTCAGGATGCGGTGTTGCGAAAAATTGTCGAAGAAGTCGGCCTTGATGGAGAGGAGTATTTCGACAAGATCGCACGTCAGGATTATAAAGATCGGGTTCGAGCCAACACGGACGCGGTGATCGAACGCGGCGGCTTTGGGACGCCGACGATCTATGTCAACGGTGATTCCATGTTTTTCGGGAATGACCGGCTGGTCCTGGTTGAGGAAGAATTAAAACGCAGTGCATAGCCGAGCCGGGCGAAAGGGACATGTAAAAGGGGGCAGCTCTGGAAGCTGCCCCCTGGTGTTTTCTCGCGTCGATGTCTTCTCGGGTGTCAGCCGTCCCAGCCCCACTTCTGCTTGTTCGCTGCAATCTCATCCGCGGTGGGATGGTCTATCTTCTCATGCCCGGCGACCTCGAAATCGGCTTCGTCGTCAACCATCGCGTAGTTGAGCGGGGTATCGGATTCAAACACGTCGGGTACGGCGACCTCCTCAAAAATGGCCTGCCAGGGACATTCGGGCTCGCACGCCCCACAGTCAATACATTCGTCCGGATGGATATAGAGCTGGTTCGGGAATTTTTCGGCATCATCGCCGGTGTATTTATAAATACAGTCAACCGGACAAACGGCCACGCAGCCTGTGTCGACGCAGTCTCGGCATAGTCTCGTGATGATGTATGTCATCGTCTCCTCCTTGCATCATAGCCAACACGGGCGAGCAGCAGGAAAGAACAGACCCGCCCCGCGGGCTTCACAGTGCTATCGCATCATTTCGGGCAGGTCAATTACAGACACAGGTGAGGAAGCACACCTGTCTGGCGGTCCGTGCGGAGCCTTGGCCGGAGCCGTCACCCGACCCGGAACGAGCGGTCCGTGGCGAGAGAGGAAGACGCTATCACGGGGAAGCGGAGTGGGCGCGATGATAATCCGTCACACGACGGAGGGCCGCAGCCGCCCGCTCATGGGTGGCCACGGTTGCGAGGCCGCGCTGATGAAACTGGGCCCGGGCGTGGAGCAGACTCGCCTCATGGGCAAACGGTTGCAGTACAACAAAAAAGGGCTTGGCCGAACGCGCGGCAAAGCGACTCAGGGTATCGAGCAGGGTTGTCAGGGTTTGCGGTCGGGCTTCCCACTGCCCGGCCACTAAGCCGGCTCCCGTATCCATGACAATCGCATCAATATGCGGGTCACGGTCAAGGATGGAGAGCAGGCGGTCCAGGGTATCCGTCATCTGGCCCATCCCAATCGTATGGCCGGAATCGAGCGGATTGCGAAAGCTGCCGCCGATGACGTTAAAGAACGAGGACAGTTCTTCGTAAGAGGTATCGCTGAGCGGGGGAACCCGCAGACCGGCGGCGGCAAAGGCATCGGTCATACTGACCGAGGGGCCTCCCGTCATGGCAATCAACCCCACTCCGTCTCCGGTGGTCGGCTTGGTGAACCGCAACAGCTTGATGACATCAAGGAGTTCATCAAAACTGCTCACGGAGACGGCCCCGGCCTGACGGACCAGAGACGCCCATACGGCAGCCGGGACGGCGAGGGAGCCGGTGTGTGACGAGGTGGCCCGCTGGCCGGCCTCGGTCTGCCCGCCCTTCCAAATAACAACCGGCTTGTGAGGTGTGACCGCGCGCAGCAAGGCAAAGAAGCGGCGCCCTTCGCGTACGCCCTCAAGATACATACCGATAACTTCCGTTTCGTCGTCGTGAGCGAGATAGTCGAGGTAGTCACTGGCATCGAGGACCGCCGCATTCCCAAAGCTGACCGCTTTACTTATACGCAGTCCATGACTGGCGGCTGCCATACTAAAGGTGATCGTGTGGGTTCCGCTCTGGCCGATAAAACCGATCGAGCCCGACTCTCCGGCCGGCAGGTCGGGGTAATTGCGGAGGCCGATTTTTGGATGGTAGATGCCCATACAGTTCGGACCGATAAGGGCGAGCCCGGCCTCTTGGGCGGCTTGGGTCACTCGCTGTTCCAGGTGTTGGCCCTCTTCGTCGTGGACTTCGGAGAAGCCCGAGGTGAAGAGCATCACCCCGGCGACTTTTTTCGCAGCACAATCCGCAATAATATGCGGCGCGACCTGCCGGGGGACTGCGGTGATGACGTAGTCTATGTCTTCGGGAATCGACTCCAGGCTCGGGTAGTTGGGAATCCCTAAATCCGTAATGCCCTGGATTTCCCGCTCGTCGATCTGAACGGAATAGACTTTCCCCTCGAAGGTGCTCTGGCTCCGTAGCCACAGATAATTCATGGCGCGTTTATCGCCGACCACGGCAACCGCTCGCGGATGAAACGTGCGTGCCAAGGCTGCCCGTGTGTCATCTGACAGTGGGCGAGGCAAAGCGCGGGGTCCTTCAGCGTGGAGGACGACGTGGGCATCAACGGCGAGACAGCCGTCTGCGTGGGCAAAAACAGGGTTGAGGTCGATTTCCTGGATATCCGGCTGAGCCTCGGCCAAGGCCGACAGGGAGAGGAGGGCCTCTTCCAGAGCGGCCAGGTCAACCGCGGCTTGACCGCGCTGGCCGGTGAGCAATGGAAATCCGCTGATTTCCCGGATCATGCGAGCGGCATCCTGTGGGCGGAGCGGCGCTACCCCGAACGCCACGTCTTTAAGCACCTCGACATGCACCCCACCCAGGCCGAACATGATGAGCGGCCCGAACTGCGGATCGGATGTCAGGCCGATAATGACCTCAACACCCGGTCGGGCCATAGGTTGAACCGAAACACCCTCGATGACTGCGGCCGGCTGTGTAGTGCGGCCGGCGGTCAGGATGTCATCAAACGCGTGGCGAACAGCGGCTTCCGTGGCGAGATTGAGGTGCACGCCTCCGATGTCGCTTTTATGCGCGATGTCGGCTGAGCTGATCTTGAGTGCAACCGGGAAATCCATATTCCGGGCAAGGGCTATGGCTTCCTCAGCGGTTCGGGCCAGTTCCGTTCGGACGGTAGGGATGCCGGCCGATTGGACTAACGTCTTTGCCTCTCTTTCGGTCAGCACCAAGCGATGCTGATCTTTTGCCTGTTGGATCGTGGTGCGAGCAGTGGTGTCGGCCATAGGTTCCCCCTCTGATGCCTGAGTGCCTTTCTTATCCGAGGCGGAGGGAGTGGGCAATCTGAATGGGAATCTCTCCCCGACTCAGGCCGAGCGGGGGGGGTAAATGCGGTCGGAGAAAGGCCAGGCTTCGACCCTAGCCGTCTTTTTGCTCAATCTGCTTGCGTAGGGCGGCCACCTCGTCCCGAAGCGCTTGGAGTGGTGAGGCCAACATCCCCTCGACCACCTCTTGTACGAACTTCTCGATATATTTCCCCTGCATATCCCCTTCGATATTGACCCGGTCTCCGGGCTGACGCTGATGCAGCGTGGTGACAGTGTGAGTGTGGGGAATAATGGCACAGGTAAATTCTGTGGGCTTGCAATCGAAGACCGTCAGACTAATACCGTCAACGGCGACCGAACCTTTCTCAACCAGGTAGCGACTGAGTTCGGCTGGGATCGCAAAGGTGTAGAGAAACGAATCGCCTTCCGGCCGAATGGATGTGACGTGTCCAACTCCGTCAACATGACCCCAGACGAGATGGCCGGACAGCCGGTCCTCAAGTCGGAGCGAGCGTTCCAGATTCACACTATCGCCAACCTGGAGGCCTCCCAGAGTCGTACGTCGCAGAGACTCGGCTGAAACGTCAAAGGCGAGTTGATCTGCCTCAATGGCGGTCACCGTCAGGCAGGCCCCATTTGTACAAATGCTTTCTCCCTGACTGATTTCTTGTAGGGGAATACCGGTTCGCAGCCTGAGGCGCACCCCTTCGGCAATAGTGTCGATTTTCGTAATCGTCCCGGTTGTTTCAATGATACCGCTGAACATAATACCTCGGAGAGAGTGGGAATGTAGAAGCGTTGTGTCTGGCCCTACGCCGGTCTTAGCCCGCTGCCTGGACGCTCGGCTGCTCCTTGAGTCGGTTCATCCAAGCCTCAAGCCTGGGATGCGGAATATCGACATCCAGCCTGGGAAACAGGAGTGCCCACGACACGTACGGAATATCTGCCAGGGTCAAGGTCGAACCGACCAGGAAATCATTGTTGCCAAGCTCGTTTATGAGGTAATCGAAGCACTGGTTCAGCGTCGTAGTCGCTTGGGAGACAATCTCGTGGTCAGTCGCCCCGCCCTGCATGGGCTTGAGCAGCAGCTCCGCGGCAAGGGTTGCGACGGCGTGCTCATACGGATTATCGGCATAATGCATGAGGACGCGGGCCCGGGCTCGTTGCCCTCTATCGTCCGGGAGCAACGGCGGGGTCGGATACGCCTCGTTCAAGTACTCCATAATAATGGTGGACTCATAGACTGTTGTCCCATTGTCCTGGAGTGCAGGGACTTTCCCATACGGATGAATTGCCAGATATTCAGGCGTTTTCTGCTCGCCCTTGGTGATGTCAATCGGCACCTTTTCATACGCCAGCCCCTTTGCTGCAAGGGTAATCCGCACTTTGCGCGCACGGGGAGACAGGGAAAAGTCGTAGAGTTTAATCATGGCTACTCTCTTGTCCGGTTGCTGTTTGCTTCTGGCGTGTGGCCGTTTTTCGACGGTTGATGATGCTTTGGGCCGTGTCTTTAAGACGGAGATGCCAGCGTTTCGCCCACTCGAAATCTCGACTCAGGATCCCAAAGCTGACAAAGATGAGGAGAATGCCCGGACCAGGGATACCGGGCAGGCTGAGGAAGAGGCCCACAAGCAGGAGAACAACCCCCCCGACGATCCGGCAAATCCGCCAGAACTGATCGCGTGCCGCGCGAAGCATGTTTGGTCAGCCTCACAATCAAGAGGGGCAAGACAGGCTAGCCATCATCGAGAATTTTACCACTTCGGGCCTTTTCTACCGTCTCATCGAACTGGGGGCCGAGTTCAACGCCCATCTCTCGGGCCCGTTTCTTTGCCCACAGGCCAACGTTGCGGTTGTCGCGGTAGAATGTCTCGTCTCTCGGGGCAGTGGTATCCAGATTCTTGAGTCGAGCTTCTTCACCCTGATGATAGGCAAAACGGGAAAGAATCCGGGTGAGACGGCGGCGCTTGCAGTATTGACACTGAGGAGATTTCTGGACGTCCCCCATCTTCATAAAAAGGAGACTTTGCTGCCTGCCGCACGCCCGGCAGTAGTATTCGTAGATCGGCATGATGTTTTTCTCCCCCTATCATACCTGTGTTGAAGGTGCTATAGAGATCGCTTACTTCACCGTGTTTGAACGAGTGGATGGAACTTTTGGAGGATGTGGTGGAATACGCTGGTGAGAGAAAACCTGAGCCGGGATCAGGAGCGTGTACTACCTCGAAGAAGAGCGCCAAGACGCAAGTTTCCCATGGGCGAATCATGTCCTCATGGGAGCGATGCTGTGTTGTTTTGCCTACGAGCTCACACTCGGTCCGGCATTCAAGTCTTTCCTCACGACCTATGGCTGGATTCCCGCACAATTTTCTCTGGCGCTGACGCAGGGCCAATTCCCCGCTTCTTCTTCGCTTGTCGTCTGTCTATTCCTGCATGGAAATGGGCTTCATCTGGTCGGCAATCTCCTCTGTCTGTTCTTTCTCGGGAACGCGGTAGAGGCGCGGTTAGGGGCGGTTCGGTACGTGGTGCTGTATCTGTGCGGAAACGTCATCGCCCTCTTGACCCAGGCGGCGATGGCTCCATTTTCCTCGACCCCGATGATCGGCTCGAGTGGGGCGATTGCCGCAGTCGCCGGTGTCTATTGTTTGCTTTTTTTCTCGCCCCAAGCGCCTGCTACCACCACGCCTCCCTCTCCCCAGCCTCTTGAAGGAACTCCGACGATCCTCTTCCTGGGCGGTTGGATCCTCTTTCATTTGGTCGGTGGTGTATCGGTATACACGTTTGGAGAAACAGCGGTATTCCCATCGACCCATATTGCCTGGGGAGCGCATATCGGCGGCTTTCTTGGTGGTATAATCCTCGGTCCGCTCCTGTTGTCTTCTTCGGAAAAACGTCGACGCCGGCCCGTTGCCGATATCGTGCCATTTATGTTGCATCGACCCAAGTCTCTGCTCCGTTAGCGACACGAGAGGGAAGGCATTGCTCTCTTGACGAGGAGTGCTGTCCCTTCTACCCCTGTCCTGGTCGGGCGAGAAGGACGGGTGCGTTCAGTTTAATTGAGCGGAAAGGGCGGCAAGGGTTCGGCGAGCAGTCAGTGAACGGGGCTCAACCGCAAGTGCCTGCCCAAATTCTCGTGCCGCCTGGAGGAGGTCTCCTCTTGCGAGAGCAATCCGGCCCAGATTCAGATGTGGATAATGAGGCGTATCATAATGGGCCGCCTCTATCGCGTGCTCCAGCCAGGGGACGGCGTCGTCCAGCTTGCCCATCTTCATGAGATAGAGACCGATGTCGTTGTACGGATTGCCAAACTCGGGGTTGAGGGCAATGGCGGTGCGGCATTCTTCAATGGCATCTTCGTAACGCTGGAGAAAACTATACGTCCAACCGAGCGAAGTGTGCGCTTCTGCGGTCGGATGCAGTTGGATGGATTCCTGATAGAAACGCATCGCCTCTCCCAGGTCGCCTTGTCTCTGGGCCTGGTCGCCCTTGTATAAAAGGGCCGAGGCCTTTTCTTCGCGGTCTTTTGTTGTCTCCATATGCTCTGCTCCTGTCGTGAACATTAAAAATGTGTCCGATTTTCCGGCTGTCAAGTCCAAGCGGAAGGTCAGGAAGGAGAGGACGGCGTGGTGAAGTGGAAGTAGAAGGAGAGAGCCATGTAGTAGAGGGGGTAGTAGAGAGAGACGACGACAAGCCAGAGGTGGGCCTGGGGAAGCTGGGAGAGCAGGAGGAGCAGAACGCCAACCCAAATAGCGCCGAGCACATTCGTCAGGCGGCGCAGGCGGACGGTGCGTGTCGGGTAAATATAGCGAATAGGGATAAAGACGCAGAGGGCAAGGAGGAGCACCAGGCTACCGTTCAGCCAAAGGGGTGTACCGCCTGCGTAGAGATAGAACGCCACAATATTCCAGTAGGAGGGAAAGCCGGTAAAAAAGAAATCTTGCGTTTTGGCCGCTGCCTGACAAAAACCGTACGCGCTGGCAAGGAGCACCGCTGCCACGAAGAGCAGCGTGCCGGAAGTCGGAAGCAACTGAAACTGATAGAGAAAAACAACGGGAACAATGACGTAGGTAAAATAATCAACAATGTCGTCCAACTTTGCGCCGTCAAACCAGGGTATAATCCGCTTCACCTGAACAGCTCTCGCCAGAACGCCATCGGTCGCATCAATGAGGACTGCGACTAACATCCAGACAAAGGCCTGCCGGGGCTTGCTCAGGAAAATAGCCTGGAGCGAGAGAAATCCGGCAATGACACCGGAGGCCGTGTAGGCGTGGACTGCCCAGGCGGCAAAAAGACGCATACGGTCTTTCACTTCATGTGACGTTCTGGCGGCTGAGGGTCGGCTCATAGAGAATCTGGATGATCGTGCCATCCGGGTCGGCACAGTACAGGGAGCGGCTGCCATCCCGATGGGTCCGGACTGGTGTGACGATGGGGACGCCGTGCGTCTCCAGTATTTCGGCGGCTCGGTCGACATCGTCGCTGTGCGGAACGATAAACCCGACGTGGTCGAGGATTTGCCCAGCCCGGTCGCGTCGGGGCATCGCCTTATGCAGGGCCAGATTGTCACAACCCGAGGAGAGGTAGGCATTGTCCGGGTCGGGCTGCCAGACGACCTGCATCCCAAACAGGGTTGTGTAAAACTCGACTGAAACGGCAACATCCGCCACATTCAGGGCGATATGTCGCAGGCCGGAATGGGAGATTTTTGCCTCAGACGCCATGGATGCCTGTCCTCTCGCAGAGTGTACGTATTGTGACAAATCTGGTTCGCGTTGAGTAGGGTGGCTATGGTTTTTTGAGAAAAATATACAGTTCGCCGCGTTGGGCCATCAGGCCGGCCTCGGGTTGCGACCCACTCCCCCAATAGATATCCGCGCGGCCAGGACCGGTAATGGCCGCGCCGCGGTCTTGCAGGGCCACAAAACGTGAAAAAGGTTGCCACGAGACCTGCCCGTTTTCCTTCAGGTGCGGCCTGGTGGTACGGATAAAGCCGACCGCTCCCGGCGGATACCAGTTGGGATCGATCGCAATCGAACGGCCCGGTGTGAGCGGGACGCCCAGGCTGCCCAGCGGTCCGGCAGAGACGACGCGAAAGAAAATATAACGCCGATTATGGAACAATATCTGATCTTGTTCGGCTGGATGCTGCCTCAGATAGTGACGGATACCCTGGGCCGACGCCTCTCCGGACTGGAGTTTTCCCTGACCGAGGAGCATCTTGCCGATACTCCGGTACGGCCAGCCGTTTGAAGCCGCATAGCCGACCCGAAACCAGGTGCCGTCCGGCAGCCGAATTTTCCCGGAGCCTTGAATATGGAGAAAAAAACGCTCAACGGGATCATCAAGCCAGACGAGTTCTTTGTGCTGAGGCGCGAGCATACGCTGTCCATCAATCTGAGCCCGAGAGAAATAGGGGACGAGTCCCCCGTTTGCGACGCGACCGTATACGTCTTGTGGGAAGAGTTGGGTCGTAAATTGAGAGACGTCAACCTTCACCAAATCCGTAGGACGACGATACAAGGGATAACGATAGCGCTCGGTCCGGATAAAGCTGCCTTGCAGTTCGGGTTCGTGGTAGCCAGTGAAAAGCACTGGTGTGCTTGCACGATAGAGGTCGAATTCTCGCCGGACCTCCAGAGCGAGGTCTCCGGGCCGATTGAGCAGCGCAAGAAATGCGCCGAGACTATTCCGGACCCGGTCGACACTGACCTGTTTCCGGCCAAGGGAAAATGCTTGGGAGCCTGGCTTCTGCTCCAGAGCTGAGAGGCTCTGCTGGAGCACGGTTTTGAGAGATCTGCGGTCAAGATCGTCCACTAAGGGGGGGATCTGATTGGCGGACAGAAGGGTGAGTGTCGGCTCAGCCCGGCTGTCTGTCGTAGGAAACAGGAGAGCAAAGAAACACAGCAAGAAAAGGAGACTGGCGGACACTCGCATTATTCCTCGGCACTTCTCTTGCCGCTCTCACAACAGGTGGGCAGACGGCTGTTGTGGTGAACTCTTTTACCCAATCCCATGTTGATTGAGTCACGACCCGGATTCCCGCGTTGCGTAGACCTCCTGGGCGGCGCTGACGCCAGCCCCGGCTGCGCAGGCATGCCCATTTTTCTGTAAGACGGCCTCCAGTGCGCTTAAAACGAGCAGCACATTACTGCGGGTGCTGGATTCTCCCATCAGGCCAATGCGCCAGACTTTTCCGGCGAACACGCCCAAGCCTGCACCAATCTCGATATTGTACTCAGCGAGGAGATGCTGACGAACGGTCGCGTCGTCAACACCCTCAGGAATGGCGACGCTGTTGAGCATCCAGAGACGGGCGCCTTCCTGGGCGACCAGCCGCATCCCCAGCGCGTTGAGGCCGGCAGCGAGGGCCAGATGATTGTCCTCGTGGCGACAAAAACGTGCTGCCAGGCCTTCTTCGGAAATCAGCCGCAAGGCTTCCCGCAGGGCGTAGTTCATGGAGATAGGCGCGGTGTGATGATACACGCGTTCCTCGCCCCAATATTGCGCAAGCAGGCTCAGGTCCAGATACCAACTCTGAACCTTGTGCGTGCGGTTTCGTAACACCTCTTGGGCGGCCGGACTAAAGGTGACGGGCGAGAGGCCGGGCGGACAGCTCAGGCACTTCTGGGTGCCGCTGTAACAGACATCAATCTGCCATGCATCTATTTTGAGGGGACAGCCGCCGAGCGACGTCACCGCATCAACGAGAAACAGCGCTCCTGCCTCATGGACGAGCGGAGCGATGTCTGCCAGAGGCTGCCAGGCTCCGGTTGACGTTTCGGCATTGACGATCGCTACCAGCTTTGGTCGCGTGCAGCGCTTGAGGGCCGCGCGGATATCGTCCGGGCTAAAGACGGCCCCCCAGGGAGCTTCCATGATAACGGGCGTTCCGCCGCAGCGTTGCACCACATCGACCATGCGGGTACCGAATACGCCGTTGACGCCGATGACGACCTCGTCTCCAGGTTCGACCATATTCACAAAGCAGGCTTCCATGCCTGCGCTGCCGGTCCCTGAAATTGGAAGGGTGAGGGGATTCGAGGTTTGAAAGACAAACCGGAGGAGCGCCTTGGTCTCTTCCATCAGCCGAATAAACTCGGGGTCAAGGTGACCAACAAGCGGGGTGGACAGGGCACGCAGGACCCGAGGGTGGACATTGCTCGGGCCGGGACCTAACAGGGTTCTCGGAGGCGGGGATAACTCACCACAGGCTTCCATACATGTCCTCTCTTGGCTGTTTTTAGCGACGCTGAAAAAATCCCGGCTACGGTACCACGCTCGGACAGGTGGGAAAAGTCAGGGTGGCCCGGCCGGCCATTCTGGGGCGGGCATCCAGAAAATATGCTCTCGAGGGCAGACAGCGGGAAAGTTTTTTGTTACAAGGCTGAAATATACTGTCCTTTACTGGTGTCGGCACGTAGGGGGAGGGAAGAGGGGGCGTAATGACCGTGACGATTCGCCACATGCTAGCGGAGGATATCCCCCGCGTTGGGGCCGTCATGGTTGCCGCCTTCAACGACGTCTTTCGTCGCCACGGCTACCCCGAGCCGTTTCCGTCCTCGGCTGCCGGGACATCTATCGCACAAGGGTATGCGCGGCTTGAGCCCAACGAGTGTTTTGCCGCGCTCCAGGATGGACAGATCGTTGGGTCCGGGTTCCTCCATCTTCGGGGCGATACGGCCGGTATTGGCCCGATTACTGTTGATCCGAGGGCCCAAACCAGAGGGATCGGACGGGCTCTGATGCAGGCCGTGATTGAGGCTGGGGGAGGGTGTCCTTCGCTCCGGCTGGTCCAGGACGCCTTTAACGTGGTGTCCTTTCCGCTGTATAGCTCGCTCGGTTTTGAGGTGTGTGGCACGGTCGCTTCATTGGTTGGGCGCAACATTCGGGGAGATGTTTCAGAAGATGTCGAAATCCGGGAGTGGCAAGCGGAGTATATCGAACACCTGGCGGCACTGGATACGCGCTTAACCGGTATCGGGCGTGAACAAGATCTGCGATTTTTCCATGCCCAGCCGCCGCATATTGCCGCCCTCGTTCAGGGGCAGCTTGCGGGCTACCTGTGCTTCCTGCGCACAGAGGCGGGGACGTTTTTCGGTCCTGCCGTAGCAACGCAACCCTCGGTCTTACGCGCATTGATTCTGTCTGCGGCTGAGCGTGAACAGGGAAAGGCCCTGCGTATGCGTTTTCCTACACGGCACGCAACATTATTACGAGAGTTGCTCGCCGTGGGCTTTCGAGTGGAAACCCTCCAGACCTATATGGTTCGCGGGGCGTGGCAGACCCCGGACGGGGCGGAGTTGCTGGCGCTCTTTCCAGAGGCGTTGTAGGGAGAAAAAGGAAGCGGGTATGCCGACCCTCAATGGGACCGATCTCGGGCTTTTCCCCACAATGGGCATCGGCTCCTACGCCTCACCCTCGTGGTTGATTGCGACCAGAAGAGCCCTCCGCGCCGGAACTGCCGGACCGGCAGATGTCGAAGAAGCCATTCAAGACGCAGTAAAAATGGCAGTGTGGGACCAGGAAGAAGCCGGGCTGGACATTCTGACTGATGGTGAGATTCGTCGGCAGCGCTTTCTGTGGAATGTGGTCGAAAAATTATCCGGACTCAATATGGTCCGGGCGCAGCGCAAGCTCGGTATCATGAGCTACGATAGTGCGCCGCGTTTTGAGACAACCGAACGGGTCAGCGCCCCTGACGGGTTCGGGTTAGTTGATGAATTTACCTTTGTCCAAGCGCAAACCGATAAACCGCTCAAAGTCTGCTGCCCCGGTCCGCTCACAATCGCTATGCCTATCCGGCTTAAGGCCGGCTATCCGCAGGGTGACTATCTGCCCCTCCTGTACGACTTGGCGGAACTCGTGAATAAGGAACTCCGCGGTGTTGTTGCGGCTGGCGCGACCTTTATTCAGCTTGACGAACCCTCCGCCGTGGGTCGGGAGCCAGCCCTGTCCATCGAAGAAACAGTGAAGCTGTTCAATACAACCCTGGAGGGTGTGGAGGCCAAAATCGCCCTCCACGTCTGCTTTGGCAATAATCAGGGCCGGCCGGCCATGAAGCGGACGTATAAACCGCTATTCCCCGGCATCCTTGACGTTAAGGTCGATCAATTTGCCCTGGAATTTGCGAATCGAGAAATGGCCGAGCTGGCGCTCTGGAGCCAATATGGCGATGATCGTGAGTTTGCGGCTGGGGTCATTGATGTGAAATCCATGTACCTGGAGACGGCGGAAGATGTGGCCGAGCGTATTCGTCTGACTCTTGAACATGTGCATCCGGAAAAGCTCTACTTGACCTGTGATTGTGGTTTTTCTGCGTCGTCCCGGAATTTAGCCCGCGCCAAGCTGGGAGCCCTGGTGGCAGGAGCCCGGCTTGTCCGACGAGAGGTCAGTGGAGCGTAAATCATCCAAACGATTTGTCCCCTCCATCCCCGCCTCGCCTGGTTGGGATGAGGAGTGGCCCGGCGAACAGCCTGGAGGTGTCCTGCCGGAAGAGTCCCCTCTGCCGGTGCCCGGCCCTCAGGCGACAGTGGGGACGTGCGAGGTCTGGTGCATCAGTCCCGAGGGCTATGAATGCCGTCTGGAAATGCCGGTTGATGGCGCCGGTGGTATGGCCGCTGTGATCGTTGAGCTCGAAGCGATGGGTTTTACCCCCCGCCAACCAAAAATAAAGCCCGCTCCACGACCCCAGCACCAGCAGCTTAAACCCCAGCACCAGCAGCTTAAACCCCAGCACCAGCAGCCTATTCCCCCTCCACCCCAGACAGAGCCCAGCCCGCCGTGGTGTGACGAGCATGGCTGTTTGTTTAAACTCTTTCGCAAAAATGGCCGGCGGTGGTGGGCGCATTATGACGAAGCCGGTGGTCGCTGGTGTAACTCGCCGATTCCCGTGCGGGATGGCGAGTAGACTTTTATCCGTCCGAGTGCTGAGCGGGCCGCAGGTTCGACAGCGCCGCTTCCACTCTGTCCAAACGTTGAAGAATTTCCTGTTGCGGGTCGGCCCGCAAATAGCCCTGCTCAACCAGTTGTATGAAATTGCTCGCAACCTCATCGGCAGAGAGTCGCCCTTCGGGTTGGTACCACTGATACAGCCAGTTGCACATGCCGAGAATGGCAAATGACACAAGCTTGGCCGGGAGCGGGGCGAGGCGTCCGGCTTTGACGCCTGCTGCAATAACTTCCTCAATAAGTCCGTCATAGACCCGTCGTTCGGCGCGTGCCCGTTCGGCAATCTCCCCTGGCAGATTGCTCTCTTCACTAAAGAAAACCGTCAGAAAATTTCGGTGATCCGCCATGAGACGGACCTGATGCCGGATAATCTGCCGCAGCTTCTCTTCGGGTGCGATGGGCTGCAAGCAAATCTGTCGCAGGTCGCGTTGAAAAATAGCGATGGAACGCTCAAACACCCGAATCAGCAGTTCTTCTTTACTCGGACAGTAGCGATACAGGGTGACCCGGGATATCCCCAAGCGCTCGGCGATTGTTTCGAGCGTCGTTGCGCGGTAGCCCTGCTCGCCGAAACAGTCTGCCGCGGCTTGCAGGATGGCCTCTTCGCGCAGGGCCCGGGTGCGTCCGTTCTTTGTCGCCATGCCCTGCGCTTACTGGATTCCCTCCGTCCATGCAAGCGGCCCTATGGGGAGGTGGACAGGCTCTGCTTCCAATGATTCCACTCAACTCTTGCACCTCCCGGTCAGACCGGGGTAAGGAAAAAGAAGCACGGCAGAAGACGGATAAGGAGGGACCAATGACAAACATCCACGTCTCAAAAGAAGCGATGCTCGAACGCGTCGCCCGTTTCAAAGAACTCAGGTCCAGCGCGCAGGCGTTTGTTGATAGCAAGATCCCAGGCCACGAACGGGATATCTATAACGTGATCGGCCGCGGCGTCACCGAGGATACGAATCTCAACCCCGCGATTACCGCTGTCCAGGACTTTAACGTCACCTATGTTGGTGCGAGTCCGGGCAAAGGCGCGGCGCTGCACAGCCACAGTACGGTCGAGGTGTTTATCCCGCTGTCAGGGCACTGGTCCATCTACTGGGGGGATGAGGGAGAACAAGAAGTGATCCTGGATGCCTGGGATACGGTATCCGTCCCGCCAGGCGTGATGCGCGGATTCAAAAATGTCGGCGATGCAGACGCGCATCTGATGGCCATTTTAGGTGGAACCGATGCCGGTCATGTGGCCTGGGCTCCGAAAGTACTTGCGCAAGCTCAGCAGACGAATCTCCGGCTCGATGAGCAGGGGAATCTGCTGCCAAACGACTAGTTCGCTCTCTTGGACTTCTCGAAATACGCCTGCGCTGTGGCAAGGCTGAAACGCTGATGATAGGCGAGTTCGTCCTCAGGATAGCGATGCTCACGACCGTAGACGCAGGTGTACCGGGTGTGGCATCGTTCAGCGCAATCGGTCGGGACGCGTAGACGATGTCGCGTACAGGTACGCAGGTCCCAGCCTCGTGCGGCGCTGACGGCCTGGGCCGGACAGGCGGCTATACAGGGACGCTCCACGCAGGTCGAACACGGATCAAAGTCTTGAGCCGGAGCCGGGAGCGCCGGTAAGTCACGGTCAATCAAAACCGCGGCGCGCCAGGCTATCCAGGGGCCATACCGGGGATGGATTTGGACGCCAAGGATACTGGGCACTGACAGCCGCGCGGCCTGTGCCAGGTGCATGAAGGATACGGTCAGGCCGCTGAAAAACTGAAATGGATAAATAACACGATACTGAGCGCGGGTCGCGTCTAAAAGCGGACTAAGCCGGGCGCTTATAACCTCGACGGTATAGTCATCCAGCGGATGGTCATGCTGCTGGAGATAGTCTGGCTGCGCCGCGGCATACTCCCGAAAGTGTCCCCAAAATTCTCTACCGCCATTCCCAATAACAACGACGGTCTCGGCCTCAGGAAACCGCTGTGTGATATGATACTGCGCCGGAACCAGAGCTTCATAGTCAGACCTCGGCGTTGTCCCGATGAGGTTGAGTCCGACAGGAGCGAGGGCTGCCATGATATCCTGGAGAAGTTCCATAGCTGTCTGCCTTTTTAATAGCGGACGGTAACCAAGAACAAGCCTTGCGGCGGTGCGTTCAGTCCGGCCCGAGATCGGTTGCGCGCCGCAAAGACGGTGGAAAATTCGTCTACGCTCAAAGCGCCTCGACCGACGTCTACCAAGGTGCCGACGATATTCCTGACCATATGGCGCAGGAATGACCGGGCTTCGACCGTATATACGAGAAAATCGCGCTCGCGACAGACGGCACTGTGCATCACCGTGCGCCACGGCGTCCGTTCTACGGAGTCCGCTCCCTGAAAAGACGAAAAATCGTGCTGCCCGATGAGCAGGGCCGCGGCGGCATTCATTGCCTCCTGATCCAAAGGATAGGGGATATGCCACGAGTAGCGGACATGCATGGCCGAGGGAGAGGGCTGGTTCCAGATGCGGTACTGATAGGTCCTGCTGTGCGCGTCGTAGCGCGGATGAAACGTGTCTGCCACCTCGCTGATCGCCCGGATGACAATATCTGAGGGCAGAACCGAGTTGAGGCTATGCTGAAACCGTACCAGGTTGAGAGGAGTGGTGGCCTGAAAGGTGGCCACTTGGCCCAGCGCGTGAACCCCTGCGTCTGTTCGCCCAGCTACCCGTACGCGAACGGGCGTATTCAGAATCCGGGATAAGACGGCTTCGAGCGTCCCTTGAACAGTGGCGCCCGTGGGCTGAATCTGCCAGCCATGATAATTGGTGCCATCGTATTCGAGCAGCAATTTGTAATGCACGGGATATGGTGTACGGAAAGTGGTCTCCGCCCGGCCGGTCCGGGCATCAGTAAAAAGGCCCGCAACTATTGCGGGCCTATGGGTCTCAGGTTGTCGGTCCGCCAGGATCTATTGCCCCAGCTTATAGACCTCAGCCACGTTTGCCCCGATGACCTGCTGCCGGGCCGTTTCGGAGAGTGGCGTGACCAGCCGTTTCAGGGCCGGCATATACTGGTCGCTGTGGTCCGGGTGCGGGAAGTCCGATGCCCAGAAGAATTTGTCGGCTCCGACGAATTCGATGATGTGCTGCAAGGCTTTTTCGTCCGGGTCGGCCGAGATCCAGCACTGGCGCTGAAAATAAAAGCTGGGCCGCTCCTTGAGCTGGGTCGAATGGGCCAGCGGACCCTCAAACACGGCATCCATCCGGTCGAGCAAATAGCCAATCCAGCCGGCCTGGGATTCGAGCACGACGGCCTTCACCGTGGGGAAGCGCTCGAACACGCCATGGTGAAAGAGTGATACAAACGCCTGCTGCATGTTTTGGGCGACCAGCACATCAAAATACCAGTTGAAGTCGATCGGCTCCGTCGGCACGAGTTCTTCAAAGCGCCCGTGAGGCATGAATTGGATCGGCTCGAAGGTCGGATGCAGGGCAACGGGCACATCCAGTTCCTGTGCCTTTGCCCAGACCGGATCATAGTCTGGATGCCCATGCGATTTCTTCGTCCAGGTAAACGGCGCGAAAAAGGCGCCTTTGCAACCCGCCTTGACTGCCCGCTCCAGTTCTTTCGCCGCTTCGTTGGCATCGGTACCGGACAGATGGGCGATAGGGATGAGGCGTCCACCCGACTCGGAGCAAAAGTCCACAATCCAGCGGTTATAGGCCCGGCAATAGGCAGCCGAGATTTCCGGGTCCTGGACCTCAGACTCCCACAAGAGCCCGATGGTGGGGTAGAGAATCGATTTTGCCAGCCCTTCGCCGTCAATCCGCTCTACGCGTTCCTTGGCGTCCATTGAGCCAAGCGGCGCGCCATCAATATAACGGCGGTCCGGACCTGGCACGATATCCGGCTGGCCCATGGCGCCCAGAATGCCGGGGAAACCGCGCTGGCACAGTCGGGACGGTTTCCCGTCAAACTCAAAATGCTCCCAGCCCTCATCGTCTGTTTTAATCCGAATGGCCCGCTCGCGGTATTGCGGCTCAAGATATTGCTCCCACAAATCGGGCGGCTCCAAAATATGGCCATCACAATCGATAGAACCCTCAAGACTGACTTCACCGTTCGCCGTTGACATACCAACCTCCTTTTTGGTGCTGCGTTTGATCGTATTCCCTTCCCTTACCGAGAATCCCAAAAAAATACTAGGCGGCAAAAGGACTGGTACACGCACTCCTGGCGCGAAGACCGCGAGTGCTCTAGTTCTCCAGCCGGAGAACTGGTAAAGGAAGCGACAGGCCGTATCGGAAGACAAGGAGTTTTGCGCATGCTTGGAACAGTATTAGGAGTAGGCCTTGGGGCGGTAATACTTGTCGGGGCTTGGTCTGCTGCGGGCCTTGCCGACGGGTTCGTGTCAACTGGGGCCGTGACGCTGGGCGTCTTGGGCGCACTCAGCGTGGCCACGTTTGTTGCCTTTCTGGCCAACGCCGGTCATCAGGAGCCGGAGTAAGAGCCGGGCTCGGATTTCTTACCCTTCAATCTTCGTTTTGGGCCGGAGTGGGCTGTTCAGGAATGATTCGTCCCGCCAGGCAAGGAGCCCTGTCGTGGTCTCCGGCATCCTGCGCCCCCGCGGGATTGACAGCCGAACAGCGGGGCGGGTAAGTACTTCACGTACTTTACGCGAAAGTGGCGGAATTGGCAGACGCGCAGGATTCAGGATCCTGTGGGGTAAAACCCGTGGGGGTTCAAGTCCCCCCTTTCGCATAGGTCAGGGGGCCTTTCTCAAAAAGAGGGAGGCCCCTTTTTACTGGGCTTCTGATACAACAGACTGCCTGTTTCAGAGTATGAGTCCGCCTTTCCAAGGAGCGAGTTGATGCCAAACGAACTGGCAAGCCAATATGACCCGACCGGACTGGAAAAAACGATAGTCCGGCGCTGGGCCGAGACCAAACCTTTTGCCGCCACCCCGGACGACAACGAGCAACGCTATGTGATCATGATGCCGCTGCCGAATGTCACCGGTGCGTTGCACATGGGACACGCCATGGACAATGTCATGCAGGATATGCTGACGCGCTGGCACCGCATGATGGGGGAGAACGCGTTGTGGATGGCGGGGACGGATCATGCCGGCATCGCCACGCAGGCCGTTGTGGAAAAACGCCTGTTCGAGCTGGAAGGCAAAACGCGCCATGATGTTGGCCGCGAGGCCCTGGTAGAGCGCATCTGGGACTGGAAAGAGCAATACCAGGCCCGCATCGTCAGCCAACAGCAGGCTATGGGCTGTTCGTGCGACTGGGACCGCCAGCGCTTTACCATGGACGCCGTCTGTGCCCGGGCCGTCCAGTGGACCTTTTTTCGTCTCTTCCGGGACGGCCTGATTTTCCGTGGGACGCGCCTGGTCAACTGGGACTGCCACCTGCAAACGGCAGTCTCGGATGACGAGATTGTGTATGAAAGCGTTCAGGGACATTTCTGGCATCTGCGCTATCCCGTCATTGATCCTCAGCCCGGCGAACCGGAGTACGTTGTGGTTGCCACAACGCGGCCTGAAACCATGCTGGGCGATACGGCGGTCGCCTGCCATCCAGACCCACGCGGGGCGCTGGAAGAACTCATTCGCAAAACACAGGAGCGCCTGACCCGAGCCAGCCAAAGAGAGCGCAGCGAGCTGGAAGCGGAAGTGGCCCGGCTCGAAAAACGACGCGAGACGCATCTGCCGCAGCTCGAACAGCTCGCAGCCATGGCCAGAGCCGGTCGTATGGTGCGCCTCCCGCTCCTGGACCGCCCGATGCCGCTCATCTGCGATGAATGGGCGAAACCCGAATTGGGCAGCGGTTGTGTGAAAATCACCCCAGGCCATGACCCCAATGACTACGAAGTATGGGGCCGCCACAGTGAAGAGATCGGTATTATCAACATTCTGCATACCGATGGTTCTTTGAACGACCGGGCCGGGTCGTACCAAGGACTAGACCGCTTTGCCGCGCGCGACAAAATTATTCAGGATTTGGACGCACACGGCCTGCTTGAATCCATCGAAGATCGGGAGATCGAAATCGGCCACTCAGACCGTTCCAAGACCCCGGTTGAGCCTTACCTGTCGGAGCAGTGGTTCGTACGCATGGGCGATGTGGACGGTGGTGTCGTATGCGGCCGGGGGACGACCAACGAATTTGTCGCGCCCGGATTGGCCCAGGCCGCCCTTGACGCTGCCGAAGGCAAGTGGCGTTCGCCCACGGGCAAGAACGTTTCGTTTCACCCGGACGTTCGCTACCGTAACACGTATATCAACTGGCTTGCCGAGAAGCGGGACTGGTGTATCAGTCGCCAGCTCTGGTGGGGGCATCAGATTCCGATCTGGTCGGGCAGCTTCCAAGGTCAGGCACTCCTGGAACAGCTTGCCTGGCTTGCCCCCTATCTGACGCGGGAAGATGTGGTTGCCCGCTTGCAGACGAGCGAGACCGATGAGCTCCTTGGTCCCGATATGCCCGGTCGTCTGGCTCAATACAGTGCCGACGATACGTCGGAGCAAATCAACGGAAAAATTCTGGTGTGTTTGCGCGAGCCGCCTGACCAGGAGGACGTGGTAAGAGACCTGGAAGCGGCCGGCTTTGTGCGTGACCCTGACGTGCTGGATACCTGGTTTTCGAGCGGGTTGTGGCCGCACAGCACCCTGGGCTGGCCCGATCCCGACACTGCGGCTATCGAAGCCGGTCAGTCGCCCCTGGGGACACAGAACGGCTCTCCCGACTGCCTGTCGTATTACTATCCCGGTTCGTGCCTGGTGACCGGGCGCGACATCATTACCTTATGGGTTGCCCGCATGGTTCTGATGGGCCTGTATAACCTGGGCGATGTGCCGTTCACCGACGTCTTTATCCACGCCACGATTCTGGATGGCAAAGGCGAACGGATGAGCAAGTCGAAGGGCAACGGTATTGATCCGGTGGATATTATCGAACGCTACGGCTGTGATGCCATGCGCTACGTCCTGTGTGAGATGCAAACCGGCTCCCAGGATATTCGTCTCCCCGTTCAAGCCATATCGCCGTTCACCAATGAACCCGTAGACCTGGCAAAGGCCAAGCACGGCAGCAGCATTTTTACCTATGTGTGTCCCCAAACCGGCAAGGAATTTGATGTGCTCGGGACCATGCCGGACATCCCCTCGGCCAAGCTGATCAGCGAGCGCTTTGAGGTCGGCCGCCACTTCTGCAATAAGCTGTGGAACGCGGTACGGTTTGCCTTGCCGAATCTTGAGCAGACGTCTTTTGTGGAACGGAGCCCGGCGGTGCTGCCGTTCGAAGAACGCTGGATCCTATCCCGCCTGACGCGGGCACTCGCCGAAGTGCGGCAACAGCTTGAAGCCTATAATCCGTCGGCCGCCCTGTCGGTGGCGCGGGACTTTTTCTGGTCGGAGCTGTGCGACTGGTATCTGGAAATGATCAAGCCGCGTCTGCGCGCGGATGGTGCGGACAGCGCCCGACAAGTCCTGGCCTTTTGCGTTGATCAGACCCTGCGGCTGTTTCACCCGTTCATTCCCTTTGTGACCGACTTTTTGTGGCAACAACTGAATGCACGTGCTACCCGGCGTGGAATTGAGAGTCCGCTTCAGACGCCAGATACGATATCCCGCGCGCCCTGGCCGCAGCCGAATACGAGCTGGCAGGATGAGCAACTGGAACAGCAGGTAGACTTTTTACAGGCCGTCATTCGGGCCATCCGCGATATTCGCAGCCAGTATACGGTGCCACCGAAACAGCGGGTGCAGGTACGCATTAAAACGGTGGGCGAAGCGCCGGATATTCTGGACAAGGGACTGGTCCATATTCAAGGTCTGGCCGGGGTCGAGTCGGTCGAAATGGCCGCGGACGCCGAGCGGACGCGCGATTCCGCCACCGCGGTTGTGGGTGAGCTTGAGGTGTATGTGCTCGGGGTCATCGATATCGAGAAGGAACGGGCACGTTTAAACGGACAGATCAAAAAGCTGAACGGCGTGCTTGCGGGCGTACGGAAAAAGCTTGGCAACGAGAAATTCCTCTCACGGGCAAACCCCGAAGTAGTTGCAAAGGAGCGCTCCAAGCTGGCCGACATGGAGTCGCAGTTAGGGACGCTTAACGAGAATCTGGCCGCGTTGGGGTAAGCGCTTGACGCCCAGTAGGGGGCTTTATAGGCTACTGGGGCAACAGGCCATCCATTAGCAGGTGGACGGGTAAAAACCATGAGGCACTCCAATGACTCCCCAATTTCTTGTTGACGCAAACGGACAAAGAACCGCCGTCGTTTTGCCGCTTCAGGACTTCCGGGCACTGGTCGAACGCTTGGAAGAGTTGGAAGACCTCAGGCTCATTGAAGAACGAAAAAGTGAGCCGACCATTCCCATTTCTTCCCTGGAGGACCTTCTAGCTAATGTTGAAGCTGGCGATTAAACGCAGTGTTTTGAAGGACCTGCGTTCATTGCCGAAAGATGTCAGAGGCCGGGCCGCGCTCTCGATACTCGAACTGGCTACGTCGCCTTCTCCACCTAAAACAGATTCCAGCAATCTCATGAAGCCTGGGAACCCACCTCCAAAGGGTGAACGTCAGCCATGCCTCGCATTTTCGACAACATCGAACAGTCTCTCCAGCCCGTATTAGCGGAGACCCTGAAGCTTGCCGACCGAGCCGACTTCTGTGTCGGATATTTCAATTTGCGCGGCTGGCGGTTGATCGATTCATATGTGGAGCAATGGGACGGGGGCGAGGGGCATTGCTGCCGCGTCCTGGTCGGAATGCAGCGCCTGCCGCATGAGGAATTGCGGCTTGCCAGGAGTCTGTCCGACGGCCAATCGGCACTCGATAACCAGACGGCGCTTCGGCTCAAAAAAAGACTTGCTGAAGAATTCCGCGAACAACTTACGCTGGGCGCTCCGACCAATGAAGACGAGGCAGGTCTGCGCAAGCTGGCCAAGCAGATCAAGGCAAAGAAGGTTGTCGTCAAGCTGTTCCTCAGACATTCGCTTCATGCCAAACTCTACCTGATGTTTCGGCCCGACCCGGCCAACCCGATCATCGGCTATCTCGGCAGTAGCAATCTCACCCAAGCGGGGCTCTCTCATCAGGGTGAACTCAATATTGACGTGCTCGACCATGACGCCAGTCAGAAGCTCGCCACATGGTTTGAAGATCGATGGAATGACCGCTGGTGTATCGATATCTCGAAAGAGCTTGTTGAGATTATCGAGGAGAGTTGGGCACGTGAAGAACTGATACCGCCCCACCACATCTACATCAAAATCGCCTACCACTTATCGCAGGAAGCACGGGCTGGGTTGACCGAATTTCGTATCCCCAAGGACTTTGGTAACAAGCTGCTCGACTTCCAGACAGCGGCCGTGAAAATCGCAGCACACCATCTGAACCGGCGGGGCGGTGTCATCATCGGCGATGTTGTCGGGCTGGGCAAAACACTCATGGCGACCGCCCTGGCGCGCGTGTTCGAGGACGACCACGGACTTGAAACTTTAATCATTTGCCCGAAGAACCTCGTTCCGATGTGGGAGGATTACCGTGAGCAGTACCGCATGCGTGCTCGCGTATTGTCGGTCAGCCGCGCGATCAGAGAGTTGCCCGACATGCGCCGTTACCGCTTGGTGCTGATAGACGAGAGTCATAATCTGAGAAACAGAGAAGGCAAGCGATACCGGGCCATTCAGGAATACATCCGGGAAAACGACAGCAAATGCGTCTTGCTGTCGGCAACGCCCTATAACAAGACGTATTTGGACCTGTCCAGCCAACTCCGCCTGTTTGTGCCCGAGGATGAAGACTTGGGGATTCGCCCGGAACGCTTGCTGAGAGAGATGGGCGAGACGGGGTTCGTACGCCAGCATCAAGCACCGGTTCGGTCCCTGGCCGCGTTCGAGAAATCCGAGCATGCAGAGGACTGGCACGAACTCATGCGTCTTTATCTCGTCCGCCGGACCCGTGGTTTCATCCAGAACAACTACGCCTCCACCGACCCGGCCACCGGGCGTCAATACTTGACGTTTGAAGACGGAAGAAAATCCTATTTCCCGACACGGGTCCCAAAGACGGTGCAGTTTAATACCGATGGCCAATATGGCCAGTTGTTCGCGGATGATGTCGTTGAGGCCATAAATCGCCTGGAACTGCCACGCTATGGGCTCGGCAACTACGTCTCTGATGTTCCGCGTATACCGCCGACACAAGCCGAAGCCACAATCCTGAACGATTTATCGCGTGCTGGTAAGCGCCTGATGGGCTTCTGCCGAACCAACCTATTCAAACGTCTGGAGAGTAGCGGTCATGCCTTTCTGCTGTCGGTCGAACGCCACATTCTCAGAAACTTCATCTTTCTGCACGCGATGGAGAATGATCTGTCGCTCCCAATCGGAACGACGGACGCTGGACTTCTTGACCCGCAGTCGTTTGACGAAGATGCCGAGCAGGCCGTTGGTGACATCTTCGATACGGAGGACGACGAAGACAACGGCGAATCTGAAGGAACGACACCGCTGAGAACCGAAGAGGATTTTCGCAACCGCGCTGCCTCAGTCTACGCACTGTTTACCGATAAATACAGGAAGCGGTTTCGCTGGCTGGCCTCTCACCACTTTAAGGCAGACCTGGGCAAAGCCCTCAGGGCCGATGCTGAGATTCTCCGCAATCTCCTGGTCACGTTCGGCGAGTGGCGAGCCGTGGACGATACGAAGTTGGACGCGCTGCAAGAAGTGCTTGTGAATCGACACTCGGGACACAAGGTGTTGGTCTTTACGCAATTCGCGGACACGGTGCGCTATCTTGAAAACGAGTTGAAGGCGCGTGGAGTGTCGAGCATGGCGGCGGTAACAGGTGATACGCCAAACTTGACAGAACTTGTCCGGCGGTTCAGCCCGAGGAGCAATGAGAAAGATATCCCCGCCGAAGAAGAACTGCGCGTGCTGATTGCGACCGACGTGCTGAGCGAGGGGCAGAATTTACAAGACTGTGCTGTCGTGGTGAATTGCGACTTGCCGTGGGCCATTATCCGCCTGATCCAACGCGCCGGCCGTGTGGACCGCATCGGCCAGCAGGCGGATGCCATCCTGTGTTATTCCTTTCTTCCGGCCGAAGGGATTGAGCGTCTGATTCGGCTCCGCGCCCGCGTGCGAACACGCCTGCGAGAGAACGCCGAGGTGGTGGGAACGGATGAGGCATTCTTCGAGGACGAGGACAAACAGAAGGTGCTTGACCTGTATAACGAAAAGGCTGGTATTCTCGACAGTGACGACGAGATGGACATTGATCTGTCCTCATATGCGTATCAAATCTGGCGGAACGCAACGCAGGCCGACCCGGCGCTTAAAAAGAAAGTCGAAGATATGCCTGCTGTTGTCCATTCATCGAAAGCCCACCGACCGCAGCCGCAGCGGCCGGCAGGAGCGCTTGTCTACATGCGCACTGCCCAGGGGAATGACGCATTGGCCTGGGTAGACCGCGATGGTAAGAGCGTAACTGAGGGCCAATTCGAGATTCTACGTGCTGCGGAATGCGCGCCCGATACGCCGGCTCTCCCCCGGCATGACACGCATCACGAACTGGTCAGCAAAGCTGCGGAACATATCGCCCGCGAGGAAAAGCAGGTTGGCGGCCAACTCGGCCGCCCCTCGGGTGCTCGGTTCCGCGTCTACGAGCGGCTCAAGAGCTACGCCGAACAGGTCAAGGGCACGCTGTTTGATACCGAACTGCTCCGGCGGGCAATTGACGATATCTATCGCCACCCCTTGCGGCAGACTGCTGCGGACACGCTGAACCGTCAGTTGCGAAGCGGAGTGTCCGACCAGGCCCTTGCCGAGTTGGTCATTGCGCTCCGGGAGGATGACCGACTGTGTATTGTCCATGATGAGGACGAAGGCCGGGAACCGAGTATTATCTGCTCAATGGGCTTGATTGGACACTGATGCCTTTCGCTATGCTTGATGCTGTTGCCTTACCTCCAGAGAGCCTCAGTCAGGAGAAACGTATGATTGTTAAAATCACCTCAAAACGCCAAGTTACCCTCCCGGTACAGGTGCTGGATGCGCTTGGTGTGGGTCCTGGCGATCAACTGGAACTGAAAGAAAGCCCCGACGGCTTCATTCTGCGACCGCGGCGAATCGACTATTCCAAGCTAGGCTCTCTCAAAGACAAGATTGATCCCACAGTCGAGCCGTTCGATATCGAGAAGTTCAGGAGTGAGCCCTATGACCCGTCGTTACGGGATTGATACGTTCGCCTACCCCCACGCTGACCCGGAAGTCTTAACGCTGGACTGTTAGATGGTCGCCTTATCTGTATTGTCCAGCGCCCCTAAAACTACCCGAGGACACTGCTAATGCCGACGACCCTCGACAGAGAGAAAATTAGACGCCATCTGGAAGACTTCGACCTCCACTCCCTGTTCATCGAGGAGCTTGGCTGGGACCACGGCGGCGAGAACATAGAAGTTACAGTCACAAGCAAGACGTTCGTTCTCGAAGCCGTAGCCCACAAGCGCGGCATGGTTGTCTACCAATACGTCGCTGATACAGACGAGACCTTCCCGGACCATCCTACCCGCCAGAAGATCGAAAAAGCCGTTTCCAAAACCGTTCGTGAACACCTTATCGTATACGCCCGGCCCGACCGGAGCGCGCAGCATTGGCAGTGGGTCAAACGCGAACCCGGCAAACCCGACCGGCAACGCTCGGAGGCCTATCACCGAAGAGAAGCCGGGGAACGGCTGATCCAGAAGCTGGAGCAAATCGTCTTCACACTGGACGAAGAGGACGACCTGACCATCGTTGATGTATCAGGCCGGGTGCGGGCTGCCTTTGATGTCGAGAAAATCACCAAGAAGTTCTACGACCGCTTCAAGCAGGAACACCGTGTCTTTCTGGACTTCATTGAAGGTATCCAGAACATCGCCGACCGGGAATGGTACGCCTCGCTCATGCTGAACCGGATGATGTTCATCTATTTCATCCAGAAGCGGGGATTCCTCGACAACGACCCGGACTATCTGCGCAATCGTCTGCACCGCATGCAGACCACGCACGGCAAAGACCGCTTTCAGACCTTCTACCGGCGATTCCTGTTGCGGTTGTTCCACGAAGGCCTAGGGCAGCCCGAGGCCAGCCGCTCGCCTGAACTGGCAACCTTACTTGGAAGAGTTCCGTATCTGAACGGTGGATTGTTTGACGTACACGACTTGGAGCGTGATAATCCGAAGATACACATTCCCGATGAGGCTTTTCAGAATATATTCGCCTTTTTCGATACCTACCAATGGCACCTAGACGACCGACCACTGCATAACGATAGAGAGATCAACCCCGACGTACTGGGCTATATCTTCGAGAAATATATCAACCAGAAGCAGATGGGGGCCTACTATACCAAGGAAGACATTACCGGCTATATCAGCCGTAATACCATTCTCCCCTTCCTGTTCGACCGGGCGAAAAAAGCGTGTCCGATTGCTTTTATGCCCGACGGTGGAGTGTGGCGGCTCTTATCCGAAAACCCTGACCGTTATTTCTATGAGGCCGTCCGCCACGGCATCACGTATGACATCCATACAAGAGAGGACCTCGCGGAAAAACGCGAGCTGCCACCCGACATTGCCGAGGGCCTGAACGACGTGTCCAAACGCGGCGGATGGAACAAGGCGGCCCCAGCCGACTATGCCTTGCCGACCGAAACGTGGCGTGAGCATGTGGTCCGTCGGCAACGCTACGAAGAAGTCCGCGCCAAGCTCGCTACCGGCGAGGTTACGTCTATCAACGACCTTATCACCTACAACCTGGACATCGAAAAATTCGCTCATGACGTAATTGTGGAGAGCGAAGGGCCGGAGCTGATCCGTGCTTTCTGGAAAGCCCTCAACGCAGTCTCCGTCCTTGATCCAACGTGCGGTTCCGGCGCGTTTCTGTTCGCCGCCCTCAGTATTCTGGAGCCGCTGTACACAGCTTGTCTGGAGGTCATGCGTGGCCTTCTTGACGATCTGGAGCGTTCGCAACGCCAGCACCGCCCGAAGAAACTGCGCGACTTCCATGCGGTACTGGAGCAGGTCGCCGCACACGCCAGCGAACGCTACTTCATTCTCAAGTCCATCATTATCAATAACCTGTATGGCGTGGACATCATGGAAGAGGCCGTAGAAATCTGCAAACTGCGCCTGTTCCTGAAGCTGGTCGCACAGTTGGAGCGCTATGACCAGATTGAGCCCTTGCCTGACGTTGACTTTAACGTCCGCGCCGGTAACACGCTCGTCGGTTTCACTTCGCTTGAGGAGGTTCGGAAAACCTTCACAATAACCACTGACAATCAGTACAGAATGCTTTCTCAAAAAGAGAAGGCGAAGTTAAAACGCCTTGAAGAGGACGCCGAAATCACTGACCGCAAGTTTCGTAAGTTCCGCGAAATGCAGACCGAAAACGGTATGGACGCCGGCGAGTTTGCCGCCTCTAAGGTGAAATTGCGTCAGCAACTTGACGACCTACGCGATGAATTAGACCAGTATTTAGCCGATGATTACGGTGTCAAGACCAAGCATCGACGGGCCTATCAGAAATGGCGTGATAGCCATCAGCCGTTTCATTGGTTCGTTGAGTTCTACGGGATTATGCACGGCGGTGGATTTGACGTGATTATCGGGAATCCACCGTATGTTGAATACCACAGGGTTAAAGCATCCTACACCGTGTCGGCCACCTATACGACATTACCATGCGGTAACCTCTATGCCTTAGTCTTGGAGCGCTCCTATGCACTCAGTCGAAGCAGAGGCTGGGTCAGCCTTATTGTTCCATTAAGTCTTGTGTGTACCAGCCGGACTGAGGAGGCAAGAAAAATTGTGAAAAAGTTTCCTGCCTGGCTGTCAACCTATGACATGCGGCCCGATTCCTTGTTCGAGGGTGTCGCCCAGCGCCTCACTATTATCATTTCGCAAAATCGAAAGGCCGATTCAACTTGCTTATTTATGGGGGGATTTCGCCGGTGGGTTGCAGAGGAACGGCCATTCCTCATTGTACGGACAAATTATTACTCTATCCCAAGGCCGCCAGGAGAAGTGCCGTTTCCAAAGTTGTTCTTCCCTATAGAACAGGCCATCCTTGCTAAAATAGATGGGACTCCGCTTGCACAATTTTCGATCAAGACTTCCAATCCAATTCTCGTACACAGAATTGTCCGATATTTCATCAAGTCGCTGGATTTTGTTCCCTTATTTGTTGACACAAAAGGGAACCGAGGCAAGTCCGAAGATTATAAGAATTTTCACTTCGAAGATGAACATCGAGACTATATCACTGTGTTGCTTAACAGCACTCTCTTCTATTGGTTCTGGCGAACCCATTGTGATGGCTTTCACTGCGGCTACAATGACGTATACTCCATGCCCTATAAGGAAATAACCTGTGCTAAAGCTAAGCAATCGTTGAAGAGACTCCTCGCCGATCTAATGCGTCATCTCCAAGACAACTCCGAGGAACGGTCCATCAGGACCAAGGCGGGAAACATCCGGTATCAAGAATTTTATCCCGCGAGATCAAAGCGCTTCATTGATGAAATCGATCAGGTGCTAGCTGAACACTATGGTTTCACTGACGAGGAACTAGACTTCATTATCAACTACGACATCAAGTATCGTATGGGGAGAGACGGGTGAGTGACACCGACACCGTTTTCGCAGAAGCCATGCCTCTCGCCGATACCGCAGGCGGAGGGGGAACAATGATTGATTGGGCGAATCTTCTGCCGATAGGGCTAGCGCTTTTAATCCTCTTTGGCGTTTTTGGATTACTGATGTGGAAAAGGCCGGAAAAGTTTACGATGATAAGAATCAACTTGCTTTGGCTGTCCACTCTAGTAGCAGTCCTGACGCTCGTGTTTGGTCACCAACTCATTGAATTTCTGGGAGACAATTCCAGTGGAGACACAAAAACGGTAGAGATAGTATTAAGCCCCCTCGTGGGTGTTGGTATCGGTGGTCTCATAGCTATTGCCGGTCAATTAGTCCAAGATTCCGACGAAAAATCCACGAAAACCGGCCCACCCGCTAATGACCCAGAGAATGATTGAGATGTGAGAAAAAAATGAAATGTACGGCTATAGTCGAACGTTGTAAGGATACCGGCCTCTATGTGGGTTATGTGCCCGGTTTCGCCGGTGCCCATTCCCAGGGCGAGACCTTGGATGAGCTGAACAGGAATCTGAAAGAAGTGATCGCAATGCTTCTTGAGGATGGCGATCCACATTTGGATACCGAGTTTGTCGGCATCCAGGAAATAGTGACACCCTGATGTCCAAGGCGCCGGTGCTCAAACCTCGGGAACTGGCCCGATTGCTTGAGGCATTGCAGTTCCGGGAAGTCCGCCAAAGAGGTTCTCACAGACAATATCGTCATGCAGACGGAAGAGCCACGACCGTTCCATTTCACAAAGGAAGAGATATTTCACCGATTCTGTTGCGACAAATCGCAAAAGACATCGGACTAACAATTGACGAGATCATCAAGGCACAACGATGAGACTACGTGTGGATAAGGAAGCCGACGCGCTCTACCTGCGCCTCGACGACTCCGCTATCGTCGAATCCGAGGAAGTCTCGTCGGGAGTGGTGCTTGATTACAACGAATCGAACGAAGTGGTGGGTGTGGAAATGCTCCATCTCTCGAAACGTTCCGCCAACCTGAATCTTTCTACCCTGGAATTTGAGACGGCTTAACCGTCCAGATGTGAACGATTGAAAACCAGACGCTATGAATCGGGGCCGCCTGACATGCCGGCAGCGTTACGACGTTGTACTGACGTGGATGGTGCATCTGCGATCACATTAAAGGGCGACCTCGGCATACTCGATAAAAGGCTGATCGGATTCTTCTGCTCGGTGCGTTGTCCGGGTGACGTGATACTTAAGACCTATGATCTTGCGCGGGTGCTGCGTGAAACCGATGTAACGATCGTCGGCGGATTTCAGTCTCCGATGGAAAAGGAGTGCTTGGACCTACTGTTACGAGGTTCGGTGTCCGTCGTCGTCTGTCCGGCGCGTGGGCTTGGCAACATGCGGATTCCAAGAGGCTGGAAGAAGCCGCTGGACGAAGGGCGATTGCTACTCCTGTCCTTTTTTGACGATAACATCCGTCGCCCCACCGCAAATATCGCCGCCAGGCGTAACGCTTATGTCGCCACTCTCGCCGACCATCTTCTCATCGCTCACGCCGAACAGAGCGGTAAAATCGAGACGTTATGCAAGGAAGCGCTTGCTGAAGGGAAGCCAGTGTTTGCCCTGGATTCGCTGGATAATGTTCATCTTGTTGAATGTGGTGTTGTGCCAGTCCGGGCTGAGGAGTCCTTAGCCTAAGGGATTGGAAAGTCCGGCGACAAAGCCAGTCATGACTTTTGTCGGACTTTTTCCAGAATTATACAATCTCATCCAATATTTCTTCTATTTGATTGATGATGTAATGAGTCTTATCAACTAACATAAAGAATTGTTTAGCTAATCTGAAATGCTCTATTGCCGCGCTATTGCTACCAATGGTTCTCAAGTACATGCCGTAATGAATGTGGATGTTGCCTAGAGCCTTATTGTTATTATGATAGATGGATTTCAACTCGCCGACAATTTTATAGAAGATATCAGCGTATGCAGGGCTATCATAAATTGATAACAAGTCTTGCATTATTCTAGGGTTTTCAGGCGCCAAAGAGAAAAAGCCCAGCGAATATCTTATAGCTGAGTCAATGTTGGATAGATTCAATTCTCCCTTAATCAACGGCTGGATGTTCTCATATATCTCAGGATGGGTTTCCCAACAAAGCCGCCTATACTCCATGGCTCTGTCATGACTATCCATCTCTGCGTACCAATCCGCTAACTGCCTATATGCGTCTGCTTTTTCGATAGGGTCTCCAATCGAGCCGCATTTATTTTTAAGCTGTTCTATGACCTTCGTATTATCGAAACTAATTTTTACCGGCATCGAATATTTAAGAATATATGCGAGTTTTCTTAAGTTTCTGTTCTCTAACTCTTCTTTGGTAAACAAGACAAAGAATACGATAAATTCGTCACAGTCGATGTAGCCTGTAATTTCTTGGCAAGGTAGCTGATCCGCGGTAGCTACTCTAATATACGTATTTCTACCATCTTTTCTTTTAGATGGACGATGTTGCCTTATACATAAGTTTGTATAACACGCTCGCATCGCGTCGTTTTGCATTTCGACAAGTTCAGAGACAGAGGAAGCTTTTTCGTCTTTATGATAGCAATCAAGATATATCCACTCTTGATTTTTTTGTGCACTTTTTAGCTCTAACCCTCGCTGATAAAGACAAGCAAGATAATTTGGTTGTCTGCTGCTATCGATCACCCAACCAAAGGGTGCAGGCAGTAATATGGAACTTTTGCCTGCATAAGGAATCGCACGAAGACCTTGATAATCCTGCAAATCTTCAAAATTTAATATGTCAAGCTCAAGCCTATTGGGTCCGTAATAGGCTCGATTGATGGCAGCATCAGAATATCCTTTTTGTGTTATTAATAGACCCTGATCTACCTCTATGTCTTCCATCATCGCTATAAATGACTCGGTGTGCTTAACATCCACCCGTCGCGAGAAATATTTTGTATCCACCGCAATCTTGATCGGCAATCCAGCAACATCATCCTCAATCAACACATCTACTTGGCGCTCCTTTTTTGAATAGCGCCCTATCAATCTTGCATTGTAGGTAATTTGGGCCTCGGGATACTGCTCCAAAAAATAGCTATACACTTCTTTTTCGTAGTCTTTCCAATCCATTTTTGCACTTCCTATAACACAGCGGCATGAGTGTCGTAGGCCAACTTGGCATGTAGTTTAAGCTGACATTCCTCTACAGCCCGTTCCACGTTGATCTCAACAACAGCCGCCCGCCGTTTGCGAATTTCGCCACCAACAGACGAACCGAATCTCACCCACTAGACATCACCTCGTTTCATCCCTGATATCCTCGGCCGTCCCCTCTACCCACTCCATCGCTTCGGCTTCTCGTTCGGTATCTGCCGCCATCTGACGGTAACCCTCCTGAATATCTCCATATACGACGTAGGGCCTGACCAATGATTCGATAAACCGGCTGATTTTCCGTCTCCCTACGACTTGGTACAGACCTGCGTATACGTCCTCGTCTATGGTAATTGTCAGCTTCTTTTGCATACCCACTCCTGACACGTGTGGTACACGTACATTACCATAAAGAGTTTCCAACATCTTTTGTCCATCCGGTACGAGGGCTCGACGCGCTCTCACCTTGTTTCCGCCTTCCCGGCTGTGTACATTCCTAGGCCATGTCTCCGTTTGACCATCCGGCTGTGGATCGGCTGATTTGCCTTGCACTGGAAGAGGACATTGGTCGGGGCGATGCGACCACGCGGGCGACTATTCCCAGCAATCAGGCGGCGCATGGAAAAATCATGGCCAAGGCCGACCTTGTGTTGGCCGGGCTGCCAATAATTGCATTGGTTCTGGCGCAGACGGATAAAACGGCTGGAGTGCGTTTGCTCGCGCAAGAGGGGCGTCAGGTTCCGGTCGGGACGGTTGTTGCCGAGGTGTGGGGACAGGCCGCCGGCCTGCTCACTGCGGAGCGGACCTTGCTCAATTTTCTGCAACATCTCTCCGGGGTGGCGACCCTGACCCGAAAATTTGTTGAGGCCGTGGCCGGAACCCGCTGCACCATTATTGATACCCGAAAAACCCTGCCCGGCCTGCGCCTGCTGGATAAGTATGCGGTTGTCCAGGGCGGGGGAAGAAATCATCGGCTCGGGCTGGACGACGGAGTGTTGATTAAAGACAATCACATTGCCGTGTGTGGCGGGGTGGGTGCTGCGGTCCGCCGGGCGCGGAGTCAGGCGTCAACGTGGCTGCGTATCGAAGTGGAGTGCACAACTATGGCTGAGGTCCAAGAGGCCCTCGACGCTCAGGCCGATATCATTCTGCTCGACAATATGACCACTACTCAGATGACCGAAGCCGTGCAACTGATACATGGGCGAGCCCTGGTCGAAGCCTCGGGCAATATATCGCTGGCGCGCGTGCGGGAGGTAGCAGAAACGGGGGTGGATTTTATCTCGGTCGGTGTCCTGACCCATTCAACTCCGGCCGCAGACCTGAGCATGTCCGTGACGTGCGAGCCGGGGGCGTAGGGTCTGGAGCACGCTTATGGACGACCTGCCTGACCACAGCTTTGAGACGGCTCTCGTGTCTCGGTTGTCCCAACCGGCGACGCGCCTGCTCGGTCGTCCGCTACATTTTTTTGACACTATTGATTCCACCAATACATCGGCTGCCAGACTGGCACGACAAGGGGCAACCGAGGGAACGGTTGTGACCGCTGATGCGCAGACCGGTGGTAAGGGCCGCTTGGGGCGGAGCTGGGTTTCGCCGCCCGGAGTGAACCTCTATCTGTCGGTAATTCTCCGTCCCCGGAAACCTACCTCAGCCGCACCGCAATTAAGCCTGCTGGCCTCCGTGGCAGTGGCCGAAGCCATCGTTCAACAGACGCAGTTGTTGCCCGTCATAAAATGGCCCAATGATGTCCTGGTCGCAGGAAAAAAAGTATGTGGCATCCTGACTGAGATGCAGGCGAACGGCTCGCATCTCAGGTCAGTCATTGTCGGTATCGGAGTCAATATCAATGCTCCGCTGGCGTCATTTCCTGAGGAGCTACAGGATAAGGCCTCTTCGCTCCTCCTGATGTGTGGGGAGCCGGTTGACCGGGCGGCGTTTACTGTCAGCCTGCTGACCCATCTTGAGAAATTATATGTTCTGTGGCTAGAAACAGGGTTCCCGGTAGTGGGTGCAGCCTGGGAAGGCTATGCGTCTGAGTTGCTGGGAAAATCGATCACGGTGACAGCGCCTGAAGGGGTAATCTCAGGGACGGCGCGTGGTATTGATCAGGACGGTGCACTCTTGGTTGAAACAGTATCCCCGGAAGGGCAGGCGAGGCCGTCCCCCCGCGTCCAGCGTATTCTGGCTGGGGATGTGACCGTGGTTGACGGCTATCGAAAGACGGGCACAGTGAACTGATCGGAGTGGACACCCATGATACTCGCCGTTGATGTGGGGAATACGCATACGGTCGCCGGTCTCTACGAGACGCAAGACCTGGCCTATCACTGGCGCTTTGTGACTGAGGCGGAGCGAACGGCAGACGAGTACGGAGTGCTGCTGCAGAGCCTGTTTGCCGCCCGTGGACTCAGCCTGTCGTGTGTGGCTGGTATTATTGTGTCGAGCGTTGTGCCGGCAATGGTGAAAACGCTCGAAGACCTCGCCCAGACGTATTTTCAGCTCACCCCTCTCATCGTCGGCCCCGGCATCAAGACCGGGATGCCGATCCTGTACGATAACCCCCGAGAGGTTGGGGCCGACCGGATCGTGAATGCGGTGGCGGCCTACGAACGTTATCGGGCCGCCACGATCATTGTCGATTTCGGAACCGCCACAACCTTTGACTATGTGACGCAAGCCGGAGAATACCTGGGGGGGGCGATTGTCCCCGGCGTGGGGATTTCCCTGGATGCCCTCTTCCACAAAACGGCCAAACTCTACCGGGTAGAGCTGGTGAAACCGCCCAAGATTGTTGGCCGCAATACGGTCAACGCCATTCAATCCGGTATCTATTATGGATACACGGCTCTGGTTGATGGCATGGTGGAGCGTATTCAGCATGAAAATGGTGCGCAGGCCCGCGTGATCGCCACGGGTGGATTTGCCCAGCTGATCGCGGCAGAATCAAGAACCATTGAGGAGGTCGATGAGTTCGTGACCCTGGAGGGCCTGCGGATTCTGTATGAACGCAATCATTAAGAGCGTCGTGCAATTATGAAGACGACTGCGACTCAACGCAGTCACTCGGGTTGTGCAACGCTGCCATGAAGGAGGGAAATATGGCTGCTGGTGATATACATCGCATCCGAACCATTGGACTACTCGCTGAAGGCGGGGCTGGGAAGACGACCCTGGGGGAAGCACTCTTATACGCCGCGGGCGAGACCACCCGTCAGGGACGGGTGGAGGAGGAAAGCTCGGTGCTCGACTTTGAGCCTGAGGAAATGCGACGGAAAGCGACCCTGTCAACGGCTTTTCATACGCTGAGTTGGAAGAAGCACGATATTTGTTTAATCGACCCGCCTGGATATGGGAACTTTTTGCCGGACACCCGCTATGCCATGGAGGCGATGAGTGGCGCCCTCTTCGTCGCCGGCCCAGCGGGCCAGCTCAAGGTCGAGACCGAACGGCTGTGGAACTGGGCCAAGGACATGCAGCTGCCTCGTATCGTCTGTCTGTCCCGGATGGATCGGGAGGAAGGGGAATTCGGCGCGGCTATCGATGCCCTGAATAGTGCTCTTGAGACCACCCTGACTCCGATTCACATTCCGATTGGCTCTCAGGCCGACTTTCGGGGCGTGGTTGATCTGCTGTCCATGCAGACCCTGATGTTTCAAGGTGATAAGGGCGAAGTCACGACCGAGGCCATTCCCGCTGCTCTCCAAGAGCAAGCGGATGACTATGGTGAAAAGCTGATTGAGGCGGTTGCAGAAATAAACGATGATCTCCTGACGCGCTATCTTGAGGGCGAGGAGTTGAGCGTGGAGGACATTACCCAGGGATTGAGAGAGGGTGTGGCTGCCGCCCAGATTTTCCCCGTACTGTGCCTTTCCGGGAGCCAGACTTTGGGCATCCAGCCGATGTTGAACGCAATAGTTGATTTGCTTCCGTCACCAGACTCTCGTCCGAGTGTGGTCTGTACCGATCCGAAAACCCAGGAATCAGTTGAGCGCAGCCCTGACCCGACCGCGCCGTTTACCGCCCGCGTGTTTAAGACGGTTGATTCGCAGGCGGGAAAACTGGCGCTCTTCCATGTGATTTCCGGAAAAGTGGAGAGCGACTCGGTCGTGTATAATACGACCCGTGATGCCAAAGAACGTCTCGGCCAGTTATTTCACCTGAAGGGCAAAAAACAGGAGCCGGTGACCACGGCACTGCCGGGCGATATCATCGGTGTGGCCAAGCTCAAAGAGACGCATACCGGCGATACGCTGTGCGACGAAAAAACCCCCGTTCTGCTGCCCCCACTGGTCGAATTCAATCCGGCTATCTCGTTTGCCCTGGGGCTCAAGTCTCGCGGCGACGAAGAAAAGATTATGACCTCCCTGGACCGGCTCAATGAGGAAGACCCGGCCCTCAGAGTGGACCGCGACCAACAGTCCAACGAAATCCTTATTTCCGGAGCCGGCCAGCTTCATATTGAAGTCGTAGTCGAGAAACTGAAGCGGAAATACGGGGTTGACGTGGAGCTGAAAGCGCCCAAGGTTCCGTATCGTGAAACCATCACCGGTAGAACCGAGGCCCAGGGACGCTTGAAGAAACAATCGGGCGGGCGCGGCCAGTTTGGCGATACCTGGCTGCGTGTCGGACCTCTAGCCCGTGGGACCGGCTTTGAGTTCATCAATGAAATAAAAGGTGGCGCGATTCCGCGTCAATATATTCAGTCAGTGGAAAAAGGTGTGGTCGACGCTCTGGGCAAAGGATTCCTGGCTGGCTATCCCATGGTGGATGTCCAAGTGGCGCTGTATGACGGCTCCTATCACGATGTGGACTCCTCGGACATGGCGTTTCAGATTGCCGGGTCTATTGGCATCCAGAACGCGCTGGAAAAGGCCAAGCCCGTGTTGCTGGAGCCCATTATGCACCTCGATATCACCGTGCCAGAGGAGTATATGGGGGATATCAGTGGTGACATCAATCGACGCCGTGGCAGACTCGTGAGTGTCGACGCCAAGGGCCATAACCAGATCATCAAGGCGTCCGTTCCCATGGCTGAGATATTAACCTATGCGCCTGATCTCCGGTCTATGACAAGTGGACGCGGTACCTTTGAGGTTGGTTTTTCGCACTACGAAGAAGTGCCGCATCATTTAACGGAAAAAATCATTCAAGAGAGCAAGCAGGCGAAAGAAGAAGCGAGTCATTAAGCATATGTAAATCCCTGCGGAGAGCCACTGCTTCTCCGCAGGGTATGGGATGAGACGTTGACAACCTCACTCGGGCTGTACTAGAGTTCTCCTCTCTTTTCATTTTCAGGAGGGTTGCTTATGGATGTCAAAGAAGAAGAGTTGATACGTTCCCTGATCGATACTGACCCCGAACTGCGCCGCCACTATGAGGAACACGCTCAACTCAAACAGCGCCTTCAAGAACTCAGAGAAAAATCCTTCCTGACTGAAGAAGAAGAGATTGAAGAAAAAACGATCCAAAAACAAAAACTGGCGGGTAAAGATCGCATCATGGAAATCCTCGCCCGCCACAAACGACAAGCAGCATAACTGAGGATCGCTGCGTTCACGGTTTCGACTCGCCTGGGAGTACCTCAGCCCCACTCGTGTGGCTGGAGTGTCGCCCGGTTAAACGTTTCCTTCTCAGAAGCTCATTGAGCGACAGGACCTATGCGTCATACAATCTCTATCTTAGTTGAGAATGAATTCGGTGTTCTCGCTCGGGTCGCGGGACTTTTTAGTGGCCGAGGCTTCAATATTGACAGCCTGAGCGTGGCAAAGACCCTGGACCCCTCATTGTCCCGTGTCACGCTCGTTACGGAAGGCGACGATCAGATTGTCGAGCAGATCACGAAACAGCTCAATAAACTGATCTGTGTCATCAAGGTCAGTGACTTCCAAGACACGCCGCACGTGGAACGTGAGATGGCGCTCATCAAGGTTGCAGCAGACGAACGTACACGCGGTGAAATTCTGAATATTATCGATATCTTCCGAGCCAAGGTGATCGATGCCGGGCCGCGATCCTTTGTGATTGAAGTGACCGGTGATGAGGGGAAGATTACTGCCATCTTGGATTTGCTCAAGCCGCTGGGTGTCAAGGAGATCGTGCGCACCGGAAAAGTCGCCGTTCAGCGTGGGCTTCAGACACTCTCAGCAACGACCGTGGACAATACATTGGAGCAGCAGCGAAAGGTGCGTCGGCTGCGCTAGGAGCATCCAGAGGCTCTCCGTCATGCCTGCAGACGAGAGAGCTCAGGAGGAAAAGACCTAAGGAGTAAGTAGCATGAGCATGAATATTTATTATGACAACGATGCCGATCTGTCCCTGCTTTCGGGTAAGAAAATTGTCATCGTCGGATACGGCAGTCAGGGCCACGCCCACGCTCTCAACCTGCGTGACTCCGGGATGGATGTCCGGATTGGGCTGCGGAAAGACAGCGGCTCCTGGAAAAAGGCCGAGGAGGCCGGCTTTGTGGTCCAGGAGGTTGGAGCAGCCTCGGCTGACGCCGATATCATTATGATCCTGACACCCGACGAGGTCGCCAGCGAGATGTATGAATCTGACATCAAAGCCGGTCTCAAAGCCGGGAAATACCTCGCTTGTGCGCACGGATTTAATATCCACTTCAAGAAAATCGTTCCGCCCGAAGAGGTGAACGTTTTCATGGTCGCTCCCAAAGGTCCCGGCCATCTCGTCCGGAGTGAATTTGAGAAAGGCCGTGGTGTGCCCTGCCTGATAGCGATGGCGCAAGACCCGTCCGGGGATACCAAGCCGGTGGCCATGGCCTACGCGTCGGCCATCGGTGGGGGACGCGCGGCGATTTTAGAGACCTCGTTCAAAGAAGAGACCGAGACCGATCTGTTTGGGGAACAGACCGTCCTGTGCGGTGGGGTAACCGAACTCATGCGGGCCGGCTTTGAGACCCTGGTCGATGCCGGCTATGCGCCGGAGATGGCGTATTTTGAGTGCCTGCACGAAATGAAGCTGATCGTGGACCTCATCTACGAAGGCGGGATCACGAATATGCGCTATTCCATCAGCAATACGGCCGAGTTTGGAGATATGACCCGTGGCAAACGGGTCATTGGAGACGAAACTCGTGCCGCGATGAAGCATATCCTGGCTGATATTCAGTCTGGAAAATTCGCCGACGAATGGATGAATGAATATCGGTCTGGCTTGCCGCGCTTTAATGCCCTGCGCAAAGAGGGCGCGAGTCATAGGGCTGAGGTTGTCGGCGACAATCTGCGCGGTATGATGCCTTGGCTCCAGCAGGATAGGCTGGTCGATAAGGCGAAAAATTAACTCGGGCCATGACGGGGCAGACACGCGGGGAGGGGAGCGTGGCCTCCTCTTTTCGCTTCCCGTGTTGTGATTATGCATTTTGCGCGTGAGGGATATCCCTGGATCTTCGGGCTCGGCTCACTCTCTCTCGTACTCGGTCTGCTCGGCTTCCACTCCTCTGGCGGTATTCTGCTTGGGCTCACCCTCTTTGTTGCCTTTTTTTTTCGTGACCCTGATCGCGAGGTTCCCGGTGACACCGACGTGATTATCTCTCCTGCCGATGGACGCGTTATCACGGTTGAGCCGTTGGCACGCGGCAAATACGCCTCAGAGCAACCTGCTTCTCGGGTTGGCATATTCCTGTCTCCGCTCAACGTACATGTCAATCGTGTCCCGGTGACTGGACAGGTCACCCAAATTCAGTATCAGCCGGGGAAATTTCGGGCTGCGTTCGCCGCTGATGCCGCTGAAGTCAACGAGCAGAACGCGGTCAGTATTCAGGATACATACGGCCGCCGGGTTGTTCTGGTCCAGATTGCCGGTATGCTGGCCCGGCGGATTGTGTGTCGCCTGACGGGCGGAGAACAGGTCCAACAAGGCGACCGGTACGGCATGATCATGTTGGGCTCCCGGGTGGACGTGTATTGTCCGGCAGAGGTACAGTTGAAAATAACGGTCGGACAACGGGTAAAGGCCGGAGAGACGGTGATCGGCGAATACCGCACTCGGGCGAAAACATAACTGGGAGGTTGCCTGTGGCTATGCAGACACGCGAAAAAGTCAGACGGCTGCCAACTCGTGAAAAAATGCGTCCCCCCCTGCGCAAGGGCGTATATCTGCTGCCTAATCTTTTTACGACGGGCGGGCTGTTTTGCGGGTTTTACTCCAGCGTGATGACTCTGCAGGGCGAGTTCCGGGTCGCGGCCACCGCGGTTCTGATTGCGCTGATCTTTGATTCCCTCGACGGCCGGATTGCCCGTATGACGAAAACCTCCAGCCGTTTTGGTGCGGAATACGATTCCCTGTCCGACCTGGTGGCTTTTGGGGTGGCCCCCGGTTTGTTGGCCTATCGCTGGGCCTTGGAGCCGTGGGGAGCGTGGGGCTGGTTGGCGGCGGCCTTATACGTAGTGTGTGGCGCCCTCCGCCTGGCGCGCTTCAATGTCCAAATCGGAGTAGTGGATAAGGAGAGTTTTGTTGGTCTGCCTATCCCGGCTGCGGCGGCCGTCATAGCCACGACGATTTGGGTGTATGACTACCTGGGTGGTGAAGGGACGACCAGTAAGCACATCACCCTCCTCCTGCTGGTGTATGCTCTGGCCGGCCTGATGATCAGTACGATTCGCTATGCGAGCTTTAAAGATTTGAATCTGCGCGACCGGCAGCCCTTTGGCCTGCTGGTCGCGGGTATCATTCTCTTACACCTGACTATCGCCGAGCCGCAGATCATGTTGTTCACCATTGCCGGCGTGTATGCGTTGTCCGGTCCGGTTGGTATGGTACTGCGCCTGTGGAAGAAGAGACAGCCAGAAGAGGAAGCCGGGCCTGACGTAGCCCGTGTCCAACCAAAGCAACTCCGTGAACCCTCCGAGCAGCCGCCCCATTCCCTTGACAATGAGAAAAAGGGTCCGGTATAACGAAAGATGCATGATTCACATGATGAAGCTTGACACTTTAGGTCTCCTGCTTGGCCTCCTGCTTAGCATCCCGCCTGAGGGATCCGAGGGAGGTGTATAGGTCACACCAGACTCTTGGAGGCCACGGGCGGAATATCTGATCCGTGGCCTCTTGTTTGAGAGGGTTGCGGGTACACTCGCAGCCCTCTTTTTATATGGATAATACTGAGGAGGACGTTATGGAACGCGAAGTTGTAAGGATTTTTGATACCACGCTGCGCGACGGCGAGCAGTCGCCCGGTGCGACCATGAATATTGAAGAAAAGGTGATGGTCGCCGGCCAACTCGAAAAGCTCAATGTGGACGTGATTGAGGCCGGCTTTGCTGCGTCGTCGGAGGGCGACTTTGAATCGGTCCGGCGTGTTGCCGAACTCGTCTCTACTCCTATTGTCCTGAGTCTGTCGCGCACCAAGGAAGACGACATTCGTCGTTCCATTCAGGCCGTCGAGAAGGCCAAGCACCCTGGGGTGCATATTTTTATCGCCACCTCTGACATCCATCTCAAACATAAACTCATGATGAGTCGTCAGGAGTGCATCGACGCCGCGGTCTGGGCGGTCGAATATGCGAAAAAACATCTTGACTATATCGAGTTTTCAGCCGAAGACGCCTCTCGTACAGCCCGCGACTTTCTGGTCCAGATTTTCGGCGAGGTCATTCAGGCCGGAGCCGTGACCATTAATGTTCCGGACACCACCGGCTACGCCATCCCCCATCAGTTCGGTGCCCTGTTTCAGTATCTGCAGGAAACGGTTCCCGGTGGTGGAGACGTGACGTGGAGTGCGCACTGCCACAACGATTTGGGCCTGGCCGTAGCCAACTCCTTAGCGGCTATTGAGAACGGCGCCCGCCAAGTGGAATGCACGATTAACGGCATAGGCGAACGCGCGGGGAATACGTCCATGGAAGAGGTGGTCATGGCGCTCAGAACGCGAGAGGATGTGTTCTCCCATGTCAGCACGCAGATCGTGACCGAGCAGATTTACCCCTCCAGCCAACTCCTGTCTCAAATTACCGGCATTACCGTTCCCATCAACAAGCCGGTGGTCGGTGATAACGCCTTTGCTCACGAGGCCGGCATCCATCAGGACGGCGTGCTGAAATACAAACTGACCTATGAGATCATGCAGCCTCAGACGATAGGCTTGGACAGCAATAGACTCGTCTTAGGGAAACATTCGGGCCGGCACGCCTTTATTGAGCGGCTGAAATTCCTGGGCATTGACTATACGGGAACCGATATGAATAAGGCCTTCGTGCGTTTCAAAGCCTTGGCCGACAAGAAAAAGAGCGTCTACGACGAAGACCTGATCGCTATTGTAATGGAAGAAACGGCCCGTATCCCCGAGAAGTACGAGTTGCTGTATATGAATGTCACCTCATCCAGCATGGCGGTTCCGCATGCGACGGTGAAGATGAAAGTGAATGGTGAGGAGTTGATCGAAAACGCCTCTGGCGATGGCATGGTTGACGCCTGCTATAAGGCGATTGCTCAGATTGCCGAAATGGACGTGAAGCTAGAGCGCTATTCGGTCAAATCCATCACTGGCGGAACCGATGCCCAGGGCGAGGTTTCGTGTCTCTTGCGCAAAAACGGTGCCTCCGTGAACGGCCAGGGCTCCCACACCGATATTATTATGGCCAGCGCTCTGGCCTTCACCAATGCACTCAATAAATTTGCTCAGATAGACCGCTACGGAGACCGGTCCGGCGTCCATCGCGAAGGGCCATAAGTCTCGTCTACGCGACAACGGGTGAGTATCGAGGGGCGACCAGACGGTCGCCCCTATTTGCTTGTGCTGCGGTTTGTGATGGATTTGACCGACGAAAAGGAGAAGGTATGGCGCATAATATTGCAGTATTCAGTGGTGACGGCATTGGCCCCGAGGTCATGGGCGAGGCGACGGAAGTCCTCAAGATTGTCGGACCGCGATTTGGCATTGAGTTTTCTTTTGAGCCGGCTTTGGCGGGCGGCTGCTCGATTGACGAACACGGCGTGGCCCTGACGGATTCGGCTCTGCGAACGGCCAAAGAAAGCGATGCCGTCCTGCTGGGTGCCGTCGGGGGGCCGAAATGGGACGACCCGAAAGCCTCGGTCCGACCCGAGCAAGCCATTCTCGGGCTGCGCAAGGAGCTCGAACTCTTCGCCAACCTGCGACCGGTTCAGGTCAACCGCCATCTGCTGCACGCCTCGACCTTGAAACCTGAAGTCCTGGAAGGCGTTGATCTCATGGTCGTCCGAGAGCTGACCGGAGGCGTCTATTACGGCCGGCCGAGCGAACGCCGGACCGGCGCGTCCGGGCGGGAGGCGGTTGATACGATTTTCTATACCGAGGGAGAGGTCGAGCGACTGATGCGGGCCTCATTCGACTTGGCGCGGAAACGGCGCAAGAAGCTCACCTCGGTCGATAAGGCCAACATCATGGCGTCCTCACGCATGTGGCGCGAAGTCGCCAATGAAGTTGCCCAAGAGTATCCTGATGTCGAGTATGAGGACGTATTGGTGGACGCCATGTCGATGCACCTGATCCGGCGGCCCGCCGACTTTGACGTGATTGCCGCAGAAAATATGTTCGGCGATATTTTAACGGATGAAGCCTCCATGTTGGCCGGCTCCATGGGGCTGCTGCCTTCTGCGTCGCTCGGCGAAGGCAGCCGCGGTCTGTTTGAGCCCATTCATGGCACGGCGCCGGACATTGCGGGCCAGGACAAGGCCAACCCGTTGGCCATGATTCTGTCCACCGCGCTCATGCTGCGCCTCTCTTTTGGCCAGGACGAGGCCGCCCTGGCGATTGAAGAGGCGGTCGATCAGGTGCTGGGCAGCGGCTACCGCACGCCGGATATTGCCCAGCCCGAGTGCCGGGTGGTTGGCTGTCAGGAAATGGGCCGGCTGGTCCGAGAAAGGCTGGGCGGGGAAAGCTGAAAGAGGACGGCTATCCAGTGCCACGCCTAAGCAGGTCGTACCAATAAAACGCTACGACGACCAAGGCGTGGGTAATACGTTCTTGGCGAACGAGTTCGGGAAGCTCGCTCGCGTGGACTAAGATCACCTCGGTTTCCTCGGTGGTATCGAAGCTGGGCTCAAAGCGTTTCTCAACGTTGCGGGCCAGGAAGCTGTGACAGCGATTGCCCTGAAGGGCCGGGTTGGGATGGATCGCGCCCAGCGGAATAATATCCTTAGAGTCGTAGCCGGTCTCTTCTTGCATTTCCCGCCGGGCGGCGTGCAGTGCTGAAGGGTCTTCCTGGTCTACCATGCCGCCCGGAATTTCGAGCGTAAAGTCTTCCGTCCCATGCCGGTATTGCCGGATCAGCACAACGTGGTCATCTGCTGTCACGGGAATGATATTGACCCAGTCGCCGCTGTCGAGCACGAAGAAGTCATGCTCTTTGTTTGTCCGGGGCGAACGGGAACGGTTCTTTTGCAGAGAAAAGATGCGACACGAATAGACGGTTTCAGAGTCGAGCCGCCGCCAGGGCTTGATCTTGCCAGGGTTTATTTTATTTGAGGACGAGTCGGACATAACGCAACGCTAAAACAGCCGCCGGTATTCAATAGCCGGGCAACGATCCATGACCACGGTCAGCCCCGCCGCCTGCGCCCGCTGGGCTGCCGTGGGGTCAATGACGCCTAATTGCAGCCACAGTATGGACGCGCCTGTGGTGATCGTCTCCTCAGCGATCTGGCCGACGAACTGTGAGCGCCGGAACACGTCAACCATCTCTATGCGAGTCGGGACCTCTCGCAGACTCGGAAAACACGGCTCGCCCAGCACCTCCTGACAGTGTGGGTTCACTGGGATAATGGTATGGCCCTTGGCTTTGAGCAGGGCTGCGATCTGATGGCTGTCACGACTTGGATCAGGCGAGTAGCCGACAACGGCAATCGTCCGTGGGGTTGCCAGAATATCCCGGATCGTGGTGTCGGCCGGATTGGTAAAGCCGGCCCATGCTGACGGCTGCGACATGCTGGTCACGCGGCCCGCTGCAAGAGGTCGTTAAACGAATGTTCAAGGCAACGCTTGATTTCGACCATGCGCGCCCGAAAGGCCTCTTCGCCCTGCATGGCCGGGTCCTCAATGTCTCCCTGCTCACCGGCAAACTCCTTAAGCGTAAAGGCTGCTTTTCCGTCTGCCTCGGGATAGGCGTCGAGCATGGATTTCTGCTCGTTCGTCATCGTCAGGATGAGGTCGGCATTGGCAATCAGCTCCCGATGCCGTTTGAGGTCGGTTGAAACGAACTCGTCGCGTTTAATCTGAATCCCATGCTCCTGCAAGATGAAGTAGGCGTCCAGGGAAGCGATCATGCCGTCCCTGGCATAAATGGCTATGCCACCGGAGCGCACGTCAATATGCCGAACCGCGCGCTCCGCCAACATTTTTTCCAAGAGGACGTGGGCCATCACGCTGCGGCTGGTATTGGCGTGACACACAATCAGAATATTATAGGCAGATGGCTGGCTCACAAAAATGTCCGGGTTCTGAAGGTCCTGGAATACAAAGAGAGACGGGCCAGAAGAGCAGGGCCGGCCCTCCTCCTCTGGTACCGACCGTCTAAGGTCAGCGAATTAGTCCTGTTTGAGGGACTTGAAGATTGATCCCAGGTCTTCTTTGGCGGTGTTGCCCTTGGCCAGTTCGACCTTGAGTTGCCCGCCCAGCTCGGCCGCGTCCCATATGCCCTTTTTCTTGACGGTTCCGACAGAATGCCAGCCCTGCATCAGCCACACACAGCCTCCACCAACCCGAAACACTTCGCCGTGGACATCTGCCGCATCTTCACTCGCCAGCCAAGTGACCAACGGCGCAATATGGCCGGGATCAAAATAGTCATGCGCGCCTTCTTCTTCCGGCCCGGCCATCAGACCAGCAGTTTGCGGCGTCGCGTCCACGGTCATCCGCGTGCGCGCCAGTGGGGCGATGGCATTGCCGGTGACCCCATATTTCTGCATCTCGCGGTCAACGATAATGGCCATGGTGGCCAGCGCGGCCTTTGCCGGACCGTAGTTAGGTTGGCCAGGACTCCCAAGCAGACCGGCGTCCGAAGAGGTGTTAATCACGCGGCCATTCAAAAGATTGCCCTGTTTATGCTGCTCGCGCCAGTATTCGCAGGCGTGGCGGGCGCAGTTGAAAGAACCTTTCAAGTGAACGTTCAGGACCGCGTCCCACTCGTCTTCAGACATATTGAAGATCATCCGGTCACGCAGGATGCCGGCGTTGTTGACGAGAATGTTGAGCTTGCCAAAGGAATCGAGTGCACATTCGACAATACGTTTGGCACCCGCGAAGTCAGTGACGCTCTCAAAATTCGCCACGGCTTCCCCACCCGCAGCCTTAATTTCATCAACCACCTGTTGGGCCGGGCTGTCATCCGAGCCGGTGCCATCGAAGCTGCCACCCAGGTCGTTGACCACAACCTTGGCTCCGTTTTTTGCGAGGAGCAAGGCTTCTTCCCGTCCGATTCCACGTCCGGCTCCTGTCACAATAGCGACTCTTCCATCGAGCAGCATAGATTTTTCTCCTTGTTTAGTTGGTCTTATTTTCTCAGTAAACCAGAGCGTTTACGCCACCCTTGTCTGCCTGAGACACTTGGCTTTGTCAAGGAGTCGAGGCGTCCGGCAAAAGAAAAAGCCCTGGAAAACCGAGTCTTCCAGGGCTTTTGAGGCAAGGCCGAATTTTCTGCGTTATGCGTCGTAATACAGCGCAAATTCGTAGGGGTGGGGCCGCAGGCGGAGTTCGTCAATCTCCTGGGTCCGTTTGTATTCGACCCAGGTCTCTACCACATCCTGGGTAAATACATCGCCTTTCAACAGGAAATCATAATCTTTTTCCAAGGCGTCCAGTGCCTCCGGCAGTGAGCCGGGCACGGATGGGACATGGGCCAACTCCTCGGGGGTTAGGGCATAGATGTCTTTATCCAGAGGATCGCCCGGATTCAGTTTCCGCTCAACCCCGTCGAGACCAGCCATCAGCATCGCTGAAAAGGCCAGATAGCCATTGCTGGTTGCATCCGGGAAGCGGACCTCAATGCGCTTCGCCTTGGGACTCATGGAATACATGGGAATACGCACTGCTGCCGAACGGTTGCGGGAAGAGTAGGCCAGGTTAACCGGCGCTTCAAATCCCGGAACCAGACGACGATAGGAATTGGCCGTTGGAGCGGCAAAAGCACAAATGGCCGGTGCGTGGGCCAAGATACCGGCAATATAGTGCATGGCAAATTCGCTCATGCCGCCATAGCTATCACCGGCGAAGAGCGGGTTGCCGTCCCTCCAGACCGACTGGTGGGTATGCATGCCCGAGCCATTGTCACCAAAGACCGGCTTGGGCATAAAAGTCGCGGTTTTCCCGTGCCGCTTGGCCACGTTCTTGACAATATATTTATACCATTGCAGCGCATCGGCCATTTGGACCAGCGGCAGGAAGCGCAGGTCAATCTCCGCCTGACCGGCGGTGGCTACCTCGTGGTGGTGCTTCTCAACCCGAATCCCAACCCGCTCCATCATCTGAACCATCTCGGTGCGGACGTCTTGATACGAGTCGAGAGGCGATACCGGGAAGTAGCCTTCTTTGTGCCGGGGCTTATACCCAAGATTGGGACGTTCTTCCCGGCCGGAGTTCCAGACGCCTTCAATCGAATTGACGTGATAATAGCCTTCATACGCATTCTGATCGAAACGGACTTCGTCAAGAATGAAGAATTCCGGCTCAGGTCCGAAATACGCCACTTCGCCGAACCCGCCGGACTGGACATAGGCTTCAGCCTTCTTGGCGATGCCGCGCGGGTCACGCGAGTACGGCTCACGCGTGATCGGATCCACGATATTGCAGAGCAGGCTGAGCGTCGGCCGTTCGTAGAACGGATCCATGACCGCGGTGCTGGGGTCGGGCATGACCAGCATGTCCGAGGCGTTAATCGGCTGCCAGCCGCGAATCGAAGAGCCGTCAAAGCCGGACCCGTCCTCGAAGAGGTCTTCGTCATATTCACTCAACGGTATGGTGAAATGTTGCCAGGTCCCGATCAGGTCCATGAACTTGAGATCGACTAACTCCGCGCCCTTCTCCTTTGCCAGAGCGATAGCTTCTTGTGGCGTCATAGTGACTCTTTTCCTCCTTACACTAGCAATAATGTTCCGTGCAGATGCTCGCGGGCGGCATTACAACGCGTCTTCCCCGCGTTCACCTGTCCGTATACGAATGACTTCTTCAACTGAATTGACGAAAATTTTTCCGTCTCCGATGCGGCCTGTTTTAGCCGCCTCCTGGATGGTCTCGACAACCGTGGCCACCTGCTCCTCCCTGACGACGATTTCCAGCTTGACCTTGGGGAGAAAGTCAACCACATATTCGGCGCCCCGGTAGAGTTCGGTATGCCCCTTTTGGCGCCCAAAGCCCTTAACCTCGCTTACGGTGAGCCCAGATAAGCCGGCAGCATTCAGACCCTCTTTCACTTCGTCTAGCTTGAACGGCTTAATAATCGCTTCAACCTTTTTCAGTGTGCCCATATTACTACCCTCTCTAGGCCCTCTCTAAAATAAAATATGCAACATGTAAAGCGGACAGGCATACTGCGGAGGGCGTAATCCACCTTACGGCACTCTTATAGATATGAGCAAGACAAATGCCAGTCTGCACTGACCCCAGGAGCTGGAAATTCCTCAAGAAACAGCATGGATGCAGCAGGTCCATGCTGCCTAGTTCACAGGCAGCGCTCTTTTTTTAGGCAGGAGGGGTCGATTTTCCTGACCGAAATTTTTGCTCCTCACCTTTCAACAACCGCCCGATATTCTCGTGATGGCGGACAATGATCAACCCGGCAACCGAGATGCCGGCAAGCAGAACCGGCCGCGGGTAGGCGAAAAGGAAGATGAGGCCGGGGGTGAGCGCCGCGGCCGCGAGAGAGGCCAGCGAGACAATGCGGAACACCGCAAACACCAGGGCAAAACCGAGCAGGGCCGTCAGGATGGCTGTTGGCGCGAGGCCCAAAAAAACACCCAGCCCGGTGGCCACCCCCTTTCCGCCCGCAAAACGCAGAAAGACAGGAAAAAGGTGGCCCAGGGTTGCCATCACGGCGGCACTGGCCTGAACAATCTCGCTCAATCCCAGCCAGCGGATAATGAGAACGGGGAAGAGACCCTTGCCGACATCCCCTATCAGGGTCAGGATGCCAGCCTTTTTCCCGGCCGTGCGCGCAACATTCGTGGCCCCCACGTTGCCGCTCCCCGCCTCCTGGATAGCGACCCCCTGTCTCTTTGCGATCAGCGCACCAGTTGGAATGGAGCCACACAGATAGGCAGCAACGCTGGAGAGGAGCAGAACGCCCAGGTCGAGATCTGACAGCATGAGGTATGAGTCTTCACCCATCGGCATACCCGATGGATGGGCACGGATCCCCGGAAAGTGGGATAGTCATGGTCGGGGTGACTGGATTTGAACCAGCGACCCCACGGTCCCGAACCGTGTGCTCTACCAGGCTGAGCCACACCCCGACACGCCGTACTACTCGTCTCCTAATAGCTCGGGCCGGGTTCCAGGGTCAAGTAGGGGAATCTATCCGGCGTGGTGTTGGACGCCAGCCTGGCTCCTATTCCAGGGGGCACGACCAGAACTCTCCGGCCTGTTGAAAGCCATTATCCCTTAAAAAGGTGGGGGAAAGCGATGCGGTTGACTGGCCCGAACTCGGCAGCCAGACCACGCTGAGACACGCCCGCTTCTGGGCGCGCTCCTTTGCGAAATCGAGTAGTGCTTGCCCGACCTGCGCCGGCGCAGAAGGCAAGACCGCGATATCGATAATTGCCAGCCAACCCGCGTGCTGGAGGCGACGAATATAGCTGACGAGGATCATACCCTGGAGCAGGCCGTCATGCTGAGCCACATAGAAGTCGAGTGCAGGGTCCCGAGCGAGCCGCCGCCAGTGACGAACTTCCGCCTTACGCCACTCCCCGCCGGAAGCATCCGGGAAGAGCATCGTCTGGCAGGTGCTGAGGTCCGTTCGTCTTCCGCGCCGGATGGTGAGCATGGCTTGTCTCCTACCACATATTGGCATAAGCCAGGAATACCAGTTGCTCGCCGTCTGCCGGGCGAGTGGCCGTCCGATAACGAACAGACCTAGGTTGAAAGTCGCATGTCCTCGATTCCAATCTCGCTCACAATTGACAGGCTGTCCTATGGTCCGGCGGGCGTCGGACGGGTGAACGGCAAAGACGGCGGGAAAGTTGTCTTTGTCCCGCACACGGCCCCTGGGGATCGAGTGGATGTTGTCCTGACCGAAGAAAAAAAACGCTACGCCCACGGACAACTCGTCACTATACGACAAGCCTCACCGGCCCGGCGGATGCCGCCGTGTCGTTATGTGCCGCGCTGCGGTGGTTGCCCGTGGCAGCATGTGACCTATGCGGAACAGCTCAGGGCCAAGGAAGCGCTCGTCCGCGAGCATCTGCGGCGTATTGGAGGCGTGGCGGACCCGCCCGTCCTGCCGATTCTTCCTAGCCCGCAGGAGTGGCGCTATCGCCATCGTATCCGTCTGCGAACCGAACCGTCGGCTCGACTCGGCTTTTATCAGTCTCAGTCGCACGAGTTAGTCGAGCTGGGGGACTGTCTTATTGCCGGGGAGGGCAGTGCGACGCATTTGGCGCACGCCCGCGCCTGGCTGACCCGGTTGCGGACCACCGTCCGCCGGGTCGAGCTGATCACGAGCGATCCTGTCCGTGCTGCGACCGGAGGAGTGGTTCTGATAGGGAATGCAGAAGGTCGTTTTCAGACCGCTGATGAGGAAGCGTGTACGGCTTTTGTCGCCAGGCACGACGATGTTGCCGGGTTGCTGCTCTTTGGCCGCGGCTGGCGCCGCGCCTGGGGTGAGACCCGTATTGTATTGGACCTGGGCGTTGATGACCTGGTCCTGGAGGTGAAGCGGGGCGGGTTTACGCAGGTTAATCCCGCGGGCAATCGTGTGCTGATCGCGGCTCTTCTTCGATTGGGCGATTTTCATAAATCACAAAAAGTGATCGAATGCCATATGGGCGCGGGTAATCTGAGCTTGCCGATCGCCGGGCGGGTCAGCACGCTCATCGGCATCGAACAGGACCCGCATGCGCTTGCCGACGCCCGGGAGAACGTGACCCGGACAGGGCTGGACAATGTGACCTGCGTTCACGCCTCGGCCCGAGTCGGGCTCCAAACATTAGCCCAACGCAAAGTAGAGGCTGATATCCTGGTACTGGACCCGCCTCGGACAGGAGCTGCTGACAGCCTTGACGAGATCCCTCGACTCAAGATTCCAAAGATTGTCTACGTCTCGTGCGACCCTACGACACTCGCCCGTGATATGCACCGTCTCGGCCAGTTGGGATACCGGCTTGAGTGCCTCCAGCCCGTCGATCTTTTCCCCCATACCTACCACGTTGAAACAATCGCAATTGCTGTATTGACTTGATGAAAACAGCCTCCTATGCTTCGGGCAACATCCCCGTACCGTCCCCGGAAAAGCGCTTCGGTGGAGATAGCACATGCCATCAAATACACAAGAAAAACCACACTCTTCAAAAGTGACGCTGATCCCTGCCAAAGGGGTCTCGCAGACCATCAATTACCTGCTGGAAGATCGCGATGAGCTCGAATGGCTGGTGGCGATCGGACGCAATAAGCGCGGTGAGATTTTCTTTTATGATACCGGCGGCGATATCATCGAAGACCTTGGCAGCCTGGATTATCTCAAACAACGTCTGCTGCGCGCCCACTTCGGGGACGAGTGGGAATAGCGGCTGAGTTTTGAAACCCCTGACTCCCGACAGCTCAACAGGGGCAACGGATCAGTCGAGTTCCTCATCTTCAATCGGCTGACCGGCCAGAATCCGGTCGCCGTCTATGGTGAGCGGAACGCGGACTAAAAATTTTCCGCACGGCGGACCAAAAATACACTCTCCGGTATTCGGTTCAAAAGCGGCCCCGTGCGTGGCGCACAGGATATAGCGGCCGTCTTCGGTCAAGAACTGGTTATCGATCCAGTCCATGGTCATGGGCACGTGAGCACAGCGGTTGATGTACGCAAAGTACTGGTCGTCGTAGTGCACCAGAAAACACTCGGTTTCCCGTCCCTCGACTGACAACATAAATTTTTTGGTCTCTCCCGGCTCGATCTCGCCCAGCAGGGCGACGGCGACCGAAGGGGACGTCTCAGACGGTGGCACTCCTACCTCCTGTAGTATCAGCGTGTATTTCAACATAGTCTAGCATCGAGATCGGGGGAGGGAAATCGACCCGCAGATGCCCAGTGCCATGAAAAACGGGAAACTCTGGAGGCAGGTAGGCTGCCTCCTCGTCGCCGGCTTCGTCCTGACTGTTGGTTTCGGCTGGGCTGATGAAGGCGTTCCGGTGCCTCCGCTTGACGCCGGCCTTATTGTTTCACTGCATCCCGTGTGTGTTCATTTTGCCATTGCTCTAATTGTCTTTGGCATGCTCCTTGACTGCGGCGGAAGCCTGAGCGGACGGCGGGACTGGCAGCAGGCTGGTCAAATCGGCTTTCTTGCCGGTGTTGGTGCGGTGGGCCTGGCCGTCCTGAGTGGCTGGATCGAACAACAGCTACCGCAGCCCAGCAGTGTTTTTGATCCCCAGATCGCGGAGCTGCTCTTCTACCACGAATATGGCGGGTATGTGCTACTCGGATTTTTTATCATCCTGCTTGTGGCACGGTTGCAAATTCGCGGGCGGTTGCCGTACCTGTATCTCATCCTGGCCGGAGTGGGATTAATTGGCCTGACGCTCCAGGGGTATTGGGGCGGAGAAATGGTCTACCGCTACGGGGCCGGCGTGCGCGCGGTCCAGGTGCTGAGTGATACTGCACAACGGACTCTGCCGGAAAACATGAGAATGCCTGAGCTTGATAAGGGTCTAAAGCCCGATTAGTCCGAGTTGTGAGAGGTCGTGCCGCTCAGGTTTCGAGCAGTACTTGCCGCGCCGTCAGGCCAGTTGTGGAAGGTGGTACCGCCAAGGTTTTGAGAGAGGCCCGCCGCGCTGTCGGACCAATTGTGAAAGGTGGTATCACCAAGGTCTCGAGAGAGGCCTACCGCGCCGTCGGACCAATTGTGGAAGGTAGTATCACCAAGGTTTCGGGATGTACCTGCTGAGCCGTCGGACCAATTGTGGAAGGTCGTATCGCCGAAGTTTTGGGAGGTGCCTGTCGAGCCATCAGAGCATGAATGGAAGGTCGTTCCCCCAATGTTCTGGGAAAGACAGGCTGCCTCAACGTCTCCACGCAGACCGAAGCCGATAAAGCAGACAAATGCAAACGCGGTAAAAAGGCGTCTTTGCATTTGTTCAGTACGCTATTCGGCCGTTTCTTCGCCCTTAAAGCCGGCTGCGGTGTGGGTGCCGTCGCAGAATGGCTTGTTTGCCGACTGACCACAACGACACAGATAAATGGCGTCGTCCTCAAGCGTGTACGGGTTGCGCTTCTGGTCCGTGACGGTGACGGCACCTTTAACCTCGTACGGCCCGTTTTTGAGCACTCGAATCTTGACCTCGTCCATACAGTGTCCTCCCTCTGGAATATGGCTTTCCCTCTCGCCTGAACGGAAAGGATTATCGCACACTGCTCTGGGTGTGGCAATGCGACACGGGTTTCAGTCTGCCTCATCGGGCGACTCGTCCGGCCCTGGTGGCGGAAGGGGTTCCCTGGGCAGGGCGAAGGGGGTCAGGTCCAGCGAGGGCTGGTCTGTTGTGATCAGTTCGTAAATCAACTTGCCGGTAATGGGGGCCAGGACAATGCCGTTGCGATGGTGACCGGTGGCCAGGACAACATTGTCGATGCCGGGCGCCCGGCACAGAATGGGCCGACGCGTCGGTGAATAAGGCCGTAAACCGGCCCAAAACCGGCTGAGCGGGGCCTTGCTTATCCCTGGTACGAGCGCTTCTGAGCGGTCAATAAAAGCCTGAATCGTATCCAGCGTAACATCCTTTGTATGCCCGACATACTCGACGCTTGAGCCAATAATGACCTCGCCGTTTTTGCGCGGGACCAGATAATGTTCGTCACACGAGATCACGTGGCTGAGCTGAGTCGCGCGAACGGCCAGCATCTGACCTTTGGCCGGTTCGACGGGAATCGCGATACCAAACAGGTCTCCGACCTGCCGCGACCAAGAGCCCGTCGCAATCACCACCGTCCCGGCCTCAACCCAGTCTTCGCCGATGCGAACAGATTGGGCGCGCCCTTGTGTCAGGCGGACCTCGGTCACCGTCGTGCCCGTTCTCAGTTGCGCGCCGCAGTGTTCCGCCGCTCGCGCCCAGGCCGCGGCCAGCTTGCCGTTATGCAGGTGGTGATCGCCCGGAAAATGGACGGCCCCACGCAGGTTTGGGGTCAAGGCCGGTTCGGCTTGCCGGACCGCCTCGGCTGACAGCCAGGTGACAGGATGGCCCTGTTCTTGTCTGAGCCCATACAGCTTACGGTATTTTTTTTCGTCTGCATCGTTGCGGATAAGACACAAAACGCCGACGGTTTGATATTCAACATCAACGCCGGTTGTCTGCTGAATCTCCTGAATCAGTGCCGGGTAGAGCGCCTGGCTGGCCTTCTTGAGCTGATACATCGGGCCGCGCTTCGAGCGCCCGCTGGAAACGGCCAAAATCCCGGCCGCCGCAGCAGACGCCTCCTGGCCCGGCTGTTGTTTATCGACCAGGATGGTCTTGTATTGGTGTCGGGCAAAGGTGTGGGCAATGGAGCTGCCGATCACGCCCGCCCCAAGAACGACGACATCTGCGCTTGTCATGGCCCGCCATTGTAATGATCACCAGCGGAAAAGAAAGAGCAAGCGGCGTGTCTGGGGCTTACTCCTGCAGAAAGGCCGGGGCGTGTCCATTCAGCAGACTGCCGAGCTCTGCGGCCGGAAAACGCAGCCCAAGATAAAACGACCCAAAAAGCCCATACACCGCGCTGGCCTCGTCAAAGCGCATCTCATAGACCAGTTTTTTGAACACCAGGGGATCGTCGGCAAAAAGGTCCACCCCCCACTCCCAGTCGTCGAAGCCAATCGAGCCCGAAATGATCTGGGTCACCTGCCCGGCATAGCGACGGCCGATCATGCCGTGCTCGCGCATCATCTGCTGCCGGACGGTGATGGAAAGCTGGTACCAGTTTTTGTCCTCGCCGCGCTTTTTGTCCATCGGATAGAAGCTGAGATAGCGGCGGGCCGGAATGGACGGCCAGATTCGACTGGCCATGGCTTCACGTTTTTGAGCCAGCTCTTTCTCTGCGGCTGCGCGCCATTCGGCCGTGTCCGGCTGGAGGCCCTGTTCGGCCAGGCTGCGGTACAGATGGATCGAGGCTTCATACAGGCCGAGCTCGACCACCGAGACATACGAGGTCGTGGGCTCAAGAAAGTCGCTCAGCCCAAGCCTTGCGACCTGCAACTCTGCCTCGTTCACGGCATCAAAGGTCGGCCGAAAATGGACAAGCATGAGATCGCCCTTATGACCCAAGAGGGAAAAGAGGCCGGTTTGTGCCGAGCCTTCCGCCTCCATTGCGGTGAAGGTTTGTACTGCGTCGTCCAGAATCTCGTTTTGGGCCTTGGCGGATACGGCTCTCCAGTCCGCCCAGCGTACTCGAAACATTTGATGGAGTATGGCCGAGCCTTCAAGGGCGAGTGGTACAGGAGGAATGGCTGTGGGGTGCTCTTCCATTTTTCTATAACTCCCTGAGAAAATTATCGCCGGATAAACGGCGCTGCGGCCTGGGTTGTTGTGTTGGCGATAAAAGGGCCGCGCCGAATTGAGTGGCCAAGAGGCTTACGAATGATGGACGGCCCGGACGGACGAATCGAGTGGCCGGGACTCCTCCGGGTGATGGACGGCTTGGACGGACGAATCGAGGGATTGCGGCGTTGAATCGTATGCAGCGGGCGGTAAGCCGCTCGCTCTCTGCGCTCCTGACGGGGGAAGCGACGGAGCCGCCTGTGCGGACGATAAGGTCGCAGGGCATGCACAACCACCGGCGTTTCAACGTAATAGGGCTCGCGGATAACTTCGATAATACGCGGTGGTTGTTCGACAACGGCGGGCGCTGTTTGGACGACGGGTTCGGGTGGCGGCGGCGGGATAAAGTCAAGCGCGGCCTGACGGACAATCGCTTCGGCCCCATCAGCGGAAAGCGCCAGACGCTGGGTTGTTGCCGCGCGCCGAACCGCCGCTACCAGTTGGTCTATACTGTCCGGGTCGAGGGCGTGGTTTACCTGCCAGCCTCCCGCAGGCTGGACGCCGACTCCGTTCAGCGGGCCTAAGGCGTCGATGCTGCCGTCTTTGATCAGACCAAAGTCCGGGGCGATTTTTTGGGCAAAGGCTCCCTGGCTGCGCGCGGAATACGTGCGGCTCGGGGTAATGAGGGCCGGTGATGAGGCAATGTCCGAAGAGGCAGAGCGATAGATTTGGACTCGCTCCTGGTAGGTTTCAGGAATCTCGACGCTTTCATCCACAAAGTGAATCACCCCCCGAGCGTCGGTCCAACGATAGAGGTCGGCCCGTGCCTCAGTCGGGCAGCCAAAACCGCCCAGATACAGGAAGCCGGCCAAATACGTCGGCCAGAGAAATGGACGTAAGCGCATGGCCCGCCATTATAGTCGAGCGAAACCAGAAACCAAGCCGCTCTTGACCAAGCGCAAGTCACACTACAGAGTGAGATGGAGAACACCAGGCTGTATCCCTGAGCACGGATGTGTATTGCTATGGACGAACTCATTCAAAAGGCCGATATCCTGTTGGAAGCCTTGCCGTTTATTCGTCGTTTTTCCGGTAAGACGATTGTCATCAAATATGGCGGGCACGCCATGCAGGACGCGGACCTCAAGCAACACTTTGCCGAGGACATCGTCCTCCTTAAATACGTGGGTATGAAGCCGGTTATCGTCCACGGCGGTGGCCCGCAGATCGGGCAGTTGCTCAAGCGCCTGGATATTTCCTCGCATTTTGTGCGTGGTATGCGCGTGACCGATGCCCCGACCATGGAAGTGGTCGAGATGGTGCTCAGCCGGGTCAATAAAGAGATTGTGACCCTCATCAATCAGCAGGGGAATCCCGCGGTTGGGATTACCGGCAAAGATGGCGAGCTGGTCGTGGCGCGTCAAATGCTGGTCGATGCGGAAGAAAACGGGCGGACCGTGCAGCACGATATTGGGTGTGTGGGAGAGATTATCGGCGTGAACCCGCGGGTGATTCACGCCTTGGCCGCCCAGGACTTCATCCCGGTTATCGCCCCGATTGGGATTGGCCTGGCCGGTGAGACGTATAATATCAACGCCGACCTGGTTGCCGGAAAAATAGCCGAAGCCCTCCAGGCCGAAAAGTTTATTCTCCTGACCGATGTCGCGGGGATTAAGGATAAGGATGATAACCTTCTGCCGACGCTGACCGCGGCCGAGGCGGAAGTGCTCATCGAAGAGGGCGTCATTCATGCCGGGATGATTCCCAAGGTTGAGTGCTGTATTGCCGCCCTGCACGGCGGGGCGCAAAAGGCGCATATTCTTGACGGCCGGGTACGCCACGCCATCCTGCTGGAGATTCTGACCAAAGCCGGTATTGGGACTGAGGTGGTCCGGCGCGCGGCATAACGCTTTTTCGCGCGCTCTTGGCAAAAGCTCTTGGCAAAAACAAGGGGCCGGTGTATAGGGGTGAACTTCCGCCAGAAGCACGAGAGGTGCCAGCGCCCGGCGACGATAAAAGCGTGGTTTTTCTGACAAAGCAGCCAGGGGGAAAAGAATATGAACAGCCAGGAAATCATTGACCTGAACAATCAATATCTGTGTTCTACCTATGCCCGTTTTCCGGTTGCCTTTGTCCGGGGTGAAGGCTGTCGCCTGTGGGACGCGGAAGGGAAGTCCTATTTGGATTTTTTTGCCAGCCTGGCGGTGATGAACCTGGGGCAGTGCCATCCCGCGGTGGTTAAAGCCGTGCAGGAGCAGGTTGCGACGCTCACGCATATTTCCAATCTGCACCATATTATTCCCCAGGCGCGTCTGGCCGAACTGCTGTGTACCCATTCGTTTGCCGATAAGGTCTTCTTTTGCAACAGCGGGGCCGAGGCTAATGAAGCCTCGATTAAACTGGCACGCAAATATGGGGTGGATAAACGTGACGGGCGCTACGAGATTCTCTCCACGCTGGGCTCGTTTCATGGTCGAACTATGGCCACGATTGCCGCCACCGGCCAGGAAAAAGTGCGCCAGGGGTTCGGACCGGTGCTGGAGGGCTTCCGCTATGTGCCGTTTGGGGACCTTGCGGCCATGGAAGCAGCCCTGTCGGATAAGACCGTTGCAATTCTGGTCGAACCAATTCAGGGCGAGGGCGGGGTGGTCGTGCCGCCCGACGGTTACCTCAGAGGACTGCGCGAGCTGTGCGACCGCAACGGGCTACTGCTCATTTTCGACGAAGTGCAAGTCGGTATCGGTCGGACCGGGAAACTCTTCGCCCATGAACACGAAGGGGTGACCCCGGATATTATGCCGCTCGCCAAGGCGCTGGGCGGGGGGGTGCCGATTGGGGCCATGCTGACGACAGCCGAGGTGGCGGAAAGTCTCAGCCTCGGCACGCACGGCTCAACGTTCGGCGGCAACGCGATTGCCTGCGCCGCCGGTATTGCGGTGGTTGAAACCCTGCTCAACGAGGGCGTGCTCGACAATTGTGCCGAGATGGGAGCCTATTTCCTGAGCCGGCTCCAGGCGCTGAAAGAAAAATTCTCCTTTATTACCGACGTGCGCGGGAAAGGATTGATTCTTGGGGCTGAACTCGACCGCGAAGGCGGAAAAATTGCGGACACCTGTCTGACCGAAGGGGTGATGATCAATTGCGCCGCGGGAAAAGTGCTACGCTTCATCCCGCCGCTGATCATCACCAAAGATGAGATCGACGAAGGCCTGGACATCCTTGAAAAAGTATTGGCCCAACAATGAAGCGCGACCTGATCAGTATCAGCGATTTGACCCAGGACGAGATTGAAGCACTTTTTTCGCTGGCGCTGCGGCTCAAGGCTGACCGCCAAAAAGGCTGGCCGCATCCGATCCTGGCGGACAAAACGCTGGCGATGATTTTTGAGAAGCCCAGCTTGCGTACCCGGGTGACGTTCGAGGCCGGCATGGACCAACTGGGCGGGTATGCGATTTATCTCTCACCCCAGGATATCGGTCTGGGTACACGGGAAACCGTTCCCGATGTTGCCAAGAACCTTTCTCGCTGGGTTGATCTCGTTATGGCCAGAACCTTCTCACATCAGGTGCTGACCGAACTCGCCCAGGCCGCGACGATTCCGGTTATCAACGGCTTGTCCGATCTGTTCCACCCGTGCCAGGTCCTGGCCGACTGTTTGACCCTGATCGAGCATCGGGGTGCGCTGGAGGGTCTGAAAGTTGCCTTTGTCGGCGATGGTAATAACGTGGTGCACTCCTGGTTACACGCCGCGGCGAAGCTGCCGTTTCGTTTCGTGCTGGCCTGTCCACCCGGATATGAGCCGGACCGGGCCGTCCTGGAGCAGACGCGCCAAGCCGGCGCGCGGGTTTCGGTCACCCATACCGTAGCCGAGGCCGTGCGTGAAGCCGACGCGGTCTATACTGATGTGTGGACGAGCATGGGCCAGGAGGAGGAAGGGACTGTCCGCCGCCGGGCGTTCACCGACTATCAGGTCAATGCCGAGGTGATGAGCCTGGCAAAACCGGACGCGCTGGTCATGCACTGCCTGCCTGCCCATCGGGGAGAAGAGATCACGGCGGACGTCCTGGATGGCCCGCAGTCGGTCGTGTTTGACCAGTCCGAGAACCGTCTGCATATCCAAAAGGCTATTATGGTCTGGCTGCTCCAAGGCTAGTCGGTGCCGAGCCGCCTGTATTGAAAGGAAATCGCTCGTGGTGAATGTGAAAAAAGTCGTTCTGGCCTATAGTGGCGGACTCGATACCTCAGTCATTCTGCGCTGGTTGATTGATATCTATGGCTGCGAGGTGATTGCCTTTTGTGCCGACCTCGGTCAGGGCGAGGAACTTGCGCCCGTCGAAGAGAAAGCCCAGGCGGTCGGGGCCAGCGCGATTTATATCGAAGACCTGCGCGAGGAGTTCGTGCGCGACTATGTTTTCCCCATGCTGCGCGCTAACACCGCTTACGAAGACGGCTACCTGCTGGGGACGTCCATCGCCCGGCCGCTGATCGCGAAGCGCCAAATTGAAATCGCCCGCCAGGAGGGCGCGGATGCGGTTTCGCACGGCGCGACGGGAAAAGGCAACGACCAGGTCCGCTTTGAGCTGACCTATTATGCCCTGGAGCCACATATCACCGTCATTGCCCCCTGGCGGGAATGGGATATGCAGGGCCGCGCCGACCTGATTGCCTATGCTGAAGAGCGTCAGATTCCTATTCCGGTCAGCCGAGAGAAGCCGTACAGCACGGACCGCAACCTGCTGCACCTGAGTTTTGAGGGCGGCATCCTGGAAGACCCCTGGCGGGAGCCGTACGAGGATATGTTTCTGCTGTCGGTTTCACCGGAGAACGCCCCCGACCAGCCGGAATATATTGAGATCGATTTTGTTGCCGGCGATCCCACGGCGATCAATGGCGAAGTCCTGTCTCCGGCCAGCCTGCTGGCCAAAGCCAACGAGCTGGGTGGCAAACACGGCATCGGGCGGTGCGACCTGGTCGAGAATCGCTACGTGGGCATGAAGGCACGGGGGGTGTATGAAACGCCCGGCGGGACGATTCTGCATGCGGCGCACCGGGCGCTGGAGACGCTGACCCTGGACCGTGAAGTCGTGCATCTGCGTGACTCGCTGATCCCGCGCTACGCGGAGATGATCTATTATGGCTATTGGTTTGCGCCCGAACGCGAGATGCTCCAGGCGGCCATTGATGAGTCGCAGCAAAACGTCGGCGGCACAGTCCGGCTCAAGCTGTATAAGGGCAATGTGATCGTCGTGGGCCGCAAATCCGATCGAAGCTTATACAATCCCGAGGTCGCGTCTTTCGATGAGAGCGGCGAGTATCAACAGGCAGACGCGGAAGGATTTATCCGCCTCAATTCCCTGCGTTTGCGGATTCGTGGGCTGGCCCAGAAGTAGGGACGAACGCCTCCCGGTAGGCAAGAATCGACGGGGTAGGGCCAGCCGCGCCTCCCCGTCCGGTATGCCTCAATGAAATCAAAAAGCACAAAAGCCTGGGCCGGACGATTCGCTGCTGCGGCCGACCCGCGCATGGAAGCCTTCACGTCTTCGCTGGCCTTTGATCGACGCCTGGCTCGCTACGATATTCAGGGCAGCGTGGCCCACTGCCGGATGTTAGTCAGACAGAAGCTGCTGAGTCGTGCCGAGGGACAGAAAATCCTGACCGGGCTTAAAAACATCGAGCGTGAGTTGGCGCAGGAGCGCTTTCCCTTTCTGGCGTCAGATGAAGACATTCACATGGCCATTGAGCGGCGGCTCACGGACAAAATCGGCGCGCTGGGCGGCAAGCTGCACACGGCCCGCAGCCGCAACGATCAGGTCTTGCTGGATGTACGCCTCTTTGTGCGTGACGAGATCGCGGCGATTCACAAACTCCTCAGCCGCTTGCAGAAACGGCTGGCCCGAGTGGCCAAGCGACATCGGGCTATTGTCCTGCCCGGCTATACCCATCTCCAGCGTGCCCAGCCGGTGCTGCTGGCCCACCATCTGCTCGCCTATCACGAAATGTTCAGCCGTGATGTCGAACGTTTGCAGCAGTGCGGCGAGCGCGTAAATGTCCTGCCCCTGGGGGCAGGAGCGCTAGCCGGTACCACGCTGCCGATTGATCGCGCCTATGTTGCACGGTTGCTCGGTTTTGCCCGGGTGAGTGAAAACAGCCTGGATACGGTGGCCGACCGGGATTTTGTGGTCGAGTTTCTGTCCTGCGGGGCGATCCTGGGGATGCATCTCAGCCGTTTGTCCGAAGAGCTTGTGCTGTGGTCGAGCAGTGAATTCGGCTTTATTGACTTACCGGATGCCTTTTCGACCGGCAGTTCCATGATGCCCCAAAAAAAGAATCCGGATGTCCCGGAAATTATTCGCGGCAAAACGGGTCGCCTGTACGGCAACCTGTTCGCTCTGTTGACCGTGCTCAAGGGATTGCCGCTGACCTATAATCGTGACCTGCAAGAGGACAAGGAACCGCTGTTTGACACGGTAGACACGCTCAAGGGGATTCTGACTGTCCTTGAGCCCATGCTCGGGCAGTTGCGCTTCCGTACCGAGCGACTGACTGAGGCGGCGCTGGGCGGATTCATGCTGGCAACCGACGTCGCCGACTATCTGGTTGAGAAGAAGCTGCCATTTCGTCAGGCCCATAGCGTTGTCGGTGCGGTGGTCCAGTGGTGCGTGGCCGAGGAAAAAGAGCTCCACCAGTTGACGCTTCAAGAATGGCGGCAGTTTTCTCCCTTGTTCGAGGCTGACCTGCTGCCGCGCCTCAGCCTGGAAGCCGCGGTCGAGCGCCGTCAGTCCTATGGCGGGACGGCCCAAAAGAATGTTGAGCGTCAGCTTCGCTCGGCAGGAGTATGACCGTGCTGAGGCAATACGCTCTCGCCGGTCTGCTTGGGGCAGGTGCGCTCCTCCTGCTGGTCTCCGCCTGTGGGCATAAAACAGATATTCGTCCTCCCTCGCTCGTTGCGCCCGAAGCGATTGGTGATTTAGCCTTGACCTTAGGAGACCATGGCGTCACGCTACGCTGGGGCCGTCCCCAACGCTACGCCGATGGCAGCCAGATGGACGACTTGGGCGGATTTGTGGTACTACGGGCGCAACGAGATGGGGCGGGCGGGCAGCCCTTCACCCGGCTGGCGCTGGTTCCGGTAGAAGACCGTGATCGCTTTCAACAAGAGAAGCGGTTCAGCTATACGGACGAGCCGCTGACGGCGGGTACCCTGTACCGCTATCGCGTCCTGGCCGTCACCCTGGGCGGCTATTTGGGGGATGTCTCCAATACGGTTGAGCTGGGCTGGCAGTGGAAGGCAGTAGGCATGAAACTTCCGTTTACCAAGATGCACGGTATCAGCAACGACTATATTTATGTCAATGCGTTCGACACCCAGCTTTCCGACCCTGCCAGGGTTGCCCGGCAGGTGAGCCAGCGCCGAACGGGTATCGGTGGGGATGGGCTTATTCTGATCTGCCCGTCGGATACGGTCCATGCCCGTATGGAGATGTATAACGCGGATGGCAGTCGCGGTGAGATGTGTGGCAACGGGATTCGTTGCGTTGGGAAATATCTCTACGACCACGGGATCGCGACCGACAATCCGCTCCGGGTGGACACCGACGTCGGGCTGAAAGTGCTCTTTCTCGAAGTTGAAGACGATAGCGTGTCCCGCGTGACAGTCGATATGGGCGAGCCCATCCTGGATGGGCCGCAAATCCCCGTTGCCGCAGAAGGCCGCATTGTGAATCAGCCGCTGCATGTGGACGGACAAGCGTACGCTGTGACCTGCGTCTCTATGGGGAATCCGCACTGTGTCACCTTTGTCGATGACGTTGAGGCTATCGAGCTGGAAAAAATCGGTCCTCAGTTTGAGCGTCACGCCTTCTTTCCCAACCGGGTCAATACCGAATTCATTCAGGTGGTCAGTCCGTCCGAACTGAATATGCGGGTGTGGGAACGTGGCTCCGGTGAAACCTGGGCGTGTGGCACCGGAGCCTGCGGGGCGGCCGTGGCCGCGGTCCTCAACCAGAAATCCGAGCGCCGGGTCACCGTCCACCTGCGCGGGGGTGACCTGGAGATAGAATGGCGCGCCGAAAATAACCATGTCTATATGACCGGCGCAGCGGAAGAAGTCTTTGAAGGAATGGTCGAAGTCGAGTAGTATGGGCGTTCTTCTTTCACCGCGAAAGAGAACAGGAGGGCCGCATGTTTTCAGGATCACTGGTCGCGCTGGTTACGCCGTTCAAGAACAATGCCGTTGATGAACAACGGCTGGCAGACTTGGTTGAATGGCATATTAAAAGCGGGACGCATGGCATCGTTCCGTGTGGGACAACGGGTGAGTCTGCGACGCTCTCTCACCAGGAACATACGCAGGTGGTCAAACTGGTTGTCGAGGTCGCCAGGAAGCGTATTCCCGTAGTGGCCGGGACGGGGTCGAACTCAACCGCGGAAGCTATCCACATGACGTGCGAAGCCCAAGAGATTGGGGCCGACGGCGCGCTCATGATCTCACCGTATTATAATCGACCGCCGCAAGAAGGCATCTATCAGCACTACAAAGCGGTGGCCGAGGCCGCCCAGGGCTTTCCCATCGTTTTTTATAATATCCCGAGCCGAACGGGCTCGAATATCCTGCCCGATACCATGGCCCGTCTGGCGCAGATTGAGAACATTGTCGGCGTCAAGGAAGCCTCCGGCTCAGTCGATCAGGTGATCGACATCCGGCTCGCCTGCGGTGACAACCTGGCCATTTTGTCCGGCGAAGACACGCTGACGTTTTCCATGATGGCACTGGGCGGCGCTGGTGTTATCAGCACCGCGGCTAATGTTGCGCCCAAGGCCATGGCCGAGCTGGCAAACGCCGGGTTGAACAAGGAATGGGACAAAGCGTCCGCCCTGCAACTCAGCCTCGTCCCGCTCATCCGCGCCCTGTTTATCGAGACCAACCCCATTCCGGCCAAGACCGCGCTGGCGCTGATGGGAATGTGTGAAGCCGAGTTGCGCCAGCCGCTGGCCCCCATGGCCGAGGCCAATAAGGAAAAGCTGAAAGCTACGCTCAAGAAGTACGAACTGATTTAGCAACGCTGAATAGTGTGCCCTTGCCCCTTCACTCTGGCCAGGGTGAGGGGGCTTTCTTTATACGGGGCAAAGCGGGGGAAGAGAAATGGGAACGAATATCGTCATCTGTGGTGCGGCCGGGCGCATGGGAAAAATGTTGGTGCGTCTCATTCACGAACATCCTGATGCTCAGCTCGTTGGCGCGATCGAAGCGGCGGGTCATCCTGCCCTTGGCTCGGACGCTGGCGAAACCGCCGGTATCGGACCACTCAGTGTGCCGGTGACGAGCGATTACGCGGCGGCGGCTGGCCCGGATACCGTTACCCTGGACTTTACTCTGGCCGATGCGGCAATGGACCATCTGCGGACGGCGGTCGCCAGCGGCGCCGGCATTGCCATTGGTACGACCGGTCTGTCGGCTGAGCAACGGACCGAGGCGGAACGTATCGCTCCCCAGAGCCGGGTCCTTATTGCCCCCAATATGAGTGTTGGGGTGAATATCTTGATGAAAGTCGTCGAGGACGTGGCAAAGATCGTGGGTCCGGACTTCGATCCTGAAGTAGTGGAAATGCACCATCGCTTCAAAATTGATGCACCCAGCGGAACCGCGCTCGCTCTGGGCCGGATTATTGCCGAGGCCCAAGGCAAGGATTTCGATCAGAGTGCGAAGTATGGCCGTCAAGGTATTACGGGGCAGCGAACAGACGAAGAAATCGGCATGATGACCTTGCGCGGCGGCGATACCGTGGGCGAGCACACCGTGCATTTTGCCGGCTTTGGCGAACGCCTGGAGCTGACCCATCGTGCCTTGAATCGTGAGTGTTTGGCTCGCGGCGCGGTTCGGGCCGCCCTGTGGCTGGCGGATAAGCCCAACGGGTTGTATTCGATGAAAGACGTGCTGGGTCTGTAAGGCGGGCAACCCACCCCTCCCTGGAGGGGATTTTTTGTTCAAAGCCGCTCGCCGTCGTCCCTACCTCCGCTTCACCACTTCCCGCGTCGGGTTGGGAACTGCTGGGCCTCGGCGAGGCGCTGAAGAAACGTTGCGCGGGGAATTTCATACGCCCCGAGCCGTTGCAGATGCGGATTGGCGATCTGACAGTCGATCAATTGAAACTGCCATTGGTGGAGCTGCTGCGTTAAGCGGCAGAAGGCGACTTTTGAGGCATTGGCCACGCGTTTGAACATGGACTCGCCGAAGAACGCGCGCCCCAAACTCACCCCGTAAATCCCCCCGACAAGCTCACCGTCGTCCCAGGCCTCAGCCGAATGGGCAAAGCCGGCTTCATGCAGGGCGCAGTAGGCGGTCAGCATATCGGGCGTAATCCAGGTGCCTTCCCCGTTCCGCAGTCGGGTTTCCGCGCAGGCGTAGACCACCTCTTCAAAGGCCCGGTCGAACGTGACCGAAAAGCGCTCCTGCCGGAGCAACCGGCGTAGGCTGCGGGATATATGAAACCCGTCCGGGTCGATGACACAGCGTTGCGGCGGACTCCACCACAGGATCGGGGAGTCATCGCTATACCAGGGAAAAATGCCGAGTTGATAGGCCAGCAATAAGCGTTTGAGGCTCAGGTCGCCGCCAACCGCCAGCAGCCCTTCCGGGTTGGCCCATTCAGGATTGGGAAAGACGAGTTCCTCGGTCAGTTGGTAGACGGGCATGCTGGGCTCTTATGGTTCAGAAAACACAACTACCTGTCAATGCGACAAAGAGGAAACGTGTCCCGCATCTCCAGGCTGTCGGAGGACACGTTTCCTCTTTTCATCAGCGTGGCTGCCTGCCGCTTGCTTTTTGTCAAAAAATCGCACAAGAGAAGGGGCAGAGTAAAAGAAGGAGGAATCCCATGGATCGGGTGAGCAAGGTTCCCTTTGATCAGGTTGACGTCGAACTCCAGGCAATTATGCGTGAATACGACCAGGAACTCGGTGGGTCGGAGTTCGTGCAGGTGTTTGCCCACGCGCCTGAGGTGTTCAAGTCGTTTATCAATTTCTATTTCCCATTGGTGTCAGGCGAGCGGGGCAATGTCGATGTCAAACTGACCGAGTTGGCCCGCCTCAAGGTGGCCGAGCGCAACGACTGCAATTTATGAATGCACGCCCGGTTTGCCTTGGCAAGGCAACAAGGAGTGACGGAAGAACTGATTGCAGCGCTGCCCCAGTACGATACCAGTGAACTCTTTACACCGCGCGAGAAAGCGGCCATTCGTTTTGCGGATATTCTTGCCGGTGACCACCGTCAGGCTTCACCCGCGTTGTTTGATGCTTTACGTGAGCATTTTACAGAGCCGGAAATCCTGGAACTGGGCTGGCGGATTGTGACCTTTGTCGGCTACGGCCGGTTGATTCATGCCCTCGGTCTGGAGATTGGACAGACCTGCCCGCTACACAACGCAGAGGCTGCTCCAGGGCAGGAGACGCAAGCCTCCGCTCAAGGGGCGTAAGCCCACCCGGATTACGCCCGGTCCAGGAAGGCGTCGAACCGGTTGAGCAACTCTTCCGCCGAAACTGGCGGTGCGGGCGGTGGGGGTGGCGGCGTGACACTGCGCGGCTGAGGTGTGGGCGGCGGCAGCGTGTGGCGCGCTGGAGTGCATTGGCTCAAAACAAGACAGAAGCTCAGCAGGCAACCGAATCGGGCAAACAATGTCCAAGTGTTGCTCATACGCAGTTACAACCAATGCCGGCCGGGGGCCTGTACGGAGAATCGACTCACTATATCAAGGCTGGCTGGGATGAGCGACCGCATGCGCAGCCTCAGCCAGGACGACGGCGCGGTGATCAAAATCGCTGAGCCGCTCATCTTTCAACTGGCCGTTCTTGTACAACACAAAGAGCTGCATGCCCACGACGGCGGTTTTCCACAGGGCGAAGGTTTCATAGAATTTGATATTGCCGACGTCACGGCCACTCCGCCGAGCATAGCGCTGGACAATATCGTCCCGAGACAAGAACCCCGGTAAAACGGGCATCTGGGCAATCTCCAGCCGGCCCGGCGGGTCATCGTGCTGAGTCCAATAATTGAGTAACAGACCCAGGTCAATGAGTGGGTCGCCGAGTGTGCATTGGTCCCAGTCAAAAAGGGAAATAATCCGGGAAATGTCTGTCGGATCGACCATCAGATTGTCGAGCTTATAGTCATTGTGCAACAAGGTCGGAGGGGGCGAAGTTGGCAGGTGGCCAGCCAACCACTGTCCGAGTTCATCCATAAGTGGGAGTTCTTCGACCTTGGCCTGATCCCACCGCTTGCGCCAGTTGCGGACCTGCCGTTCGACAAAACCCTGGGGTCTGCCCAAGGTTTCGAGGCCGACCGCCCGGTAGTCTACTGCGTGGAAGTCGACCAGGGTGTCCACAATGGCTTCACTCAGACGGGCATACACGACCGGTTGCCCGAGCTGCTCAGCCGGCAGGTCCTTATGGATGACCAGGCCGCTCCGACGCTCCATGACAAAAAACGGTGCACCCAGAACGCTCGCGTCGTCACAAAAAAAATAGGGGCGCGAGGCTGGTGGAAAAACCGGCCACAGGGCGGACAGCGCCCGAAATTCTCGAGCCATATCATACGCACCCACAGCCAACGGACCGCTGGGCGGCCGGCGGAGGACGTATTCGTGGGCACCAAAGCGCACCAGATAGGTCAGATTGGCATGCCCGCCGGCAAATTGCACAACCGTCAGCGGGCCGTCAGCCTCAGGCAGCCGCGCACGCACATAGGTATCCACCACGTTCAGGTCAAGGGTGGCTTCCGGACGAACAGAGACGGTTTCAGGTTCGGTCCAGCCTGGCGGAATATGTTCCATCGGTGTTCCTTCTCTCCCGGATGTGACCCGTGGAACAGGTCTGTGTCATGCATAGGTAATGGAAGCTGCGGGAGTTTACAATAATCTGCCAAGCCAGAATCCGCACACGACGGCCAGCAGGCCGACCATAACGCTGCCGACAATATTCAGCAGGCCGAGTAGAATGCTACCGTTCTGAAACAACTGCATCGACTCATACGCGAACGTCGAGAAGGTGGTATAGGCACCCAGAAAACCAACGACAAAGAAGTGTCGCTGTGGAGATGCCAAGAGCGCCCGGTCGTGCAGAACGGCGATGGTAACGCCGAGGAGAAGACTGCCGGTTATATTGGCGAGAAATGTTCCGTACGGAAAGTGAGATCCCAGGAGCCGAGCCGCCCAGCTTGAAACCAGAAAGCGCGCGTTTGCCCCGAAAAAGCCGCCAAGTCCAATCAGAAGATATTGCACGCGATTTTCCCCCTCGGGTACGAGCCCAGCGTTTCGCACGGAGATAGCGAGTCGTCCTCAATGCAGTCTCTCAACCTGTCAGATTGCCGCCCCGTTATTGACTCCTGCCACGCGACAGTCTTTAGTGGAAGCACAGGAGAAGAGGCTGAGTCATACGGAGGAAAGACGATGGACGATATTCTACAAGCGCTATTCCGCTGGGTCCACCTACTAGCCGGTATCACCTGGATCGGACTCCTGTACTACTTCAATCTGATCAACGCCCACTTCCAGGGCGCGCTCGAAGCGGATGTCCGCAAACAAGTTGTGCCGCAAATCATGCCGCGCACGCTGTGGTGGTTCCGCTGGGGAGCCATGTTCACCTTTCTGTCCGGTCTGTTGCTGATTCTGTGGAAGTATTTCCTGCTGGGGAGCGGCTTTACTGGTGATGCCGGTCTGTTCGGATCGAGTGCGGGGCTGTGGATCAGCATGGGTGCGCTGTTCGGTACGATCATGTGGTTTAACGTCTGGTTCATTATCTGGCCGGCCCAGCAGCAGATTATCACCGCGACGGTCAAGGGCGAAGCGCCAGACCCGGCCCTGCCCAAGCGGGCACTGCTCGCCTCTCGCACAAACACCTTTCTATCCGTTCCCATGCTGTTCGGTATGATCGCCGGCGCCGGGCATTATCCGTCGATTACCTTTGGACCGCTGTGGCTGATTATTGTCCTGGGGCTGGGCTTTGGCCTGGCCTATCACCTGATTTTCCAGGTTGGCGGAAAAGTCGCTAAGGACTGGCCGGTAGAGGAGTGACGACTACTCCTGAGGCGCGTCTGATTGAAACGTCAGTGTGACCTTCGCTTCTCCTTTTTCAGACAGGGCAATCTCCTGTGAGCGAGTGCCAAACCGCTCGTGCCAGGCCGCGATAGTATATTCGCCGGGCGGAACATTGTGGAGCCTGAAGGTCCCGTCCTGATCGCTCAGGGCAAAATACGGATGGTCGAACACGCCTAGATAACTCCGCATCCAGCCGTGGATGTCACACTTGACCTCAATGCCGACCTCCTCCGTATCGATGCTTAGGATCCGTGACGTGCCCTTGAGCCCCAGACTGAAATTCCAGTGTGACGAATTGTGCGGCAGACCGTGGACATTATGGGCCATGGGGTCGCTATTGAGATAGCGAATCGGTTGATCGACCCGAATCGCCATAATACGCGGTAGAAAGATGCAGCCTTTTTGGTCGCTCTCAACCGGTTCTTCAGGAACGGCAAAAACCCGCTCGTTCAGACCGTCTTTGATATATACCAGGGCGTTTTGCAGTCCGCCGTTAGTGACCAGCACATCGCCGGCGTAGACTGTACCCTCGTGTTGGGCGGCGCATTCCGACCAGCCGCCGAGTTGCAGCACGCTTTGCTCCGGCACGGGACCCTCGAAATGGATGCCCCCGGAAATCGTGCCCACCGTGGACAGATCGAGCGGGGTGGGTTGGCGGGGCGGCTTGGGCGGATCGTTGCAGCCCAGGAAAAAGGCGAGCAGGGCACCAACGGAAATCTGCCAGACCGATTGAGAGCAATGCATAGAGAAGAAATTATTTGGCCTGGACTTCTGCCAGATTGACACAGTTGATGGGCGGCTCGCCGGCACGCAGGCGGTTGACATTGGCGGCCAGGCCGCGCGCGATGTCGTTATACGACAGATCGGTCACACCGGCGGTATGGGGTGTGGCAATCACATTGTGTTTGAACAGTGGGTCGGCCGGGTCGGTCGGCTCGTCCCAAAAAACGTCCAGGGCCGCCCCGGCGATGTCTTTATTGGCCAGAGCTGTAACCAGGGCGTCATGATCGATAACCGGGCCGCGCCCAACATTAACGAGGTAGGCCGTATTCTTCATGCTGGCGAGGGCCGGCGCATTGATGATCTCCCGCGTGTGGGGCGTGACCGGAAGCGCCAGGACAACGAAGTCGGCTTCTGCCAGGACGTGACTGAGGTCGCCCTGCCCACCAAGAAACTCAAATCCGTATTCTTCTTTGACGCGCTCGGACGGGTGCTGTTTCAGACCCAGCAGACGCATGTCAAAATGGCGCAGGCGGCTGGCCAGTTCTGTCCCGATACTCCCGACGCCGAGAATGGCGACCGTCTTGCCCAGCAATCCCTTGCCCATGGGCGAGCCAAAGACACCGTTTCGTACGTTCTCGGCCGCCTGAGGAAATTTTCGGGCCAGGGCGAGCATGAGAAAAATGGCGTGCTCCGAGACTGAGGCGGCATTGCCCGTCCCTTCGTGGCCGGGGACGTTGGCCACATAGATACCCTGTTCGGTCGCAGCCGGAATATCCACGCCTTCAAGCCCGACGCCGAATTGATGTATCATGCGTGCCGAGGTGGCTCGAATAATATCCGCATCCACGCGGTGCATGGTCGGCACAACCACATCGGCGTCGCGCGTCGCACTCAGCACCTCCTCCGCCGGGCAGGCAATAATAGTGTCATCAGGCAGATGGTTACGCAGCGTCTCGGAACAGTGGGGGAAATGGGTGGAGCACAGAACGATTTTCATGCGACGCGTCTTCCTGGATGGGACCGACTCAACCGACTCAATACTGACGGGCGGCGTCCATGACCTTTTCAATATCCAGCACACGCGGGCCGTCCCAGGAAAGTTCGACTTCCCACCGGTCGTCTGCATTCACAACCAGTTCCCGCTCACCGTCGAGCGCGATAATCGAGGGCGTGAAAGTAACGGGCATCCGAGTGCCAAGCTCCATCAGGCTGTAATGCTGGACAGGGACGGGGACCACCATTCCGGGGGCAATGGGCGCGTTGATCGAGCGAGTATTGCCCCCGAAGCGGACATACAGTCCGGCGTCGTCAGCCGGATGGATAGGATGAAG
>MKWU01000194.1_pt1 | contig 111994 bp, 101 predicted proteins | sample 809101 | NCBI WGS metagenome assembly MKWU01 (sample SAMN05860141, study PRJNA318959) | sponge metagenome | host: Aplysina aerophoba | place: Slovenia: Piran, Adriatic Sea, Gulf of Piran | collected 2013-05-07
CCCGATCGTAGTCGGGGATGACAGACAAAAACAAAGACACTGGATTCCTGCTTTCGCAGGAATGACAGTCTGAGGTGCCTTGCCGGAACGACTCTACCCCACCTGGCCTCCCCTTACAAAGGGGAGGGAAAAGACCTGTCTGCCCCACCCGCATTCCCTCTTCGGAAATGCGCCCCATCACAAAGGGGAGGCAAAGAACACGATCAGGGTGTTCTGAACCCCTGCCTTGCGGGAGCGGAAGGCCGGTCCGTATAATCGCCAATTCGTGCGCAATGAGCCTCACGCATCGATGACACCGAAACTACGGGAGTGTACATGACAGAGCAGGGTAACGATCCGAAGCCTTTCCCCGCACTTCGCAATATTCAATATTCGCCCATGAAGCAGGGCGAGGAGCACTACATCGTCTTGTGGGACCCCTCCGGGTTGAGTGCCGAAAAGCTCATCATCCCGCTCAACCTGTTCCACCTGTTTCAATTCATGGACGGCGAGCATTCCCCGGAACAAATCGGCGTCGAATACCTGAAAAAATTCGGCGAGTTCCTGTTGCCGGACAAACTCGACCGGCTCATCGCCGACCTGGATGACAAGCTGTTTCTGGAAGGCGATCGCTACGAGGCGGCGAAAGCCCAAGCGGTGAAGGCGTACCGGGAAGCCCCGGCGCGGAAACCCCGCTTTGCCGGCAAGAGCTACGAAGCCGACCCGCAGAAACTGCGCGAACAACTGGCCGGATTCTTCACGTCCAAAGAAGGGCCAAGCCCCGATCCTTCAGAAAATCAGGGGAAGCCGATCAAGGGGCTGGTCGTGCCGAACTACGACGTGAACGTGGCCGGGCCGCTCTATGCATGGGCGTACAAAGAACTGCGGGAGGCGGAAGCCCCGGACGTCTACGTGCTCTTCGGGACCGCCCACGCCGGGTTGACGGAACCGGTGGCCGTGACGGACAAGGACTTCGAAAGCCCGTTGGGGATCGTGCCGGTCAATCGGCCGATCATGGATGTGCTGCGGGCCAAGGGGGGAGACGCGTTGTTCGCGGATGAGTTACGGCATGAAACCGAACACAGCATCGAATTCCAGGTGCCCTTTCTGCAGGAGACCGTAGGCACGCGGCAGGCCATCTCGATGGTCCCGGTCCTGTCGGCGTTCCCGCCCGGGTGTTTGATCGATCCGGCCCTCAAGGACGTGGCCGATCAGGTGGAAGGGTTCGTGTCGCTGTTGAAAGACGCCATTGCCGCGTCGGGTCAGAAGGTCTGTCTCATCGCCAGTGCGAACCTCGCGCATATCGGCCTGCGTTATGGCGATGAAAAGGCTCCCACGGATTTTTCATTCCATCGCTGCATGCAAACCGATTTGGAAATGCTGAAACACGTGGAAAACGTGGACGCCCGGGGCTTTGCTGAATTTCTCCTCAAGGAACAGGACCGCCGCCACGTCCTGGGCTTCTCGGCGATGTATCTGCTGTTGCGGGTGATCGAGGCGGAAAAAGGGGAGGTTCTGCGCTACGATCGCGAGATCGTGGATCAATTCAACTCCACCACCACCTACGCCAGCGCCGCGTTCTTTTAAGGAACCTCTGCTTTACGGCACTATCGGGCGCATGGCGGCGTTGTGTCCTCGCTCAACCCTCGCCTATCTAGTTGATAAGCCTCGGGTTTCGCTGCGGGACGCCTTGCCCTGCATCCCGCTATCACCATAAATCAGAGTTCCTTAAGAAGCCCCTCTCGGGTGCCCCTCTTGCTGTCATCCCCGACTTGATCGGGGATCCAGCGTCTTTGTTTTTTTGCATGCGGGGTGTCGCCCCCGCACGACGAGGTCCTTTTGTTTCGGCAAAAGGACCCAAAACCATGGGCGCCCGGGCGTGGCCCTTCGGGTGCCTTTGCCCCAGTCCCGATTGTTAGGGCTGCGGAACTCGCTTCGCTCAGACAGTCCTCGCCCCTCAATAGAATTTTCGGGACCGGGGCGCAGCCGCGCCCGCAGGCGCCCTCGAAATGGCGCCATGAGATGGCGCTTCCTTTTTCTCTTGTCTTTATCTGTCATCCCCGACCACGATCGGGGATCCAGCGTCGTTGTCTTTGTGCATTGCTCCCTCTCCCCATTGCGGGAGAGGGGTGGGGTGAGGGGGCTCCTTACTCCTCCACCACCTCGACGGTCATCGTCACGGGGTCCAGGGGGTTGTCCTGGGGGTCCCGTTCCATTGCCACGATCTGATCCACCACGTCCATGCCCTTCCTGACTTTCCCGAAGACGGTGTAGGTCCGGTCGAGGCTGCTCGTATCCTCCACGCAGATAAAAAACTGCGAGCCATTGTCATTGACGTCACGGGTGCGATCGTCGTTGCGAGGCATCTTGGCCATGGAAACCGTGCCGCGGCGATGGGGTTGGTCGCTGGGTTCCGGAACCAGGCCGAACCCCGGTCCTCCGGTGCCGTGCAGGGTGCGATCCGGGTCTTTGCTGAGCGGGTCTCCCCCCTGGATGATAAAGCCCGGCACGACGCGGTGAAACGTTGTGCCGTTATAGAAACCGATTTTAGCGAGGTTCAGAAAGTTGTCTACGTGGCGAGGCGCCACGTCCGTGTAAAACTGGATCGTGATATCGCCGAGCTTGGTGGAAATGACGACTTTGGGGTTCTTTTTCTTGAAGGTCAGGGGCGCACTCATCGGCGGACTGTATCAAGGCAGGCGGAGGTTCGGCAACCGTTCAACGATTGCCGTTTCCCATTGCCATCCTCGAAGGGTCTCGGCTCTCTACCCCTCCTATCCTCCCCTTACAAAAGGGAGGAAAAGGACGTGATCATTCTCTCCGCGCCAGGCCGTCCGCTGGCCGGATTCCGAGCCAGCAAACCGCGCCGATGCATGCCAGGACTGCCGCGACGCCGAGTGAGGCGGTCCACCCGAATTGGTTCGCGATCCAAGGCGTGAGCGTGGGGGAGAGGGTGCCGCCCAGATTGGCGCCGGTGTTCATCACCCCGGAAAGCGTGCCGGCGTGGGCTTTGGACAGGTCCACGGTCGAACTCCAAAACGCCCCGATGGTGAAATACAGCCACCCCGCGCCCAGGGATAACAAGGCCAGGGCGGTGTAGGGTTCGTCGATGGTTGCCCCCCTGATGATCGAGAGGGCTGCCAGGGCCATGCCCCCGGCCCCGACCCAGGGACGTTCTTTGTTTGCGCCAAAACGTCCGGACAAACGGTCCGTGACCCAGCCGCCGAGCGGACACAAGACCGTCATGGCCAGAAAGGGGCTGGCGGCGAAGAGGGCGCCGCGCAGCACACTGAAGTGTCGCACGTCCACGAGGTAGAGGTAAAACCAGGACAGGTACACGTAGGCCACGTATCCGAAACAGGTGTAACTCAAGACCAGCCACCACACGCTTGGGGTTCGTGCAAAGGCTTTCCAGGGAACGGGTGCCGGGGTTTCCGGGTCGTTCCGCAAGGGCGTGTCGCCTCGGATCAGCGCGGCTTCTTCGACGTTGACCCGTGGATGCGTATCCGGCCGGTCCGTGGCGAACCAGTACCACAGCATGGCAATGAGGACGCCGAGGCCTCCGGCCCAGTAAAAGGCCGTCTGCCAGCCGTAATTCACCATGATCCAGGCCGTGATCGGGGGGGTGAGCGCGGATCCGACTCCGATGCCGCTGATCGTGACCGCGATGCCCAGTCCCCGCTCATGCGGGCCGCACCAATTGGCCACGGCCCGGTTGAAATTCGGCAAGGCCGCGGCTTCCCCGACGCCGATCAGGAATCGGACGATCATCAGCGATCCCCAAATGCCCGCGACTCCTGCGAGCGTCGACGACGGGGCGATGGCGGTCATGGCCGTAAAGAGGGACCACCAGATCACGGCCAGAGTCAGGACCCTTCTCGGTCCCCATCGGTCTCCCAGCCGGCCGCCGGGGATTTGAAACAAGGCATACCCCAGGACGAATGCTGAAAAAATCTGCCCCATCTGCACGTTGGTCAGTCCGAGGGCTGGCATCATTTGCCTGGCCGTGACTGAAATATTGACCCTGTCGATATAGGTAATAATGCTGATTGCAAGCAGGAGGGCCAGGATCGTCCAGCGTGTGTGGGATGGCTTGCGGTCGGCTGCGGGCTGGGGCATGACTTCTCTCCTCCGGTTGATGGCACTGTAACGGGGTTGGTTGGAGAATGCCAGATGGTACGTCTGTTGGTGGAAGTTACTGGTTGAAACTTGGTCTTGGTCCGTGATAGAGGGAGCTTTCCTGTATGGGCTTGGAGGCATATATCCTTTCGCCAAACAAAATCAGGAGGTAAAGGACAATGGCAATGAGAGCCCGGCAAATAACCAAGACGAAGGAGAAGAAGTCGGGGCGGTCCGTGTCCAAAGCCACGTCCAAGGTGTCGAAGCCCAAGGCGAAGGCTTCCCCTTCGACTTCAGGCGTGTTGCGCCTTACGCTCAGGACAAGCAGGGCAGGCTCAGCCAAATCGAAACCGGTGAAATCGGCCAAGACGGCTAAGAAAGATGCGCTCAAGTCCCAAACGACGAAGAAATCCTCCAAGGTTTCCCCGAAAGAGAAGATGAAGAAAAAGACTGCGATAAAGAAGGTGTCCACCAGGAAAGCGGCCGTGAAGAAAGCGGCTGCCAAACCCTCGCCAAGACGTCCGGTCAAAGCGAAAGCGTCGGCCACGGGAAAGGCGAAAAAGGTTGCTGCCAAGAAGGTGCCTGCCAAGCCCGTCAAGCAACGTCCGGCGACCGTCAAAGGGAAAGCACCCAAGAAGGTCGCGGTAAGCCCGAAGAACGTTGCCAAGCCGGTCCCGGCACCGGACGCGAAGGCCGTGCCGCCGGTGAAGAGCCTCTCGTCCGTTGACGTGGCGGCGGAGTCCCTTCGACAGGGCTCAGGACAGGCTCAAGACGTGACTGCCGACGTGGTCCTTGACTCACCCTTCGACAGGGCTCAGGACAGGCTCGAATCGGATTTATCCGGATTCGATGATGAGCCGGCCGATGAGTTTTCTGCCGACCTGGACGATGACATGTCCGGGGATATTTCCGGTGACTTTGATGAAGACGCGGGATTCGGTTCCCTTGCCGAAGACCGCGATGATGATTTGACCGAAGATTTGTCCGAGGAGCTGGAAGCCGAGAAATATTTCAGGGAAGCGGAGGCGGGATTGGATGACGACGACTTGCCGCGTGGGTGGTAAGGGGACGGTGAAACGTCTTTCGCGAAAGGCGAACGTCGAGAGACAGGATGCGCAAACGACGATCCCGGTGAGATCGACGTGGATCTAAAAGGAGAATTGGATGTCTGAAGTTGAAGGCTTACCACGCATTGGAGAAAATGCCCCGGATTTTTCCGCGGTCACCACGCTGTCTCAGGATTTTGGATTCAGCGCTTGGCAAGAGCAGGATTGGGTCGTCTTCTTCTCCCATCCCGCGGATTTTACGCCCGTCAGCACCACGGAATTGGTGGAATTTGCCCGTCGTCACGAGGACTTCAAGAAGAAAGGCGTCAAGTTGCTCGGAGTCAGTGTCGACAGCATCCATGCCCATCTGGCCTGGCTTGCGAATATCAAGGAGAAACTGGGTGTGACGATTCCCTATCCCCTGGTGGCGGACGTTGATATGCAGGTGGCCCGGCTCTACGGCATGATCCATCCCGGGGCCAGTGCGACCGCCACGGTCCGTGCCGTGTTTGTGATTGATCCCAAACGCGTGATCCAGGCCTTGATCTACTACCCGTTGAACGCCGGGCGGAACGTGGACGAAGTCCTCCGGTTGGTTACGGCCCTACAAACGGCCGGCACCTTGTCGTGCGTGACTCCGGTCAATTGGCAAGAGGGTGACAAAGTGGTGGTGCCTCCGCCCAGAACGGTTGAGGAAGTCGAGGAACGGCTCAGCCATTCCGACCGGGAAGTCAAAGATTTTTACCTCACCCTGAAAGATCCGAAACCGCAAGCCTGAGGCCGGGTCATCCTCGACTGGAGAATGCCGTTTCTCCAACACCCTTCGCTCGCGTCTGCAATATCGCTGTCGGGTTACGCTCCACGAACCCAACCTACGGTCTCTCATTTCCTCCCCTTTGTAAGGGGAGGCTAGGTGGGGTAGAGTTGATCGCTCACGGAGTACGAGGGTTTGCTGTTCTACCGGCAGGTTCTACCTCCCAACTTTTCCCTCTTCGGAAAAAGTTCCCGTCCTTACCCTTCGACTTCGCTCAGGGCGGGCAAAGGAGGGGAAGTGAAAGTGTGTCAACTTTTTCCCCTAGCATCTCATGAGGTTAATGCCACCGTCCGCATGGTTCGTGAGCCTTCTCTGCGTGGTCATCTGGATCGTGGGGTCGGGCATGTCCTGGGGGGTGTGCCGGGTCGAAGAGGGGACGGACCCTCGGGTGATGGTTCGCGAATTGAAAGGCACCTGTGGCGACGAGGACCGGCGCGCGCTGGCCGTTTCGGCGGACGACGTGTTGACGACCTTGCAGCAGGGTAGAGGGGTGGTGTTGAAAGGGGTCACGCTCGCGGGCGACCTGCCCTTGGACCGGTTGAGACTTCAACCTTTTGACCCCGGGTTGGTCCGCCACGCGGCGATCGCCGAACGTATCGAAGCCGAGCGGGTGTCCGCGGTCCACGTCATTGACGGGCCTTTCATTCTTGAAGACGTGGAGGTGCAGGGCATTCTTGCGACGAATCTCATCGAGCCCGGGTACGTGGTGGTCCGTGGGCCGGTGAGCCTGCGAGGCAGCACCATCCGGCAATCCATGGACTTCTCCCGGATGGTCTTCCTGGATCGAGCCGATTTTTCCGGCATGCACATCGGCCATGAGGGCTTCTTTATTCGAGCCATGTTTGCCCGGGATGCCGATTTTACCGGCACGTCGTTTGGCACTCATTCCCGGTTTCATCAGGCCCGGTTTCTGGGGAAGGCTGCGTTTACGGGAGCGCGGTTTCACGGCCTCGCGGAATTCCTGGAAGTCTCTTTTCGGGAGGACGCCGAGTTTGCGCGTGCCAGGTTTCTTCAGGGGACGGGCTTTTCCGGGAGCCGGTTTCACAAAACGCTGGATTTGTCCGGGGCGCGGTTCGAGCGTGAAGTGTATTTTCGATTTACCGAGTATCAGGGTGATGCGGATTTTCACCGGGCCCTGTTTCGCAACACGGCGGATTTTACGGAAGCCCGGTTTCGCGGAGCCGTCGATTTTCGAGAGGCGGTCTTCGAGTACCCTCACCTGGTTTCCGGCGTCGATCTTCCCGACGATGTCAGGGAGGGAGGCACGAACGTCCGGGATCGCGATTTCCTTTTGCTGTTCTTCGTCCTGGCTCTGCTGGGGTTAGTGCTGCTGGCGGTCTGGAAGAAAAAAGCCCGGTGAGTGCGCCGCCGCGGGAGGTGGCCTCTACACCATCTCGATCCACAAGATATAGAAGTTTCTATTGCCTCTGTCCACTAAAAGTGGTATACCAAATGTGACAACCTTGCGCGCTTCTTTTTGTCTTTTCCTCCCCTTTGTAAGGGGAGGTTAGGTGGGGTAGAGACCGAACGTCGGGGACGACAAATGCCTCTACCTCCCAACTTTTCCTCTTCGGAAAAAGTTCCCGTCCTTACAAAGGAGGGGAACAGAAGTTGCCGGTGGTATCATGGAACAGGTCGAAACCGCATACGAGGTGAAGCTTGAGGCCTTCAATGGTCCACTCGATCTGTTGCTCCACCTCATTCGCAAGCATGAAATCAATATCTACGATATCCCTATTGCCCTGATCACCCGGCAATATCTCGAGTATCTTCAAATCATGAAGGAACTCAATCTCTCATTCGCCGGTGAGTTTTTAGTGATGGCCGCGACCCTGATCCATATCAAGTCTCGCACACTGCTCCCGCAGGAACCGGGGCCGGAGCCGTGTGACGAGGAAGGCGAAGATCCGCGGAGTGAGTTGGTGCGCCGGCTCGTCGAGTACCAGCAGTTCAAGGAAGTCGCCGGCCGGCTATCCGACCAGGAACGCGTGTGGCGGCAGATGTTCCAACGGGAGCCGGAACCGAACCCGCCGCTCAGGGAAGTGTTTCCCGACGACGTGCAGGTCTTTGACCTCCTGAGCGCCCTGCAGGACGTCCTGGCGCAGACCACCGCATCTTCCGGGCTGGAGTTCACCCCGGATACCGTGACGGTTCAGGACCGTATCAATAGTGTGATCGAACGCCTGGAAGAGACCCCGGCCATCAGCTTTACCGAGTTGTTTGAGGGTGAGACCAATCGATTGACGGTGATCGTCACGTTCTTGGCGTTGTTGGAACTCGTGCGGATGAGGCTGGTTCGTCTGACGCAAACGGATTTCGGGGGGGCCATTCGGATTACCCGCACGTTTCTCGCGTGGCAACCTGACGGTGATGGCGCGCCGCCCCAGGAAATGAACAATGGTGACCACAATGGAGGTTTCAATGGAAACGGAATCCTCTGACAAGACACATATGCCTGCCCCGCCTGTCCTGAGCGTAAGGCGCAACGCGCCTGAAGTCGAAGGAAGCGAAGTCGAAGGGACCGAGGCCGTGGATTCGGCCCCGGATCCTTCCCTCCAGTCCATGAACGGGGATGCGCCGGGTGAGCGTCCTGAGAATGAAGGTCCGGGTCTCGCCGATGGATTGAGTGAGCAGGAACTCAAGGGGATCATCGAAGCGCTGTTATTCGTGTCCCCCGATCCCCTTCTTCTCGATAAAGTCACCACGGTGTTGGCGGGACCACCCAAGGTGGCGGTGCATAACGCCATGAAGGCCCTTCAGCATGATTATGACCAGGAAGGCCGTGGCCTCCAGATCGTCGAGTTGGCCGGGGGCTACGTCATGATCACACGATCCGATTGCGCCCCGTGGATCACCAAGCTCAATAAGGTCAAGGCTTCCGCTAAAGTGTCCCGTTCCGCCTTGGAGACCCTGGCGATCATTGCGTATAAACAACCGATCATGCGTGCGGAGATCGAGCAGATCCGCGGGGTCGAAACGTCGAGCGTGTTGCGGACGTTGCTGGACCAAAAACTCATCCGCATCGTCGGGCGCAAGGACATCCCCGGCCGTCCGATCCTGTATGGCACGTCCAAGGTCTTCCTGCAAAAATTCGGGCTTCGGGATCTCCGGGATTTGCCGCCCCTTCGTGACTTCGCCGCACTGGGGCAGGGAGAAAATCCCGAACTCTTCGAAGAACTCTCGCCCGGTCATGATCAAGCCGGCGCCGATCCGGTCGTCCAGGAACCCACCCGGGAGTATCCCGAACCCGTCGCCACGTAGGAGCGGTGTCTGCCTTGCTTCCGAAGTTGACGTAGGCCGGATTAGCCCTTCGACTACGCTCAGGACAGGCGTAGCGTAATCCGACCTGCCGGATCTCTTCCCTTTCCAAACCATCGACGTTCTCGATATAGTTCCCTCTACACTTGCGTGAAGAACGCGCTCTTCCCGAATTTTTTCCCTCCCTTTTGTAAGGGGAGGCTAGGTGGGGTAGAACCAAACGTCCATGAAGCATGAGAGATGTCTTGGTCATAGCCTCTACTTCCCCTTGCCCCTTCTTACAAAGGAGGGGCAAAGATAAGGTGCAATTGTCAACGAATGAGTGAACACATACAAGGCAAACGTATGGATCTCGTGCTTCCCGCTAAACGTTCAGGCATCGGTGCGGATCTCCGGCGTCTCCTCGACTCCTCAAAGGTCAAGGATGACGCGTCCACCATACGTGCGTATGCGGTCGATGCCAGCATCTATCGCCTGACCCCTCAAGTAGTGGTGCTCCCGGAACGTGAATCGGATATCGACCTGGTGATGGACTATGCCCTGACGCGGGGTATCCCTCTGACCGCGCGTGCCGCCGGGACGAACCTTACGGGGTCGGCCATCGGGTCGGGCATCATTCTGGACGTGTCGCGTCTCAATGGGATTCTCGAAGTCAACGCCGAAGAGAAATGGGCGCGCGTGCAACCCGGCATCGTGCTCAACGAGTTGAATGCCCGGCTGGCCTCGACCGGTCTCATGTTCGGTCCCGATCCATCCAGCGGCGACATGTGCAAGTTGGGCGGGATGTTGGCGAACAACTCGTCGGGGCCGCACACGCTGCGGTACGGGTCGGTCAAAGACAACGTGCTGGCCATGCGGGTCAGGCTTGAATCGGATGGGTGGCTCACCGCCGGCCGTGAGCCCGTGGATGGGGAAGGCTTCCCTCGGACACTCGCGGCCTTTCAGGGATTGCACAAGGTTTTTGATCTCGTGCGGGACAACCTGGATCTGATCGAAGCCAAGCGCCCGCGCGTCAGCAAGAACAGCGCGGGATACAACCTCTTTGGAGTGGCGGAAGGCTTCACGCAAGGGGTCTTCGACCTTCCCAAATTGTTTGTGGGTAGCGAGGGCACGTTGGGCGTGTTCAGTGAGGCGACGATCCGGCTTGTCGATCGGCCGCAGTCCACCGTGACCGGCATGATCCATTTCCGGCACTTGGAGGAGATGGGCGAGGCGGTGCATCACTTGTTGCGGCTCGATCCGTTGGCCCTGGAAGTGATGGATGCCAACACGCTGGACCTCATCGGCCGGTCGCAGCACCGGATTCCCGGCGAGGCCGCGGCCACCTTGCTCATTGAATTCGATCAAGCGGGAGACCACGGCGGGATTGCGGAACTTCACGCGGCCTGCCGGCATTATCGTCTGGCCGGTGATCCCGTCGTCGCGACCGATCCGGAGCACCAACGGAATCTCTGGAAAGCCCGAAAAGCCCTCTATCCCACGTTATACCGGTACGACGCCAGGAAAAAACCCATCAATTACGTCGATGACGTGGTTGTGGCCGCGGAACACATGGGGGAGTTGATCCGCTATCTGGACGGGGTCTTCGGTCCCGCGAAAGTCCGGGTGGCGATTTTCGGACACATCGGCAACGGCAATGCCCACATCGTGCCGTTGCTGGACATGAATGACGAGCGCGATTTTCAGCGCATGGTGGACACGTATTATGAGGTGCATGACACGATTCTCGATCGATTCCAGGGCTCCATTTGCGGGGAACACGGGGATGGCCGCGTCCGTGCCGAAATGGTCAAGCGGATGTTCGGCGACGAGTTGTACGGTCTCTTCGTGCAGGTCAAGCATGCGATGGACCCGGCCGGGATTTTGAATCCGGGCGTAAAACTCAGCGAGACCGCGTTTACCGAACACATCGACTTTGAACGGTTGGGAAAATCCTGCGCCACGTGCGCCAAATGTAATTCGGTCTGCCCGGTGTACGACGTGTTTCAATCCGAGGACATGAGTTCCCGGGGATGGTATGAAATCGTGACCGCCCCGGACTACAGCTATCTGGAATCCAAGCGCGTGGTGGAAGCGTGCTTGAATTGCAAATCGTGCCGGACCATCTGCCCGGCGGACGTGGACGTGTCCGAGCTGATCCTGCAACGACGGGCGGAGCATCCGAACGCGCTCGCCGGGAAACTCTTTGCCCTGCACGCGCAACAGGAACGGTTCGGCGCGTTGGTCAAGTTGGCCGCGAAGACGCAAGCGCTCTGGGACCGGCCGCTCATCCGGAAAATCGGCGAAGTGCTGTTGCGACCGTTCCTGGCGCGACTCTCCGAACGCGCACGGCTTCCCTGGAACATGAAACTGCCGCGCCTGGCGAAATCGTTGTTGCGTGAACGGCATCGCGCGCTTTGTGTGACGTCTCCCTCCGCTGCCGCTTCGGGAGATGCAGGTGGTGACGGAACACAGGAAGGCGGGGCCCCGCCGAAGGTCGCGTATTTTCACGGCTGCGCCGCCAATTACTTCGATGACGGAGTGGGTGACGCCGTGCTCAACGTCCTGAAGCGATACGGCGTGACCCCGGACCTTCCGCCCCAACGATGCTCCGGGACGCCCATTGAAACGTACGGGCATCGTGCCTTGGCCAAGGAAGGGGCTCGATACAACGTCGAGAATCTAGCCGGGTATGACGTGATCGTTACAGGCTGTGCGTCCTGTACGCTGGCGCTCAAGGATTACGCCACGCTCTTCCAGGGTGAACCCGAGGAGGGACAGGCCCGGCGTGTTTCGCAACACGTGAAGCATATCGCGGAATACGTCATGGAGTTGGACCCTGGTCGCCAGAAACCGGCAGGTTCGAACGGGACGCGCAAGGTCACGTATCATTCGTCCTGTCACTTGCGCGCGGCGGGCGTGGCTTCCCAGCCCCGGCAGTTGCTGGCCACGACCCCGGGTCTCGACTACGTCGAAATGCAGGACGCCGACCGTTGCGCGGGCGGGGCGGGCACGTACATCGTGAAGGAGTATGACACCGCACAAAAAATTTTCGAACGGAAACGCCGGGCGATCAAACAAAGTGGCGCGGAGATTGTCGCCACGAGTTGTCCGGCCTGCATGATTCAATTGAAAAACGGCTTGCCCGACGGCACCGCCGTGAAGCATATTGCGCAGGTCCTGGACGAATCGGAGGCCGCAAATTTGTAGGTCGGGGCAGGTTGTTAAACCCTCTCCCCTTGCGGGAGAGGGCAGGGTGAGGGGGGAAACCGTTGTAGGTTGGATTAGCCCTTCGACTACGCTTTCTTCGACTTCAGGCGTGTTGCGCCTTACGCTCAGGACAGGCGTAGCGTAATCCGACAATTCCATGAGGCTGAGTGTCGGGTTACGCTCCGCTAACCCGACCTACGGCCGCAGGCCCGGGCCTTGCAAAAGGAGGATTTTCATCATGGTCACGATACGAGTGTTTGGACAGGTCCTGCTCCCTTGCGTGGAAGAGCCGGAGATTCAATGTGAGATTTCCGCGCCGGTCAGCGTGCGGGAATTATTGGAAGGCAATCCGGAAACCTTGGGCGGGTTGATGGAATTCCTGAGAAAAGGCGAATTGATGGTTACGGTCAATCAAAAAATCAGTACCGTGGAATCGATGGTCAACGATGGCGACGTGGTGAAATTCACGCACCAGTTCAATCCGGAACACGAAGGGGCCCTGTGGCATAACCCGTAACTCCGGATTTCGACTCATTCTCTCCTCTCTCGTCAAGGCAGAGAAAAGTTGGGTTTTTTGTCAAGGAAGACGAAGATCGAGGCCGTCAGACGTCGGCTAACGCGGCCATTTGGCGGAATTTTTCTTGCCGGTTTGCCAGGAGTTGTTCCGTGGAAAGGGTGAGTAGCTGGCCCAGTTGGGTGTGGAGGGTTTGGGCGACGGCTTGACTGACGATTTCGACGTCGCGATGCGCGCCACCGAGTGGTTCGGGCACGACTTCGTCGGTAATGCCCAGTTTGAGCAGTTCCGCGCCGGTCATTTTCAAGGCCGCGGCCGCGGCTTGCGTTTTGGTTGCATCTTCCCAGAGGATGGCAGCGCACCCTTCCGGGGAAATGACCGAGTAAATGGAGTGTTCCAGCATCACGATCCGGTCGGCTACGCCCAACCCCAACGCCCCGCCGCTTCCTCCTTCTCCGGTAATGATGGCCACAATCGGCACCTTGAGCATGGACATCGCGAACAGGTTTCTGGCAATGGCCCTGGCCTGGCCGCGTTCCTCGGCTCCCACGCCGGGGTAGGCGCCCGGTGTATCGATAAACGTGACGATCGGGCGTTTGAATTTCTCGGCCAGATGCATCAACCGCAAGGCTTTTCGATAGCCTTCGGGATTGGGCATACCGAAATTGCGTTTCACGCGCTCCTTGAAGCTTTGTCCTTTTTCATGACCGATGACGCAAATGGACCGGCCACGGAACGTGGCAAATCCACCGATGACGGCCTTGTCGTCTCCGAATGTTCGGTCGCCGTGCAGTTCGAGAAAGTCCTCGCACATGTGCTTCATATAGTCCAGGATCGACGGGCGTTGAGGATGACGGGCGATTTGCGTTTGCTGCCAGGGGGTCAGGTTGCCGAAGATTTCCTGCTCCGTCTTGGCTAACCGGGCCTGGAGCATGCGCATCAGCCGCGGGACGGCCTTTCTCTCGGACCCCGATTTGTTCAGCTTTTCCATCCGTTCTTCGAGTTCTTTCAACGGTTTTTCAAATTCCAGAAAATCACGCATGGCGGATTCGTCCTGGACGCCTCAGTGAAACGTCACGGTCTGCTTTCCCAAAATTTGCTCCACTTCATACACCAGGTCCGAACTCGGCAAGACGTTGACGTTCGGCAACGGGGCACTCTCCGCTTGGACCTGCGAATCGAGATGGAAGTGAAAGGCGACCGGGGCTGGCCCCGGATGACGGTGTAAGACTTCCTGCAGTTTGGGGAGTTTGCCCCACGTGTCCGGCGTTTCCGCGAGGCGCACCACGACCCGTTTCACCGTTCTGGCTTGCAGGTCGCGCAGGGGCTCCAATTTGGTGGCTTTGAGACGGGCGCCCGTATCCATTTGGTCCACCGTGCCCATGGCCTGGATGACGGTATCCGCATTCAGAAACTCCGAACAGTTTTGGAAGAGTTCCGGAAACACGATGACTTCGACCAAGCCCTGCAGGTCTTCCAATTGGACGTAGGCCATCCGATTCCCTTTTTTGGTGGTGGTGACTTTGACGCCGGCTACCACGCCGCAGATTTTAATCTCCCGGCCTTCGCGCGCCTCGTGGAGGGTGGCCGTGGTATGCGTCGACAGCAGGCGGATGGCTTCGGCGTGTTGGGCCAACGGATGGGCGGTGATATAGAATCCGGTGAGTTCCCGTTCAAATTGGAGGATTTGGGCTTGTTGCCATTCGTCGATCGCGGGCAGCGGTCGAGTCACGGCCTGCGGGTTCGAGGAATCCGTCTCAACGGTCTCGAACAAGGACGTCTGCCCCATGGCGCGCTCCTTTTGAATGGCGCCGGCTTCATCCAGGGTCTGTTCCATCACTGCCATCAATTGAGCCCGTTTGGCCCCCATGGAGTCAAATGCCCCCACCTTGGTCAAACCTTCCAGCACGCGTTTGTTGACCTTGTGCAGGTCGATCCGGCAACAAAAATCAAAAAAGGACGCGAAGGGCTCCCCGGCATCACGGCATGCGATAATGGATTCAATGGCGCTGCCGCCGACGTTCTTGATGGCCGCCAGCCCGAATCGAATCCCGCCCTCCACGATGGTAAAGTTTTTCTGGCTTTCATTCACGTCAGGCGGGAGGATGGGAATCCCGCGTTCGCGGCATTCGGTGAAATACCCCACCATCTTATCCGTATTCCCCATTTCGCTCGTGAGGAGCGCGGCCATGAATTCCCTGGGATGATGCGCCTTCAAGTAGGCCGTTTGGAAGGTCACCAGGGCATAGGCCGCCGAATGGGATTTGTTGAACCCGTACCCGGCAAAGTAGGCCATCTGGTCGAAGATCTTTTCCGCTTTCTTTTCCGTGAACCCCTTGGCCTTGGCCCCGTCCAGAAACAACTCTTTTTGCTGGGCCATTTCTTCGTGCTTTTTCTTCCCCATGGCTCGACGGAGCAGATCGGCTTGCCCCAAACTGAACGCGGCCATGCGATTGGCAATGGCCATGACTTGTTCCTGATAGACGATGACCCCGTAGGTTTCCTTGAGAATGGGTTCCAGTTCCGGAGGGTCGTACGCAATTTTCAAGGGATCGCGTTTGCGCTTGATAAAGTCGTCCACCATGCCGCTTTCCAGGGGGCCCGGCCGGTAGAGAGCGAGGATCGCGATGAGATCTTCAAAACATTCCGGTTTGATGCGGACCAATAAATTGCGCATACCCGAACTTTCCAGTTGAAAGATCCCGGAGGTTTTGCCGGAAGCCAGGAGCGCATAGGTCTCTGCGTCATTCAGCGGAAGCCGTTCACTATCGAGTCGTTCTTCCGGGGCTCGACTTTGGTTCACCATGTCCACGGCCTGGTGAATCATGGTCAGGGTTTTCAGCCCGAGAAAATCAAACTTGACCAACCCCACTTTTTCGATGTCCGTCATCGAATATTGCGTGACGATTTCGTTGTTGGCCGTTTTGTACAACGGCACGTGTTCCATCAGCGGTTTCTGTGAAATCACCACTCCCGCCGCGTGCGTGGAGGCGTGTCGCGCCAAGCCTTCGAGGGCTTGGGCCGTCGTCATGAGTTCCTGCATTCGCGTATCACCGTCGACCAACTCTTGCAGGCGCGGTTCCTGGGTCAAGGCATCTTTCAAGGTGATGTTGAGTTGCGTGGGCACGAGTTTGGCGACGCGGTCCACTTCGGCGTAGGGAATATCCATCACGCGCCCTACGTCCCGGATGGCGGCCTTGGCGCCCAGCGTTCCGAACGTGATGATTTGACACACGTGATCTTCGCCGTATTTCTCGATCACGTAATTGATGACTTCTCCCCGGCGGTCCATGCAGAAATCCATGTCGATATCCGGCATGCTCACGCGTTCGGGATTGAGGAACCGCTCGAAGAGCAGGTTGTACACGAGGGGATCCAAGTCGGTAATGGAGAGGGCATAGGCGATCAAACTCCCGGCCGCCGATCCTCGTCCGGGTCCCACCGGAATGCCGCGCGACCGGGCAAATTTGATAATGTCCCAGACCACCAGGAAATAGCCGGCATAGCCCATCTGGTTGAGCACGGCCAATTCTTCTTGAAGGCGGAGTTGATAGGCCTCAGCCGGCAGGCTCGTAGGCCGGGCCGCCAGGCGTGCGGCCAAGCCTTCCTTGGCCAAGGTTTCCAGGTAGATTTCATGGGTGAACCCTTCGGGCACCTGGTAGTGAGGGAGCGAAATGGTGCCAGTCGCTAGGTCCAACGCGCATTGTTCCGCGACGCGACAGGTGTTCAACACGGCTTCCGGGAGTTCGGCAAACTCCGCGACCATCTCGTCCGTGGACTTGACGTACAGTTGGTCGGTGTCGAACTTCATGCGGTTGGTGTCGCTTAACGTTTTGCCGGTTTGGAGGCACAGCATGATTTCATGCGGGCGCGCGTCCTCTTTTCTCAGGTAGTGGCAATCGTTGGTTCCGACCAACGGGATGCCGAGTTTCTTATGGATCTCCACGAGGCCCCGGTTGGCGATCAATTGATGATCGAGTCCATTGGCCTGGACTTCCAGATAATAATGGTCTTTCCCGAAGATCTCGCGGTACTGCCCGGCGGTTTGCACGGCTTGTTCCATGTCCCGTTGGCCGATGAGATACGGCACTTCTCCGCTCAAACAGCCCGATAGAGCGATGAGGCCCTCGTGGTGTTCCTGCAGGAGTTCCTTATCCATCCGGGGTTTGTAGTAAAACCCTTCAAGATAGGCTTTGCTCGACAGTTTGATGAGGTTGTGGTAGCCCTTGAGATTGGTGGCCAGGAGAATCAAATGATAATAGTCGTTATGGGCCAGCAGGCCTTCGCGTTGTTTTCGGCTTCCTGGCGCGAGATAGGCTTCACACCCGATGATGGGCTTGACCCCTTGGGCCGTGGCCTTTTCATAGAAGTCAATGGCGCCGAAAAGGTTGCCGTGGTCCGTGATGGCGAGCGCGGGTTGTTGAAAGTCCTGGACTTGTTTCAGAAGCGGCTTCAGTTGATTCGCGCCGTCCAGCAGGCTGTATTGGGTGTGAAGGTGCAGGTGAACAAATTGAGAAGACAAAGGGGGATCATCCCTTAGCTGACGACAGCCTGTCCTTCGACAGGCTCAGGACAGGCCTGATAGAGTTTCCCGGAGTCCGAAAAAAAAATTCTAACCCCGGGTCCGGGTGATGTCAATGAAAGAGCCCGTCTCCCCCGGTTTGCCGGCGGTGACGGGCTCCTGAACAGATGGAACGTGACGGTTATTTTCCCAGGCTCAGTTCGTATAACAAGGCCTTCCAGCCTTGCTCTTCCGTAATAAAGCCTTTGGGTTGAACCACGGGGAGCATGCCGGTACCCGGAACCCGCCCGGATTGACCCATGCTTCCGTTCTTCAGGATCCACATCAGTTCGCCGGGCTTTCGTAGCTTATGAAATTTCGGATTCGTGAAGTTGCGGGGTTGGATCGGCAGGTTCTTGGCGGCGGCGCCGTCGCCCTTGCCTTCGGGGCCGTGGCAACTCACGCACCCTCCAACACCCAGGAAGATGGCTTTACCTTCCGCCAGGATTTCCGGCGTCGCTTCAAATGGTGGTTTGACTTTCTTGGCTTTGGCTAACGCGCCGGCCGGAACCCGGGGAATCCTGATGTCGTATTCTCCGCCGGCCTGCCCGTATCCGGTCGGATTCACACTCCAGGCCACTCCTGAAAAACCCACACACAACCCGGCACTCAACGCGACGCATAACACACTTCTTCTCACGGCACTCTCCTCCTCGATGAGTTTATTAATGATGAAGGCCCCGGCGTGCAACAGTAACCGAGACCGTTTGCACTCTACCATTGCCGGCGAATTCCGGGCAATCACGCCGGAGTTGTCACCCCGTTGGGAGGCAAGGGAGGGTTTTGTGCCCCAAGGCACTCGGCGCGCCCGGCCGGTTGGTTAGCCGTAGCGGTGGGCTATGGTCTGCCCGCGCCGATCTGCATGGGGTTGGTGATGCTTCATGCCTGCACGGTGCTCACGGACGGCTCGGCCCGGACTTGCCGGAAGGCCACGCGGCTTTAGGTGACCGGCGCGGGATCACGGGCCTGACGATGAGCCTGGAGGGCCAGCGCCAAGAGCCGGATGGCACATTGACAAGTTAACGGACAAATATTAGTGTGGTAACAAAATTTATGATGGAACTAAAAATTTGATTGATGCGGAGGTTTTCTGTGGAATACACAAATGAGGAATTAAGCAACTACGTCAACCGGATTAAGCTCACCCAAGAGCAAAAATCGTCTTACATCCAGCAAATCGACAATTTGAAAGAAAATGTCATCAAGGCCGTGAATGGTATGGAGAACACTAAAGTAACGAGGGTAAGGAGAGCCGGGTCGTGGAAGAAAGGTACAGCCCTGGCCCCAAAGGGCGACTATCCTCTCGATATCGACATGGTGTTTTTTTTGGAACTTGAGGAAGATGCTTCATTTGACGCCACAGAGCTTCGGGACGAGGTCATTGCGGTATTATGTGCGGCTTATCCCAACAAGGAAAAATCAGATTTTACTGATGGCCAAAAAACTATCGGTGTTGTATTCAGGGGCTCCGGTCTTGAGGTTGATGTCGTGCCATTCATCCCCGAAAGAGGCAATACGACTTATGGCAGGCAACCCCGAAAAAAACTCAATTCTGGCGAGTTCAAAACTAGCGTTGACAAACAGTTGGAATTTGTAAGCGAGATAAAAGATAAGTGCTCGAATTTCACCTCTATTGTTCGTATCCTGAAAAATTGGAGAAACTACAAGGAACTAGAACTTTCCTCTTTCTCCATTGAACTGGCAGTGGCACACTTGATTAAGGAAGACAGAATATCTGCCGCTTCCATAAACCAGGCAGTTGTCACTTTCTTCGAGTTTTTCGGTAACGGCAATCCCATCGAAGTATATTTCTCGGGGGCTATTGGACCACAGGCGGGTAGTGCCCCGTGGATAGCAGACCCGACGAACAACGAGAACAATACGGTCAGGTTGTCTGCCAGTGAATGGGATGAGGTTGTGGAAGCGGCAGAATGCGGTTTTGAAACTATTTCTTATGCCCAGACCGTCCGAGAAGCCGGAATAACATTGGACTTGTGGAAAGAAATTTTTGGACCAAGTTTCAACATCCAGGAGTAATGCGAATGAGTACCATCACCCAAACATATACCCGAACGGATATCCGTAAAGTTTTCGAAAACTTTCAAGCAGACCTGCAAATGCTTGCTTTAAGAACGCAAGCAATGACAGTAGATCATGCCCAGAAGTGTGCCTATGACATCTGTCTAATGGCTCTAGAACAGTGTTTGAGATACGTTCATGTACAATTGCGTGACTCTCATGGAAATCTGGTAAGAGTTCACCGGTATTCCGTGAAAGACGACATATTATCAGACTCCCAACGACCAGGAGGTAATAGATGGCCCTGCTTGCCGGGCGGCACACTATGGGTGCTCATTGAAGACTCTGATAATCAAAAATTGGAAGCGCTTAAAAGATCGGGACGGTTAAAAATAAATTGGGGCCCCTCATACTGGTCAACAAATTATTCTGGAATGCGAAACGATGGGGCGAGGCTCTATTCCAGTAATAGTTACGGTTTACGGCGCGATACCTTCGTGACCTAAACAAGGTAAGACGATGGCACAAGATACGTTTGACACTCAACGAGAACTCCCAGCACGTGAGTTAGAAAATATTGCCGAAACACTCGTTGGCTTCGAGAGGCATTATGAAGCATTGAAGAATCATCTAATGGTAGTGTTAAGTCCCGATCATGTAGATGAGTGGAGTAGGAAATACCACAAACAAAATATTCCTTTATGCAAGGTAATCCAGCAAAGATATCCGCTCTTTCTTTTTAGCGGTGATGTTGGAACGGGAAAAACTGTCACAGCCGAATGTGCGGCAAATCGACTGGCTAAGGATATGGGTAGAGAAGGCTTTCTGCTCAAGCTGAGCACCCGCGTACGAGGTAGAGGTTTGCATGGCGAAATGAGTCAGCTTATACAGGATGCGTTTGAGAATTTGACAACTCAAGCAGGCAAAAAACGCCTCTCATTTCTACTGATAGATGAAGCCGATTCCATTGCATCGTTTCGGTCAATGGAACAAATGCATCAGGAGGAAAAGGCTGCCGTCAACACACTGATCCAAAAGATTGACGAAATTCGCCAAGTCGGCGGCCGGGCAGTTGTGTTTCTGTGTACGAATCGAGCACACGTCATTGATCAGGCTATCGTTAGACGGGCTGCGTTACACGTGGAATTTACTCGCCCGAATAGAGAAGAGTGTCTTAAATTATTGACACATGATCTTGAAGGAATAGGCTTGACACCGGAAGAGTTAAATGAATTAGCCTCCCTAACTTCAGCAGGCGGGCATTACGGGGATAATGGCTATACATTCTCAGATTTTCGATTGCGATTTCTTCCCGAAGCTCTTGCTCGATCCTTTCCAGACCGGGCGCTGACATTCGGCATTTTAAAAGAAACAGTCCTAGCTGTAAGACCGAGCCCTCGAATTGACTAACATGCAAGCCGATGATGTGAAATCAAACCAGGAACTTCTCAAAAAAATGAGAGGAAAGGCCGAGCTTTGCCGATTCTCTCACTCGGAACTCAAAGACGAATATTCCAGGCGCCGAAATAGGAAAGAATTTTCTGTGGTTTTCTTGTCGGTAATATTAGTTGCACTCGTCAATTTTTATTTTCGAGAAATGCTTAAGGGTGATTTTGTTTTATCCCTTATTTGGATTTTACCCTTGGTCACAACGCTGCTACAGACATTGGATTGCACGATATTTCGGTGGTCACACAAAGTAGCGCGTCACGAGTCAGCCGTTGCAATTTGGGGGGATTGGATAAGAGAGGCAGATTTTCTTGAAAAGCGGATTCATCAGCATGCCAGTGATTTAGCGGAAGAAAAGATGCAGAACATACAAGAAAAATATAACAGTTGCATGGGTAGTACAGAACAAATACCGAACAACAAGTTTCTAAAATACAAGGAGAAATTCAGGGTACATGTATTGAAATCCAAGAAAATTGATGAGATGCCTTTGGAAGATGTCGAGGGGAAATAAAGAGAAGAGAATTGAAAGAGCGTAAAAGAGACTTACCAGACGCACAAGAAGAAAAACTGGAATTCGTCGAACACCTTGCTTATTTTTGCGGCCTCGTGAACCGCGAAGATATTACAACTAGATTCGGCATGTCTCCAGCATCAGCTACGAACATATTATCTCGGTATAACCAAATGGCTCCTGGCAATCTGAGTTATGACATACGCCTCAAGCGCTATGAGATAGGCCAGTCCTTCAAGCCTATTTACGATGTTCGTAAGGTGATTGAGCGCATCCCCGTCTACACCTTGCCCAAATTACACAAGCCGGTTGACAATGACACAATTGAAAGGCTCGCTGTAATATCACGAGCAATCCAAAGAACACAATCGCTGACCATCACCTATTCTTCTGTCTCTAGCGGAACAAGCACGCGACAAATTGTCCCCGTTGCTTTTGCTGACAATTGGCTCCGATGGCACTTGCGCGCATACGATAGAAAACGAGCACAATTTGTTGATTTTGTTTTCAGCAGAATCCAGCAAGTGCACCCGATTGAAGGTGATACAATACAGGATCATGAACATCCAAAGAACGATAAAGAATGGCATGCCTTTATTGCCCTAAAAATAAAAGCACATCCATACAATCTGGCGGATGCCCAGTCCTTTGCTATGGGTGATGATAGCCATAGTGTTGAGATTCGTGCGGCTATGGCCGGTTATTTTCTTCGGCTTTGGAATGTCGATTGTTCACCAGATGCGAGTCTGAGAGGGAAAGCATATCAGTATGTTTTAGCGAATATGGCGGAAGTTGCTAAAGTAGCTGATTTAAGGCTCGCCCCAGGGTATGACGGTGAAATGCAAAGTTGATCCAGACGCATTAGAAAAGGTTTCCCGTCATGGCAGCAGTAACTCACGCTCGGAATCTCAAGTAGGAGGAAGGTAAATTGCTTGAGCTAGTAGGGGGTTCGTGAAATGTCCGTTTCTCCCATAGAACAACTCTCAGTATTCAACAAGGATAGCAAAAATGTGCGGCTCCATCGTGACCGTCGAACGACTGCTTCATCCTCAAACGGTTTTCTTTCGATTGCGGTGAACGACGAACCGATCGATTCGCTTGTGCAACCGGTGCTCATTCAAGGGCGTGCACGCGATGCACTGGACCTCCTGCCCGAAAACAGCATTCAGACCGTGGTGACGTCTCCACCCTACTGGTCCCTGAGGGATTACGCCGTCGACCAGCAGATCGGATGCGACGAAGCTCTTGCAGACTACCTTGCCGAAATCGTGAAGACCTTCGACAAGGTGCGGCGGGTTCTTAGAGCGGACGGCACTATCTGGTTGAATGTGGGCGACGCCTACACCTCGGGAAATCGCCGGTATCGTGCTCCGGACAAGAAAAACCGCGCGCGAGCGATGTCCATGCGTCCCCTTACACCGGACGGACTCAAGCCAAAGGATCTGATCGGACTTCCTTGGAGGCTGGCGTTTGTACTACAGGACGCCGGGTGGTGGCTCCGGTCAGAAATCGTCTGGAGCAAACCGAATGCCCACCCCGAATCCGTTCGGGATCGTCCGACAAAGGCGCACGAAACGGTGTTTCTCCTGTCGAAAAACCAGGATTACTTTTACGATGTCAATGCAGTTCGCGGACCGAATGGCCGCCGTCTTCGAACGACCTGGGAGATCCCGACGGAACCCCGGAAACAGGACAATGGCGTCCTGGACGATCATCCAGCCGTTATGCCAGCGACGCTTGCACAGCGCTGTGTGAGAATGACAAGCCGGCCCGGTGATTTCGTACTTGATCCCTATGCTGGTTCAGGCACGACACTGTTGGCTGCGCAGGGACTGGGCAGACGATGGGTCGGCATTGAATTGAAGCCAGCCTTCATCGATCTGATGCAACGCAGGCTTGAGAATTCGTGACGCTCGACGAACTGAAAGAGCGGCTGGATACGCTTTCGCCGACAGGAATCCGGTTCGTCGCCCGGATGGTGGAGTCGCTGTCTGCGCCTCCCCAGGCGAGAGTAAACAAACAGAAGACTTGGCTGCCCAGCGACTGGATCGAGTATTTTGGTCTCGCACTTTCCGTTCATCATGGAACGACAACGCAACCGCTTGAGCAAAAGGGCTTCGAAACAGTCTTTCGTAACGCATGCGAATCCGTCGGCTGGGAGGTGGAGAATCCTGTTTCGGAAACCCAGAGGTTTCTGGACCTTCACGTCAAGCGTCGTGGTTTTTCTGAACTCAAGCTGTCGTTGAAATCGACGGCTGCACAGCGACTTTCCCGCACCGCAGTACATATCTCGAAATTGACCGAGGCCGCATGGATTCAGGACATGCGCACGGCGAAGCAACGCCGGGAGCGGACTCTTGCCCTGTTCCAGGAGTACATGAATGCGGTGGACTCCATTATGATGCTGCGGGCATTCCGCCAGGAACAAGGTTTGCCCTCCGAGTATCAGCTTGTCGAAATACCGAGTGGAATGTTCCGGTCTTTGCAGAAGGCTCCTCTGGCGTCGTTCAATGCTGACGGGCCGACCATTGACTGTTTCTATGCAGGGCATGAGGTCGCGGCTCGCGTGTGCCTGGACCGATCCGATGCGAAAATCACGGTCAAACAGATCAAACTTGCCGCTTGCACCGTGCATGTGGAGTGGGAGATCGTCCCGCGGTAAGCTGACGCCTTCTACCACGATCAAATGAAAGCTTTGGCTGATGCTTGCGCTGGCGATCACGAACGGTGGAGAGTCGAGAACATCGGGCTTTGTCTGCTACTAGCTTGGACGAATCAAATAATACAGAGTGGATCTGGCTGGCACCCAGACGTGTGGTAGATCTGAAAATCATAGGAGGGGTAAAAGTCCAGGATTCCCAAGCCTTCCTCTCAGGGGCCAACCAATGGAGCAGACAAAAGAAAATTCTATTTGCCAATGATCTGGAGAATAAGGACCACTTGCTTGCGGTCTATCGAAGTGCCAACCGAAGTAAGCGGGCGAAAGGCCCCGCCCGTTGGTTGCCCCCTAACACAGCATAGCATCAGGAGTACGTCACGATCTGGCGTGAGATCAAGAAGGCGTGGCGACTCTCGCTGGACCCTCTCGAAGTCAGCGTCATTCAAAGCATCCTTCAGAAAGCATCCTTCAGGAATAGCCAATTCGACAAGAAAGGAATTTCTGCTGTGCCTCTAGAAAAGCAGCCCCTGCCAGAATTCCAAAAGAAGCTAAAAGACGCCTGCACGTGGTTAGGAATTAGCCAGGGTCGAGCGATCGAGCACATGCGCCTTCTTGAGAATTTGATCAGAAACGTCGCTCTAACGAGCAAATAATGTCTTACTATGAAAGTCACGACATAGTCGAACTGTCTGAATTGTGGAGAGAGCGAGTTGACTCGTTCCCTGGCCTCAAAAACAAGATACGAACGGCCTGCCAAAAAGGTCCAGTTCTCAGTGACGATGAAAGAAAGAGTTCATCGAACAATAGACCACGAAACGATGCGTTTAGTTTCCTTGTGGCAGGCAAATTTTTGGCCGCTGGGATTTCTGTGGTAAGTGTTGACGGAATTGCCTCAGGTGATTTCACCTGTCAATCAAACGCAGATTTCACCTTTCGATGGGAAGGCACCTATATCAATGTCGAGTGCAAACGCCTTCAATCAGAGGCCCAATTGCTGAGGCGTGCAAAAGAAGCCGAGAAGCAAATCACTCGATCTGGTCGTTGTGGGACTATTGTTATGGATTGTTCTGCTCTATGCCGACGTGCTGGACACCTACTTGATAACTCAGATCCCGACAAGGCTGAGTTCGGGCTGTCTAAGCGGCTAGAAACTGAGATAGGGCCGGAAGTCTTGCGAAGTCTATCTCCAACAATTCTTGGTTTCATGTTGTCCGTAAGGATTCCTGCAATGACCTATACTGGCACGATCCTTAGCCCAAGTGGAATGAGACCCCAGCGTCGAGACGTTATTCTATCTTGGTTAATCATCGCTGATCCCAAACACAAGAATTTTGAAATACTTCGAAGCGTATACTCGATGCTCAACGCGCAACATCTAGAGTAGAGGGATGCGGAGGAACAAGGGACGGCTGAAAGTTGAAGCACGCAACTTCGTACGCCTACCGAATGCATGTGCCTTCCACCGCCATTTGCTGAATTGGCGAACCCACAACCGACGAGTCGAAGAGTGCTTTGGGAGGAATGCGGGAGAAGAGGAGCCCGTTTTGAACAGAAACACAGGAAACAGGACCTCCCTAGCCGTCCCGGGAAGGGCTAAAACGCCCAGACAAGAGGCCTGCAATCAGGCATCAGGCAAAGGTATAAAAACTAGTACAAAATCAGAGGCGGTTTTCTCCGTAGCCCCGTCAATACAGGCGATTCCTGATTGACAAGATTTTGTGCTAGAATGCGGCGCAATTCCATACGGGGCGGTTGGACAGGCACGCAGGCCTGTCCCTACGACCGTCCCCTACGGCCGAGAATATGACTCTGACACGAACACCTTTGGGGCGTAGCTATGCCTTTTGATGAGCGGGCCAAGGCTCGCTATTTCTCGGGCATGCGTCGCCGGATCGTCGAATTGCGCACGCAATCGGAACGCAGTCTCGATTTTGCCATCGACACGATGATGCTGGAACGCGCCGAGAGTTACTTCAAGGTTGAAACGGGTCTGACGGAAATCGAGCGGATGGTGACGCTCATCGAAGAAGAATTGGATGACGTCCGGGAACTGACCCACGCCCAACGTCTGGAAGCCCGCCTCGAATTCATTGAGGATCGTTTTGAAGATTTCGACAGCGAAATCTATCAACGTCCCAAGCGACGCCGGCGAAAGATCAATCTGTTTGATTTCTTCAAGCGAGCCACCGGAAGCGGGGAGGTGCCGGCTTCTCAAGGCGAAATCAACTCCCACCAGGAAGCCTATGAGGCCCTGGGTCTCGAGTTCGGGAGTTCGATGGTGGCGGTGACCCGGGCTTTTCGTCAGAAAGCCAAAAAACTCCATCCTGATATCAATAAAGGGGACCGTAGCGCTGAACCCGAATTGCGGCGCATCATCGAGGCGTACCAGTTTCTCAGGGCGGATTCCAGCATTCCGCGTACCGAAGCCCACGGGACGGAAAACCAAGCACGGTAAGGCCAGGCGCCGTCAGAGTGCCTTCTGCCGGCGCTTTCCACGGGATGGTGTCACGCTCACGACCCTTCCCAGAGTTGTTTTACCGTTTCCGCCGGCCGGGCGAGGATGACTGTTTGGCCTGTTTCGACCAGGGGGCGTTGGAGCAGATCGGGATAGGTTATCATCAACTCGATCAGTTCCTCTTCGGATTTGTCTGTTTTGGCGAGGCCCAGCGTTTTATATTTCTCTTCTTTCGCGCGCAGCACGTCCCGGGCCGTGAGGCCGCCCTTCTTCAGTAAGGCCTTGAGCTTGGTTTTCGACAACGGCGTTTCGTAATAGTTGACTGCCGTATAGGCGTGCCCGCTTTCCTGAACGAGTTTGATCACTTGCCGGCACGTCGAACACGTTGGTTTCTGGTAGATGATGATGGGTGACACGGGTTTCCCCCTTTGCGAAAGACGTTCGCTTTCTTGACGGAATTTTTCTGCGCGTGCTACAAGCAGAGGCGGTATTTTCTTGAACCTTCTTGTACGAACCCCCCGCGATTATGGCAACTCCAGAGGCTCCGGAAGCGACCCAATTCGAGGTGGCGATAGATTCCCATCGCACCTTGAAAGATCTTCGTGCCCGTAAACCCGGACAACCCGTTTGCGTCGTCGGGTCTGGTGACGACCGGAAAGGCAAGGAAGGCGTCTTTCAACATTTCAACGTGCGCTTGGCCGTCGTGAAGTTCCCCGATGGCATCACCCTGGGCTATGACCCGCTGGACCTGTTGCTGCCATGCGAGATTCACGAGGATGGGGAAGCGTTTTTTGAAATCCGGACCTGCGCGACGTGCAACCAGATTTTCCCTTTGACTTCCGATGAGTTTCGGGCCGAGCAGGAACGGACCGAATGCCCCGAATGCCAGCCGTGATCGCCGGGGTGATAACCCCGGGTCAGGCATCCCCCCATTTGAGCTTATTCCTTAGAACATCATAGTACGTCCGGTCGGGAAAACGGATGAGGCGCGTTCTGTGGGGTGAGGCGCTGATCGTGAGCGTGTCTTCATGCTCCAGGGCAATCCCGATTTGTCCATCAAACGTCACGGTGCCCCCCTCGTGGCTGGTCAATTCAATTTCCAGCGAGACATGACTGGGGACAAGGAGGGGACGGTGGGTCAAGGTATGGGGGCTGATGGGCGTCAGCACCAGGGTTTCAAGACTCGGGTCTAATATCGGGCCGCCGGCGGACATGGAGTAGGCCGTGGACCCGGTTGGAGAGGCAACAATCAATCCATCGCCCCGGAGCGTCGTCACGAATTGTTTGTCGACCTGAATGCTCGTGGCAATCATGCGGCCCGAGATTCCTTTGCTGATGACCGCGTCGTTCAACGCCGTTCGTTGCTCTTGTTCTCCGTTCTGATGCCGGATGTGACCCTGGAGGCGCAGGCGGTGGTCCACGTAGAATTCTTGCGCAAAGATTTTTTCCAGAGAGTCGTACATCGTTTCTATTGTGCTCTCCGTCAGAAACCCCAGGCCTCCCAGATTGACTCCCAGGATGGGGACGGATCGTTCTTCGACAAGCCGGGCTGCCCGCAACATCGTGCCGTCTCCGCCGAGGACAAGCACGAGGTCGGCCTCAGCGGCGATTTGTTCATCGATTGGTTGCGCGCCTTCGTGAAAGTATTCCCCGGAGGAGGAGCCGACGAGCGCGGCTTTCTCTTTCCGTCCGAGCCAGTCGAGCAGTTTCTCGAGGAGGGGGCGGATTTCGGGAATTTGAGGCTTGGTCAGGATGCCGATGACAGTCACGAGCGACTCATGCGTTTCTGGAAAAGACGGGGCAGTGAAGGGGAACCGAAACGGCGAGGCATGCCCGCACGGTTGTCAAGTGACAGAAATGAAATTGTATCGTTCATTCCGTTCCGGAGTCAACGGAGAAATATCACGAGCGACCCGTCCCTCTTGACGTCGGCGTCGGAATATGGAACCTTACATATCAGCATCAGTCGAGGTCTTGCCTTGACAGTTTTCAGAGGGGATGGATAGACTGATCAGCGTACGACGGTAAGATTGATCTGACGTTTCCGGGGTGCATGCTTTACCCCCAAAAGGAGGGAAAATGTTCGAGCGATTCACGGACAGAGGTCGCAAGATTATCATTCTGGCCCGCGAAGAGGCTGAACGCCATCAGAACGACTATCTCGGCACGGAGCATTTGGTGCTCGCCATTCTCCGTGAGTCCGATGGCATTGCCCTCATGATCATCAAGAAGATGGGTCTGTCTCCCGAACAGATTCGCTTGGAGGTGGAACGCAGTTTGCCCAGTGGCGGGACGACCGTCACGTTCGGGGAAATCCCCTTCAGTCCCCGCGTCAAGAAGGTGATTGAATACGGTGTGGAGGAGGCGAGGCTGCTCGGCCACAATCACATCGGGAGCGAACATCTCCTGTTGGGGTTATTGCGGGAAGAGGAAGGGATCGGCGGAAAGGTGCTGCGCAGCCTGGGCGGCAACCTGCTGACGGCTCGTCAATTGACCGTGACCTTCCTGCGGAAATCCGGAACCCGGGAGCGGGACAAGAAAAGCAGCACGCCCGCGCTCGATGAATTCGGCAGGGACCTGACGCAATTGGCGCAGGATTCCATGTTGGATCCCGTCATCGGCCGGAGCGATGAAATCGAACGGGTTTTGCAGATTTTGAGCCGCCGTTCCAAAAACAACCCGGCCCTGATCGGCGAATCCGGGGTCGGCAAGACCGCGATCGTGGAAGGGTTGGCCCAGCGCATCGTCTCGATGGACGTGCCCGATAATCTCTTGAACCGGCGGGTGATTGCCCTGGACCTGGGGTCGCTCGTGGCCGGCACGAAGTATCGGGGACAGTTTGAAGAACGGCTGAAAGTGGTCATGAAGGAAATCGTTCAGGCCGGCAACGTGATCCTGTTCATTGATGAGCTGCATACGCTGGTCGGGGCGGGAGCGGCTGAAGGGTCGATCGATGCCGCCAATATGCTCAAGCCGGCGTTGTCCCGAGGCGAGATTCACTGTATCGGGGCGACCACCATGGATGAATACCGAAAACACATTGAAAAAGACGGGGCACTGAAACGGCGGTTCCAGCCCATTTACGTGAATCCGCCTTCCGTGGAAGAAACCATCAAGATTATTCAGGGCTTGCGGGACCGCTATGAAGAACACCACGGCGTGGAAATTTCGGATGACGCGGTGGTGGAAGCCGTGAAATTGACCGATCGCTACATCACGGACCGGTTCCTGCCCGACAAGGCGATTGATTTGATTGATGAGACGGGGTCCCGAGCCAAGTTGCAGTCCTATTCGCTGCCCCCGGAACTGAAATCACTGGAACAGGAACTCAAGCGCGTGGCGCACGAAAAGGAAGTCGCCATCGGGTTGCAAAGTTTTGAAGAAGCCGTGAAATACCGGGAAGAAGAAGAACGCCTGCGCAAACTGCTGGAGGATGCCAAGCGTGATTGGAAGAAAAACCAGGAGCAGCAAAAGCCCGTGATCGGGGCTGAAGAAGTCAGTTTCGTGGTCTCAAAAATCACGGGCATTCCGTTGTTTAAACTCGAGGAGGAAGAGTCGGAAAAGCTGCTGCACATGGAAGACTTTCTCCACGAGCGTATCGTGGGACAGGAAGAAGCCATTTCCGCGGTCTGTCGCGCCATTCGTCGCTCGCGTGCCGGTCTCAAGGAGGCGCGCAAGCCGATCGGGTCCTTTATCTTCCTGGGACCGACGGGTGTCGGGAAGACCGAGTTGGCGCGAGCCTTGGCCGGGTTCCTGTTCAATACCGAGGATGCCCTGATTCGCATTGACATGTCGGAGTACCAGGAGAAATTTACGAGTTCCCGTTTGTTCGGGGCCCCTCCGGGGTACGTCGGGTATGAAGAGGGCGGGCAGTTGACCGAGAAAGTGCGGCGACGGCCCTATTCGGTGGTGTTGTTCGATGAAATTGAAAAAGCTCATCCGGATATTTTCAACGTCCTCTTACAGGTCCTGGATGACGGGGTGCTCACGGACAGCCTGGGGCGGAAAGTCGATTTCAAGAATGCGATTCTCGTGATGACGTCCAACCTGGGAACGAAACTGATTCAGAAGGGCGTGTCTCTCGGCTTCCAAAAGGTCGAAGAGGCGGAGACCCGGAAGCGAATGAAGAACGATATTTTGGATGAATTGAAGCGGAGTTTCAGCCCGGAATTTTTGAATCGGATTGATGAGTTCGTGGTCTTCCATCCGTTGGAGAAAGAGCATCTGCTGAACATCGTCGATATCCTGATTCGCGAGTTGAACGAACGGTTGGCGGAGCGTGAGGTCCAATTGGAGATCGGCGACGACGTCAAGCAATGGCTGATTACGAAAGGGTATCAACCGCAGTATGGAGCCAGGCCCATGAGGCGCACCATCCAAAAGCTGCTGGGCGACCCCTTGTCCGACGAACTCATTCGAGGACGTTTCAAGGATGCCAAGAAAATTAAAGTCGCGCTGCGAGACGACGCTCCCGTTTTTGTGGAAGAAGAGGCGATGGCGGGCGTCTGAGGAGCCTCTTGTACGACGGTTACTGTAAGACCGCACATCAATCACGGATTGTTTCCCTTCTCTTGATAGACGACTCTCGTTACCCCGCGTGGCGAGAGTCGTTGTTTTTTATGACGACTGTTTACCGGTGATGCCTCGAAACGGCCAAACGTCCACAAGTCCTCCCTCGTCCATGCCACCCCCGAGTCTCTTGGCCGTCGAAACGTCTTGCGACGAAACGGCCGCCGCGGTGTTCTCGGTGCAAGGGCATCTGTTGTCGAATCGTGTGGCGTCTCAACACGAAGTGCACGGCCGTTTCGGCGGAGTGGTGCCGGAGCTTGCCTCGAGAAAACACGTGGAACGGATTGAAGGGGTGACGCAGGCCGCTCTTGAGCAGGCGGGGGTCCGCTGGTCGGATCTTCGGGCGATTGCGGTCACGCAAGGACCGGGACTGGCCGGTGCGCTGGTCGTCGGGGTGAGTTTCGGAAAGGCCTTGGCGTATGCCTTGGGCGTACCGTGCATCGGTGTGCACCATTTGGAAGGGCATATTGCCTCCGCGTGGTTGGAATATCCCGACTTTGTGACTCCCTGCATCGTGCTCGTGGCGTCCGGCGGACACACCCACTTGTATCTCGTTCCCCAACGCGGCGAATACCGGCTGCTTGGAAAAACCCTTGATGACGCCGCGGGAGAGGCATTCGATAAAGGCGCCAAGATGCTGGGACTTTCCTACCCGGGAGGTCCCGCGCTCGATCGTCTGGCGCAGTCGGGCGATCCGTCGGTCGTCCGTTTCCCTCGTCCGTACTTGAACCGGGGAGGGTCCAATTTCAGTTTCAGCGGCCTGAAAACTTCGTTGTTGTATTACTTGAGGGATCAGGAGTCACGTCAGGCGTCGCCCGCGCCGGCGCACGTCGCCGCGGGATACCAGGAAGCCATCGTCGACGTGTTGGTCGAAAAATCGTTTCGGGCGGTGCGTCGTTATCACGTCTCCGGATTGGCGGTCGTCGGAGGGGTCTGCGCGAATTCCCGCTTGCGGGCGGCCCTGCAGGCTCGCGCGGAAAAGGAAGGGATTCGTCTGGCGTTGCCGCGGATGCATTTTTGTACTGACAATGCCGCGATGGTGGCCGCTGCCGGGTGGTGGGCCTACCAACAACGGCGGTGGGCTTCGTGGGACTTGGATGCCCAGCCTGGTTTGGCTATCGAGGCCGTGACACACACGAACGGTTCAGGCGTCACGACGTAGCAGGACGGCTCACTCGAAAGGGGACTCTATTCCACATGCCATTGGACATCTGACGGGGTTGAAACCCGGCCATGTGACGCGGCTGGAACGACTCTATCGCCGGCGTGTGCCCGTCGAAAAAGTCATTTCTCCGGAGTTGGCTCGCTCCTGCACGGAGTTGTCACATGAAATTCGACGGCAAATCGGCCTCTTGATCAATCGACGGGGCATCATCGAATCCGTCATCATCGGAACGGACCGTCAACTGGTGATTCCGGAATTGGCGCGGAGCCGGTCGGGGGCCCGGTTATTGCGCGGCGTTCGGTTCGTGCATACGCATCTCAACAATCAACCGTTAACCAAAGACGATTTGACCGACCTGGCGCTGCTGCGTTTGGATTTGATGGCGGTGCTCGGCGTGGGAGGGGGGGGAGAACCTGTTTCCATCTCATTGGCCCACTTGCTTCCGCCCAACCCGCAAGGGAAGGCGTATGAATCATGGGCGCCGCAAAGCTTACAGACGTTTCAGTGCCGGTGTGATCAGTTCGTGCAATCGCTGGAGGCTGAAATTTCCAAGGCGACCCCGGCGCTTCGCCGAACGGACGACCACCCCAGTGCGTTACTGGTCAGTGTCACGGAGGGGAATCGGACCGATCAGGAAGAACGGCTGCGGGAGTGTCAGGAACTGGCCACGTCGCAGGGCATCGAAGTCCTCGGAACCGTGGTTCAACGATTATCTCGCATCAATCCCAAGTACGTGTTGGGGGTGGGAAAGATTACCGAGGTCATTATCCATGCGCTCCAAAGCGGGGCGGACTTGTTGATTTTCGACCGGGACCTGACCCCGACTCAGATCCGGTCGTTATCCGAGATGATCGAGTTGAAGGTCATCGATCGAACGCAGTTGATCCTGGATATTTTTGCGAGCCGGGCGCATTCGCGCGCCGGGAAAATTCAAGTGGAATTGGCGCAACTCAAGTATCTGTTGCCCCGGTTGTCTCAATCCAGCACGGCGTTCTCCCGTTTGGGAGGAGGCATTGGGGCACGAGGCCCCGGCGAGACCAAACTGGAAACCGACCTGAGACGAGTACGGGATCGGATTCATCACCTCGAACGCGAGTTGAAGGATTTGAGTCGTCAACGGGAGCAGCAACGCCCCCGGCGCCTGCGCCAGGGGATCCCGGTCGTCTCGATCGTCGGCTATACGAATGCCGGGAAATCCACTTTGTTGAACACCTTGACCAATAGTCACGTCTCGGCCAAGAATCAGCCGTTTGAAACTCTGGATACCATCAATCGACGGCTCAGGCTTCCTTCCGGCCGGCACGTGATTCTGACCGATACCGTGGGGTTCGTTCGAGATCTGCCACAGGACCTCCTGGAAGCCTTCCGTACGACGCTCGATGAGTTACACCAAGCTGACGTGCTGGTGCACGTCGTGGATGCGACCGCCTCAGACCGTGATCAGCAAATACACGTGGTCGAAGGACTCTTGCATGAACTTGAGCTGCAACACGTAACCTTGGTTCTCGTCATGAACAAATGCGACCGATTGCCGCCGGAAGACGTGGACGTGCTCGAGCGGCGTTTTCAGGCCTGTCCTGAGCGAAGTCGAAGGGCTCTGTGTGTCTCCGCTCTCCGGAAAGAGACCATGGTCCCGTTGCGAGAGGCGATTGCTGCCGCCCTGGAATCCGGAGTGGCGGTCGCGGAGGCAGGGTGAAGGAGATTGTGGATTGTGGATTGAGAACCGACAGTGAAGAATCAACAATGAGGAGCATTGTGAATTGAGGATTTTGGATTGGGAAATGGCAATGAAAAATCGGAAATCGGCAATCGGCAATCCACAATCAGCAATCCACAATCAAAAATCCGCAATGACCCGTGCCCGCCGGATTCTGAAGCGTCTTCGAACGGAGGGCCCGAATACGCTGGTGGAACTCGACTACACCGACCCTTTTGAATTGCTGGTGGCGACGATTTTGTCGGCACAATGTACGGATGAACGGGTGAACCGGGTGACGCCGGCGCTGTTTGCGACCTATCCGGGGGCCCGGGAATTGGCCCGCGCGTCTCAAGCGCGGCTCGAAGCGTTGATCAAACCAACGGGGTTTTACCGGAACAAGGCCCAACATCTGGTGAAGTGCAGTCAAGTCCTGGTCTCGCAGTTTGGGGGGAGCGTGCCGGGGACCATGGAAGAACTGACGTCGTTGCCGGGAATCGGCAGAAAGACCGCGAATGTGATCCTGGGCGCCTGTTTCCGTGTGCCGGCCATTGTCGTGGATACTCACGTCAAACGCGTGGCCGGGCGATTGCACCTGACACTGAATACCGACCCGACCAAAATCGAGTTTGACTTGCAGGCGGTCTGGCCCGCCAAGGACTGGATCGAAGGCTCGCAGCGGATTTTGCTGCATGGCCGTTACGTGTGCTTGGCGCGGAAGCCCCAATGTGCCTCATGCGTGCTGTATGCAGACTGTGAGTGGGAAGGAAAGTTGCCGCGCCCATGTTGAAAAGCATGACGGGTTTTGGAAAAAGGGAGGGAACTTGTCACGGGCTCGCCGTGGACGTGGAAGTCCGGTCGGTGAATCATCGGTTTCGGGAAATCATCGTCCGGGTCCCCAAGGGGGGGCTTGAGTGGGAAGAGGAACTGAAGGCGCTGGTGGCCCGAAAATGTCGTCGCGGGAGAATTGAACTCGTCGTCGCCTATGGGAGAGGCCATGACCGTGGGAAGCACGTGACGCTTGATCGTCCCCTGGCGCGGCACTATCATCGGGTGCTCGAAGATCTACGGCGGGACTTGCGGTTGGGGGGGCAAATTGATATCGGACTTCTGGCCTCGTTCCGGGAAATTTTTCGCGTTGCCGAGGCCCCCATTGATGACAAACGCATGAATCGGGTGGTGATGCGGCTCGCGTCGCGAGCGCTTGCCGACCTTGACCGCATGCGGTCGAATGAGGGAAAAGCCCTCCAGGTCGATGTCGCGAAGCGGCTCAAGGCGGTTCTCGAGATACACCAGTCGATACAGCGCCGTCTGCCCCTGGTGGTCAAAGGCTTCCATGAACGCATGCGCGCGCGCGTACAGGCGTTGGTCGGCTCGACGGGTGAGCAGGAGATGCGGCTGGACAGGGAATTGGCGCTCTTTGCCGACCGGTGTGACGTGACGGAAGAACTGATCCGGTTTCGGAGCCATGGTGTACAATTTGAAGAGATGCTGAAAAAACGGGAACCCGTCGGACGGCAGTTGGACTTTTTGTTGCAGGAAATGGGTCGTGAAGTGAATACGATAGGGTCCAAGGCGAATGACGCGGATATCTCGAAGCACGTCATTCAGCTCAAGAGCGAACTGGAAAAGGTTCGTGAGCAGGTGCAGAATGTCGAATAGAACCTGTTGCAGAGAGGGGTTGACTGATGTCGGCTAACGGTGTGTTGGTTGTGGTATCGGGACCCTCCGGTGTCGGGAAAAGCACGTTGTGCAAAAATATCGTGACCCAGGTGCCGGGCACGACGTTGTCGGTGTCCTATACGACAAGGCATCCGAGACCGAACGAGCGCGATGGGGTCGAGTATTATTTTGTCGATGATGCCAGGTTTCAGGAGTCGGTCCGGGAGGAGGCATTCGTCGAGTGGGCGGAAGTGTATGGCAATAAGTACGGCACGCCGAAACGACAGTTGTTGGAGGCCTTGCAAAAAGGTATCGACGTGTTGTTGGATATCGATGCGCAGGGGGCCAAGCAAATTATGGAACGCGTTGCCGGGGCCGTGTACGTGTTCGTGGCTCCGCCGTCGCTTGACGTCCTTCGAAACCGGCTCTGTCGACGGGCCTCGGATACCCCGGAGGAAATCGAGCGTCGTTTGCACAAGGCGAGTGATGAAATCGCCAATTTCAAAGCCTATCATTACTTCGTTCGGAATGAAGAACTCCTGCAGGCGACGAAAGAATTGGAGTCCATTATTCTGGCCGAACGGGTGAAGACCAACCGATTGGATCCTGAATTCCTTGTGGAAAATGGGTTGGTCGAACCCGTGACGATGAAGAAGATTGCCACGTAACCGTATTCACCAAAGGAGTTTCGATCATGATTGATACGCTTCCACTGCTTCCGGACGATCGAGAAGGCAAATTCGATTCTCGCTATCGAGTCGTGCTGGTGGCCGCCCAACGGGCGAAACAGCTCATGCGCGGGACCACGCCGTCGCAAACGAGTAAATTCACAAAAGAAACCTCCATTGCGCTGGAGGAAGTGTTGGGACACAACGTGGAGTATTTGATGGGACAAGAAGCACGTCAGGCTCTTCGTGAAGCCAGGAGAGGCCTGGAAGGTGATTTCGAACCGGCCCTGTTGACAGAGGCTGATGAAGATACCAAGGAAATCAAGCAGCAACTGAGCGTCTACGTGGATGATTCTCCGAAAGAACCCGCCGTGGAGGCAGAGCCCGAGGCATAGGCATGAGCGTGGGATTGTCGGGTTACGCCCTTCGATAAGCTCAGGGCTAACCCGACCTACGGAAGCTGAGAGGCACGCCGCCTGTTCCCTCCTTTGTCAGGACGGGAACTTTTTCCGAAGAGGGAAAAGTTGGGAGGTAGAGAAAGAGGTTGGTGGGGAGGTAACGAGAAAAGCATGGCCCAACACGAGAACCCATGATGAGCAAGAAGGCGTTACAAAGCACGCGGATCGTCCTCTGTGTCACGGGCAGTATTGCGGTCTATAAAGCCGTGTCGCTGCTTCGGACGCTTGTCGAGGAAGGGGCGGACGTCACCGTGGTCATGACGTCCTCCGCCACGCAGTTCGTGGCGCCGTTGACCTTCGAAGTGTTGTCCGGACGACCGGTGCTTCAACGACTCTTTGCCGATTCGCAGCCTTTCCCGCACCTGAAGGCGACTGAAGACGCGGACCTGATCCTGGTCGCGCCGGCGACGGCGAACTGTCTGGCCAAATGTGCGCTGGGCTTGGCGGATGATCTCCTGAGCACGTTATTCGTGGCCGCACGATGTCCCATCGTGATGGCTCCGGCCATGGATGGAGAAATGTGGGACCATCCCGCACTGGCGGCACATACGCGGACGTTGCGCGGGCGCGGGATTGTGGTGTTGGAGCCCGAGGACGGCCCGCTGGCGTCCGGCTTGGTCGGGAAAGGACGGTTGCCTGCCGAAGACGTGATTATGGAGGCGGTGCGTTCACGACTCGCTCTTCGGCAGGATTGGTCCGGACAGCGGGTGCTTGTTTCGGCCGGTCCCACGCGGGAACCCATCGACCCGGTTCGCTTTATCACGAATGCCTCTTCCGGAAAAATGGGCTACGCGATGGCGGAAGCCGCGGCCCAACGGGGAGCGGAAGTGCTGCTGGTCAGCGGACCGACGGCGCTGTCTCCGCCTCCCAACGTGAAGCGCGTCTCCGTGCAGACGGCTGAAGAGATGTATCAAGAACTGGATGCCCGGTTTGCGTGGGCCACCGTCCTCGTGATGACGGCGGCGGTCGGAGACTTTCGGCCCCGGCATCCCTCGTCCGCAAAGGCCAAGAAACACGAGTGGGCCGGCGAGCCCTTGGAACTCGAGCGGACTCCGGACATTTTACAATCGTTGTCACGAAAACGGACGCACCACGTATTGGTCGGGTTTGCGGCGGAGTCCGAAGACCTGATCGAGAACGGTCGCAAGAAACTGCACCAAAAAAATCTCGATCTGCTGGTCATCAACAGGATTACGGGGGCGCAATCGGCATTCGGCAACGAGACTAATGAAGTCATTCTCCTCCCTCGTCACGGCACGCCCATTGAGGTCGAACGATTGCCCAAACGACTTCTCGCCGACCGTATTCTGGATACGGTGCAGGAGCATTGCGGCATGTCCCCGCCCTCTCGTTCTGAGCAACCGCATGACAGAATTCGCCGGATTCAGTAATCCCGGCGTGCACGCCTGCCTGACAAGATGAGTTCGAGGTACTCTGCCGTCATGTGCATCGTGTTGTTGGCCCCGTTGGCCGGGGGAACGATCATTCCCTTACAAGACGCTACCGGCCAAACAAGACCCGCCTTGGCCGGTTCTTCGTCTTGGCAACGGCCCGTTGTCCCCGTTGGTGAAAGAAAACTTCCGGAACACTTGCCTGAATTCGATCCGGACAATCCTCAAGCCATAGGCATCATTCTGGCTTTTCACCGCCGGCCTGATGCCGACGAACAAGAAATCATTCTGGAAAAGACAGCGGAGGCAGGGCTTACGAAGACCGATGAGATCCCCCGTTTCAAAATGTGGCTTTTTCAATGGGGTGAATGGCGAAAGGCGGCAGCGGCTGAGAAGGTCTGTCTCAGCCTGCAGGACCTTGCCCCCGTGGACTACTGTGAGCCGGATTCTTTACTCGGCCCCGCTGCATCGGCTCTATAGAGATGTGTCGGGTTGGGCGGCTTTCAAATCGTCCAGGGTCAATAAACTCATCAACGACACCCCTTGCGCTTCGATTGTCTGTTTGCCGTCCTGTTCCTGCCGGTCCACGATCACGAGGGCGTGCGAGACGTGCAGGTGTGCGTCCCTGGCGGCCCGGAGGGCTTGCAGGAGCGACCCGCCGCTCGTCAGCACGTCATCGACGATTAACGCGCGTTCGTCGGCCTTGACCGCGCCTTCGATTCGTTTTCCCAGTCCATGCTCCTTGGCGTGTTTGCGGACGATAAAGGTGGCGTAGGTTTTCGGCGGTTGAGTTGCAAAGGCATAATCGGATATAGCTGTTGCGAGGGGAATGGCGCCGATCTCCAGGCCACCTACCGCGTCAAGGGAGAGATCGCGGATGGCCGCACACGCGAGTTGCGCCACGAGCCACCGGGCATCGGGATGCGCGAGCAGGGCCCGGCAGTCCACGTAATAGGGGCTCGTTTCTCCGGAGGCCAGGACAAAGCCGTTCCGAGGATCCCATTGAAAGGCATGGTATCGCCAGAACAACGTAGCCAGTTGTCGTGAGGCGTCCATAAAGAGCAGATCTAGCATTTGACGGCCGGGAATGACAACGATGAAAATCGGTTTGTAAATGTTCAAGATAAAAAAACGGCCGCTGAAGCCGGCCAAAGAGCCGCAACTCTATAACGTGTTGGAGAATTACACGGATTTTGACCCTCCCGGGAACGTCATGGTGTGCGCCATGGCCGGCGAGGAGAATGTCGAGCATCATGCCACGATCCTCGGGGAAAGCTATGAGATTCCGGTTGACGACATGCTCCGGCTGTTAACGGAAGGGGGCCTGTATACGTATCCGGAAACCGGGGGCGTGGTGACGCGCGGAATGTTCGTGTGCCGGGTGGACCCGGCCGGACAGGAGCCCAAGCAGACCTGGGTCCTGGATTTGGAGCAGACCGCGCAGGCCGAACAGCTCGCGAGGTTTTCGGATATTCCCTTGGCGGAGGCCGCGGCTCGCGTGTTTTACCGGGGACTCTCCGAGGAATTGCAGGAACGACTCACACAGAAGAATCTCGGGCTTGATTACAGCAAACTGGAGCGGTCGGTGGCTCGAGGGGGAGATGTTCGCTATATTGATTTTCGGAAAGACTGGTCGCCCTATTTCAAGCGTAAGTGTTCGATGCCGGACGGGTCGATGGTGGAAACCGGTGGCATCGCGGAATTTGCCGAACTCCACGGCATCACGCCGGCGCAGGCCCAGACGTTGATGGAGCAGGGCGGCACATTGGACCTTGAAGACGGGGTGTTGGCGTGCCAGGTGATCAATAACCAACCGACGGTGGCCCGCTTCAATGCCAAGCAGTACGCCAAGGCCAAGGAGTTGATGGACAGCAAGGGCCTTCACGTCATGGACGCGCTGAGCGAGATGGCGTTGAACGATCCCGTGCTGATGCGCGCGCTACGACGGGCCGAGCAGGACAACACGGACTGATCAGGCCGGCGTGGCCCGGTCGTTTTGGCGTACGGAGGAAAGACGATGACGAGGATGGCAAGAACGCTGGTTGTCGTGACGTGTCTGTGCATGGGAATCGGCGCGCACGATGCCGTCATCGGGCAAGCTCACGCGGACGTGGTCGTTTCCGGTACGGATCACGCGCCCATGGTGGTCATTCCCGCCGGTCCGTTTTTTATGGGTGTGCCCAAATGGGCACGGGACGGTGGCATGGATGAATACCCCAATCATGAAGTCGAATTGGAGTCCTATGCCATTGACACCTATGAAGTGACCAATGGCCTGTATTTGGAATTTATTCGCGCGACCGGTCATCGAACGCCGTCGCACCCCACCGACCCGTCGAAAAATTTGTGGCAGGGCGGACTCATGCCGGAGTCCATCTCTGCCTCGCCGGTGGTCAACGTGGATTGGTTTGACGCCGATGCCTATTGTCGATGGGCGGGAAAGCGGTTGCCGACTGAAGCCGAATGGGAGAAGGCCGGGCGAGGGACCGATGATCGACGGTTTCCTTGGGGGAACGTCGAACCCACGCATCAGCATCTGAATTTCAACCAGTCCTGGCAGGGTGAAAAGACGCTGGTGCCGGTGGGAATTTATGACAAGGGCAAGAGCCCTTACGGGGTCTATGATATGGCGGGCAACGTCTGGGAATGGGTCGCCGATTGGTATGACGCGACGTATTATTCCAGGAGCCCGCGCCGGAATCCTCAGGGACCTTCGACTGGTACCCGCCGGGTCATTCGCAGTTCCGGGTGGCAGGTGGAAACTCCACAGGTGAGAATTTTTACCCGGGTTGCCAGCGATCCGCTGGACCGGAATCATTCGACCGGGTTCCGATGCGCCGCTGCTCTTCCGACGCCGTCGCAGTGACTTCCGCTCGATGGCGGCGTTGCGACCAGGCGGATATGGGCTTGCGCTGATAACCGTAACAACAGCTAATGATAATAACCGATAAAGCAATTCTGAATTAACGGGGATGACCTACTTAACTGAAAAACAACTACATCTTGTGAGTGAATTCCGATGTTTCCCCATGCGAATAACTACGGCTTGTGGTTGAGCATAAAGTCGACTTAAATGGACTGGCTAAAAATTAACTTCTTGACAGAGACGTGTTTTCCCGTTACATTTTCTCGTGAACGTAGGAACTTCAGAAGAAAATATGAGAAAAATCAACTGGTTGGGAAGAGGCTGGTCTTTCTTGACTGCGAAGGTCGTCTTTACGCTCTGTCTATCAGGGTTTTTCTTTAGTGCCGGCGACGGTGGCGCTTCCGCAATACCCCAACCGTTGCAGGTCGCCGTTTCATCTCAGTTGCCCATACCGGCGAGTTCCGAGGGTCTCCGGTATTTCCCTCCGGGTTCCCGACCTGACTCTCCTGCTCCCGTCCCCCTCACCCCAGCTCCCCGATTAAACATGTCGGGGGCTTCGCCTGTAATTTCAGATCAGGTGAGAGGGGGGCATAATCTCCGGAGCAGCGGAACCCAGAGGTATGAAGAGATTCCCGTTATCGTCAATCCTGCGGTCGAACGCAATATTCACTATTTTCAAAACGTGATTCACGACCGCTTTCAAGAATGGCTGACCCGATTTTTTACCTACAAACCGTTGGTCGAGCAGATCTTCGTCGAGTTGGGCCTGCCGAAGGAATTGATTTATCTGTCGTTGGTCGAAAGTGGATTTAACCCAAGGGCCTATTCGCGCGCGCGCGCGTCGGGTCCCTGGCAGTTTATCAAGAGCACGGGCCGGATGTACGGCTTGAAGGTCAATTGGTACGTGGATGAACGCCGGGACCCCATCAAGTCCACGGTCGCAGCAGCCGTCCACTTGCGTGATCTCTATGACCTGTTCGGCTCATGGCCCCTGGCGCTCGCGGCGTATAACGCCGGGGCGGGGAAAATCAGTCGTGCGATTGAAAAAACCGGCACCCGGGATTTCTGGACGATCGCGCGGACTCGCTACATCCGCCGGGAAACGAGGCAATACGTTCCTAAATTCATGGCTGCCATGATTGTCGCCACGCGTCCCGCACTGTTCGGTTTTCACGCCCATTCCCAATCGGTTCATCAATACGAAGAGATTCCCATGGATGCATCCATCCATTTGCGGACGGTTGCCAAGGAGACGGGGATTGCCTTTGAGGAGCTTCGGCGGTTGAATCCCGAACTCCGTCGCAGCGTGATTCCGCCGGATCAGGACGGCTATGCCTTAAAGGTCCCCATGGGCATGGCCGGTCACGTGGAACAGGCTCAATCTCGAATGAAGACGTGGACGCCGCCCTCGCCGCCTCAACGGACGTGGTATCGCGTGCGTCGCGGAGACAGTCTGTCGGTGATCGCGCATCGCTTCGGGACGAGCGTCAGGAAATTGAAAACGCTCAATGATCTCTCGGGAAGTTTGATCAGGGTCGGACAGCGGTTGCGCGTCAACAGACACGTGACGGAGGTCGGAGAGACGAAGTGGTATCGTGTGCGTCGCGGCGACAGTCTCTGGAGTATTGCCAAACGATTTCGGGTGACGGTGCGGGACTTGAAGCTGTTGAATAATTTGCGCAGCAGTCTGATTCGAGCCGGGCGGATGTTGATGATCGCTTCCTGAAAAAGCCCATCCTGTTTCTCATTCCTCCGTTTCTTTCCCCTCCTCCCCCTCTGCTTGTTCAGTTCCCTCCTTTGAGGTTTCGGGTTCCGAAGCGGGTGGTTCAAGAATCTTGATTCGCAAGGTGGCTTCACTCGCATAGGGCGAGTTCGGATGTTCATCCAATAACTGTTTGTAACGGGCGAGCGCCTCGGTATTGCGCGTTTCATGCTCCTCGAGTTTGGCGAGTTCGAACAGCACTTGATCCTTGTTGAGCGTGTGGGGCATTTGGAGCACTTGCGTGTAGGCGTTGATTCCCTTGTCGCGTTCCCCGTTTGCCAGATAGCTGGATCCCAGTCGCTGGTAGACCAAGCCGAGCAGGGCAGGAGAGTTTCCCGCCTGGTCGATAAAACGCTGATACGCGTCGATGGCTCCGGCCTGGTCGTGTTGTTCGGCCAAGGCGTTGCCGATAAAATACCACGCCGATTGAGCGCTGGCCGTACGAGGAAATTCCTCGATGATCCGTCGATACAGGGTGACGGCTTCTTGCAGCTTCTCTTTTGCGGCATCGCCGTCATCAAGGGAGCGGTCAAGGTAGGCTTGGGCGGCTTGATGTTCGAGGGCCAAGGCTTCCTGTTCCTGTTGGTGTTGTACCCAGAACAGGGCCACGAGGAGGATCCCCACCATGACCGCGACGACGATTCCGGTCCAGATCGCCCGGCGATGGAGTTCGGCAAAGAGCCACACCCGTTCGCTTCGTGATAACAGTTGCGGGTTCTCGGCACCCACTTGTTTGCTGAGGTGTCTGATTTTGTAGGTCATTGTTCGATCCCGGCGTTCATGCCATGACAAAGGTTGCACTCTAAAGGGTCGCACGGGTATTTCTCAAGGGTGCCGGCGATTTTTGTGCCGACGCGGTCCTGAAACGGTCGGTATCCCTTACGGTTGACACAGTATGCTTGGCTGATATAATGAAAAACGTTGGATTCTTGAATGCATGGAGTGTGGGGCGGATAGCTCAGTTGGGAGAGCATTGCCCTTACAAGGCAGAGGTCGCAGGTTCGAGCCCTGTTCCGCCTACCATCTATCTCAGACTATCCATTTAGAGTGTCGAACGTGAAACCTGAAGGGCTTGGTGGCCCAGGCGGGGGGCTTGGTTCGACATCACAGTCAAAGGGCTACCCTCATACGTGAATGGGGCCGTCGTTCAGCCAGGTTAGGACGCCAGATTGTCAATCTGGAAGTCGCGGGTTCAAATCCCGTCGGCCCCGCCATTCACGTCGTTGTGGCTGTTCTCACTTGCACGGTGAGTTGTCGTTTTTCGCGTTCCATCACGTTTCGGACTGAGCGTCACATCTGATGTTTTCAACCGACCCTCTTGAAGTGTTTGGTTCCCTGGGTACCATCTCGATCATCGTCTTGTTGATCTTGCTGGCGTTTTCCGTCTTTTCTTGGGGCATCATCCTGTACAAATGGCGCATGCTGCGGCTGATCAAGAAAGAGGAGCGACAGTTCCTTCAGGCCTATCAAGAGGAAGACGCGTCCAGCGAAAAAGCGCTACACCTTCTTCAACACGTGGCAGCGGAATTGCCCTATAGTCCCAGCGGTTTCGTTTTTCTTGAAGTCGTGAATCGCATGGGTCATCTTGTGGATCTCAACGTGGGCGACGTTCCGGTGACGGCCCGGAGGGCGGGGTCCTGGCCGGACCGCCAGTATCTGGAAAAAGTGATACAGTATCTCGTGCAGCAACAAATCACCAGGCAGGAAGCGTACCTGCCCTTCCTGGCCACCACGGGAAATATTACCCCCTTCATCGGGTTATTGGGAACGGTCGTCGGTGTCATTAATGCCTTTCAGCAAATCGGTATCGAGGGGACGGCGAGTATCGCCTCGGTGGCGCCGGGTCTTTCCGAAGCCCTTCTGGCGACCGCTGCCGGACTGTTTGCTGCGATTCCCGCCGTGATCGGGTATAATTATTTCCTTTCTCGAATTCGAAAAACCATATTCGGCGTCGAAGCCTTCAGCATCGAATTTCTGAATACCTTGGACGCGCCGGACCTTGCCGGCAAAAAAGGTCGAAGTCGTTCGTGATTGTTGAACCCCAGCAACGTCGGTTTCTTTCTGAGATCAATATTGTTCCGCTCGTTGACGTGATTCTTGTGCTGTTGGTGATCTTTATGGTGACGACGCCGATGCTGCACCGGGGCATTGATATTTCACTCCCGCGTTCGCAATCGAATACCGTCGTCCCCATGGAGCGTCTCGTGATTACCATCGAACCCGACAAACGGGTTTACCTGGGGAAAGATCTGGTCACGTTGCTTCATTTGCGGAAACGTTTGGATGAAGCCAAAGCGCTGAACCCGTTGGTGTCGGTGTACCTTCGAGCCGATCGTCAGGTTCCCTATGGCCGGATTGTCCAAGTCATGGATGAAGTCAAAGGGGCAGGGATCGAACGGTTGGGTATGGTCACAAACCCCCAGGGGACCATGGTTGAAGAAGAGGTCTTCGAACCTCTGTAAGTTGGAATGACGCCATGTCGTATGCGGCCCCTTTCAGTCTTTTGTCGTTTCATCTGCCGGATCGCGACGACCCGGTGGAAGAACGCCTGACGTGGCCTCTTGCCGGTTCACTGGTCATTCACGTGTTTGTGTTCATTGCGTTTCTGAGTTTGCGTTTCGCCTCATCGTTTGAACAGTCTTCAGGGTCTTACGAGGTCACGCTCGTCACGCTTCCGGAGATCGCGAGCTCCCCGGCTGTTTCACCGGAGAACAAGTCCAAACCCAAACGAAGCGCCCGCAAGGTTCCTTCTCCCAAGGCTCAGGTCCGGCAAGCCGTGAGTCCTCCAAGACAAGCAGTCAGGACCACCAGTCCCCGGCCCCGGACACGGGTACCCAACCGGGTGGCGGATTCTCTCGTGAGCGAACCCAAACTACAGGTCCCGGCCATACCCCCCAAGGCTGTCACGCCTCCGCCACCGGTTTCGGCGGACCCCAAGCCGATACTGAAACAGAACGCCGTCAAGCTCCCCCCTCCACTCCAGGTAGAGGACGTAGCAGTTCCCAAACCGGAACTGGTGACGGATTCGCTCATGGGTGCGCTGGCTTCCGTGGCCGTGCCTAAGCCGCAAGCCCCGGTCTTGTCCCAGGAGGCGGAGTCCACACCGGCTCCTTCTCCTGCCGAGTCATCGCCTGTCCTGGAGATGGAGGTTCAGCCGCCAATTCAAGCGCCTCCGCAACCTCCGAAATTGGCAGTCGGGGAGTCGGAAACGCCCACTTCCGCCCCTCGTGCCGAGCTTCTGGCCAAAAAGTTGAAGCAGCGTGTCGACACCATCGTCGTCCCCAACAAACCAGAGCAGGCTTCCAGCCACGTGAGTCCGGCGGTGAGATCCGACATTGAGCAGAGACCGGACACGCCCAAGACTCCTGTGTCACCCAGTATTACCTTGCCACGCCGTGCGCCTCGCTTGGCGGCCGTCGCGCTGCCTGAGGCTTCGAAGAAGGAGACGCCGCGGCAAACTGCTCGGAAAAATAGCACGGTGGAATCGTTGACGCGGGCGATCGAATCGGTGCGGATTCCCGAAAAAATCTCCAAGAGCAAGACGCCGCAACCCGTATCGGCGACTCCACTCATTCCCGAAGCGTCGCCGCCCTCCCAGAAAGCGGCCGAGGCCCGGAACCGGCCGGAAAAGAAAGTCGTCCTGCCGCCCTCGGCTCCGGAGCTGACCAAGATGCCCCTCGAACAACCGCCGGCCGCTTCGCTACCCGCTGTGTCCAAATCGATGCCCGAGTCGGATACCTTCAGTCGCCGGCTCGACGAAATTCCTATTCCCGAAGTGGCTGACGCCCAGTCCGCTTCGAAACACACGGAGCGTGGCACGAAGGAAACGCTGGGTCTGCGAGTGGTGGGATTTTGTTCGCCCAACAATCCTTATTGGGGCACCGTAGAGGAAAAGATTGATATCATTCATAGAAAACAGTATCGGTACCATTATCGTGTTGAAGCCCCGGCGATTCTGACTTTTCGTGTCATGCGGAACGGTCACGTGGCGGACCTGGACGTCGTCCGGTCTTCGGGCAACCAAAAGTTTGACCTGGTCGCGAAACGTGCGGTCTTGGCGGCCGTCCCATTACCGCCGTTTCCTGAGAACATGACCAAACCCTTCTGTCAGGTCCAACACAAATTTAAGGTCAAGCCGAATCGATGATGAAACACGTCACGCAGTTGATCTTGCTTGCCTTCTTTTTTGTCCTGCCGTGTGTCGTGGATGCGGAGGAGAACGATGCCGAGGTGTTTTTGGAAACGCACCGGTCGGAATTTCAAAAAATTCCCATCTGGATCATGGGATTCGCCGATGGTGAAACCCGGCAGCAGGATGGCGCCGGAATCGGCGAACAAGTCAACGCTATTCTCAAGGCTGATTTACGGCGCACCCAAGTCTTCGAGGTCCTTGAACGATCAACGGACATGCTTCCGCTTTCCAAGGCCGGGTGTCGCGAAAAGATACCCATAGAGAAAGCCAGGGAAAGCGCGGCTCCAGTGGTCACCTGGGGAAAAATCGGTCGACAAGATGGGAAATTGTTGATCGAGGCCTGTGCCCACGATGGAGGAGAGACAGATGTGATCGCGGTTGGTAAACGGTATGCCGGTGCTCCGATTACCATCAGGCTCCTGCGGTCGATGGTTCATCGATGGGCTGATGAATTGGTCGCGCATTACACCGGTGATCCCGGAATTGCCCAGACCAGGATCATCTATGTTTCCGAAGACAAGGCCGGCCGGCGGGATTTGTTCATGATGGATTATGACGGGTTCGGTCCCAAGCGCGTGACGTCGGATCCCAAGTTGAGTCTCATGCCGAATTGGTCGCCCGACCGTCGCTCCGTCGTGTATACGACCTATCGCCAAAACAATCAGGAAATCGTGTGGTTCGAGTTGGGCAAAAAGAAGAAACGCATCCTGGTGTCTCCCGAAACGTTGAATATTACTCCGACGGTTTCCCCGAACGGTCGATTGTTGGCGTATGCTTCCGCCAAGGATTCCGCTACGCAGGGAAATTCCGATATTTTCATCATGAACTTGAGCACGGAAATAACCAAGCAATTGACTGATCATCGCAGTGCGGAACTATCGCCCACGTGGTCGCCGGATGGCCGGGAATTGGCTTTTACGTCCGACCGGTCCGGTCGACCGCAGATTTACATCATGAAGGCCGACGGCTCGCATGTCCGCCGGTTGACTTGGAAGGGGCGTCACAACGCCGCACCGGCTTGGTCTCCGCGGGGGGATTGGATCGCCTATGTCTGTCGTATACCCGGCTATGGGCTCAAGTTGTGCCGGATTTCTCCGGATGGGAAGCGACGTGTTCGAATCACGAGCGGCCCTCCCAGTGAAATCGATGATTCTCCTTCGTGGGCGCCGAATGGCCGTCACTTGGTGTTCAGTTCGACGCGAGGCAAGCAGAGTGGCAGGCGGAATCACATTTACATGATTCATTTCGATGGCGCGGGATTGGAACAATTGACGAAAGGCGGGATTCACCACAGTTCCCCCGCCTGGTCTCCGGGTCCGGAATAATCGTTTCCCGCCGATAGCCCTGGCCATCGGTGGAATTGCAGCATACCAATGACCGAAGTTCGGCCAACGAGTCGCCTTCCGAAGTCAGGAAATGGAGGGCGTGCAAGAGGAAATCGCAAGGGAGTGACAAACCATGTGGATTGATTGTGTGTCTTTCTTGATCCCAAAGGGCTCAATACGAAAAGCCGGTCGCGATCTGAAATTGGGATTGTGCCTGATCTGTCTGGCCTTCAGCTTGACCGCCTGCGCCCAGCAGTCTGACTTGGTGAAAGTGGAAAAAGATCTTGGGGGCAAAATCACCAAATTGGATCAGGAGAAAAAAGCCTTGGCCCAAGTCCTGAAGCAGGCTAAGGAGGAGGCTGGGCAGGCGACCGCCGATGCCCGCATGGCCTTGGAGCAACAAAAAGCCGAGTTAAACGAGGAAATCATGAAGGCCCGTGCGCAATTGAACGAGGCGATCATGAAGGCCCGCGCGCAATTAAAGAGTGAGTTGCGGAGCCTGCGAGAAGAAAATTTGCCCAAGGTTATCGGGGATTTGGAGACACAATTACATCAGGTTCGCAAGAACCTTGAAAAAGCTCTGAAGCAGCAAAGCCAAGCCGTCAGCGCCCTGAAGGAGCTTCGGGAACAACGTGAGGCCGAACTGTCCAATCAGATCGCCGCCCTGGACAAGAGCCTCGGGAAGGCTTTGAAGCAGCAGGGGCAATCGGTGAAGGACCAGTTTGCCGCGTTTCAAGGTTCCTTGGGTCAGTTTAAGAAGGCTTTGGCCGAGGTCAATAAACGAGTGGACCAGGAGGGGAAGCGGGCTACGAGTGCCGAGGCGAAAATGCGACAAGACTTCGACAGGCGCCAGCAAGCCTTTGGAGCCAAACTCGATTCTGATACTCAGGCGTTGACAACCTATTTGGAAACCGAGGTCAAGACGGCAATCGAATCCACCAATACCGCCCTGAATGAAGGCAATCGGAACTTGAAGACCGACATTGACGCCCAGGCAACACGCTTGTCCGAGTTCAACGCCAAACTGGGCACTGAACTCGCGGGACTACGACAGACCGATACCCTTCACGGCAAAAACCTGGAGGAGATCACCCTGTCGTTATCCCAACTCCGTGACGTGTTGGGGACGACCGGGACCCAACTCGGCACCAAGCTGGACAGCCAGGGGAGAGGTCTGGAACAAACGGTGCGACGGATTGAGCAATTACAGGGTCAATATGCTGCGTTGGCCAAGAAGTTGGATGCCGACCTGAAAGGCCTTCACGGGTATTTGGACAAGGACGTTCGGCCGAGTTTGGGATCGATCGCGAAAGCGTTTGATCAGGAAAAGAATCGAATCTCTCAGGAGTTCATCAAGGTCAAATCCGGTCTCCAACGCGTCGAACAGACGAGCGCCGCGACTATGACCCAAGCTCGAACGCAATTGGACACTCAAGCCAAACACGTTCAAGAACTGAGTTCGGCGGTGGCAGGCATGCGAGAGGTGTTGGATTCCATGGCCGGCATGTTGGGGAACCGCACGGATCAGCACATGAATCAGCTTGGGCGGTTGACGGAAAGAATGGAGCGATTGGAGAAGGAGCAGGCAGCCGAGGCTGCCAGGCAGGCTTCGAATACCCAAGCCGTCTCAACTCATCTCAACGAGGTGACCGCGAGCGTGCAGTCGGTCGGGGAATCGTTTGAGCAATTCAAGGACGTGGTGTCCACCAAGCTGAACGAGCAGGCCAAACGGATTCAGACTCAGGCCCGGAAGATGTCGAAAGCGGCGGCGGGGTCCACTGACGTCACAAAGCTTCGGCAGGGCTTGAAGACCAACGTCACGCAGCTCAATGAGCTCACGAAATCCGTCGCGCAGTTGAAAGAGGTGCTCAAGGCCATGGGCGAAAAGCTGGGCTCCAAGGTTGACGCACACGAATCCCAACTCATCAAAGTAGAGCAGGCCCTCAAGAAGATCAAATGACCGGCCGGCTCCAAGAAGTCCCGTTCCCCCCTGGCAGAAGAGGGATCAAGGCACAAGGATTCCGTCGTAAAGCGTTTCGCATGGAATCTGTTGAATCCAGAATCAAAGTCCTCCCGGAGTCTGTGGCTTCTCAAATCGCCGCCGGAGAGATCGTGGAACGTCCGGCGTCAGTCGTCAAAGAATTGCTTGATAACAGCGTGGATGCCGGAAGTACGGTGGTCTCCATCGACGTGGTCAACGGCGGGAGGACCCTGATCCGGGTGATCGATGACGGCGAAGGGATGAGTCGAGCCGACGCCCCGCTGGCCTGCCAACGATTTGCCACCAGCAAAATCAGTCATCCGGACGATCTTACCGGCATTGCCACCTATGGCTTTCGCGGAGAGGCCTTGCCCAGCATTGCCGCCGTTTCACGCTTTCGGATGCTGACGGCCCGGCATCAGGCTCTGACGGGGACCGCCGTGGCCATCGAGGGCGGCGACGTCCAATCCGTCGAAGAACGCGGCGTCGCACCCGGGACACGAATTGAGGTCGAAGAGTTGTTTTTCAATACGCCGGGCCGGCGGAAATTCTTGAAGACCACGGCCACGGAGTTTTCCCACATGGCGCACGTTGTCCAGCAAGCCGCGTTGGCGAACCTTCACGTGCAATTTCGCCTCACGCACAATGATCACGTGGTGTTCGACTATCCCAAGGTGACGGCGTTGGAGGATCGGCTGTTCCAGGTGTATGGCCCGAGAATCATGGAGATGATGCTGCCCATTCACGATGAGCAGGTCGGTGCGCACGTGCGGGGGATGATCGTCAATCCGTATCATGCGAAAACCGGTCGAACGCCGCAGGAAATGTTCGTGAACCGGCGCTCCGTCAAAAACTCGACGATTGCGCATGCCGTGTATGAATCGTATGGTTCCTTTTTACCGAAAGGGCGACATCCCACGTTTGTGCTGATGGTGGAAGTCGATCCCTGCGAGGTGGACGTCAACGTGCATCCCTCAAAACGGGAAGTGAAATTTCGCAATCCGGACCTGATCCATCGAGCCATCAAAGGCGCGGTTCGTGTTCCGCTCCAAAACAACGTCACGACACCGACCCTTTCCCCCGGATTCGAAGAACGGGTGTCTCATCACGTCGAAGAGGCGAAGCCCGCGCAGGTGGGGCTGGGGGAGCCGTTCGTCGACCGACCGGCCCCTTCCCCTTCCAATGCGACCGGCGTGCTAAGGGGTTTCGGGAAAGAGCACGGAAGCGACACCGATCAGGTCAAAGAATCCCCGGCACTCTATCCGCCTGAGCCCGCGGTTCAGATTCTCGGGCAAATCCATGCCACCTATATCGTCGCGCACATTGGAGATGAATTGCACGTGCTGGACCAGCATACGATTCACGAGCGCGTGCTCTTTGAAGCGTTGTGGAGAGGGTGGGAAAGCCGCCGCATTCAGACCCAGCCGCTCCTGATACCCGAACCGGTGGAGGTTCCTGCCGGTGCGGCGATGCCGTTGGCGGAGATCCTGCCGGAGTTGGCCAAGGTGGGTCTCGAACTCGAATGCTTCGGCCCGTCTTCTTTCGTCATCCGAGCCGTTCCGGCGCTTGTCGGTCAGATGGACTACGTCGCCTTACTCGAAGATATTCTGGAGGACCTGTCGGAATGGAACTCCGTCGATTCTCTCGACAAACGGATACGGTCCGTCCTGGCGTCGGTGGCCTGCCAGGGCGCGGTCCAGGCCGGCCGCCGGATGGAAGCGCCGGAAATGAAACACGTCGTGCACGATTGGCTTCGTGAAGGGAGCCCCATGACCTGCCCCCACGGCCGAAGGATTTCTTTACGTTTCGGCAGTGAGGAACTGCATCGAATCTTTCGGCGTCTATGAATCCGCTCTCCGAGCATCGACCTTCTGCGAACCCCGTGCTCCGTCCCTTCGCGGAGGCTTCCACCCCGTTGCAGCCTCTCGTCGTCCTGGTGGGCCCGACGGCCATCGGGAAGAGTCGCATTGCCATTGAAGTGGCCCGGGACCTGGGAACGGAGATCCTGACCGCGGATTCGACCCAGGTCTATCGAGGCATGAATATCGGGACGGATACCCCCTCGGAAGAGGACCGGCAACGCGTCCCCCACCGGTTGATCGATCTGGTCGAGCCCGATGAACCGTTTAATGCCGGTGAGTTCCGGCGTCAGGCCCTTCGCGAAATCTCCCGTCTGTATGAAAACGGCCTGATCCCGTTGGTGGTTGGCGGGACGGGGCTCTACGTTCGGGCGTTGTTGCGCGGCCTCTGGGCCGGTCCTCCCAGCGACCGCAGGCTTCGCCGGACACTCGAAGAAGAAGCGCGTGCCAGGGGAGGGGAAGCACTGTACCAGGAATTGGGCCGCGTGGATCCGGCAACCGCGCGTCGTCTGCATTCGCGCGATACCGTGAAAGTGCTCCGGGCTTTGGAAGTCTACCGGCAAACCGGCGTTCCCCTTTCCAAGGCCCACGAAGCCCATCGCGAACAGACCACCCCTTTTCGGGCTCTGCTGTTGGGGTTGACCATGGAGCGGGCCGTTCTTTATCAACGGATTGATCAGCGAGTCGACGTGGAGTTGGCCAAAGGATTGGTTGACGAAACCCGGGCCCTGTTGGCGAAGGGATACTCCAGAGATCTTGTCTCAATGAAAAGTTTGGGCTATCGTCAGATGGCAGGGTACCTGGAAGGAGAGTATTCATTCGACGAAGCGGTGAGGCGATTGAAGCGGGACACTCGTCATTTTGCGAAGCGGCAAATGACGTGGTTCAGAAAGGAACCGGGTCTGACGTGGATAGAGGTGCAACCGGACGAGTCCGTTCGATCTGTTTCTCAACGCGTGGTCACGCTGATTGAACGATTTGTGAAAACCCATCAAAGATAATCCATAAGGAAGAATCCCGTGCCAGCGAAATCCCGTGCCGAGATTGCCGTCATTGGAGGCAGTGGGTTGTACGAAATGGACGGTTTGGAACAGGTGCGGGAAACGCGCGTGGCCACCCCGTTCGGACGACCTTCAGACGCCGTGATTCTTGGAACCTTGTCCGGCCGGCGCGTGGCGTTTCTCTCGCGTCATGGACGGGGGCATCGCATCAGTCCCTCTCTGATCAATTACCGGGCGAACGTCTATGCGCTCAAATCACTCGGCGTGACGCGGATTTTTTCCGTCAGTGCGGTGGGGAGCATGAAAGAACGCATACACCCCGGTCATATGGTCCTTCCCGATCAATTTATCGATCGGACGACCAGGCGAATCAGTACGTTTTTCGATCAAGGGCTCGTGGCGCACGTGACGTTTGCCGACCCCGTGTGTCGCGCCTTGGCGGATCAACTGGGCGAGGCTGCCCGGTCGATCGGAGCCACGTGCCACGTGGGTGGCACGTACCTCTGTATCGAAGGACCGCAGTTTTCGACCAAAGCGGAATCATTGCTGTATCGGCAATGGGGCATGGATGTCATCGGGATGACCAACGCGACGGAAGCCAAGCTCGCCAGGGAGGCCGAAATCTGTTATGCGACGTTGGCCTTGGTGACGGATTACGATTGCTGGCATCAGAGTGAAGCGCCTGTCTCCGTTGAAGCGATTTTGAGCGTGATGCACGCGAACGTGGCTCAGGCCAAGAACCTGCTCCGGGACGCCATTCAACGGACCGGGGGAGCGAGAACCTGTCCATGCGCGACGGCGCTTCGGCAAACGATCGTGACCGCGCCGAAAGCCGTGACGGCCTCCGTGAAGCGGCGCTACGGCCTCTTTTTGAAACCAGTAAAAACATCAAACGGGAGTAAATGACATGGGGAGATTGTTGGTGGTGGGTTCTGTGGCGTTTGATACGGTTCGCACTCCTTTCGGGGAAGCGACGGAAGTGTTGGGCGGGTCGGCCACGTATTTTTCGACGGCCGCCAGTTTTTTTACCGACGTGAATTTGATCGCGGTCGTTGGGGAAGATTTTCCGGACGAACACGTCGCCTTTTTGAAAAGTCGAGGAATCGATTTGTCCGGTCTCGAACGCCGTAGCGGAAAAACCTTTCGCTGGCAAGGGGAATATACCTATCAACTGAATGAAGCCCACACGCTGGACACCCAACTCAACGTTCTGGAGTCCTTCCGCCCAAAAATCCCTGACCACTATCGGACTCCTGACACGTTGTTCCTGGGGAACATCGACCCCGAGCTTCAAATGGACGTGCTGAATCAAGTCGAACGGCCTCGGATCGTCGCCTGTGACACCATGAATTTTTGGATTCATGGTAAACGGGAAGCCCTATGGAACGTCTTGGAAAAGATCGACGTGCTTGTGATCAATGACGGAGAAGCTCGTGAACTCGGCCAGGATTTCAGTCTGGTCAAAGTCGCGAAAGACGTTCTGGCCCGCGGGCCCAAATATTTCATTATTAAACGAGGAGAATATGGCGTGTTGATGTTTCATGAAAAAGGCGTCTTTGGTGCGCCGGCGTTTCCGTTGGACATGGTGAAAGATCCGACCGGAGCCGGTGATACGTTCGCCGGCGGTTTTATGGGGCATCTGTCGTCCACGGGAGATTATTCGGATACCGGCCTGAGACGGGCGATTATTTTCGGAAGCGTCATGGCGTCCTTTACCGTGGAAGGCTTTAGTCTCGACCGCCTGCGGCACCTGGAATATCGGGACGTTGAATCCCGTTTCCGGGACTTCAAGCGTCTCACCCATTTCGAGGACCTTTCATGATCACTTGATGTGATTCAGGTTCAGCCGGTTCGCGCTCGGTCTCCTCATCGGACAAGGAAGAACGAGGGGGCCGTTCCCCTCGCACCTGAAGACGTTCTCCGGAGGTTTGACGTTTCAGCGTCTGAGCATATGGATTCATTAGGCAACAGATTCCGAACTGCCCGTGAGTCTCAAGGTTTGACCCTTGCACAGATGACCTCAAGGACTCGAATCCAAATGGCGCATTTGAAAGCGTTGGAAGAGGGCTCGTTTGAACGATTGCCCGAACGGGTTTTCACCAAAGGCTTTGTCCGGACCTATGCCCGCTCGCTCGAACTCGACGAAGAAGAATGTCTGCGGCTGTTTGTAGAATGTTCCGCCTCATTCTACCAGGACGAAAAGGAGAGCGAGGGGCTGGGGAAGATGCTTCTCCTGAAGGAAGACGGGCATAAAGAGAAAACCAGCCGAGTCATGGTGGTTCTGCTCGTTGCAGGGCTCCTCCTGCTGGGAGGGATGGTGTTCATCAAACAACAGTCTGCGCCAACATCCGTGTTTTCCCGTTTTTCGCAGCGGGCCGTTGACCCTCCTCGCGACGAGGTGGCATCACAACCGGAGTCATCCGGTCCTGTCAGCGAAATCGCCGGGGGTCGCCCGCCTGCCGGGATCGAAGGGCAAGTTGATCCTTCAGGAATGACAAGTATCGAGCCGGTCCCGGAGATGGACGTCGCCGCAATGCCTGCCGAATCGCCGGTTGAGGACGGGACGTCCGCGCCGTCCTCCTCACCTCCGGACCCCGAGCCGATTTCCTCTCCCGCGACGAGATCGGAAGACGACCCGTTGGTTCTCGAACTACGGACTCTGGAACTGACCTGGATCGTGATTCGTGCCGATGAAAATGACCCCGCGGAAGCCTTATTGCAGCCGGGAGAGGTTGTGCAATGGCAGGCCCGTGAGCGGTTTCTGTTGACGCTTGGGAACGCCGGAGGGGTCGAGGTGCGGCTCAATGGCCAGTTGCGTGGTCCTTTTGGTGAAACGGGCGTTGTGGTACGCGAATTGGAATTCAGACCGTAACCCCTTTGATTTCTTGACAGGCGGAATCCACATTGATATGGTCGGCAGGTTTGGAGGTTTTGCAAGAGATTTCAATGAGGGTGTAGTATACAAACGTCGATGCTCTGAGGGCCTTTACCCTCAATCCAAACGGCCTTCCAGACAAGGGATGCAACACGGACTCATTATCAAAGGAGGGATTCATGAAGCGGTTTTTAGCGATTTGTAGTTTATTGACGGCATTTGCCTTCGCCGGTGGCGACTTGGCCTTTGCCGGAGCCGAAAAAGACCCGCTGAAGCCACGGGTTCCGAAGTCTGATCGCGGGAAGGCCAAGAAAATCAAACCGCCCGCCGAGTTGTACAAGAAGTCCAAGAAGGCCTCAGACGAGATCGTTGCCGAAGGCAAGAAGATTTTTGAAGGTAAAGGCACCTGCGTCAATTGTCACGGGAAAAAGGGAGACGGCAGCGGTCCGGCCGGAAAAGTGCTGAATCCCGGCCCGCGAAACTTTACCAATTGCAAATTCCACAAGAAACGGAAAGATGGTGAATTGTTCTGGATTATCAAGAACGGCAGCCCGGGAACCGGGATGGTGTCCATGATTCCGGCGACCATCACCGAAGAAGAAGCGTGGAAAGTGTTGGCCTACGAGCGAAGCTTCTGTAAGAAATGGCGCAAAAAGAAGAAGTAGTCGTTTTGTGACTTGCATGCATGTCTCAGGCCCCGTTCAGGTTCAACCCTGGACGGGGCCTTTTCTCTTAACCGAACGTGCACCCCGTACCACACACTCTCTCATTCACAGCATGGGGCAGATGCCTGCTGGTCGTGGGCTTGGGTCTGCTGAGTTGGGGGACCGGTCCCGCCCCTGGCTTGGCTGACGAAGTGCAACCGTTACGGCCCAGGGTGCCCGTGAGTGAAAGAGCGCGGGCCAGGAAATTGATCCCGCCCTTCGGTTCGACGAAAACGGCGTCCCCCGGCATCGTTGAGCAAGGAAGAGTCCTCTATGAAGGAAAAGGCGCCTGTGTGTCGTGCCATGGAAAAACCGGCTTGGGAGATGGGCCGATCGGCAGGCGCCTGAATCCCGGCCCTCGCAATTTCACCAATTGCAAGTTTCAGAAGAGACGACGCGACGGCGAACTGTTCTGGATTATCAAGAACGGCAGCCCGGGGACCGGTATGGTGCCGATGATTCCGGTGACGATTACCGAAGAAGAAGCCTGGAAAATATTGGCCTATGAACGAGGCTTCTGCAAAGACTGGCAAAATCGCGCACAGTGATGGACGTCCGGTTGACACTTGTGAGAACCGTTGACTAGACTCTTCTGTTCAGTGGTCAAATGTTGTCTCACGCCTGCCCTGAGCGAAGTCGAAGGGTATTGAGGAGAGTACAAGAATGGCAAACAAGCGAACGCAAGAGGACGATAAGGCTGTCCTTGAAAAGAAGGTCACGGAAAGACGAGCCGGCAGTGACAATCCCGAAGGGGACAAGGACGTCCGGCGGTTGCGAAAACGCCTCAAACGGGTCCAGCGCAAAATGCGTCTCAGGGTGGCACGTATAGCCAAGGCTGCAGGGAAAAAAGCCAAGGCGGCGTAACTCCGGAAACCGGGAGGCGATACGCCTGCTGAATGCAGTGAAAGGGGAACGTATATGACTGACGAAGTTCAATCTTCCGCCGATGATCCTCAAACGCAACATGAGGAAACCGATGCCGTCGCGCAGGATGAAGTGACTGATGAGTTCGTGGACGAAGTCTCGGAATCCTTGTTGGAAGGCGACGCCGTTGCGACGGCAGAAGCTGAGGAAGGGGAAGACGAGGAACAGGCAGAGGGCGAAGAGCCTGAACTGGAAGAAGAGAAGGTCAAAGACGAGATCGATATCCAAATCGACCTTCTTCAGGACACAGATTGGGTCGTCCGACGTGAAGCGGTTGTCACCCTTGGTGAAATGGGAGACGAACGCTGCGTCGAGCCGATAGTCAGAACGCTTCGTGACGGGGACTGGCAGGTCCGGGAAGCGGCGGTTGAAGCTGTTGCCGGAGTGGGGTCTCCCGCCGTCGAGTTATTGCTCAAGTACGTGCGCGATTGGGAGTCCCGGAAGTACGTGATCCAGGCATTGGGGAAGATCAATGATGAGCGGGTGTTGGATCCTCTGATATCGATGCTGCACAACGATGAGTTCAAGGATGATGCCACGAGGGCCCTTGTTGAGTTGGGGAAACCAGCCGTGCCTAAATTGATTGTGGCCTTGACCGATAGAGAAGAGTTCGTGCGCAAGCAGGCGATTTTGGCGCTTGGCCAGATTAAGGATTCGGAGGCAGTCGATCCCCTGATCGCCATGCTCCAGGATCAGGATTGGATGACGCGTCTGACCGCAGCGGCTGCGTTGGAACAAATCGGGGACTTGCGTGGACGGGATGCGATCAAGCCGTTGATGAAAGATCCGGACCTTGTCGTTCGGATGCGAGTAGAACGTATTCTCGTCGCGTGGAAAAAACAGCCGGCCAACGCCTGAAGCATATTCGGATTCCGCCTGATCGAGCACACGGTGACGCCTACGACAGGAGGGCTTCCAGCTTTTCCTGGGCTTCCTCCAATGCTTCCTGAGAGACGGCTTGGCCCTCGGCCAAGGATCGTCGAAGGTCTCCTATTTTCGAGATGGTTTCAAGAAGTGCATCCGAAGTTTCTTCTCCCTTCATCTTGACGGCTTCTTCCAGGTAATCAATCGTTTCTTCCAGTTTGGCGACGGCTTCATCAGGTTTGCCGGCCAGAATTTTGGCCCTGCCGTCCAAAAATCCAGACATGGCCTGTAAGAACCGTTTTTGAACGAGCAAGTCTCCCTCGACGAAGCCGACCGTTTGCTCCACGACTTCTTGCGAAAACTCCTGGAGTTGTTGTTGGACCTCCTCCGGTGGTTGTCGCCCCACGTAATAGCCCGCCCCAAAAGCGGCACCCAAGACCAGGACGATTGCCAGAACTTTTCTCATCGTGAGGTTCCTATCCATGAGATCCGGCTACGGATGAGTCTCGTATTATAGACTTCACGGATAGGGAAAAAAAGAGGGGGAAGATGTTCTTTGAAAACGGAAGGCAGGACCGTTGCTCAGGCGTTCCCGACGGGCGGTTCGACCTTGCCCAGGACCTTGGAGGATTCGATGGCGAAACGGTCGCCCACGATGCGGGCCACGCGGTTCATATAGTCGGTGAGGGCGTTCACTTGATCCGGCTTCAGATCCCGTCGAAATTGTGGAAGCAGTCCCCACCGCGTTTCAAATTCCTCTCCTGAAATCGAGGTCACCACGCTGATCAGTTTGATCATTTTGGCGCCGGAATGGGCCGGTGATTGCCCTGCCGTCTGCGGTTGAGCCGGAGACGCCTTGGCTCCGGGTTCCGGGGTTTTCCCTTCAAAGAGAGCCGTCAAGGCGGGAAGCACGGCACTGATACAGAGCGTGGTCGTCGACACGATGGCCTGGTTCTTGGCGTCCCCGGCCCGGCCGGCTACGCGTTCACCAACGTGCTGGAAAAAAGCATTTCGCTCTTTACTGTCTTCCGAACATACGAATTTGTAAGGTTCGTACATCTCCCGGCTTTCAGCCACGGCTTGGCCGACGGCGACGACGATTTCCTGGTCATCGATGTCAGAGGAACTCAGAGAGGGCGCCAGCAGGATTTTGAGCCGCTCACTCACGTAATCTTCAAGACCGTTCATGAATTCCGGCTGTTGCTGGATGGGAACGTGGAACGCGGAAACGCGATCCACCAGGTTGAACAGGACTTTCAGAAATTCCAGGTAAATTTCCCATTCCTGCTTTTGACTGAATGTCGTGGTGACGGCCGGGTCGCTCTGTTTAATCAGCGTTACGGATTCCCGGCAGACGTCCAGTATGGTGTTGGACAGGTCTTTGAGAATGGGTTCGTGCTCTTGGATGGAATGCTTCATGAAAGGAAAAACCTGAGGCGTATCTAATCAAATGGAGGGCAGACTTCGCAAGTCATCACTCCCCCCTTGAGGGGGAGTCGGTGAGGCAAGGGCGTAGCCCGCAGTCGAACCGGTGGGGGGAATCAAGGGAGTGCTGCCATACGTGGCGGACGCTGACCCGGCATTGCACGAGGGCAGACCCTATGCTATACAGGACGGATGGGCTCGTGTAAGCGTCCATTCCCCTGAACCAATTTTCCCGCATACTTGTGATGGACTCCGTCAAGGCCGATTCCAAAGTCTACGTCCTGAAGCGTGCTGAGGCACCGCTCAAATCCCTTTCTCGAGATTACGCACAGGAACTCAATCCCCAGCAGCTCGCCGCGGTGGAAGTCGTCGATGGTCCGGCTCTGGTCATTGCCGGCGCCGGAAGCGGCAAGACCCGGGTTCTCGTCTATCGCGTGGCCAGGCTGATCGACATGGGCGCCGATCCGGCCTCAATCCTGCTGTTGACGTTCACGCGAAAGGCTGCCCAGGAAATGTTGGGGCGGGTCGGCCTGCTGATCGGTCCGCAGAGCGATCGGGTGATGGGAGGGACGTTTCACTCCGTGGCCAACGTGCTGCTCCGGCGCTTTGGACAAACCGTCGGCTTGGATCCGGGATTTACGATTCTGGATCGCGGCGATTCCGAAGACCTGGTCAACCTCGTTCGTGTCCAAACGGGTCTCACCGACACCGGCAAGCGTTTCCCGCGTAAGAAGACGATTGTCGACCTGTTCAGCAAATGCGCCAATACCATGCAATCGCTCGAAGACGTGCTGTTTTCCGAATATAGTCATTTCGGCGAATATCTCGGTGAGTTGACCACACTGCAGGAAGCGTACGAATCCACCAAGCGCCAGAGGCAACTGGTCGATTATGATGATCTGCTGACCCGCCTCCGGGATCTGTTGACGGCCGATGAACGGGCCCGGCTGATGATCTCGGAAACCTATCGCTACATGTTGGTGGACGAATATCAGGATACCAACCGGCTGCAGGCGGACGTGGTGCGGAAACTCGCCGCCACTCATGAGAACGTGATGGTCGTCGGGGATGATTCGCAATCGATCTATTCGTTCCGTGGCGCCACGTTTCGGAACATCATGGAGTTTCCCGAGTTGTTTCCGGGGACCAACATTTTCAAGCTGGAAGAGAATTACCGGAGCACGCAATCCATCCTGGCGTTGGCCAACGATATCCTGAAAGGCGCAACGGAAAAATACAGTAAAACGTTGTTTACCCAAAAAGGGGAGGGTGAACGACCGGCCCTGGTCCAAACGGTTGGCGAACACCCTCAGTCCCGGTTCGTCGCGCAGAAAGTCCTCGAGTTGCGGGAGGAGGGCGTCCCGTTGGATGACATCGCGGTCCTGTTTCGCTCCAGTTTTCACGCCTTTGATTTGGAAATCGAGTTGGCCAAGCGGGACATCCCGTTTGTCAAGCGAGGCGGGTTCAAATTTCTTGAGACCGCGCACGTCAAGGACGTGCTGGCTCATTTGCGCGTCGTGCATAATCCGCTGGATACCGTCAGTTGGCACCGTTCACTGCTGTTGGTCGAGGGGGTGGGGCAAAAGCGGGCGAGCGATATGATGGCCCAACTCGCGACCAGCGAGGCGCCGTATGAGACGTTACGGCAACGGGGCGGGCGTGCGGCTTTGGGGTTGGGCAATCTGGCCGCGGCACTGGAATCCGTCGGCGGCGTGGAGGACGGATCGCCTGCCGATCAAGTTAATCGTCTCCTGGAATATTATTATCCGATCCTCAAAGAGCAGTACGACGACTATCCCAAACGCATCCGGGATTTGGAGCATCTCATGGTGATGGCTGAGCGCTACGGGGCCTTGGACGAATTCCTTGCCGACGTGACGCTCGAACCGCCGGACGAAAGCGTGACGGGTATCGAAGCCCCGGACCGCGATGATGAACGGCTCGTGTTATCCACCATCCATTCCGCCAAAGGGCTTGAGTGGCGATACGTGTTCGTCATCTGGCTGGTCGACGGACGGTTCCCGTCTTCTTATTCATTTCTCACCGAGGAAGAACTTGAAGAGGAACGGCGGTTGCTGTACGTCGCGGTGACCCGGGCCAAGCAGGGTCTCTACCTGACGTTTCCCGTCCAAGTGTATGATAAAATTACAGGTTCGGTGCTCTCGAAACCGTCGCGATTTCTCGATGACGTGCCTGCCTCCCTGGTGGAACCCTGGAGCGTGGTTGAAAATGGTGAACCCTGGAGGTAAACAGTCGTGATGCAGGGAACGATCAAATGGGTTGTCGCAATTCTCTTGTTGGGGTGTGTGCTGAGCCTGACCAGGTTTGCACACAGTGCCCAGGGTCCCGACAGGTCCGTCAATACCTGGAGCAACCTGATTGAACAAGCCGAATCCCTGGGTCTGCCGACGGAGTTCCTCAAGGAGATCGACCCCGATTTTGTCACGGTGACGTTCGAAGACCTGCGGACCTATGCCGCGGAATATCATCCTGAAGATCATCGCATGATTTTGAACCTGCGGCTGTCGTTCAACAAGGCCGGTGGGGCGCTGATGGATCTGGAGCGCATGACCCATCATGATATCAGTCTCCTGTATCATGAACTGCTCCATGCCTACCTGGATTACCTGTTCAATGGACCGGGGCCCGAGACGTTGAGTCCCGAGGCCAATCGCGTCCTGGCGTTTGCCCGGGAACAGATGAGTTGTCACTACCGTTTCGTGCGCATTAATCCGATCCGCCAGCGTCGGGATATGACGGAAATCCGGTTTCTTTCCGAAGATGACGCCTGGGAGGTGTTAAACGAAACATGGGCCGTGTTCGTCGGATGGCAGATTTGGACGAAGCTGGAACAGCAGGTCAACGGGATTGGCCCATGGACTGCGCCTTTGATTGATGCCTGGGCGGCGTTGCTGTCGAAGGCCAATACGAGCGGGGAATTGCTCGGCTATTACGAACCGGACGACTCGGAGGAACGCCGGGTGGCGCGCAAACGGTTTATCGCGCCCTCTAACGGGCTGACCCCGGAAGGCGCCGGACTCCTGCTGGGAGTCGTGCTGGAAGAGCCCGATGCCGTCGTCGATGAGGGAGGCGCAGTCATCAAGGCCACCAAAGACACGACTGCGGAAGCCCTTGCGTGCGACTAGCCGGATGAGTCAGCCCGTCACTCTGGACAATCACCATTCAAAGATGCTAGCGTCGCCTCAGGTGTTTCACGTTTGCATTGTACCGAAATTGGGAAGCGCCTGTAGCTCAGTGGATAGAGCACTGGCCTCCGGAGCCAGGTGCCGCAGGTTCAAATCCTGCCAGGCGCGCCATAACAGATATCCCGCCTCTTGCGTGGGTCGTTAGCTCAGCTGGTAGAGCAGCTGACTCTTAATCAGCGGGCCACAGGTTCGATCCCTGTACGACCCACCATTTTTCTTTTATGGCTGGCACAGACGTTAAGGTGAAAAAATATGACATGAATGATCAGCGAGTTGGTCTCGAATTTCATCCGTGATTAAGGGCTTCAAGCATAAGGGACTCCAATGGTTTTTCGAGGCTGGCGACAAGAAGGGCATTCAGCCAAAACATGCCAATCGGTTGAGGGATATTTTGGCCGCATTGGATGCGGCGACCTCTCCCAAGGATATGGGGGCGCCTAATTTCCGGTTACATCTCTTGGAGCCTCCCGGTGCGAAGAGGTGGTCTGTCTATGTGGCCAAGAATTGGAGCGTGGACTTTTTGTTTCGCGGCGGGCACGCCGAAGATGTGGATTACGTAGATCATCATTAGGAGACAGTCATGAGAATGCACAATCCTCCTCATCCCGGCAGGGTGTTGCTCAGACAGTGGATCGAACCGTTAGGGATTTCCATTACCCGGACGGCCAAGCATCTCGGTGTTTCTCGTAAGGCGCTGTCCGAGCTTGTTCACGAGCACAGTGGGGTGAGTCCGGAGATGGCGGTGAGGCTTTCCATTGCGTTCGGGACCAGTGCAGAGCTATGGATGAATATGCAATCCAGTTATGACTTGTGGCACGCCGAGCAGCACCGAACGGAACTCAAAGTCGAGTCTCTGGTTGCCGGGTAGCGGAGTGAGACTTCGGCAAGCGGGCAGGAAATCCTGCCCGCTTGCCCTGTTCAGTTTTCCCGTAAGGGAAAAACGGTACGTCACATGCCTCCCTTGAGCATCTTGACGTGGCCCAGCAGGATCTTGGAATTCTGAATGTCGGGATTGTCTTTCCCGATGTCTTGAGCCATTTTAAACTCATTGGCCGCTTCCTTGTGCTTATCCGTCTTGTCCAACGCGAGCGCCAGGTTATAGTGCGCTTCGGCTGACCCCGGATCGGCCTCGACCGCTTTGATAAAGTGACCGAGAGCCACGTCCCAATGCTCCTGGTTATAGTGCTCGATACCTTCGCTGTTCGCAGGATGGGCTTTTGAGTCAGCGGCGGTCATGAGGGCCGGTGGGCCGGCGGCGACCGCCGTTCCAATCCCGAAGCCCAGCATAGTGACAAATGCAATGAAAGAAGCACATAGAATCAGTCTCAAGAAACGTTTCATCACGAAACCTCCTTTTTGAAATTCGAGTGAATGGACACAATGTTCTTTCACCGGTTGGTGAAAGAACGCTAACAATCGTTATTTTGATTTAGAGCAGGTTGAGTATCCGGAAGTTTACCAAAATCCAAATGGAAACGGCCTGTAAATCCCATAATACGGGGCCCAATAAGATCCGGCGTACAAGGGCCCGCCATACCAATAAGGGTACCCGTAATAAGAGGGAAAGCCGTAGCGTCCGTACCTGGGAGGAAGTTGCATGGCCTCAGGCCAAACTTTGAGGAATTGAATGGTGACCGTCGGATATTTATAGTCCATTTCATCAAGCAATTCTGTCGTTTCTCCCGTAACCTTCCCGACGACCGTGATTCGGGTTCCATTCGGTACCGTGGCCGGATCCAAAAACTCGGTTTGAAACGCCATAAAGCGTCCCTGGGACATCGTGCGGTCCATGGCGGGTTGATGATTTTTTATCGTTGGCAACTGCAGGACGGTCAAGCGGGTATGCTCCTTATGGCGCGTGGCATCCAAGATTTCACCGGCCAGGACAATGACCTTTCCCAGATGAGACGCGGGCGCTTCTTTGACCTGAGCAAACGAAAGCGTTGGATCAATCTGTTGTTCAATGTCCAACGGAAACATCGATTGCCCCGCACAGGCCGGAAGCAATAAGAACGCTACTGGGAGCAATCCAAAACGGGCCATGGATGATTTCCTCTGCATGAGCACGCAACCCCGAACAGAGTTCCTGACCTATACCATTTAGCCTACTCCGTCCGTCTTCTTTTCTCAAGCCCTGAAAGAACGGAGACCGTTTGTCGTTGAGTGGCGACAACGATCTTCAGCTCAACAGGGAACGAACAAGGACCAGACAGACCCCAGCGGGAAGGTCCGGTTCCACAAACGGCATTTTTCATATTTTGACGACATGATCGATCGGCAAGCGATGGTTATCTTGTTGTTGAAGGTACTTTGACCAATGGAATCAGAAACGCCAATGCAATGGCGAGAAATAGGATCGTCATACTCGTTGCTGCCGGCGAGGTAAAGTTCTCCTTGTAAGCAAATAAGTGGGCAAACGTGGCGATGAGCAGGACGACACCCGTTCCCCGGCGTAACCACAGGCCCAACAATTTCCATTGCGGAGCCGTGATGGCGATGAACAGTGCGAGACCGAGACTGAACCAGAACACCGCGGGCAGTGCTGAGGCGGGGATAGTGCCCGTAACACTGCCAAGCATGGCAAAAGAAAGGGCAAATGGTGTTCCCCAAACTATACTGGTCCAGGCACCTTCAAGCTGGGGAGCAGCCCCAGACTTTTCACGCCGCTTGAGAAGATAAATTCTGAATCCCGAGGAAATGATATAAGCGAGCGCGACGCCGAAGAGGGTATACGCGGTCTTTACCGGAAGACCGCCGAACGATCCAAAGTGGAGCGGATAAATTGAGGCGATAACCTGTTGGCTAATTTTCCCATCGGCCATGCCGACGGATCGAACAAACTTTTCCTCTTGGTCGAAATTATAGTATTCGCCGAAAATGAGACGGCGTGGATGGATCCCAAGGACCTGGAGATGCTGTCCTTTCGTCTTCGGTTCGTGCATGATCACGTAATTGCTCACAATGTCCTGATGGGTGGCTTGCATATGGGTCAGCGCCCGGGCAATGCCGGCCAGTGGAGCCGGTTCGTCGTTTTTCTCGGGTTCCTCTCCGAACACGGGAGCAAAAACAGCCTCAGTATTTCCTTCATGGTCGAGAGTGGCGATGGCAAACGCCGTAATGGTGGTAAGTCCCAATACCGCCCCGGTCAAGGCAATGCTGATGTGAAACGGAGACGTCCAGACACTCAGGCGATTGTGCAGGTCGGCCTGCGCCAGGCGCTCGGACCCGGAAAACCGGAACGCGAAAGCGTCTCGAAAGATGCTGGGATGAGCCAGGAAGCCGGAAATAGACGAACCGAGTAGCAACACGCCCAGCATGCCGACGACGGTGAGTCCGATCTTCTCCGGCAAATGCAGGTAATAGTGCAGATCGAGCACGAACTGCGTCCATGGATGGGCTTCTTCCGTCACGATCGTGCCAGTCCCGTCGGTCAAGACCGCTCTGGTGTCGGTCGTCAGGACGACGCGCGGCAAATCATCTGTCGGCAATTGAATGAAAAAATGAGATGTCGGCGTGTCTTCGATCGCCAACATGGAAATGGCCGCACGTTCCGCCGCCTTTGGAGAGATGAACGCCAATTCAGGCGCTCTGGGTTGCTCCCACCGCTGCAGTTCATGGTTGAAAACAGAAATCGTCCCGCTGACGGTCAAGATATAGAGGAAGGCCGAGGCGGCGAGACCCAGCGCGGAGTGGCCGGATAATGCTCTCGTGACAAATTTGGGAGACGCCTTTTCCAAGCGTTACTCCTTCATTTCGAATTCCTATGCCACCCAAGCGAGATGCAGTGCGCTTAAGGCGGCGAAGCAGAAAAGCAGCGTGGCTTTTCGCGCTATCGTCGTGTCGATGACCATCTAGGTGGCAATCGCCGCCCAGAGTAACGGGGCGAGAAAGAACGTCGTCACAATGCCATTCGCGGTCTCGGCTCCAAAGGATTGAAGCAGTTCGAATACGGACAGCGCCAGGATTATCGCCACTCCACCCCCGAGCGGAGCAGCCAGAAAAAACGTGAAAAGGTGTTTGGCATAAACGCCGGGCGGCGCTTCATCGAATGCTGGCGACAGTCCTTGGTCTTGCTTCTTGATTCATGAAAGCCGAGCACAAGCATTGAAACCGAGCAGGACGATGGCGACACATATGAAAAGAATGGTCCCGAGCGCGATGCCCCAATCTGCGGCGCGGGTCAAGCTCCATAGTGCCAGACCGACCGCAATAGCCATCCATCCACCTACGATGAAAAGCGAGTGCAGTCGGGTTTTTCTTCGCCAGGCAAAACGAAGTAGCGCAATCCCTAGAGCAATACCCAGTGTTCCGATGAGGGCTGGAAGCATCTTCACCAAGGAGGAAGGCGATGAAACTATTGCATTAGAATGCTCGTTCCGCTAGTATAATAGAGAATAATTATCAATCGCAATATCATTTTACATGGATTTCAGTGGCATTTCTGAAATTTAAACACGCCAGCCTCCATCAGCCTCCACCGCCATTCTTTCTAGTTGCATTTTGGTGTTCGTCCGGTGGCGCATCAGTGGGCTGCGTAAAGAGGGAGATTCATATGTCTTTAAAGACACTAAGCTTGGCAATCGTGTTGATGTTGAACGTGACGCCTATCCATTCTTGCCCAGAAGGTGCCGGGGTTCAGCCCGTCGACCGTCTCGCTCACGAACTACGGGCAGACACTGCGCGGACGAAACTTTCAGACGCTGATCGACGGCGTGCCGCAGGACACGTCGTTACGGAATGGTCTGCGATCGCTTCAATCCATCGATATTAATGCGGTTGAGCAGATCGAGATCATCCGCGGGGGAACGGCTGTCTACGGGTTCGTTGCCGAGGGCGGTTTGATCAACTACATTACCAAAAGGCCGGAGGACGGAACAGTCAACGTACTCGTGAGCGGGGGACTGGGTTTTTCAACGGTTCATGCAAATGATTCAATTGTCGGGGACACGCATCTCCAGGTGTCCGGTCGCCGGGACAAAATCGATTACCTGCTTGACGGAACAGTTGTCGACCGGAGCAACACGTTCGACGCCGATGGCAGAAGTCGTCTGGTGGACCTTGTAGGAAGACAGGGGGGACTGGATGAATCCAGAGAATATAATCTGCTCGCCAAGCTGGGTTACCAGTTTAACGACAGCCAACGGCTAGAGGCATCATTCAACTACTTCAATCTACGGCAGGATGCGGATTACGGCGGCCGGTCCTCGGAGGCGACCGGGGAACTCTATCTTCAACCGCCGATTAAGCCTGAGATCGCGGTGCCGGGAAACGTTGATGACGTCGATCCAGGTAATGAAACCATGAACTTCAACCTTGTGTATTCCAACGAAGACATTCTGGGCAGCTACCTGAAAATTCAGGGTTACTATCAGTTTATCGATACGACCTTTACCCTGTTTCTGGGTTTTCTCAATTACGTTGTCGAGTCTAAGAAACTTGGCGTCCGCACAACCGTCAATACGCCGGTCTCACTTCCCAATCTCCCGTTCGAGGTCACGTGGGGCCTCGATTATCTGAAAGATGACACCAGCCAGTATGATGTCATGGGTGATGTCGATCCGAACGCAGACCAGGACGCGATTGCGGGGTTCGGACAGATCGAAATTCCAGTCGGTGAGCTTGGAATCCTGACCGGAGGGATGCGGCACGAAAGTATCTCAATCGACGTGACCGGCGCGACGCAAAACGTAACGGGAGAACTTTCCGCATCGGAAACGCTCTTCAATGCCTCTGCGAGCGCGTTTTTGACGGATAATTTGACCTTGTTCGGTGGATTTTCCGAGTCCTTTTCACCGGGCGACGTGCTTCGGCAGGTAAATGATAATAATGCAACGTTTGCAACCGTCAAAGACGTCGAGTTCGAGTTTGTGCATACGAGCAACTACGAGGCCGGCTTGCGCGCAGAGTCCGGGACCTGGAACGCCTCACTCATCGGTTTTTACAGTACTACGGATAATGGGACGAATTTTGACGCGGATCTGAATATTGTGACGCAACCGGAACGGATCTATGGGTTGGAAGCATCCGCAAGTGGTCGCCCGGTGAATAAACTTCAGATAGGCGGGACCTTCACCTGGATGCACGGCGAGATCGATAATGATGATGATGGGACGTACGATGAGGACCTGCCGTCTTTACGTATCCCCCCGGTCAAGGTAACCGGCTCAGTCACCTATGAGTTTCTCGATTGGTTGACCGCCGGGACTCAGGTCTTTTATTCCGGCACACAATCGAACAATTCAGGCTTATTCGGAGGCGGATGCCCCAGTTGGCTGGATCACTGCTTCGACATTGACAGCTATTTTCTGGTTGATCTGTTCAGCAACATTGCCGTGGGTCCGGGAGTGTTGAATGTCAACGTCACGAATCTGTTCAACAATGCCTATCTCCCGTTGATCAATCAGGCCTATTATTACCAATTCTCGAACGTGCAGGGGCCGGGGCGTCGAATGACGCTGGCGTACACGATGAAGTTCTAGGAGAGGAAGTCCAAGGTCCTCATTTGTCAATTCTGCACGAAGTGTCTGTCCTGAGTCGCCCTGCCTTTCCGTCAGAAGGAAAGGCAGGGCTTTTTATTGAGAAAATAGGGGTTGAGCAGGGGAGTTCCTGGACTATGCTTGCGGGAGAGACAGGTAGCACACCGTCCGGTTTAAGCCGCGAAACCACCAATCTACGTTGAGGGCTTGTCCGGCTTGGTCGCAATCGCCATGTTGAAGATGCCGGCTTCCCTCACGGCATCCATGACCTCGATCACTTGCCCATGCGAGACGGCTTCATCGGCGTTGATCACCACCGCGGGTTCTTCCCCATAATACCGGAGATCGTGCAGGCGCAACTCGAGTTCCGAGATCGTGCAGGCGTCTTTATTAAAGAAGAGTTGGCCCTTGCTCCCGATCGAGAGCGTGACTTGTTCGGGAAGATCATCCGACGCCGAACTGGCCTGCGGCAAGTTCACTTCCATGCCTTTCTGCAGAGTCATGGACAGCGTGGAGATCATGAAAAACACCAACAGAAAAAACATGGTGTCAATCATGGGAATAATCTCAATCCGGGCTTTTTTCTTTTCAGCCGCAGCCAGCTTCATGACGGCACCGCCGTAGCCGTTGCTTGCAGGGCTGACTCAGTGCGCGTGGCATAGTGCTCAATCTGTTCGGTGATGTTTTCCGTGCGAGCCACGAAGTAATTGTAGGGGATGAGAGCCAACACGGCGACGGTAATGCCGCCGGCCGTACAGATGAGGGCCTCGGCGACTCCGCCGGTGACGGCATGCGGGCTGCCCATTCCTTCAATGGCCATGATGCCGAAGGAATCGATCATCCCGATGATGGTGCCTAACAACCCCAATAACGGGGAGAGCGTAATGATGGTGTCCAACGACGGAAAACCTCGTTTCATGCGGCTCACCTCGACCAGGCCGGTGGCTTCCATGGCCTTTTCCGGAGCGGCGGAGCGCGAGCGAATGCCCGATGCCAACACTCGAAGCACGGGATGCGGAGTCTCCTCGCTGAGAGAGAGCGCGTCGTCGAATTTTTTCTCGGCAACCAACTCAATCATCTCATCGGCTTTCTCAGCGGAAGGGACCTTGTAAAAAAACCATGCCCGTTCAAGAATAATGGCCAAGGCAACCAGCGAGCACAAAATGATGGGAAGCATGAGCAATCCGCCGGCCATCAGGACTTTGATGAAAGCAAATGACATGTCAATCATGGCTTGTGATCCTTATGGTTGAAATGGAGTTTAGCCTTGTTTGCTTAAAGAAAACTTGATGGGAATGACCACGACGCTTTGAATGGGAATGTTCCCGTCCCGTGCGGGGCGGAACCCCCATCTTCTGACTGCCTTGACCGCTGCGTCATCCAGAACTTTACGTCCGCTGCTTCGCGACACGACGACCTTGCTGGCCCTGCCGTTCTTCTCAACCGTCACGCGAACGAGAACCGTCCCTTCCCACCCGGACTTTTTGGCGATCCGTGGATACCTGGGATGAATAGAGCGTACCACCCCGACACTGGTCACGGCCTGAGCTTCGCCACGAGCGGCCTGCAGGGTTCTTCTTGAACGGCCGGGAGCCGTTGCCGGCAAAGACGCGCGTACGATGTGCCGTTGCGCGGCACCTTCCAGGGCGGCGACGGTCGAAAATCCGGGGATGAACATCGATGGCGGTTCCTCAACCTTGGTGGTCGTTGTTGGGGCGGAGGTGCTGCGTGACGCGACTTTGGTCAGGTCTCGTGCTTTTAAGGTGTCCGTGGCACGGTTATCCGTAAGAATTCGCCGTTTTAACGGCTGCGGAGGCGGTTGTTGGGGCGGCGGTTGCGTGTCGACTTTGGGCATCTCGACCGGTTGAGAAATGTCGGGCGGTCTCGGTGCAGGCTGAACCTGTTTCCGTTGGACGGGCTGCGGTTGCAGCCGTTGAGCCTGGAGCATGGGCGGGGCCTCGGGCGCAGCTTCGGGTTGGGGTGGGGGGGGGGGGGGGGCTTCAACGAAGGTGACCTTGACCGTCGGCGGGGGCTTTTCGACGTCGAGAGAAAAATGCACGAGACTGATGAGCACGAAAAAGAGGATGTGCAGCAGAACGGACCACGTCCCGAATCGCAGAAAGGACGATTCCTGCTCGAGAACGTTCATGGAGGCGACGTGGTTCACGACCCAACTTTTTTCAGCAGCTTTTTAACCCGGTCGTCCTGGCCGCCGAGTTCGATGTATTTCCGGTATTGTTCGAGGGCGCTATCCGTATCCTTGCGATGAAACTCGTAGAAGACCCCAAGGTTGTAATAGCCTTCGACCAGGCCCGGGTTCAACTTCAGGGCAGCCAGATAGGCCGCCTCGGCTTCATCGAGCTTGTCGAGGTTTGCCAGGAGCACGCCCAGGTTGAGCTGCGCTTCAGCATGATTCGGATTCAGGCGGACCACTTCCTGGAAATGGTTCACCGCTTGTTGCGGCTGGTCCTGGGCTTGCATGAGATACCCCAAGGCGTAATGGGCCTCAAGCAAGTCAGGTGAGATTCCCAAGGCCTTCTCGTACGCCTCGATCGCCTGTTTCTCACTCAGGGACTTTTCAGCCAACTGGGCCAACAGGAGCCAGGCCTTGGCGTCCTGAGGATCCTGGCTCGTCAATGTTTGCAGTTCCTTCATCGCCTGGTCCGTATCGCCCTGCATATCATAGAGCGTCGCCAGGTTAAACAGGGCGGTGAGTTGGCTGGGATCCATTTTCAGCGCGGCCTGGTAGGCGCTGATGGCCTGTTCGCGATCACCCAGTTGGTCATAGGCAAATGCCAGGTTCAGTTGCGCATCGGCAAAGCGCGGATAGATCTCGATGGCTTTCTTGAGCACCGTTGCCGCGGCATCCAGGTTCTTCTGATGTTGATAGACCAGCCCGAGGTCAAAATAGGCCCTGGCGAAATTGGGGTGCAGCTCAACGGCTTTTTTCAGGTGGGTGACGGCCTGATCGGGTTGTTGCAAACCCGTAAACGAGACGACCCCCAGGAGATGATGCGCGGCTGCAAAACGAGGAAACACGTCCAAGGCCTGTTGCAGGGACTTGGCGGCTTGCTGGAATTCCTGGTTGTTCGCGTGACTCGCGCCCTGGTTGAACAAGTTTTGGGCTTCATCCGCCGCCAGGCTCGTGAGAGGACCGGCGAGGCATAGCGTGAAGCCCAGGACTCCGATAGACATGATTCGTAAGAGTTGTCTGTTCATAACGCCTCTATATTGTGTGTAAGGGGTTGGTAATGAAAACGGGATTCCCCACGTTCACATTCAGAAGAAAAACAGCCCCTTCCAGCCCTCTCCCTATGGGAGAGGGTGGAGGTGAGGGTCGGCCAAGGTCGTTAGAATGCATACAACGCCCTCAGGTAATAGAATCCGCCGTTGAATCCAAAGGGCGCATACTCCGGATACTTCGTGCCCGAAACCCCTGGCTGTGATCTGTCCGGAAACGACTCGAACAGGTTTTGCGCACCCGCCGAGATCGTCAGTCCGGTTTTCATGGTGTACGAAGTTTCAAAATCCACGATCCACTGCGGACCGGCGTCGATACGGGTATTATCTCCACCGTCCGTCGTAAACTCCGTAAAGCCATTGTACATGTAGAGCCGGCCCAGGAACCGCCATGGCCCCTGTCTGTGGTCGCCGGTCAACGTCATTCGGAACCACGGCAGGGTTTTTTCCAACTGGGTCACCCGCTTGGCATTGATGGCATCCGGATTATTGATATCGGTGACCTCACTCCGATTATAGTTGCCCGCGAACGTCCAGAGGGTGGTCCCTCCGGCAAACTGCATTGGATAGGTCGCCACGATGTCCACCCCGTTTGTGGTGGTATCGAACGCGTTGGCATAGTAGGCTACCCGGAGGATATCTGTGAAACCCAAGGATTGGGCGAAAGCTATATCAGAGTCATCCAAAGCAATTTGGGCGCCCCGTGCGATACGATCCCGTACCTGGACCCGGTAGTAGTCGACGGTCACGGACAGGTCGCCGACGTCCAATACCGTGCCCGCGGACACGTTGAAGGATTTTTCCGGCTTCAGTTCCTCAGCCCCTTTCCGTTGCGCAATCGGATGGCTCGTCGGATAGGTTCCTACGTTAGCGAGTCTCCCATCGACGAACGCCGTGGTCACGTTCTGAATGTTCGCCTGTCCTACGGTCGGGGCACGGAATCCCGTGCTGACCGAGCCGCGAAGCGCCATCATGGACGTGGCCTGCCAACGGGTGTTGAACTTGCCGTTCAGGGTGTCGCCGAAGGTTTCGAATTTCTCATACCGTCCGGCCACGCCGACCAGCAGGTCCTTGGACAGGTTGGTTTCCAAATCGATATAGCCGGCGTAGCTGCCCCGGTTGTTTGTCACCGCGATGTCGGGATGAAAGCCGGCAAATCCGTTGGACCCGATGCCGAAGCCCTGCGCTGCAAGACCTCCGGGACTCTCGTCGATGAACCAGGAATTCCTCCCGCCGGCTGTCACCTCGAATTGCTCCACTCGATACTCCAAGCCGAGGCCGACGTTCAGGGGTGAGGGGAGCATGGCGGTCCGCAGTGACCTGGAGAGATCGAGGTTGATCGTGTGATCCGTCTCCGTGTACATGCCCGGATTGTATTCCGTCGGTATATTGGTTCGCATCGCGGCGAGTTGCGGATTGATGGTGTTCCTCATGAAGAAGTCCGTGCTGTGCTGACCGAGCACGGCGCTGAGGTCATAGTGCCAGTCGGAGATGTCCCCGCGAATACCCACGGCCGCGCTCCAGTCGCGCACCGTCCCCCCGAAAAACGGGGTAAATCCGCCTGGGAACTTTTCGTTGAAAATGAAGCAGTTCTCGGGAAGAGACACGTTACTGTAGTCAGCCGCATCGTTCGTCGGCACGACAGGGCAGTCCCCTTGGGCCGGGTCGAGGTTCGCGACCTTAATTGTGTCTCCAGGTCCGTCGAATACCCCGCCTCGCGTATTGGGATTACGGTAGTAAAATCCGCCTTCTACTTTGCGCTGGGCATAGTTGCCCCAGCCGTAGAGTTCGGCCTTGCTGTTCAGTTTCGCCCCGAAGTTGCCGAAGAGTTTGTAGTCATGGAGAACCTGGGGTGCGCCCCAGACCATGGCATTGGGGCTCCGAGTGAATCTGCTGTTCACCACGTGGCTGTTGCCCGCGTCAATCAGGGCCTGCGCATCGTCGCGTTGGATGCTGCGGTCGGTCCAGTCTGACGTTCCATACTCGAAGCTGAAGTTGGCAAACCCGGACTGGAGGAACGGGAGGGCCAGGGGCACGCCAAAGTTGCCTGCAATACTGGCGGTGTCGCCGTCTCCCGCATAATACTGGCCCCAGCGGGTTTCCACCGTGCCGCTGTCCGGAGCGTCTTTCAACTCGAAATTCATCACGCCGGCCACGGCATCGGACCCGTACTGCGCGGCCGCACCGTCGCGCAGGACTTCCACGCGTTTGAGGGCAATGGCCGGAATCACGGCCAGATCGGGCGCGTGGGCCCCGTCTGAAATGCCGCCGCCCAGGAACGTCAGGACGGACCCCCGGTGCCGGCGTTTGCCGTTGATCAGGATCAGGGTGGAATCCGGGGGCAGCCCGCGAAGGTTCGCCGGGCGCACCAGCGTGGCGGCGTCGCCGATGGGCTGCTGGTTGACGTTGTAGGACGGCACGGTGGCCCTCAGGAGGGAGTTCATGTCCCTGACCCCGTAGTTCCTCATGTCTTTCGCTTCAATCACGTCCACCGGCACCGGAGAATCATGGGCCGAGCGTGTCGGAACACGGGAACCGACCACGATGACTTCTTCGAGTTTGACGACGTCCGTGTCCTGGCTTGCGGATTCCTGCGCCAGAGACTGTTGAATTGGAATAGCCAACAGACACAACAGCAGAATTGATGGAATGATTCGATAATTGTTCATGAGGGGCTCTCCCTAGTTTATGTTATTCCGCGTTTCTTGTCTCCTCTTCATACTCCTCGAGGTCGAATGTGACGGGCAGGTCGACCGCGGAGGAAATGGGATCGTCTCCAACTTTCGCCGGGTCGAATCGCCACGTTTTGACTGACTGTGCGGCGCTCTGGTCAAGCTCGGGAAATCCCGAGCTTTCTTGAATTGCGACTTGTTCCACGTCCCCGCCGGCACCGACGGTGATCCGTAACACGACCGTGCCTTCCGAGCCTTGCTTCCGAGCCGTTTGCGGATAGTCGGGACGTTCGGATTTGACCAGTCTGGCGGGTTTCCGCACCTTCACGGGTTCAGGTTCGGGCTCGGGCTCGGGTTCCGGCTCGTCTCGCGAGGCTTGGATGCCATACTCGTCAAGATCGAATCTGATGGGCAGGTCGACCACGGCGGACACGCGAAATTCTCCATCTCTCGCCGGGTCGAATCGCCACGTCTTGACTGACTGCGCGGCGCTTTCGTCAAGCGCGGGAAACCCCGAGGTCGTTTGAGTTTTGACGTTTCCCACGTCCCCGCCGGGACCGACGGTGATTCGTAACACGACTATGCCTTCCCAGCCCTGCGTGCGCGCCACTTGCGGGTACTCGGGACGTTCGGACTTGATCAGTCTGACGGTTTTGCGAAGTGCTTTGCGGTCCGCAATAGAATCCCGGGGGAGTTCGGGTTCAGGCCTGTCCCACGGGACGACGGCAGTCCTGAAAATCGTGGCGGCCATGCGGCCGTTGAACGGCACGTCCGTTGAGGTGTCCATGGCGGCCAGGCTGATGCGGCGTTCCGCCCGGGCAGCCGTCAATCTGACGGATTGCCACAGTCCCTTGCGATCTGCAATGGAATCCCGCATCAGTGTAGGCCTGTCCGGTGAGGCGATTGAATTTCTGGCAATCGTTCCGGCCATGCGGTTGGCTGCCATGGGGGCGTCGAACGGCATCAACGTCGTGGTATCGGGTTTGGGTATACTGATTTCCCGCTCTTCTTCATCGGCCAGCGTGTCGGCAATTTCGAGGGTTTCCAGAAATTCGACTGATTGGTCGGGCGAGTCCTGTGCTTCCGCCGCAGGACAGATAACATATGCCAGCAACGGCACAAGAAGTACCGCCACAGCTTTGGAGAATATAGAAGCCATTTTGTCTGGTTTTCCGGTTCGTGAGCAATGCAAATAATATCACTAGTTACGGGCAATGCTTCTACCATATTTAACAAGACTTTTCAAGCGACCGTCCGAGCAGCAGATACAACCTGCCGGTAGCTTTTTTCCAATCAAAGGTCCTCTGATTTCTTGTGATAACGGGATGCAGGGCAAGGCGGCCTGCAGTGTACCCGTAAGATGTCATGTCGATATACACGAGGGTTGAGCAAGGCCGCAAGACCACATTGCGCCCGATCGTGCAATAAATCAACGGGTCCGTGGTTGATTCATGAACCCATTCAGGTATATTACTAGCTGAAAACGTGTTTTGGATCAAACGATTAATTCTGTTCATGCCACCCCCAAAATGACGTTCATTCCTCCAGAGGTCTTGACCCCATCATGTTCGTGAGACTGCTCAATCTGCTGTTCGGAAGCAAAAATGATCGCGAGTTGAAGGCGCTTTTACCCGGCGTCGCGCGGATTAACGAATTGGAGCCCGGCTTGCAGTCGCTGTCGGAGGAAGCGCTGGCGGACAAGACCCAGATGTTCAAAAAGCGCCTCGACGCGGGAGAGACGTTGGATGCATTGCTGCCCGAAGCCTTTGCCGTGTGCCGTGAGGCCTCCCGGCGAAAAATCGGCCTCCGCCACTTCGACGTCCAACTCGTGGGCGGCATGGTGTTGCACGCGGGCAAGATTTCGGAAATGAAAACCGGCGAGGGGAAGACGCTGGTCGCGACCCTGCCCATGTACTTGAACGCATTGACGGGAAAAGGCGCGCACCTGGTAACGGTCAATGACTACCTGGCGAAACGCGACGCGCAATGGATGGGCCCCGTGTATCATGCGTTGGGCTGCACGGTCGGCGTGATCCAGCATGAATCCTCGTTCCTGTTTGATCCCGGGTACGAGGCAGCCGATAAACGCTTGAATTATCTTCGTCCCTGTACGAGACCCGAAGCCTATCGTGCCGACATCACCTACGGCACCAACAACGAGTTCGGGTTCGATTACCTTCGGGACAACCTGGTCATCAATGATTTGCGCCAACGGGTCCAACGGGAGTTGTCGTACGCGATCGTGGACGAAGTGGACAGTATCCTGATCGATGAAGCGCGTACGCCGCTCATCATTTCCGGCCCGGCCGAAGCGAGCACGGAACTCTACAACCGGATCAACCGGCTCATCCCCAGGCTCAACGCCGAACGGGACTATACCATCGAGGAAAAATCAAGGACGGTGGCGCTGACGGAAGAAGGAAACCCCCATGTAGAAAAATTGCTGGCGGCGGAAGGCTTGTTGGCGGGCGACAACCTGTATGACCCGAAAAATCTCGACGTGGTGCACCACGTCATCAAAGCCTTGCAGGCCCATGCCATCTATAAACGGGACGTGGACTACGTGGTGAAGGAAGGCGAAGTGCAAATCGTCGACGAGTTTACGGGACGCCTGATGCCGGGCCGGCGATGGAGTGACGGGTTGCACCAGGCGGTCGAAGCCAAGGAGGGCGTGAAAATCGCCAATGAAAATCAAACCCTGGCGTCCATCACGTTTCAAAATTATTTTCGGATGTATGAAAAACTGGCGGGGATGACCGGAACCGCGGATACGGAAGCCGCGGAGTTTGCCAAAATCTACAACCTGGACGTCAACGTGATTCCGACCAACCGGGCGATGGTTCGCCAGGATCATTCGGACGTGGTATATCGCACGGAGAAAGAAAAATTCGAGGCGATTGCCCAGGAAGTCATGGAATACCACGAGCGGGGTCAGCCCGTGCTGGTGGGCACGATTTCCATTGAAAAGTCGGAACGACTCTCCAAAATTCTCAAGCAGCGAGGCGTGAAACACCAGGTGTTGAACGCCAAGTTTCATGAAAAGGAGGCGGAGATTATTTCCCAGGCCGGGGGCAAGGGCGGGGTCACGCTGGCCACCAATATGGCCGGCCGGGGAACGGATATTGTTCTGGGCGGCAACCCGGACGCGTTATACAAGCAGCAGGTGGTCTACCGGGGCGAAGACCTGACTGAGGAACAGAAGCACGCGGCGTTTGAACGGATTCAACGGCAATGCGAAACGGACAAGGAAGCAGTCCTGGAGTTGGGCGGATTGCATATCGTCGGCACGGAGCGCCATGAAAGTCGCCGGATCGACAACCAGCTTCGAGGCCGGTCCGGTCGCCAGGGCGACCCCGGGTCGTCACGCTTCTTCTTATCCCTGGAAGACGATTTGATGCGCATTTTTGCTTCGGAACGGGTTTCCAACCTGATGTTGAAGCTGGGGATGGAAGAAGGCGTGCCGATTGAACACCGAATGGTCAGCAAGTCCATTGAAAACGCCCAGAAGAAAGTGGAGGGTCATAATTTCGACATCCGGAAACACATTCTCGAATACGACGACGTGATGAATAAACAGCGGGAAATCATCTATGCCCATCGTGCCGGCGTCCTTGGGGGCGGTTCCATTCAGGACGACGCGGAGGATTGGCTCGTCGACGTGGTGGACGCCCTGGTCAATACCCACTGCCCGGAAGAAGCCTACGCCGAAGCCTGGGATTTGGCCGGGCTGCGTGAAGCCGCCCTCGCGCAATTCGGTACGGAAGTCATGGCGACCGGGGACATGTCGGACATGGGACGCGATGGCCTGCGGAACGAATTGCTGGAACACGTCCAGCAGCTTTTCAGGCAACGGCAAGCGGAACGCGAAGAACAAATCGGTCCAGAGCTGCGCTTACAGCTTGAACGGAGCCTGGTGTTACAGGTCATCGATCATCATTGGAAGGATCATCTCCTCGGCATGGATCAGATGCGGGACGGCATCGGGCTCAGGGGCTATGGACAGAAAGATCCGCTGGCGGAGTATAAACGGGAAGGCTTCGACATGTTTGCCGCGATGATGGACCGCATCAAGTCCGATGCCCTGGAGCGCCTGTTTAAAGTCCAGGTCGTCAAAGGGGAACGACCACCCGTCGAAGACGACGAGGCCCTGCCTCCCCAAATGATCTTCAACCGCGGAGACGGCGCCCCCGCGCAACGAACGGTCCAACGGTCCCAGGCCAAAGTCGGCCGAAACGAACCCTGCCCCTGCGGCAGCGGCAAAAAATACAAAAAATGCCACGGAGCGTGAGTGACGAAAATTCTCTTTCTTCCCTCTCCAGCCCTAGTCTTCCTCGCCCCCCTGCGGGGGGAGAGGATTGAGGTGAGGGGGGATGCGAATTTGGGTGCACACAATTTCCTGAAGAACCAACAGAATAGCTCACCTCCATGACCTCTCTTCATTTGGATCTTCTTTTTCCTGCTCAGCGCCGATTGTGGGATGAACTGGGTGACGTCCCTCCACAATTTACGCTGTACGGCGGCACAGCCATCGCCTTGTATCTGGGTCACCGTGAATCGATTGATTTCGATTTCTTTGGCTCCGAGTCCTTCAACCCTCAACAACTTTATACATCTGTCCCGTTTTTGAAAGGAGCCGAAATCGTTCAACAGGCGCCCGATACCCTTACCTGTCTGGTTGATCGTGCAGGAAACGTGCGGGTCTCGTTTTTTGGAGTGCCCGGCATGACGGTTCTCCGTGAGCCCTTGCAGTTCCCGGACAACGGGGTCCGAATTGCCTCGCTCATCGACTTGGCAGGCATGAAAGCAGCGGTGGTACAACAGCGAGCCGAAGCCAAAGATTACCTGGATCTTCATGCCCTCATCAATCAGGAAGCAATAGACCTGCCTATGGCATTGGCGGCCGCAAGCCGGATCTACCCGCATTCCTTTCAACCTCAACTGACCTTGAAAGCTCTTACGTATTTCGACGATGGTGATTTACACACCCTGCCCGAGTCAGTCAGGTTGGGGTTGGTAGAGGCTGTTCGCGCTGTTGCCCTGGATCGTTTGCCCGATCTTGGGAAATTGTACTTGAAGAAAGAAGAAGGGATGAAGGATTTGGGGAGTGGCTTGTGAAAAAGTTGACGCTTACTGATGAACTGACAAAAGTGGCTTCCCGTGTCATCTGGTTTGAACCTTCGGAAAAGGCCCTATCCGATCCGGTTCGGTTTTTGACGTATGCCATGACCTACGGGACCCATGAGGACATGAAAGTAGTTCGGCAGTACGTCTCCGATGAGGAATTGCGGGAAGTCCTGGACCATGCGCCACCGGGAATTTTTGATGACCGGTCCTGGGCGTATTGGAACGTCATACTCGGACGGTATCCCACCCCACCGTTGCCCGAACGACAATTTGATTGAACAGATGGAAAATTGGAAATCGCAAATTGCGACATCCAATTCATCCTTGAAAACAAGTTTTGTAGGTCGGATGAGCGAAGCGTAATCCGACATGGTGCTGGACGATCTATCGGAGCATACGCCATGGTTCGTCTGACTATCAGCTTGGCTGACCGCACGCATCGCGCGCTGAAAGAAGCCTCGGCGCGGCAACATCGCTCAATGGCCTCGATCATCGAGGAAAGCCTGACGTTGCGAGGGATCCAGCCGCTTGACAGCGCACGGGAGATTGTCGCCAAGGCGCGGGCGCGGTCCCGCCTGGATGCTGATCAGGCAATGGCCTTGGCGGTCAAGGAAACGCGGCGTTCCCGTAAGGGGCGGTAGCGCCGATGATTCCCGGGGTTGGCGTCGTTGACACGAACGTCATCGTCTCAGGCCTGATCGGCGCGGACCCGAATAGTCCGCCTGCGCGCATTCTGGACGCTATGCTCGTCGGCGGCTTCATTTACCTTCTGTCGGACGAACTGCTCAGCGAGTATTCGAACGTGTTGCGTCGGCCCGGTTTGGTCCGGCTGCATGGTCTGACCGACGAGGAACTCGACCGGCTGCTTGCGGACCTGGTCGCCAACGCGATGTGGCGGGCACCTGCCGAGGCGGGTGACGCTCCGGACACCGGAGATCAGCACCTGTGGGCATTACTCGCCAGCCATCCCCAGGGACGCCTCGTTACGGGCGACCGGTTTCTTCTTGAAAACCCGCCTGGCAGAGTTTACGTAATTTCCCCACACTCCTTTGCCGATAGTTTCCTGTCCACGAAATAGCGTTTGGACTGACGTCAAATAGAGCGACAGACTCCGGCGCGTGAGCGTTTGACTCGCGGAAACGTCTTGGTCGCCGCATTCTCTACGAGAGGTTAACGATGTCCTCCTTTGCCAATCGTGTACTCTTCGGTTCGACCAGAAGGGGACATGATAAAATTGCGCCAACAATGGGCTGACCTTCCCTTGACTAACAGTTGAGGGATAGCTAATTTATAGAGCTTTTGGCCCATGGAAGTGATTCCATTGGTCCTATGGGGAGATTGTAAATGCTCACTATTTCGTTGACAGCTTTTTCTGTCATTCCCGCAAGCTTTTAGCGGGAATCCAGTGTCGTTCTCCTCGCGAATGGAAGGAAAAGAAAAGACCCTGGATCCTCGATTACAAATGTCGAGGATGACAGAAGGAGACGGCAGAAACTGTCAACGAAATAGTGGGCACCCACAAGGTTGACTAAGCAAATGAAATCCACGGATTCTCCTTTAGTGCAGCGGATGACGACGCTCATTCGGGAAACGGGTCCGCTGACGTTTGCCCGTTTTATGGAACTGGCTCTGTATGATGACGAGCATGGGTACTATACGACCGGCGGCGGACGGTCCGCCTCCGTGACGTCTCCCATCGGTCGGGAGGGGGGCGATTTCTTCACCGCCCCGAGTCTTTCCCCGGTCCTGGCCAAGTGTCTGGTGCGTCAGCTTGCGGAGATCGATGACCGGCTCGGCCATCCCCCGGTGTTTGATCTCGTTGAAATGGGGCCGGGGGACGGGACGTTGCTGAGGGACATGTTGCAGGAATGTCGGGAGCAGCAGCCCTCGCTGCTTTCGCGGTTGGCGTGCATTCTGGTCGAACGCAGCCCGGCCTTTCGCCGGCGACAACAGGAAACGCTGGCTGCCTGGAAGGAACAAGGAACGGAGATTCAATGGGTTGACGAACTTCAGGCGATTTCGGAAGCCAGTCTGACCGGCACGTTGCTCTCGAATGAATTGGTGGACGCGTTTCCGGTCCACAGGGTTCGCATGGGGCAGGACGGTCTTCAGGAATTGTACGTGACCTCCCGCGACCATGCCTTGCAGGAACAATGGGGAGAGCCGTCTACGCCTGATTTGTCGTCGTTCTTGTCCGAGCTGGACGTGGAGTTGCCCGCCGGGTTTACCACGGAAATCAGCCTGGAAGCCGTGAAGTGGATCAAACAGGTCGCCAGGGTGCTTGATCGCGGAGTCGTGATCACGATTGATTACGGCCATACCGCCCGGGATTATGTTGCGCTTGAACGAAAGAACGGGACATTGATGGCGTACTACCGGCATACGGTTTCGACGAATCCCTATCAACGGGTCGGAGAGCAGGATTTGACGGCGCACGTGAATTTTTCGAGTCTTGCCCATACCGGCGAACAGGTCGGGTTGACCACGACGGGGTTGACGAATCTTCAGCATTTTTTGATGAGTCTCGGGATCGAGGAATTGGTCCGGGGGTGTGACCAGGAATCGGCAGTGGTTCGGGCGGCAGCCCAATTGTTGCGACCTCACGGCATGGGCACCACGTTTAAAATTCTCATGCAGCACAAGGGGCTGGATATTTCAACGCTTCGGGGCTTACGCCATCGTCCGTTTTTTGACTTGGCGTTGGCTGGAACGGGATGAGAGATTGTGTATTTTTGATTGCGGATTGCGGATTGAGAAATCAAAAATCAGAAATCCACAATCCACAATAGTGGGATAGACCAATATGGGTGGCGAGTCCGTTCCGTTAAATTATATTCCCATCGCCGTCTTTGCCGTGATTGCGCTGGGGTTCGGCGTGGTGTCGCTGGTGGCCGGGTGGATCGTGCGGCCCAGCCGGCCGTATCGCGCGAAACTGCTTCCCTATGAGAGCGGGAGCCCGCTCTTCATGGACGCCCGCGTCCAGTTCCCGATGCGGTATTACATCATCGCGATGTTGTTCGTCGTGTTTGATATTGAAATCGTCTTTATGTTTCCGTGGGCGGTGGTGTTTCACAAATTGGGACTGTTGGGACTCATTGAAATGGGAGTCTTCATTGCCATCCTGGTTGTCGGGTTCTGGTACGTCTGGAAAAAAGGTGCGCTGGAATGGGACTGAGTCGTACGGCGTTCAGGAGCGTGTGGAATTCCGCCCCGAGAACGAGTGTCACCGTTCGTTGTCGCCGTGGCGGGGCGGGTAGTTCGGGCGTCGGTGGTAGTCTTTTTCTGTCATTCCCGCGGCACAGGGTGGCAAGTCGGGTGGCTCAGTCAACGCGGGAATCCATCCCCCACACTGTGTTTGCATGACGAAGGATATGAAACCATGAGCATGCTTGAACGCCAGTTTGACTCCAATATCATTACCACCAATCTCGATTACCTGGTGAGCTGGTGCCGGAAGTCGGCCTTGTGGCCGATGACGTTCGGGCTCGCCTGTTGCGCCATCGAGATGATCGCGTCGGTGTCCTCCCGGTATGATATCGACCGGTTCGGGGCCGGGGTCTTTCGTGCCTCTCCCAGACAATCCGACGTCATGATCGTGGCCGGGACCGTGTGTCGAAAGATGGCGCCCGTGATTCGCCGGATCTACGATCAAATGGCCGAACCGCGCTACGTGATCTCCATGGGGTCCTGTGCGACTTCGGGCAATCATTACAACAGTTACAGCGTGGTGCAGGGAGTGGATCAGATCGTGCCGGTGGACGTCTACGTGGCGGGCTGTCCCCCGCGTCCGGAAGCGTTGCTGGATGCCTTGATCAAGTTGCAGGAAAAGATTCAGAAGGAAAAAGTGTTTGTGAAATAGCGTGGAAGACGTCTGCTCCGAGTCGTTCCAGGTAAAGTCCCGTTATGCATCGAGTTCTTGAAACCCTGCACGAGCGTTTTCCCGAGGCCGTGCTGTCCGTGCGTGAAGATCCGCAGCGGGGAGATCTGTCGGCCCAGGTGCGGGCCCAGGATCTGGTCGAAGTGGCGCGTTTCCTGCACGACGATCCCGGGATGGCTTTCGATCATCTTACCGACATCTGCTCGGCGGACTATCCCGATGACCTGGAACGGTTTGAAGTCATCTATCACTTTCTCTCCCTTCCGCATAACACCCGGATTCGACTGAAGACCCGGGTGACGGAAGAGCAGCCCACCCTCGGGACCGTGACGTCCATTTGGAAAGGCGCGAATTTCCTCGAACGGGAAGTCTACGACCTGATGGGGATCACGTTCGAGGGGCACCCGGACCTGCGACGCATTCTGTTACCCGAGGATTACGAGGAAGGCCATCCCCTTCGGAAGGATTTCCCCACCGAAGGCAAGGGGTGGAGAAGCACCTTTGATTTTATTCCCCGTTTGGATGAGCCGGAGAGTGAATGGACCGAACGCGAGATTCCACAGGATCAGCGGCACATGTTTCTGGCCGGAGATGCTCCGGAATCCGCCAAGCGCACGACCGAACTGTTGCTCAACATGGGCCCGCAGCATCCCAGCACGCACGGCGTCCTGCGGGTGGTGTTGGAACTGGACGGCGAGCGCGTGGCCAAGGCCGTTCCGGATATGGGATATTTGCATCGCGGTGTGGAAAAGCTCGCGGAAGGGCTCCATTACATGCAGGTCATTCCGCATACGGATCGCCTGGATTACGTGTGCGCCATGACGAACAACTACGCCTACGTGCGCGCCGTGGAAAAACTGGTCGGCGTGACGATACCGGAGCGGGCCGAGTACGTCCGGACGATCGTGGCCGAGGTGCAACGCATCGTCGGTCACCTCTTCTGGTTGGGCACGCAGGCCCTGGATATCGGGGCCATGACGGTGTTCTTCTGGACGTTCCGCGAACGGGAAGTCCTGCTCGATTTTTTTGAACAACTGTGCGGCGCGCGCCTGACGCTGAACTATTATCGTATCGGAGGGGTGGACGGTGACCTGACCCCGGCACTGATCGAACGCCTGCGCGGATTTTTGAAGACGTTTCCCGAGCACGTGCAGGAATATGACACGTTGCTGCAACGGAACCGGATCTGGGTGGCCAGGACCAAAAACGTGGCGGTCATTTCCGCGGAAGACGCGATCAACTTCGGGCTGACCGGGCCGACGCTTCGTGGGTCGGGAGTGGCCTATGACGTGCGCAAGCTCGAACCGTACGGCGTCTACGACCGGGTGGAGTGGGACGTGCCGGTCGGCAAAGGCGGGGACACCTATGACCGGTATTGGATCCGCGTCGAGGAAATGAAGCAAAGCGCGCGCATCATTGAGCAATGCCTGGACCAGTTGCCGGAAGGGCCCATCATGGCGGACATGCCCCAGGTGATTCCTCCGGCCAAACCCAACGTCATGCGGGACATGGAAAGCCTGATCCATCATTTCATCATCTTTACGCAGGGGTTCAAGCCGCCGAAGGGGGAAACGTATTGCGGGACGGAGGTGCCCAAGGGTGAACTGGGGTTTTTCCTGATCAGTGACGGGAGCCCGCGGCCCTATCGGATGAAGATCCGCTCGCCGTCGTTTGTTCACATGGGCGCGTTCGATTTTATGGCCCGCGGCTATCTGATTTCTGATATTATCACTATCTTCGGCACCTATGACATCGTCATGGGCGAGTGTGACAGGTGAAGGGGAATTGTGGATTTTGGATTGTGGATTGCGGATGCATGAAAAGTTCTTAGCTGGCCGCCTGCACACCAAGGGAGCAAAAGAGGGCAGGTTGTCAGGTTTGTTTCCTCCCCTTTGTAAGGGGAGGGTAGGTGGGGTAGAGTTGAACGCCCATAGAGCACGGGGGGGTCTATCCTAGCCGTCGGGTCTACCTCCCAACTTTTCCCTCTTCGGAAAAAGTTCCCGTCCTTACAAAGGAGGGGAACAGGAAAAGCGGCCTGAGTGAAGCAGGTTATTTTGATACGTAGGCAGCATGATATTCGATAAACATCAAGAGACCGTTGACGACATCCTGAGCCGGTATCCGGTGAGGCGATCGGCGATGCTGCCGTTATTGAACCTGGCGCAGAGGGAAGAGGGATACGTGAGCCAGGCGGCGATCCGGGAGATCGCCGGCATTCTGGACCTCACCCCGCCCCAGGTGTTCGAGACCGCGACCTTCTATACCATGCTCAACCTCAAACCCATCGGGAAATTCCATATCCAGGTGTGCCGGTCGTTGATGTGCGCGCTGGTCGGGGCCGATCCCCTTATTGAATGGTTGCGCACGCACTTGGGTATCGGCGTGGGCCAGACCACCGACGACAAGCTGTTCACCCTGAGTGCGGTGGAATGTTTGGGGTCCTGTGGAACCGGGCCGATGATGCAAATCAATGACGACTATTACGAGCGGCTCACCGAAGAAAAAGTCGGACTGATTGTCCGGGACTTGCGGGAAACCGGCGATAGTGCGATGAAAAGCGGGCCGTTTATGGTGCCCGAACGGAGTAAGGACGTCGTGTCGTCATGAAGACCTTTGAGAAGATTCTCCTGACCAACATGGAACGACCCGGCTACACCGGGTCGCTGTCCGATTATGAAGGGACGGGCGGGTACAAGGCGTTGAAGACCGTCCTGGGGAACGTGCCGCCCAATGACCTTATCGAGATGGTGAAGAAATCCGGCCTGCGGGGCAGGGGCGGGGCCGGCTTCCCCACCGGCGTGAAATGGGGCTTCATTCCCAAGGATCACCCCGGTCCCAGATACCTGTGTTGCAACGCCGATGAAAGCGAGCCCGGCACGTTCAAAGACCGTCAATTGATGGAGCGGGATCCCCACCAGATCCTTGAAGGTATTGCCATCTCCTGTTACGCCATCGGCGCGCAAACCGCCTATATCTATATCAGGGGTGAATTCAGGCTGGCGGCGAAGATCCTGGAGCGGGCGATAACCGAAGCCTACCAGGCCGGGCACCTGGGTTCCGATATTTACGGCAGCGGCATCACCGTGCACGTCTACGTGCACGTGGGGGCCGGGGCTTATATCTGTGGAGAGGAAACCGCGCTGCTCGAATCGCTGGAAGGCAAGCGGGGGAAGCCCCGGACGAAGCCGCCGTTCCCGGCCACGCACGGCCTCTATCAGAAACCCACGGTCGTCAACAACGTCGAGACGCTGGCCAACGTCCCCCATATCGTGAATCGGGGAGCCGATTGGTTTGCCTCCATCGGCGCGCCGCCCAAGAGCACCGGCACACGGGTCTTTTGTTTGAGCGGACACGTGAAACGTCCGGGGAACTATGAATTGCCCGTGAACGCGACGTTCCGGGACCTGATCTATGAGCTTGGGGGCGGCATGCGGTCGGACAAGCCGCTCAAGGCGTTTATTCCGGGCGGGGCCTCGGCGCCGTTTTTGACCCCGGACCACGTGGACGTGCAATTGGACTTCGAATCGGTGGCCCTGGCGGGGTCGATGTCGGGGTCCGGCGGAATCACCGTGATGGAAGAAGGCACGAGCATGGTGTGGGCGGCCTTGCGCCTGATGGAATTTTTCTATCATGAATCGTGCGGAAAGTGTACGCCGTGCCGGGAAGGCAGTTCCTGGATCGTGCAAATCCTCCAACGGATCATGAACAAGCAGGGACGACCGGACGATTTACGGACGCTCACGGAAATTTGCGAGAATATCGGCGGTCGAACGGTGTGTGCGTTCGGCGACGCGGAAATCGCCCCGGTGCAGAGCACGTTGAAATATTGGCGGAATGAATATGAGGCGTTGATTGAAGAGGCAGAGGCGCTCAAGGGGAGCCGGAAAGAAATCCCCGTCCTGAGCGTAGCGCAGGCGCGCGAAGTCGAAGGAAGTCTGTCGTAGGTGTAAATGCTCCCTCTACCTCCCAACTTTTCCCTCTTCGGGAAAAGTTCCCGTCCTTACCAAAGGAGGGGAACCAAGAGGCTCCCTCTCCCCTGGAGGGAGAGGGTTGGGGTGAGGGGGAATTGTCAACGATGACTGAACGCAAGAATTAACCATGTCGAATTCTCCGAACCTTTTGACCATCACGATCGACGGAATCCGCACGCAGGTTCCGGAAGGCACGCTCGTGATCGAGGCGGCCCGGCAGGTGGGCGTGATGGTGCCCCATTTTTGTTACCATCCGAAGCTGGAACCCGACGCGAATTGTCGGATGTGCCTCGTGGAAGTCGAAAAAATTCCAAAACTCCAAACCTCGTGCAGCACGCGAGTGGCCGAAGGTATGGTCGTGCGGTCGTCGGTGCCGCACGTCGAGGCCGCCCGGAAATCCGTGTTGGAGTTGTTGTTGGGCAATCATCCGCTCGATTGTCCGGTGTGCGACCAGGGCGGCCGTTGCGACTTGCAGGATTTTTCGCACGAGTACACGCCCACCGTCAGCCGGTTCAAGGAATTGAAGCGGGTCTTTCCGAAACAATACCTCGGCCCGGTCATCGAAACGCAGATGAACCGGTGCGTGTCGTGCATGCGTTGCGTGCGGTATTGCGACGAGGTGATGGACGCCCAGGCGCTGGCGGCCGACGGCCGCGGCACGCTCACGCAGATTACCCATTGGGCCGGCAACGAACTCGAATGCGACATGTGCGGCGGGTGCATCCAGATCTGTCCGGTCGGAGCCATCACCAGCCGGTTGTCGATGTACGACTATCGTCCGTGGATGCTCAAACGAGCGGAGACGATTTGTTCCTATTGCGGGGACGGGTGCCAGATCACGGTCCAGCGGAAGGACGAGCAATTAATCGAAGTGAATTCGGCTTTGGGCGCCGGCCGGAACAACGGGGATCTCTGCGTCCGCGGGTATTTCGGCTACCACGCGGCGGTCCATCCCGATCGCGTGCAACATCCGCTCGTGCGCCAAGCCGACGGTTCCTTTGCCGAAGTCACGTGGGAAGAAGCGTTGGAACGCGTGGCCAGGGAGTTTACAGCTTTGAAGGCAAAGCACGGGGCCGATGCGATTGGCGGTCTCATCACGGCCCGGTGTACCAACGAGGACCTGTACCTGTTCCAGAAATTCATGCGCGTCGTGATCGGGACGAACCAGATCGACAGCAGCCCACGGTATGGGCATATCAACGGCGTGCGGGCGCTTCGGCGGGTGCAGGGCACCCATCGCTGGACGGTTCGCTACGAGGACGTTGGCCAAGCCGACGCCATCATGCTGGTGGGCACCAACGTCAATGAAGCCAACCCCATTACGGCCCTGCACGTGAAGCAGGCCGTGAAGCGCGCGGGCGCCCAACTGATCACGCTGGAGTCGCTGCTTCCGGTCCGCTCGACGGTGAGTAACGTGACCACGCTGTCCCGGCATCACCTGACGGTGAAGAGCGGGCAGTTCGCCGCGGCCATCCTGGGGCTGGTGAAGGCCGTGGTCGAGTCGGATCTGGTCCATGAGGAGATCGCCCGGGAAGCGCCGGAGTTCGTGCAGACGATACGGACCAACGTGGCCAGGGTCTCCTGGGATGCGATCCAGGCGCAGGCCGGTCTCTCCCAAGAAGAAATGGCAGCAGCGGCTCGACTGTATGCCCAAGCAGGGCGTGCCGTGATGCTGGTTGGGCGGGAGGTCCTTCGTTCGCTGGGCGGGGAGGGGATGGTGACCAACCTCCTGGATCTTCAGATCCTCACGGGGCATCTTCGGCGGGAAGGCTCGGGTCTGGGCTGTCTGGCCGAGGAGAATAATGAGCAGGGCGCCGTGGAAATGGGAGTCGTTGCCGGATATGTGCCGGGTCCCGCCGATCTTCAGGACGAAGAGAGTCAACGAAACTTGACGCGGGCTTGGGGGAAGGCGGTTCCGGAGGGAGCGCCGGCCACCTTGCTGGATCTGTTGAGCCGGGCCAAGACCGGTGACATCAAATCGTTATTCATCGTCGGCGAAAATCCGGTCGAATCGTTGCCGGGTGACGCCGGCGTGACAGGGGCGCTTGATGCGCTGGAGTTTCTGGTGTGTCAGGAATTGTTTTTGACGGAAACCGCGAAGAGGGCGCACGTGGTGTTTCCCGCGTGTTCGGCCATGGAAAAGGACGGCACGTTCACCAATACGGAAGGTCACGTCCAGCCCGTTCGTCAATCGATCGAGCCGTTGGGGGAAAGCCGGCCTGATTGGGAAATGTTTTCAGCCCTGTCGGTGTTGATGGAGCATCCCATCGAATACGGCGAAGTGAAGGAGATCTTCAAGGAAATACGCGGAGTGATTCCCGGGTATGGTCTTCTGGGTCCGGCTTCCACGCCACCGAAGGTGGACGAGCAGACGGTCGCGCACTATCTGACAGACGGGTTCAAGGAGGATGTCGACCGGCGGTATGCACCGGGTCCGCCGTCCGACGCACCGGACGGGTCGATGACGCTACGGTTGGTCCAGTCCCTGTACCATTCCGGAAAATACAGTACGCGCGCCAAGGGACTCATGGAAATCGAAGGAGAAGGTCTGCTTCAGATCAATTCACGTGAAGCCCGACGATTGGGGATTGAAGACGGCCAGACCGTCCTGCTCTCGAACGATGGCGGGCAGGCCCCCGTTTCCGTGAAACTGAACGACCGCGTACCCGATGCCGTGGCGTGGTTTCCCGAGCATTTCGATCAGTCCGTGCGGGCGTTGTTCACGTGGCAAGTCGATCCGCAGACCCACGTACCCGTGTGGAAGACGACTCACGTCACCATTGCAAAGTGAAGTAATGAGCGATCCAATGCGCATTGGAGCAAGACATGAATCTGAAGCAAATTGAAGAAGATTGGTTGATTGAAGCACGTCGTCGAGCCAGGGAACTCGACGAAGGGATCGTGCAGCCAATCCCGGCAGATGAGGTCAGAAAAAAGGCGCGGGCCTTGCTCAGATGACCCATGACTTACATCCTGCCGCAAAACAATCCGTCATTCCCGACATTTTTAATCGGGAATCCAGGGTCTTTGCTGCTTCCTTCGTTCGCGAAGAGAAAGACACTGGATTCCTGCTTCCGCAGGAATGACAGTTCGGGTGTTTGTGGCTATTTTCATGCCAAGAGTGAAAACGTGCCAAAAGATTATTATCGGATTTATCGAGGAGTGTTCCCGTGTTTGAGACCAGCATTAAATTGGCGTTGACCTTATCGCAAATCGGGGTCGTGATGGGCGTGGTCCTGCTGACCGTGGCGGTCCTCACCTTGTTGGAACGAAAAGTGCTCAGTTGGATGCAGGACCGTATGGGCCCGATGGAAGTCGGACCGTACGGCATCTTGCAGCCGGTGGCCGACGGGCTGAAGTTGTTTTTCAAGGAAGACATCATCCCGGCAGGCGCGAACAAGATCATGTTCAGTCTTGCCCCCATCATCGTGTTGGTGCCGGCCCTGATCGGGTTTGCCGTCATCCCGTACGGTCCGAACTGGACAATCGACGTCATGGGGGTTGAATTCAAGCCCTTCGTGATCAGCGACATCAACATCGGCGTGCTGTACATCCTGGCGTTTACGTCAATCGGGGCGTACGGGGTCATCCTGGGCGGATGGGCGTCCAACAGCAAATACTCCTTGTTGGGTGGCCTCCGGTCGGCCGCCCAGTTGATCAGTTATGAACTCAACGTGGGCCTGGCGATCGTCGGGGTGTTGTTGCTGGCGGGGAGTCTGAGCCTGGTCGAAATCACCGAAGCCCAAGCCGGCGGGTTCTGGCACTGGTTTGCGTTCGATCCCTTGCCCTTTCCGCAGTTCATCGCCTTCGTCGTCTTTTTGATCGCCTCCGTAGCCGAAACCAACCGCGTTCCCTTTGACCTGCCGGAAGCGGAAAGCGAACTGGTGGCGGGGTTCTTCACGGAATACAGCGGCATGCGGTTCGCGTTTTTCTTTATGGCGGAATACGCGAACATGATCCTGGTGTCGTGCATGTCCACGGTCCTGTTTTTCGGCGGCTGGCACGCTCCCTTGCCGTTCCTCCAGGCGCCGGGGGGCTTTGCCTGGGTGACGGGGATTTTCTGGTTTACCGCAAAGGTCTACTTTTTCCTGTTCTTTTTCTTCTGGATCCGTGCCACGCTGCCGCGGTTGCGGTACGACCAGTTGATGCGGTTCGGGTGGAAGGTGCTGTTGCCTATAGCCTTGGGGAACATCGTGGTGACGTCGTTGTTCGCCTACATCTTCCCCAATTCGTAACGCCGAGGGAGCCGGGTCGATGAAACTCAAAAAATGGATTCAGTCGCTGATCTTCTTCGAAATCCTCTTGGGTATGAGGGAGACGCTCAAGCATTTCCTGAAGTATCGCCCCATCACCCTCGAGTATCCCCACGTCAAGAAACCGCTGCCCGAGAATTACCGGGGCATGTTGGGGTTGCTGCGATACGACGATGAGACGGAGAAATGCGTGGGGTGCGATCTGTGTGAGGCGGCCTGTCCCTCCCGTGTGATTCGCGTGGTGAGCGCCGAGGTGCCCGGGGAACCCACCAAGCGGTTCGCCAAGGAATATTACATGGACATGACCCGCTGCCTGTTTTGCGGGTTGTGCGTCGACGCCTGTCCGGTGGACGCCTTGGGCATGTCGCAGGAATTCGAGTGGGCCGTGTATGACAAACGCCATTTGCACTTGAATAAAGAACAACTGTTGGCAATCGGAGATCGAGCGTTTCCTGAACGGGAAAAACGATTGGAATTCCAGCATCCCAACGTGGCCTATTTCAACGTCTCCTTCAAGGATATTCCGGAAAAGGAATTTTAATTTTCGCTCGATTCACCTGTCCCGATGCCTTTCCCCCTGTCTCATCAATGCGCATGCGTCGTTAACGGGAGCAACGTGTAACGGTGGCCACCTTCGTCTTCCTGTACTTTGCCGCAGTCATCCTGGTGGCCGCGTCGCTCGTCGTTGTCCTCCGCAATCCCATCTACAGCGCCCTGTCTTTGCTGGTCATGTTCTTTCACGTGGCCGGGCTCTACGTCACGCTGCACGCCGAATTTCTGGCCGCCATTCAGATCATCGTGTACGCCGGGGCGATCCTGGTGCTCTACCTGTTCGTCGTGATGCTCCTGAACGTGAAACGCGAAGAGCGGTTCAATCAGCAGGGGACGGTGGCGTTGTTTCTCGGATTGGTGCTGTTGACCGAAGCCGTGTTGCTCGCGGTCAGTCGGGGCTTCAACGTGGCGACACCGGACCCGGGACCTGAAGGCGCGGCCAAGGCCGTGGGAAACACGGAATCCATCGGGGAGGTCCTGTATTCCACCTATTTGTTCCCGTTTGAAATCGCCTCGCTCATCCTGCTCGTAGCCATGATCGGCGCGGTCATCCTGTCCAAGAAAGGGATCATGGAGTCGAAATGAGCGTGCCCGTGGAATACTACATGGTGTTGAGCGGGCTGGTGTTCATCATCGGGCTCGTCGGCGTCCTGGTCCGGAAGAACCTCATTATCATCCTGCTGTCCATCGAATTGATGCTGAATGCCACGAACATCAACTTCGTGGCCTTTTCGTCCCATTTCGGGAATTTGGCCGGGCAGGTCTTCGTGTTCTTCACCCTGACCGTGGCCGCCGCGGAAGTAGCCGTGGGTCTTGCCATTATCATCGCTCTCTACCGTCATCACGCCAGCATCAACGTCGATGATTTCCGCTTGTTGAAATGGTAACGCCATGCTGTATGTCCTGATTCCGCTCCTGCCTCTCCTGGCCTTCATCGTGCTCAGCTTCGCCGGGCACGTCCTGAAGGAGCGCGCGCACTTGATCGCGGTGCCCGCGGTGGGGTTGTCCTTCCTGTTGTCGGTCTTCGCTTTTTCCGAAGTCGCGGGCGGGCGCGTACTGGAAATTCCCTTGTATACGTGGGGGTCTTCCGGGGATCTCACCATCCGGCTCGGGCTTTACGTGGATCAGTTGACCGCGGTCATGTTGCTGCTGGTGACTATCGTCAGCGGATTGGTGCACGTCTATACCATCGGGTACATGCACGGTGAACCGGGGTACGCGAGGTTTTTCGCCAACATCGCGTTGTTCACGTTTTCCATGCTGATGCTGGTCATGTCCGACAACTTCCTCCAACTGTTCGTGTTCTGGGAAGCGGTGGGCCTGTGTTCCTATTTGCTGATCGGCCACTGGTATGAACGGCATACGGCAAGGGCCGCGGCCACCAAGGCGTTCATCGTCAACCGGGTCGGGGACTTCGGGTTTCTGCTGGGGATCCTGTTGGTCTTTGCGGTCTTCGGGACCCTGCAGTACCAGCCCGTGTTTGCCGAAGCCGCGGCCCTGAGCGAGTCGAAGGGCGGCGCCGTGGTCGACCTGCTGGGCGCGTTCGGCGGCGGGTGGGAAGTGTCCGCGATGACCCTGATCTGCCTGCTGTTGTTCGTCGGCGCCGTGGGCAAATCCGCGCAAGTCCCGTTGCACGTGTGGTTGCCGGACGCCATGGAAGGTCCCACGCCCATTTCCGCCCTGATCCACGCCGCGACCATGGTAACCGCGGGCGTATTTATGGTGGCGCGGTTGGCCCCCCTGTACAACGTGTCGCCCGAGGCCATGGCCGTGGTGGCAATCGTGGGTGGCGTGACCATGTTCGTCGGCGCCACGATCGCCCTGACGCAAAATGACATCAAGCGCGTGGTGGCCTATTCGACCTTGAGCCAGCTTGGATACATGATGATGGCGTGCGGGTTGGGGGGATACGTGGCCGGCATCTATCACCTGCTCACGCACGGCGCCTTCAAGGCGCTCCTGTTCCTGGGGTGCGGGTCCGTCATCCTGGCCGTCCATCACGAGCAGGACATGCGACGAATGGGCGGGCTGAAGGATAAAATGCCGGTCACCTACTGGACCTTCATTATCGGGTCGCTGGCCCTCGCCGGTTTCCCCCTGACCGCGGGATTTTTCAGTAAGGACGCCTTGCTGCTGTCCGCCTGGAACGCGGGGGCGTTGGGGCAGACCCTGGCGGTGGCGGGGGTCCTCACGGCGGGGTTGACGGCGTTCTACAGTTTCCGGTTGGTGTTCGTGACCTTTTGGGGAGAATCCCGCGTTGATCCGCATCATGCCGATCACGTGCATGAACAGCCCCTGGTCGTGACGGCGCCCCTGGTGGTGTTGGCCGTTCTCAGTATTGCCACGGGGTATCTGGGCATTCCGGAGTTTCTGCAACAGGCCTTCCCCGGCAGTGACGGCGGCGGCCACCATGGCGCGGCGGCCACGGGCATCATGCTGGCGGCCACGTTGGCCGGCGTGATCGGCATTGCTGTGGCTTACGTCATGTACGTGAAGTCACCCGACTATCCCGATCGTCTGATGAACCGGTGGCAGGCGTTGTATCGCGGCTCGCTCAACAAATGGTACGTGGACGAAGCCTATGACAAGGCGATCGTGAATCCCACGTTCACGCTCGCGGACCGGATGTGGAAAAAAGTGGACGTGGCCATTATCGACAACGCGGTCAACGGCGTGGCCCGCGGGTTTGCCTGGTGGGGGTGGATGGCCCGCCTGATTCAAACCGGCGAAACGCAAAATTACGCGCTGAGCATGACCATGGGCGCGGTCATCATCCTGACCGCGTACCTGCTGTTTTAGGGGAAGTGTAAATGTTCAATTATTCGTTGACAATTTCCACCTCTTCTTTCCCCTCCTTTGTAAGGAGGGGTGAGGGGAGGTAGAGCCGGAGTTGGAATGAGCAGGTTGCATGTCGTAGTCGGTGCCCGCTGGGTAGGCGATTCTACCCCACCTAGCCTCCCCTTACAAAGGGGAGGAACGAGCCGATTCTGCTTTCCTGGTTCCTTTTTTGTAGCCCTGCATTCTGTCAACGAATTGGTGAACACATACAGGATGACGGAAGAGGGCGCCATGAGGCTTGTTCCTGACCGTAGGGGACGGCCCCCGTGCCGTCCCGAAATGAAAGGTTCCTGATCGAAATGTCTTCCGGCGGATTTCCATGGCTGACCCTGGTCGTCTTCCTGCCCCTGTTGGGCGTGGCTGCGATTCTCCTGGTCGAAGAAGCCCTGGCCAAATGGGTGGCCCTGGGGGTCTCGTCGCTGGGGTTCCTGGTCTCGCTCGCGCCGTGGGCCCTGTTCGATGAATCCACGCCTGCCATGCAGTTCGTGGAAACGCATCAATGGATCGCGTCGCCCTCCATCAACTACGCGGTGGGGGTGGACGGGATCAGCCTGCCCCTGGTCTTGCTGACCACCCTGCTGACGCCGCTCTGCGTCGTGGTCTCGTGGACGGCGATCCAAACACGCGTCAGGGAATTCATGATCAGCCTGCTCGTCATGGAAACCGCCACGCTCGGCGTGTTCGTCTCGCTGGACTTCGTGCTGTTCTACGTGTTCTGGGAAACCATGCTGATCCCCATGTACCTGTTGATCGGGATCTGGGGCGGGCCCAACCGCGTGTACGCGGCCATCAAGTTTTTCCTGTATACCCTGGCCGGCAGCGTCCTGCTGCTCGTGGCGATTATCGTGCTCTATTTTTACGCCGGGGCGGAATCGTTCGACATCCTCACGCTGAGCGACGCCGAATATCCGCCCTGGCTGCAAGCCTGGTTGTTCTGGGCCTTCTTCGCCGCGTTTGCCGTGAAAGTGCCGATGTTCCCGTTTCATACGTGGTTGCCGGACGCGCACGTGGAGGCGCCGACCGCGGGCAGCGTGATGCTGGCGAGCGTGTTGCTGAAATTGGGCGCCTATGGGTTCCTGCGCTTCTCGTTGCCCATGCTGCCGGACGCCACACAGCAGTTCACCTCAGTGGTGCTGTTCCTGTCGGTGGTGGCCATCATCTACGGCGCCTACATGGCCTTTGCCCAGGCTGATCTCAAGAAACTCATCGCCTATTCCAGCGTGAGTCACATGGGATTCGTCACGCTGGGCATTTTCGTGTTGAACGCCCAGGGGATCGAGGGCGCGATCCTGCAAATGGTCAATCACGGCATCACCACCGGCGCGCTCTTCCTGTGCGTGGGCATCGTGTACGAGCGGACACACAGCCGGGAGATCGTCGACAATTCAGGACTCGCCACGTCCATGCCGGTCTACGCCACGTTCCTCGTGATCTTCGCGTTGTCCTCCGTGGGGTTGCCGGGCATGAACAGTTTTGTCGGTGAATTCTTCGTGTTGGTCGGGGCCTTCATGTGGAACAAGGCGGTCGCCGCCGTGGCGGCCCTGGGAGTCATTCTGGCGGCGGCCTATATTCTGTGGATGTTGCAACGCGTGGTGTACGGCACGCCGGCGAAACACATGTCGTCGAAGCTCTACGATATGAACTGGTGTGAAATCGGCATGCTGGCGCCCCTGGCGTTCCTCGTGTTCTGGATCGGGCTCTATCCCAAACCCCTGCTGGACGTGATGCACGCCAGCGTCGATCACCTCGTGCAAAAGCAAGCGAAAGTCATGATGGTGGACGCCGCGCCTGCGGTACGTGCACCGGCCATCGCCGCCCGCCCGTCCTCGGAAGCCGATGCGCCAAAGGCTGAAACGCGATGATGATTCCTCTCGCAGATCTGGTCACGATCCTCCCGGAACTGATCGTCGTGTCCGTCGCCTGTCTCCTGTTGGTGCTGGATCCGATCACCCCGTCGCACCGGAAAGACCTGCTGGCATGGATGAGCGTCGCCGCGCTCGCGGTGTGTTTCATCGTGACGGCGGGCAGCATGGGTGACCGGGTGTCCGCGTTCAGCGACCTCGTGGTGGTGGACGGGTATGCCTCGTTCTGGAAACTGTTGCTCTACGTCGTGAGCGGCATGACGATCCTGCTCTCCATCGGCTACCTCAAGGAAGAGCGGATCGACCTGGCCGAATTCTACGGGTTCGTACTGCTCTCCCTGACGGGTATGATGGTCATGGTCTCCGGGGCCGACCTGCTGGTCATCTACCTGGGGATCGAGTTGATGTCCATCTCGCTCTACGTGCTGGCGGGCTTCAAGCGGTTTGAGGCCAGGTCCATCGAATCATCGGCCAAGTATTTTATCCTGGGCGCGTTCTCGTCGGGCCTCCTGCTCTACGGCATTTCACTCATCTTCGGCGCCGCGGGCAGCACACGTCTCGTCGAAATCGCCGCAGCGGTCGATGCGCGGGGACTCGACGACTCGCTGATCCTCATCGCCCTGACGCTGGTGATCGTGGGATTCGGCTTCAAGGTGGCGGCCGTGCCGTTTCACATGTGGACCCCGGACGTGTATCAGGGCGCGCCGACCTCGGTGACCGCGTTCATGGCCGTGGCGTCGAAAGCCGCGAGCTTCGGGGCGTTTCTCCGGGTGATGCTCGAAGGCTTCGGGGGCATGAAACCGAACTGGAGCGGGCTCATCCTGGGCGTGTGTCTCCTGACCCTGATCCTGGGGAACCTCGTGGCCATCGTGCAAACGAACGTGAAGCGCATGCTGGCCTACTCGAGCATCGCGCACGCCGGTTATGCGTTGATCGGGCTGGTCGTGGCGGGATGGGCCGGAACCGGAGCAGGGGTGTCGGCCAAAGGCGTGTCCAGCATGATGTTGTACCTGGCCGTTTATTCCTTCATGACCCTGGGCGCCTTCTCCATGGTGGCGATTCTTCGTCGCGGGGCGAACGAAGGGGAAGACCTGGACGACTTCACCGGGCTGGCCAAGCGCCACAAGGGCGCCGCGTTTCTGATGCTGCTCTTCATGGTTTCGCTTGCGGGCATCCCGCCCACGGCCGGATTCATCGGAAAATTCTACCTGTTCATGGCCGCGGTCAACGCCGGCCTGACCTGGCTGGCCGTGGTCGGGCTGATCTTCGCCGCGGTGTCCGCCTTCTACTACCTGCGCGTCGTCATGGTCATGTACATGCGCGAGCCCTCACCGGATCAGGAAAGCGAAACGCGCCTGGCCCTGTCCCCCACCGCCACCGTCGTCCTGGCCCTCGCCGCCGCGGGCGTCGTGCTGTTCGGCATCTATCCCTGGCCCCTCGTCTCCCTCACCGCCTCCGCCTCACTGCCCTGACACTGAGCTAACACGCCACAGTTGTCATCCTGAGCTTGTCCTGCTTGTCCTGAGCAGAGCGAAGGAACTAAGAGAAGGATCTGCTTTTTCTTATCTGTCATCCCCGACCTGATCGGGGATCCAGCGTCTTCTGTTCCTTTCCTTTGCAAGGGGTCCTATCCTATATACTTACTGCTGTAGGCGACCTTATCCTATATTCCTACTATACGCGAGTTGGGAAGACAGGGAAGGAGTCAGACGAGAATCGTGTCTCAAGCCTGTGATCTATAGATGCTGAGCTAGGGAGCTGGCAAGCTGTCTGCAACGAATATCCAAAAACCTCTGTCTTGACGGTAGGCCGACCTGATGAAGAAGAGGCTGAAATCCTGGAGGAGGGCTTTACAAGTCTAGGAAAGTGGAGGTATAGTAGTTAGTCAGGTGCCATGGGCATCAGACCTTGAATTTATTATTATGAGACCAACTACGACAGAGAATCTCAGAATTAAAAAGCAGGACAAAAAGAAAGATGATTCTAGGCAGGCTACTGTGATAGAACCTGCTCAACGACTAGTTGACGCTATAACAAAGTTCAAGAAAAAAGATCCTACTCGCCGCTCGCAAGTCTCTTAAATTCCTCTACAGTTAGCCCCAAAGGTTTAGCCCATTCCTTGGCGATGCCGTTTCGTTGTCTTCCGGGGGGTATTTGACCAATAAGGCTATTGATTATTTGAGAGTTGGTCAATCCGCGATCTTTGGCACGCTGTACTAACTCGGTCTTAATTTCTAGCTCTGCATTTTCATTTTGACTGCCCTTCACTTGTCGAAGTAACTCAACTAATCCTTGTTCGCTACAACTCTTAACGTCAATAGACCATCCTGGACTATTCATTCAGTCTCCTGCCGCTCGTTGGAATCATCCTTGTTGCCATCGTCTTCCACTGTAGTCGTATCGTTGTTAGTTGCCTGGCTTGCCTCGCCATTTTGGGGAGGCCTACCCCTCTTCTTCTTTCCTCTTTTAATCTGAGGATAATGCTCTAAAAGTCCGTAGCGTTCCCCAATTTTCACTACCTCTAGGGTACTTCGACTTAATGAGGTCTTTAGTTCATCTTCAGACCCGACCTTTCCTCCGCCACTATTGATGGCTTCGACAATCTCAGGAAAAGGACGTGCTTCCTTCATCTTTTTCAAATATTTCTTTGCAGCTTCAAGGGGAGTGAGGCCCACAAATTCGTCAAAACGAATTGTGTGTTGTGAAGGTTCAGTTTCAAGTTGAAGATCGAAAACTTGGGCTAGGGAAGTTCTTGGCTCGTTCATAAGATCTTCCATACTGTTTAAGGCTTGCAAAAGTTTTAAGACCTCACCCATAGCAGGATTATTTTTGATTTCCTCCACTTTCTCCTGGATAATTCTTTTCATTTCATCTGCCGCTGATTGGAATGGTGTGGACATATCTACCCCCGTTTCTCGTTTGGTATATCTTTAATTTAATCATCAAACATAATATTATGTCAACCTTATACATTCATGATGAAATGGGTTTAAATTAAATTTCAATAATGTCTTGTAACTTACTGTTATATATGAATAATATGAAATATAATAATTTTAAACCATTTCAATGAATAGAATATTGGTTTATATGGCTATATTATTGAATTATTTTTGAGGGCCAAAATCGAACGTCTAAAGTCCTGGTTTTTACTGCGCCATTCCAGCTTGAATAAGAGAGACTATTTGCAAAAATTCCGCCAAAGGGACTTGTCTGAAGGGGACGTATATGCCAGCTTACCCCAAATAAGGAGGGGCAAGGGGAGGTAGAGGCATTCGTAGCTGCGCAATTCCTGCCGGAAGTTGGAAAACGAACCACTCGGCAAAAGTTTACGACAATTCGACTTTGACCGTAACGGCGTGAATCTCCATCACTTCGGTCGAGGAAGGTTTGGTGGTGAGCGCCTGCACCGCCTTGTTGGCATTGGTGGCCCGGACCATGAGGGTGTATTCCCCGGGTTGTGGAATGCGCCATTCAAACTGCCATGGCGTCCACGTATACGGAGACAGTTTCGGAAGGAGCATGCCCGGGTTCCACGTTTTCCCCGCGTCCGTACTCACGTCGATTTGATGAATGGCGTGCCTTCCGTTAAAGGCGATGCCCTTGATCGTGTAACGCGGCGTCGTGATGAGTTCCCTGTCGCCAGGCACGTCAATGCGTGAAGACAGTTTCACCAACGCGGTATCCGACCAACTCTGTTGTTGCCAATACCCTTTATAATCGTGAGGCACCAGTTCCAAACCGGTCAGCCACTTGACGTTCTTCATGCCGTAGATGCCCGGCACGATCACCCGGGCGGGATACCCGTGATCGGGCGGCAGGGGCACGCCGTTCATCTTCACGGCGAGCAACACGTCTTCTTCCAGGGCCCGGGAGAGGGGAAAGCTGTCGGAATAGTCGTCCGCTCCACGAAGCACCAGGTCAAACGCCTTGGGGTCGAAGCCAGCTTCGTCGAGCAGGTGATTCAGCTTTACGCCCTCCCACTCGGCCGTGCCGATGGAATAGCCGCCGACCGTATTGCCGATACATTCCAGCGTGGCAATCATTTTCGTTTGCGGGCGTTGCAACAGATCCGCGAAAGACCACGAGGTCGGACGTTTGACCATGCCACCAACGTGTAACGACCACTGCTCCAGGTCGATCTCCGGCGTCAGGTCGTAGGAGGTCACGTAAAAATCTTCATTGGACGTAATGGCCGGTGTTTCGCGACCCTTGCCGAGAAACAAGCCGAACAACTGGGCCTGAACGAGCGAAGAGGGACGCAAGACTGCCAGCCCCAACGAGGCCAACAGGCTTTTCCCGAACGTTCTTCTGGATATGAGGGACACGCGCAACCTGCTTTCTTCTTACAGTATAGGTCTTTTCCCGGCGGAAATGAATCGCCCGTGGATAGGTGCCGAAAATGACGATCGTCTTCCGTTCCGTTGCTCCATGGTCGTCGTATCAATGCCGAGGAACGACCATGCCGTATGGCCAAGATTGACTTTAGTATTCAAACCGGTTATATGCCTAGTCAGAATAACTGCAAATATTTGGAGGCTGTATGAGCAAAACGTGGCAGGTACAAGAAGCAAAGGCACGATTTAGCGAACTCCTTGAGACCAGCCTTGCCGAAGGGCCTCAAATCGTGACGAAACGGGGCGTCGAGGCGGCGGTATTGGTTCCGATCACCCAATGGCGACGATTGGAGCAAATGGCAAAACCCACCTTGAAGCAACTGCTCCTCGCGTCCGAACCGCAAGCCGACCTCCCGGTCCCTCCCCGCACCAGACAACCCCATCGGCCGGTGACGGGTTTCGATTGAACAGATGTATCTCCTCGATACCAATGTCATCTCGGAAACACGTCGCCCTCGTCCCGATCGTGGTGTCCTGAACTGGCTCACCGGCGTGTCCGACGAAGAACTGCACGTCTCCGCTGTCACGATTGGGGAACTCCAGGCAGGGATCGAGATCACCCGTGAACAGGACTCCGCCAAAGCGGAAGAACTGGAAGCTTGGCTCGGCAAGATCCTCGCTTCCTACAACGTCTTGCCGGCGGATGCGGCTGTTTTTCGAGTTTGGGCCATGCTCAAGCATCGGCAGTCAAACACCTTGATAGAAGATGCCTTGATCGCGGCCACAGCCCTGGTTCACAGACTCACGGTCGTGACCCGCAACACCGGTGATTTTGCCCAACTCGGTGTGGAGACGCTGAATCCGTTCGAGACATGAATCACGAATTGGGAATGACGAACAATCGCCCATGCTCGACGCCGATACCACACGCCGTCTCGACACTGTTCGTAAGAAGATCCTGCTGGCCGGCAAGGAACAGGCCAAAGATAAGCCACTGAGAAACTGACGTGCCCGGCCAATTATTCACCCACTACTTCCTTACCGACGGCATAAAGGCCACGCCAGAATGGAAAGCCTCTCTGGCCCAGCCGGAGGAGTTTGCCGCGTTCAGGGATGGCGTGCGTCAAAAGTACGAGGCGCTCAGCCGCTCCGCAGCCCCCAACGAAGCCGTCACCGAGCAGGACTTGATCCGTCCCGTCCTGGATCTGCTCGGATGGGCCGACCACCTGCCCCAGCAAGGCGCTGCTGGCAACGAAGATATTCCCGATTACCTGCTCTTTGCCGACGCCGAGGCCAAGCGGCGTGCTACCGCAAAGAGAAAGCCTCGTGACCGTTACCGGGACGCTTTGGTGGTGGAAGAGAGCAAGCGGTTCGGTCTTGCCTTGGATAACCGTGACGAGAACGACAGGGCCGGGTCCGGCACCCCACATGGGCAGATCCTCAGGTATCTCTCAACGGCCGAGACCGCTTCGGATGGCAACATTCGCTGGGGCATCCTGACTAACGGCGGCGTGTGGCGTCTCTATGATTACCATGCTCGGCCCCGCGCCAGTGGTTACTTTGAAGCCGATCTGGTGGAACTGCTCAAACCAGGCAACAAAGACGGCCTCCGGGTCTTCCACCTGCTGTTCCAGCGCGACTCCTTCGTTCTTCAGGAGGGCGCCACGACGACGTTCCTGGAAGCCGCCCTCGCAGAGGGTCGCCGATACGAGGAACGTGTCGCGCAGGATCTTTCGGGTGTGGTGTTCGAGCATGTCTTCCCTGAGCTTGTACAGGCGCTCGCGGATGCCACGGGCAAGGATCTTCCGAAAATCCGGGAGGCCGCCCTGATTTTCCTGTACCGGCTGCTCTTCGTGCTCTACGCCGAAGACAGGGGACTCCTGCCGGTCAACGATGCACGTTACGACGATTACGGTCTGCGAAAGCGAGTGCGAGACGATATCGCACACAGGATGGCAGGCAACGACACTTTCTCGGCCCACGCGACCAGCTCGATCACCTGATGACGCTCTTCAGGCTCATCGACAAGGGCGATATGTCCATCGGTCTGCCGCCATATAATGGGGGACTGTTCGCATCCGAAACTGCGAAATTGCTCGAAGAAGTTCGGCTGCCGAACGCCACAATCGCCCCCATCATCGACAACCTGAGCCACACCGGGGACTCGGAGGAAGAACGACGCTTCGTCAATTACCGCGACATGTCCGTGCAGCAGCTTGGTTCCATCTACGAGCGTCTCCTCGAACACGAGCCGGTCCGCGACGCGGACGGCAAGATTGTTATCCGTCCCAATCCTTACGCCCGCAAGGACAGCGGCAGCTTCTTCACGCCCCAGGAACTCGTCGATCTGATCGTCGAGCGGACGTTGAAGCCAATGGCCGAGGAGTGTCTCAAGGCGTTTGAAGACAAAGCTGTCGCGCTCAAGCGCGACCGCCGGCCCAAGGCCCAGCGGAAAACCGAGTTGCTCAAGCTGGACCCTGCCGAGGCGGTCTTGAACCTGAAGGTCCTGGACCCGGCCATGGGAAGCGGACATTTTCTGGTCACCGCCGTGGATTTCCTATCCGACTACGTCGCCGAGCTGATTGAGCGTGTTCCAGTTGTAGCAGAATGGCTGGACGGCGAGTACGTTTCACCGTTGGTGAAACGTGTGGCATCGATTCGAACAGAGATCATTCATAGAGCCAAAGAAGCGGCCTGGATCATGGACGAGTCCCAGCTGACCGACCAGGCCATCATCCGTCGCTTGGTGCTCAAGCGCTGCATCTACGGAGTCGACAAGAACCCCCTGACCGTCGAGTTGGCCAAGGTCTCGCTGTGGCTGCACAGCTTTACCGTGGGCGCGCCGTTGTCCTTCCTCGATCACCACCTGCGTTGCGGCGACTCGCTGGTCGGGTTGCAGGTGGGGGACGCCACCGATGACTTGCACCGGCTCGGTGGGATGTTTGCCAGCAGCGCCATAGCAGGAGCGGAGAATGCCACGGAAGGCATGCGGAGCATCGAGGAAATGTCGGACGCCGACGTGGCCGAAGTGCGTGAATCGGCAGCACTGTTTCATGGAGTTGAGGAAACGACAGCGGAACTCCGCGGGCTATTGAACGCCCTCTGCGGCCTGCGCTGGTTTACCGCAGGGATGAAGAAAAAAGATCGTGCTGAATTTGAGAGACCGCTGGCCCGGATGCTCGGCCTGCAGCCTGCGGACGCCTTTAAGTTGCTGACCAGTGGCCCAAAGGACGTGAGCGACGTTCCGGCTGATTGCGACGCTATCGCTTGGTCAGAATATATCGAATGGTGGAAGAAAACCAAATCCATCGCCGAACGAGAGGGTTTCCTGCACTGGGAAGTGGCGTTTCCGGGGGTATGGCGCGATTGGCAAAGTGCCAGTCCGGAAGGCGGGTTTGACGCTGTGATCGGCAACCCGCCGTGGGACCGCATCAAGCTGCAAGAGGTGGAATGGTTCGCAACCCGCGACCCCGAGCTTGCCCTTGCTCCGACGGCAGCGGCGCGGGGAAAGGGCATTCAGCGGCTGCGTGACCAGGGATCGCCCCTCGTAGCCGAGTTCGATGACGCCAAGAGTCGCGCGGACAGACTCGGGGAGGTGATTCGTGCTTCCGGTCACTATCCTTTGCTCAGCGGCGGCGACATCAACCTCTACTCGCTGTTCGTCGAGCGGGCCATGAACCTGAGCAAGCCCGACGGCTTCGTGGGTTTGTTGACCCCGTCGGGCATCTACGCCGACATGACTGCGGCCCGCTTCTTCAAGTCTGTTTCCACAAACGGACGGGTAGGCGGCCTGTTCGATGAAACTAAGTGCGCCTTCTTCCTGCACGATACGAAAGAGATCCATGACGAGGATCGCTGCTTCCCCTTGACGCCGGAAGATTTTACTCGCGTCAACCCGAATACCGGCACAGCACCCATTTTCCGTACCCGCCGTGACGCCGAAATCACGCGCCGTGTCTACGAACGGCATCCGATACTGGTGGATCGCTCAGGCGGTGAGGAGCGTAAGGCGTGGCCGGTGAAGTACACGACGATGTTTCACATGGCCAACGACTCCCACCTTTTCCGCACCGTCGAGCAACTCAAAGCGGAAGGCTTCTATCCCGTCGAAGGCAACCGCTGGAAGAAGGGGAAGGATCTATACTTGCCACTGTACGAAGGCAAGATGGTGCAGGCCTTCGACCATCGCGCCGCCAGCATCACCAATCGTGAGGGCAACCTGTTTCGCCCAGGGCAGCCCGACAGAACCCTTGACGAAGAATACCGTGATCAAGCTTTCTCGCCTCGTCCTCGTTATTGGGTCAGCCAGCAGGACAGTGCCGTTATCAAGAAATTCGATTGGTTTTTGGCCTTCAAAGACATTACGGCGTCAACCAACATCCGTACCATGATTGCCACTGCCATTCCTCGGGTTGGGTGTGGACACACGCTGCCGATCCTTCTTCCATCCGAAGACCGATTCAATGTTGTAAGCGCAGCCTGTCTTCTTGCCAATCTCAATAGCTTCAGTTTCGACTACGTTGTTCGTCAGAAAGTTCAAGCGACTCACCTCACTTGGTTCGTCGTCGAGCAACTCCCCGTCATCGCACCCGCCGATTACGACCGTCCGCTCGGCGACAAGACCGCCCGAGACCTCGTCCGCGACCACGTGCTCCGCCTCACGTATGCCGCCCATGATATGGCCCCCTTCGCTCGCGACCTCGGCTACGACGGCCCACCCTTCGTCTGGAACGAAGAGGAACGCCGTCACCTGCGCGCCCGCCTCGACGCGCTCTACTTCCACCTCTACGGCCTGAACAAAGACGACGCGGAGTACGTGCTGGACACCTTCCCCATCGTCCGCAAGGAAGACGAAGCCGCCTTCAACTGTTACCGCACCCGCGACCTCATCCTCGCCTACATGAACGCCCTCTCCGCCGGAGATACCGAGACGGTAGTAGCAATTTAGGCGCCATTATATTTGAGGTGTGAAGGTTGTACTTGATGAAGATTGAAATTAATGAGATTCTATCTGATATATGAAACTGATTAAATTCCGAATCCAACACTACAAGTCAATTAAAGATTCCGGCTGGTGCTGGCTTGCTTCTGATGTCACAACTCTTGCAGGAAAAAACGAATCCGGGAAAAGCGCTGTCCTGGAAGCGTTACGGGATTTCGAACGCGATGTTGAGCCTCTACCTGATGGCGCAAAGCCCATTGATGATAGTGGCAAGCCAATGCTTGAGATGTGCTTTAAAATCGAAAAATCATTGCTGGATGAGATTGCCGCAGAAACAAGTATTACAATCAGCAGAGAAACGCAAGAATACATGTGGGAAAAAGGTATAACCATTATCAAACATCACGATGGCAACTACGATTTAGCGGAAGAAATTAATACCCGTCTCGATACCGCAAGAAATGAATCGAATGCAAGTCGCATAGAAAAAATTAAACAAACCGTTGGCTATCTTTCAAAAGTCGGATATCTCTCAGGGATTACAATACCCGAGTTAGAAGATGATATAGCAAACTTTACGCAGAGATTTAGTGTGTACCTCCAAGAGATTGAAGCCCAAGCTGCTTCAATACCCGATGAAGAAATAGGGCAAAAAGTGCATGAAGCCATAGAAACGTTGAAAGCGGAAAAGGATGCTTTGGCTCATGAAGACGTTCTCAGTAAATTTGTGGATGCACTGACGAAACAAACGCCCTATTTTATTTTCTTTAGCGATTTTTCAGATATTCTGCCGTTCGAACTCCCGTTTACAGAAGCAAAGGAGCGCAAAACGGTACAAGATTTTGCGAAACTCGCAGGGCTTGATTTAGACGAAGTTATTAACACCACCGATTCCCAGTGGCGTAGAAATATATTGAGTAGACATTCTGCAAAGATCAGTGGTGATTTTAGGAGCCATTGGGAGCAAGACGAGATTGAACTTCTTGCTGAAGCAGACGGGGACAATTTACGCTTTGGGATTAAAGAATCTGGAGACTATTTGTTGTTTAAGCCGGAACAACGCAGTAAAGGATTTCAGTGGTTCCTTTCCTTTTATCTGCGACTCAATGCCGAGCAAGCGGAAACAAGTGTAATTTTGATCGATGAACCTGGACTGTACCTCCACTCAAAGGCACAGAAAGATGTATTGAAAGTTTTTGAAAGCCTTTCAGGAAAATCTCAAGTTATCATTAGCACACACTCACCATATTTGATCGACGCACAACGATTGGACAGGGTTCGTTTGATTCTGAAAGACGATCAATCGGGAACGTGGATCGAAAACAAAATTCATAAAGGGGCGGATACAGAAACGCTTACTCCAATTATAACAGCAATTGGTCTTGATCTAGCCCATGACTTCTTGATCGCAGGGAAGAGAAATGTTTTGTTAGAAGGCATTTCCGACTATTACTTCATGCAGGCGTTGCGAGAGCATCTGAAAACAAACAAAGCCAATTTTATTCCTTGCGTGGGGGCACCGAAAATCCCACAGCTTGCCTCTTTACTCATTGGATGGGATTTAGGGTTTTTGGCGGTGTTAGATAATGATTCGGAAGGGAAAAGGATAGCTAAGAAACTTAGTGAAAAGTTATCGATTGAACAAGATCGTATTATCTTTGTTTCAGAACAAAATGGTTTTGCCACTGAAGACTTGTTCACACACGACGATTTTAACGAATATGTGCTTGAGGAAACCAAAAATGAGGATGCTGCAACGTCAAATTCAAAATTCTTGAAAGATAATAGATTGGACAAGGTTTTACTGGCGAAGACATTTTTCGAGAAGATGAAGGGTGACAAATTAAATATCAAGTTGTCGGAAGAGACAAGTGAGGCCTTTAAAAAGGTATTCGATAAGATTAACACAGGGTTTAGGAGTGCCTGATTTTTGAAAACCAGCTCTATCATCTTATTGGTTTTACACGCACTAGGGGTTTCCCAAAGTCGCGAAGGTGTTGTAATGAAGCATCAGCATGAAGAACCGCAAGGAGGTCCTCATGAGGTATAAGATTGCCCTTCACTACTCTGACGAAGGTTACAGCGTGTCTGTGCCTGGCTTGCCCGGGTGTTGGTCTCAGGGAAAAACAGAAGCAGAGGCCCTCGCGAATATTGAAACCGCTATCCGAGAATATTTCAGCGTCGTCGAAGACCTGTTAGGGGACGCCGAAGTCCGAGAAATCGAACTGGCCGTCTAACCATGCCCAAGCTTCCGGGTGTCAACCATCTGGATGCAGTGCGCGCTTTGGAGAAAGCGGGTTTTCGCATTGCCCGTCAGGGCAAGCACATCGTCATGACTGATGGGTCGCGCATTTTGACGATTCCACGAAACAATCCTGTGAATGCCTTTACGATGGGAGGAATTGTACGGGACGCAGGATTGACTGTTGAAGGATTCCGTAAGCTTTTGTCATAAGTGAGCCATCCGCCAACAATGAATTTGTGTTACGTCGCTTGATGTGTCTTGCCTTCTTCCCGCTCACCTAACCCCTCGTACGCACGGTCCCTTGCGGGTCTGCCGGGTGCGGCACATTCCAAAATCGTTTGATAGGTGTCTCTTCACTTCAATCGAGGAAAGGTGTACATTCGCCACGTACTGACATGCCAAGCCTATGACCGCGGAGAGTGGATGACATGAATGCAATAAGCCCACAGATTCAGCGATCCTGGACTCAGGTGAGTGACTTGTTCAGAATTCAAAACGAACAGGACTATGATCGGGCGGTGGAGCGCCTCAATACACTCCTCGATGAGGTGGGCACTGATGATCGGCATCCGCTCTATTCTCTGCTTGATACGCTTGGCACTGTGCTTCACGCCTGGGAAGAGCAACACCATGTCATGCCTGAATGCGGAGGAGCGGGTTTGCTGCGATTCTTCATGGAGGAGCACAGTCTGAGTCAGTCGGACTTGCCAGAGATCGGATCCCAAGGGGTCGTTTCGGAAATTCTGAGCGGCAAACGGGAACTCAACGTCAGGCAGATCCTCGCTTTGTCAAAACGCTTCGGGGTCTCACCTTCGGTATTCGTGTAGGCTCAACCGATGGAAAAGTGCAGGGACGACGTGAATCATCCCATCTATCGCGTGGTTTCTTTTGAAAGACTGGCTCCCTACACTCTTCGAGTGTGTTTTGACGATGAGACGGAACAGGTCATTGATTTCCAGACCATCTTAGAGGGCGACGTATTCAGTCCACTCCGAGATGCAGCCTTATTCAGCCAAGTTCGGATTGATCCTGATGTCCACACGTTGGTCTGGCCGAATGGGGCTGACTTTGATCCGGCTACCTTGCATGACTGGCCCGAATACCTCCCTGAACTTCAGCGAATGGCCAAACGCTGGTCTCTTGCGGAGACGAAGCATTAACTTGGTTGCAGCCTGTATACCAAGAGATTAAATGGGATACTTTGGCCCCTGATGTTGTTGTAGAAGATGGGGCCGAGACCGAAACAACAAGAGTAAAGCGAATAAGTGAACCGGCAAAAAAGTTGTAGAGGGCAACATGGAAACTGAATCATGGCCGGGAATTTGGGGATACCTGTGGTGGCTGCCGAAGTTGTTTCTGAGATGGAAGTTTTCTGAAGAGCGAATGGCGGACCTCGTGAAAATCGATATCTGTTCCCGTCATGAGAATGTCAGAGTCGATCTTGGTCCCATCGCAACGTTTCAGTTACGGTTTCAAGTAAACAACCAGTCACCATTTGAAGTCGAATTAGACCGTACTCAAATCGAGTTTCACTGTGCGGGAACATCGCTTCATGTTCCCCACATTAAGAAAATAAGAGTTAAAGCTGGAGAAAATGAGAAGTTCCATGTTGATGGAGACATCCCTGACAACAAAGCAGACCAAATTGCCCAATACAACGATAGAAATCACTCATCGATCTCTATGGACGTTTATTTTAACTGTAGATTGCACGGTTTTGCCAAACTCTATCATCGGCTTGACGGCGTAAACCCGCGTTTTATTAACAAGCACGTAAGATTAGAACAGGAGATGAAGTAAAGAAGGGGTGCGGAATACGTCGGGCAATTGCTAGCCGGGAAGTCGAAACAGGAAGAGTTGGAGTTTTGGGGTAAGCGTACTGAAAGTTTACGTTCTCGGCAAAAGCCGGAACCATCGGAATTTAAGCAAGATATCGTTTAGCAAGTCGCTGCATCTCAGTCACCCTCAGATTGGACTCGCATCAGTTGACCACTGGGGTGAGTACCATTACCTTTGTTATCTTCACTTCAATTTGGCCCTCCCCATAAACTGGGCCACCGGGGCTCCTGTACATGATGTATAAATATTTTACATTGAAGTTGAAAAGAAAACAGACATGACTTATACTCAAAAATATTCGTGTCGGTAAGAAGTTGAAGCATTGCGATCTTCACGCGAATTCTCCATGCAGGTTTGCAGTCTGCACGCCAGGAGATGAAAAGGAAAAGAAAGACGCTGGATTCCTGCTTCCGCAGGAATTGTAAATGTTCACTAATTCGTTGACACTTTCCGCTGTCTCCTTCTGTGCCTCAGTGTCTCTCCTTTGTAAGGAGGGGCAAGGGGAGGTAGAAGATGTGGCAGGAACAGCGCAACCCTATGCCCCATGGACGCGTGGCTCTACCCCACCTGGCCTCCCCTTACAAAGGGGAGGGAAAA